>Ga0070679_100006772_pt1 | contig 10687 bp, 9 predicted proteins | sample KBSC63BmetaG_FD_65652 | JGI IMG/M metagenome (GOLD analysis project Ga0070679, IMG submission 65652) | Corn rhizosphere microbial communities from Kellogg Biological Station, Michigan, USA - KBS C6-3B metaG | ecosystem: Host-associated > Plants > Roots > Rhizosphere | place: USA: Michigan... | reverse complement strand
CGATCACCAGATCATCGCGTTTGCCCACCAGAGACAGCCGTTTCCAAGCCGCGCCGCCGTCCACAGACTCATAAACCCAGCCCGTAGCCGTTCCCAGAAACAGGTGTTTCGAGTCGCGGGGATCTGCCGCGATCGATCGTGCGTCTCCCCCGAACGGACCCAACGGAAACCAGTTGATAGCAGCCAGAGGCGGGGCCATTCCCAGCAGGAGCATGGCCCAAACCGCCCGGCGCAAAAGTGATGACATCATTTGCAGTGCATTCAAAATAATCTGTCCTTACCAAGGGTACCGCGACTGCGTCGTTGGCGCACCCACCCTATCGCAGGTTGGATGCATGACGCGGCAACGGCTGGCTGGGATAATCCCAGCCAGCCGTTGGCGGTGAGTACAACTATTGGTTACTTGTGGTGATGACGGGCCGGTGCCGAACGCGGGATGACCTTGACTGCGGACTCGTCCACAGGGGTCAAGCCGTCGGTGCTCAGGGTAGCGCCGCTCGGGATCAGCGTTGTCGCAGCAGTCTTACCATCGGTGGTGCCGGTATAGACCGAGATGCGAGAAGCGTCGACACCCTTTTCACCAACCAGGTAAGCCTTGGTGTTGACGGCGCGCTCTTCAGCAAGCCTGTTGCTCGTCGTCATGTGCTTACCGTGTCCATGCTCTCTCTCGGCAGCCGTTTCGTTGCCGACAATGGCCAGCTTGGCGTTCGGATCGCGCTGCGCGTTCAGGGCGATGTCGTCAAGGCAGGCCTTGGCTTCATTGTCCACCCGGAAGGGACGCCGTGCGTCGCGGTCGAAGTTGACTGTGCAGAGGCTGGTCGTTGTCGGGGCGGCGGGTGGTGCAGCCACTGCCGGAGCCGCGACCGTAACCGTCGTCGTCTGCGATGCCGTCTGGCCCTTATCGTCAACCGCATTGCAAGTGACGGTAATGGTGCCAGGGGCTACGCCCGAGGTGGTGAGGGTTGCCGTCGAGGTGTTGCCGCTGATCGAACCGGCTGTCGCACTATAGCTGTACGTCAGAGGACGGTTCTGGGGGCTGACGCCGTTGGCGGTGATCGTCGAAGAATCGCCCACGTTGACTGTGGAAGGATTCGCCGAGCAACCGACGGTCGGAGGCAGGAACGGCTTGACCGTGAACTGCGCCGAGCAATCCGCGAACTGGCCGGGCTTGTTGCCCTGCGACACGTGACCCTTGACTGTAAACGTACCGGGCGAGAGCGCCTTGGTGTCGATGGTCACGACATTCGATGTGCTCGAAACCGCACCGCTGTCCGAAGTCCAGGAGTAGGTCGCATCATGCTTGGGATTCAACATGCCTGCGGTTCCGGTCACCGTCACCTGATCGCCAGGATAGATGTCGCCAGTCGGTGCAGTCACCGAGCAGGCATACGTCACCGGAGGAGGAGGAATGATGTGCCCGAAGTGCACCAGGATGCCGGTGCTCAACTCAGCTGCACCGAGGTTGGCGCGACCACCCAGAATGCCGGCAGTCGGAATGCTGACCGACGGGCCATACGACGTATGAATGTAGCGGTAGTCGGCCTGGAACAGGCGAAGACCAAAGCGGTGGTTGTAGAACGGCAAATCGTAATCCATGCCGCCGCCAACCGTCAGCGTTGCGCCCCAGCGATACGGCTCGTGTTCCAGGGTGGCAGGAACCTCGCTGTTCGGTCCACCGAGGTTTGCGGCGCCGACGAGGCCGTGCGCGAACAGCGTGAAGTTCTGCATCGGGGCGCGGAAGATGGGACCAGCCGAAACCGAATACATGCCGTCATTCTGGCCGTCCGGATGGTAGGCCGAGATGACCTCGCCGCCAACGTACTTGTTGAAGTAATACGCACCGCTCAACATCGCGCCTTCGTCGATCGACGAATAGCGAATGTTGGCCGGCTTGACCTGGCCATGGGCACCAAAATAGGAATAGCCCATGAAAATGTCAACGCGCGAAGGATTGACTTCGCCCGGTGCGGTTGTGCTCTGAGCACTCACGCTCGCGACTCCAAAACTGACCGCACATGCAGCCAGCAGTAACCGACCGATATTGCGAAACTTATAAGACATTCGACAATCCTCCACGAAAAATTACGGTTTTTTCTACTACGCGAGCTCCGGTTGCCGTCGGCCCGCACTAAATTTGAAATTCACCAAAGTGTACCGTAGTTAAGAACACTGTCACGAACAAAATGCGACTTCCGTCATCAATGCAACAATATACCCGCCCCACGACACTCCGGCACAAGCTTCATTTCCTTAGAACCATCACGGTAAACTGCTCCACCGCTTTCTGCAAACTGCTTTTTGTAACAGACCCCAATCTCTCCTCGATGACAAGTCATGCAAGATTCAGCGTGGTCTTCAAACTGTTTCTTTCCTGCTGAATCTTTTCCTGCAACAGGGTGATCGCGTACAGCAACTGCTCCGGACGAGGTGGACAGCCTGGCACATACACATCCACCGGAATGACCTGGTTCACGCCCTGCAGCAGCGCGTAGTTGTTGAACACGCCGCCCGAAGTGGCACAAGCACCCATGGAAATAACCCATTTCGGTTCCGGCATCTGTTCGTATAGCCGCCGGATGACCGGAGCCATCTTCTGCGATACCCGGCCCGCAATAATCATCAGGTCGCTCTGCCGGGGCGACGGCCTAAACACTTCCGCGCCAAATCGCGCGATGTCGTACCGCGATCCGCCCATGGACATCATTTCAATCGCACAGCAAGCCAAACCAAAAGTCATCGGCCATACGGAGTTCTTCCGCACCCAATTGATTGCCGCGTCCAGAGAAGCCAGTACCACGCCTTCCGGCTGCTCCTCACCCCAACTTACCTCGTCCAGCTTGTCGCGGTTCTTGCCAAAGCTGTCCAGCGTTCCAAAAATATACCGGTCGTTACGCTGCGGAACGCCCGTAGGCCGTCCGCTGCTGCTCGTCTCGTTTGCGCTGCTACTCATATGTCGCCAGTATACGATTTTGTCTTGCGAATTTCGGTTTTAAAGTTTGTTCTGCCTACTTAATCCGTACGGGGCTCGAAAACTGAGACGCAAACGACGCTCGGGTGGTTGTTTGCGTTGTCCGGCAGCTTCAAAAATTTTCGCGCGGACTTCCCTCTCCAGCGCCGCGCCAGGCTGCGGAACCATCGGCAAAAGCGTCCGGCGCAGCGTTGCCGCCCATCCGGGCGGGACGCTATGCGCCGCTGGGCGGCTCAGGCGGGTATTCGAAGTTGATGCGCTCCTGCTCGACGGCGTAAGGCCGTTGCTGGACTTTGGTGTAAATCGCGCCCACATACTCGCCAATGAAGCCCATAAATACCATCTGGATCGACATCAGGAAGAAGATACCGATCAGCATAGGGGCTACTCCGACCGAAAACGTCTGCCAAAACAGGAGCTTGAGGACCAGGTAGACCAAGGCGGTCAGGAACGACAGGCAAGCGCCGCAGAAACCGGCGAAAACCGCGAGACGTAACGGCACCTTCGACGTGCTGATCAGTCCCAGCATGGCGATGTCGTAGAGCGTATAGAAATTGTTCTTCGTGATGCCCCGCTTGCGCGCCGGCTGGTCGAAATAAAGGCGTTTGTTGGGCAGCGAGATTTCGGCGATGATCCCCCGGAAGTAGGGGTAGGGGTCGTTAAAGCTGCGCACCAGATCGACAACTTCCCGGGTGTACAGGCCAAAACCGGTGTAGTTCTGAATGGTTTCGATAGAGCTGAGCCGTTCGACGGTCTTGTAGTACTGCTTGCGGACCCAGTACATGAGCCCGGACTCGCCGGAGCTGCGCTTGACGCACAGCACCATGGCATAGCCGGCTTCCCACGCCTCGATCATCTGTGGAATTAAGTCCGGTGGCTCCTGAAAGTCGGAGGCGATGCCGATCATCACGTCGCCCCGGGCCTGCATCAGGGCGTGGATCGGTGAACGGATGTGGCCGAAGTTACGTGCGTTGACGATCACTTTGACGTGATGGTCGACGGCGGCAATACGGGTGAGGATGGCGGCCGTCGAGTCGGTCGAGTGGTTGTCGATGAAGATGTGCTCATAGGCGTACTGAGGATAGGCCTGCATGATCTCGCGGATACGCAGATACATGGCCTCAATGTTGTCTTCCTCGTTGTAGGCGTGCGTAACAATGCTGATGGTCTTCACCGGGCCGCCTCTCGTGTGGACTATCTTACCCAACGGACAGACGCCGCGGCGGTCCCTGGTGTTAGGCGGCTATGCCCCCTTTGGGGGTCCGCGGAAAGTGACTTTCTTATGGCCGATGAAACTGTAGATCGTAGAAAAACCGACGACGAGAGCGCCTGCGACATATCCAGCCATCGCTTTGCCGGTGGCGACGTGTTGCAGAAGCGCGAGGGAATGTCCGTGGAAGTGGGCTTCCGTGGCAGCGAGGGCCGTGTGAAGCGAAGCAGCGTGGCGATGGAAGAGGCCCTGCAATACCCGGGTCAGCGCGGCGAGAGCGAGCAATCCCGGAATCATCGCGCTGCCGTAGACGGCGAAGCACTTCAGCCACTCGCGGAGATAGTTTCCGTGCGTCCGGAAGACGAAGATTTTGTAGCCGAAGTAGGCGACCGTGATGTTCAGCGGTGTCGCAATGACGGAGGCGAGGATGACGGTGAGATAGAGAAAACGTTGCGGCAGCGCGAGATTGAGGGAGTAAAGGGTGACCGCAAATGTGCAATAACCAAAGAAAGTGTTGAAGACACCGACGCACAAATAGCGCAGAAATTGCCCGCCGGGGAAGTGTTTGCGCAGCCGGTCGGTTCTGCTGGGCGAGCGGACTTCGGCGGCGCGTGTCATTGTCTGGTCCATGGTAAATCTAGTCCGGCGGACGGAGCTGGAAGACGTCGCGGCCGCTGAGCCCTCGGGCCGTGAGAATGGCGTCGACAAACTCTCGGACCGCGCCGCGACCTCCGGGCTGCGTGCTGACGAATCCATGCTGAGAAACGTAGGCGCGAACTTCAGGCGCCGCATCCGCAGGGCAGGCGCAGACACCGGCGATTTCCATCGCGGAGAGGTCGTTGACGTCGTCACCGAAGAAGCAGGCGTTCGCGAGAGGGATGTCGAATTTCGCAGTGAAATCGCGGAGACCGCCGGCCTTGTCGCGCGTGCCCTTGGCGACGAACGGGATATGCATTTTCTGGGCGTAGCGGTCGACCAGCGGCGACGGCTCGCCGGAGATGAGGGCCAGCTTGATGTTCAGGCGGCGGAGCAGCGAAATGCCCATGATGTCGGTGAAGGAAAACGTTTTGATTTCTTCGACCGTGTTCGACGACCAGGTGAGCGAGCCATCTGTTAGGACACCATCAACATCGAAGGCGATGGCCTGGAGAGTGGTAAGGGCAGTGGGGTCTAAGGCCATGAGTCTAGTGTAGTGCCGGGCCGGAATGACCTTGGCGCTATGAGCTATCGGGTGAAGAAGAAGACCGGCGCTGGCCGATGCAGGTTTGGTGGCGGCCTTGCGACGAGTCGTTTAGACGGCTGCACCTACCCGGCGGAGCTTCTTCATGACGGGAATCTCTTCTTCGTACACACGCTTGATGCCGTCACCCATGGATTGCTCGCAGAGACGAATATCCCGGACCAGCCGCGAAATTCCGTTCGGCTCCAGAGACGCAGCCTGGTCGGAGCCCCACATGGCGCGGTCCATCGTGATGTGGCGCTCGACGCAGCACGCACCAAGGACCGAAGCGGCAACCGAAGTCGGAATGCCCGTCTCATGGCCGGAGTAGCCAACGGGAACGCCATAGCGCTCGGCCATCGTCGGAATTGCACGAAGGTTGAGCTGCTCGTACTTCGCGGGATAGGTCGACGTCGTGTGCATCAGGATGAGGTCTTCTTTACCCAGCACGTCCACAGCATGATCGATCTCGGCGTAGGTGCTCATGCCGGTGGAAGCGATGATCGGCTTGCCTGTTTTGCGGATGTGGCGAAGCAGATGGTCGTCGGTGAGGGAGGCTGAGGCGATCTTGTAGACCGGAGGATTGAACATCTGTGCAAAGTCCACCGAGGCTTCATCCCAGGGGGAGACGAACCAGTCGATCTTGACCGATTTGCAGAAGCGGTCGATCTCGGCAAAGTCTTCTTCGCCAAACTCGAGACCGTGCTTCAGGTCCCCATTCGTTTCACCAAAAGGGTTGAGACGGGGAGTAGCCAATTCCTTCTCGGTGTAAACGACTTCAATCGTGCGCTTCTGGAACTTGACCGCGTCGCAGCCCGCGGCGACTGCGACCGAGATGAGGCGTTTGGCGAGATCGATGTCGCCATTGTGATTAATGCCAATTTCGGCAATGACGTAACAGGGATGGCCGGCGCCAAGCTGCCGATTGCCGATCTTTACGCTGCGGGTCTCTGAGGTGCTCATGTGTATTGCTCCATGGGGCCTGTGGCGGGGTAAATTTTGCACGGACCCCAGCGGATTGTTACAGAAAGAAATAAAGAGCGTCTACGCCGCGAACCGCCCGAGAGTTGTAGCCGCTTTACCACTTTTGATGCGCCGCACATGAAGGCGAGTCGAGTGTCGGGAACCGTTGGGCAGACTAGCGCCGCAGATACGCGTCGTTGCCAGACACCCAGTCTTCACGGACGGGTGTAAAGACGTCGAGGTTAAGAGTGTCTTCAAGAGCTTCAGCCATATGCGGCACGTTGCCTGGAATGATGAGCAGATCGCCGGGGCCGAGGTCGAACACTTCGGCTTCGCCCTCGGGATTGAGGGTGAAGCGCATGCCGCCGGTGATCACCGCTGAAAACTGCTCGTTGTGGTGGACGTGTGTGGGAACGATGCAGCCCTTCTTGAGATGGATATGGGCGATGGTCCCCTGCTGTCCCGAGACGAACTGGCGCTTCAGGAGGGGATTGAGTTCTTCAAGAGGGACATCAGACCAGCGGAGAAACTGCGCGGAGGTAGTCATGCAGACAAGCGTACAACCCCACGCGAGAATTTTGCACTGGGGCGAAGGTTGTGTATGGTAGACCCAATAGCAGCAAATCTGCCTGCCAGCGGGGCCGAAACTGGCCGCCGGCAGGCCCTCTCCTAAGTCGACTGTGCCACGCGGCGCAGATGCCGAAGTATATTTTTCACTTGATTTCGGGACGGGAAACACGTTTGTCGGCGGCTGGGCAATATATTCCTGCACGGCGTTGGTCTTGCGCCGAATCCAATGTATGCCGGAAACAATTCCTGCCCAGACGTTCATGGTCTATCAGCTGGCGTCGCAATCATCACATCGACGCTGATTACCGGGGCCTTCGCCGAAAGGGATGAATTATCGACCGTGTTGGATGAGAGGATAGTGGCAAGAGCAAAGGCTTTTTGAGGTGGCAGCAATGCAGAAGATTGAAGCAGTGATCCAGCCGTCGCGGCTGGATGCAGTGAAAGATGCGCTGGTGGAACTGGGCGTGTCGGGAATGACGATCCTGGAGGCGCGCGGGCACGGTCGCCAGAAGGGGCACACGGAGTTTTATCGCGGCCGGGAGTATGAAATCGACCTTCTGCCCAAGGTGAAGCTGGAGCTTTTCGTGCCGGACGACATGCTCGATCGCGCGGTGAATGCGATCAGTACAGCAGCACGAACGGGAAAGATCGGCGATGGAAAGATTTTTATTTCGAGGATCGACGAAGCAATAAGGATCCGCAACGATGAGCGCGGAGACATTGCGCTCTAGTTGCAGACAACAGTGCGCGGTGGGGCAGGAACAACGGGTTGTGACGGAGGTTTTGGTCGGCAACGAAATTCGAATGAAAGCGGGGTGACGGCCACGAACAACGAGACGATGCGCGAAGAATACGTGCGGCGGATGGATGCGATCCGGCGCGAGTTTATGGCGAACGGCGATGGGGTCGCGGCGATCGCGGCGCGCGCAAAGCTGGTGGATGAGCTTCTGACGCGCCTTTGGAATGCCGAGGCGGCGCGCGATCCCGAAGCAGCACGAAAAGTGGCCGTGGTGGCGGTCGGTGGATACGGACGTGCACAGCTTTTTCCCTACTCCGACATTGACGTGATGTTCTGCGTAGAGAAGGGCGACCCGCCGAAAGATGCGGTGAAACGGACGACGCAGGCGCTGTGGGACTGCGGGCTTCGTGTCTCTCCGATGACGCGCGCGGTGGGCGAGTGCGAGCGGTTCAATGCGAGCAATGCGGAGTTTGGACTGTCGCTGCTCGATCGCCGGCTGGTCGCGGGCGAGCCGGCAATTTTCGAGAAGCTGGAAACCAAGGCCATCGCCAAAATGATGGCGCGCGACGCCAAGGCCATACGCGCAGAGTTGCTGGCACTGACACGCGTCCGCCATGCGAAGTATGGCGACACGCTGTTCCACCTGGAGCCGAATATCAAGGATTGCCCCGGTGGTCTGCGGGACGCGCACGTGTGCGAGTGGCTCGCAACGCTGCGCTGGATGGGCAAGCCCGACGGCGGGCTTACGGGCGGCGAATTCGGTGCGGCAACAAGATTTTTGTCGGCGGTGCGGTGCTTCCTGCACTATCGGCACGAGCGCGACGACAACGTGCTCGACTGGCAGGCGCAGGATGCCGGAGCCGCAGGGCGCATCGGACTGGGACCATTAGCGTCAGGCTCTGAAAATGCGCCTCGCGTAGACGGGGCGTACTGGATGCGCGCGTATTTCCGCCACGCACGCGTGATCGAACGCAGCATGGCCTGGGAGATGGAGTCGGCCGGCCTGCAACTGCATCCGGTGCCCGTGCGCAAGCTGAAGCTGACCGGGCAGGATGGCTTCCGGCTGCGCGATGGGCGACTCGAGCTCGATGCGGTTCTTCCACCGGGAATCGACCCCGCAGAAGAACCGGAGATCGTGCTGCGGGTGTTTGAGGCCATCGCAAAAACCGGCGCGTCCCTCGCGCAGGACAGCGAGATGCGGATCGCGCGGGCGATTCCGCTGCTCGGCGAGCACCTGGAAGAAGGCCCTGGGTTATGGCGGAGCCTGTCTGCAATTCTTACCGGCGAATACGCCGGCGCGGCGCTGCGAACGATGCATGCGCTGGGTATGCTGGACCTCATCCTGCCGGAGTTCCATGGCATCGACGCGCTCGTGATCCGCGATGCATATCACCGCTACACGGTGGACGAGCATACGTTTGTGCTGATCGATACGCTGCATGGTCTGGAATCGGAGCCGCTGAAAGGCGGCACAGAATGGCGCATGAAGTTCGGGCAGATGGCCCGCGAGTTACATTCTCCGGAGCTGCTGTACATGGCGGCCCTGCTGCACGATACCGGCAAGGGACGCGCCGGCGCCGAGCACGCGAAAGAGAGCGCAGTGATGGCCCAGGCGGTGCTCGGGCGGCTGGAAATGGACTCGTATGACGCCGGCCAGGTGATGCGGTTGATCGAGATGCATCTGGAGATGTCGGCTGCACTGCGGCGAGATATTTTCGATGCGGAAACAGTGCGCGTCTTCGCCGCCAAGGTGCAGACACCCGAGATGCTGCGCATGTTGACGCTGCTGACCTACGCGGACATCCAGGCAGTGCATCCCGACGCTCTGACGCCGTGGAAGGCAGAGAACTTGTGGCGACTCTCGATGCGCGCGGCCAGCCAGATGGACCGCAGCGTCGATGAGCAACGCGTGCGCGCCACCGGTGCGGACGACCGCATCGACCGTGTCGTCGCGTTGCTGCCGGGGAAGAAGCAGGAGGTGCAGGCCTTCCTCGAAGGCTTTCCAGAGCGGTATCTGACAACACGCTCTCCGGAGCAGATCCGGCTGCACTTTGAGATGGCGCAACGCTTCGAGCAGGAGCCGATGCAGATCGAATTTCAACACGGGCAGGCGATCAACGAGATCACGGTCGTCACGCGCGACCGGCCAAGTCTGTTCGCCGGCATCGCGGGCGCACTGGCCGCGTGGGGCATGAACGTTGTCACAGCCGATGGTTACGCCGATGGCCAGGGTGTCGTCGTCGACAGCTTCCGCTTTACAGACACCTTCCGGACACTGGAGCTGAATGCGAGCGAGCGCAAACGCTTTATCGACAGCGTGCGAGAGATCGTGTCGGGCAGGGCGTCGGCCGAGGCCATGATTGCGGGACGACGCAAGAGCCGCCGTAAGAAACCGCTGGTCGAGGTTGAAACGAAGATCGACTTCGACGAGAATGCGTCGTCGCACAGCACACTGATGCAGGTGGTGGCGCAGGACGTCCCCGGCCTGCTGCGTGCGATCAGCAAGACGCTGAGCGAGATGGGGTACAACGTTGAAGTGGTGCTCGTCGATACCGAAGGCGAGACCGCCATCGACGTTTTTTACCTGACGCGTATGGGTGCCCGCCTGACCGGCGACGAAGAAGAGGCGTTACGGGCTGCGTTGGTCGCGGCGATAGGGGAGAATGCCGCTTAGCAGCAATGCGGGCAGTAGAAGTGACGCAAACTAACATCCAACGGGCATGATGCAGGACGTGCCGCATCAACTCTGAGGTATGCTCACTTTCGGGCTGTACCGCATCCACAGGAGTCACCTTGAAAGACCTCGTTCGCCGCCAGCTTGCTCAATCCATCGCTACGATGTCGGCTGTACTCGCTGACGAGACCATTCATGACGCGGTCGTCGAAGCCGGTGAACTTACCGCCAAAGCAATGAAGTCCGGACGCAAACTGCTGGTATGCGGCAACGGTGGCTCGGCCGCCGACGCGCAACATCTGGTTGCCGAGTTTGTCTCGCGCCTGACGGTCGACCGCCCTGCC
>Ga0070679_100006771_pt1 | contig 10687 bp, 10 predicted proteins | sample KBSC63BmetaG_FD_65652 | JGI IMG/M metagenome (GOLD analysis project Ga0070679, IMG submission 65652) | Corn rhizosphere microbial communities from Kellogg Biological Station, Michigan, USA - KBS C6-3B metaG | ecosystem: Host-associated > Plants > Roots > Rhizosphere | place: USA: Michigan... | reverse complement strand
CGTGGACCACGCCGCGCGCGCGGTACTCGAAGATGAAGCCGGGCCGCGTGATCTGATCGTGATCGCCGTGGTCGCACCCGATGTCGAACCCCACGGCGGCGCGGTAGCGGAGCGCCACCAGATTCGGGGCGCCGGCTGGCACGAACAGCTCGGGACCGCCGCCGGCCTCGACGTAGACGCTGCGGCAGGCGAGGAAATCCAGGCGCACCCAGCCGCTGGGGCGGAAGTCCCAGCCATTGCCGGCCAGCTCGGTGTCGACGCCCATCGCGGCGAGCGCAGCCGGGACCGCCTGCCGCTGCCCCGACAGCCAGGGGCTCGCCACGGCGCCCTCGAGCCCGAAGTGCAGCCCCAGCAGGGGCGCCGAGAAGAACGGCTCGACGGGGAAGTAGCGCTGCATGGCCACGGTGAGGGGACCGGCCCGGAAGTTGGTGTCGGAGGCGGAGGCCGCGCCCAGGCGCACCCGGAAGGCCGTCGCCGCCATCGCGGTGTCGTGCATCGGCCCCACGAACGCCTGAAACGAGTAGAGCCCCGCGCTGGCGTCCGGCACGGTGACGCGCGTGGCGCCGATGCTGGCGCGAAACGAATACCTCGCCAGCACGCCGTCGGTGCCGCGATCGTCGGCCGAGATGAGCGGCTGCGGGACGCCTTCGGCGCGGGCAACCCCCGCGGCGCCGGCGGTCAAGGCGATGACCGCGTAAAGCACGGTCCTCATCTGACCAGGATGATGTCGATGTCGTGCTGGGCGTTGCCGGCGAGCGCGAGGTGGTCCGCCTCGATCTGCAGCGCCCGGTCGAGCATCACCTTGGTGGGGGCCAGTTCGTAGTTGTGCGTGTTGCAGAAGGCCGTGAACCGCTGGTCGTCACCGGGCGCGGCGGCCAGCAGCGTCCTCGCGCCGGGCGCCGTGGCGAGCACCTGGCCCACCAGGGTGGTGGCCTGGTCCGCCAGGGCCAGGGCCCCGGGGACGTCCTTCGTGGTCGTGGCCAGCGTTCCCAGCTTCGTGGCGACGTCGTCCAGGCTGGAAACGGGGCTCATCAGGTCCAGCCGGTCCAGGCGGACGCGTTCGTCGGTGACGCGGTTCATGCTGGCCGTGATCGCGTCGCGCTTCATCAGCAGGTCCTTCGTACGCGCGCCGGGCGCGCCGGCGGTCAGGTCTTCCAGGGCGCGCCGCGCCCGGCCAAGTTCCTGCAACAAGTCGATGTAACTCATGGGAACCCCTCGACGAGATCAGCGATTAACGCGGTCACGTCATGCCCATGACGACGCCGCAAGTTTGAAACGATGCGGGGGCGAAATCTTCCCGCTCGATTGCTGCATGCGTCGAAGCGGTGCGAGTTCGATCAAGGAATCGAATCAATGTGCAGGCGGGCAGGGCGGTCGTGTTAGCATTTCGCGATTGCCAATGTTCGGGCACATGAGGACGCGAGGAATCGGGTTCGCCTTGGCGCTGTGCCTCGCTTCGGGATGCACCAAGGGTGGGGCCAGCCTTCCCCGCGGCGGCACCGGGGGCGCGGGCACGGGCGGGTCCGGTACAGGCGGCGCCGTCGCCGGCCTGCCAGGCTCGGGCGGGAGCGGTGACGTCGCCGGTACGGGGGGAGTGATGATGCCCGCCGCCAGCGGTGGCTCGGCGGCTGGTGGCGCCCCTGGCTCGGGGGGAGCCGCAGGCCAGGGTGGGGCGACCGTCATGGGCAGCGGCGGTGCGCCTGGCGACCCCGCCGACGCCGGTGTTCCACAGCCCATCGACGAAGCGTTCGCGGACATGGCGAGGCAATTCGCGGCCGACTACCTATCCTGGGGCCGGGTCGACGACGAGCTACGCTGGGCGCCTTCCTTGTGCCGGATGCCTTTGCCGGGGATCGCCCGACCCAGCAAGTCGAACGACGCGACGACCCACGGTCAAAAGCTGTACTCCGTGTTCGCGAAGAACCACGCCGCGTACCCGGACGGTCCCCAGGACGGCCAGATCGTCGTCAAGCAGTCCTGGACCGCGGAGCTGGTCGCCCCGCTCTCGCCCGGCACGTTCCCGCCCAGCTGGGCCCAGTTCGACGTCGACGGCGGCGACCACTTCTATGGCTATGCAGAGCGCGACGGCAGCATTTACCGCGCCGCGGAGTTCGCGGGGCTGTACATCATGTTCAGGCTGGCTCCGGACACACCGAACACCGACGAAGGGTGGGTCTACGCCACCGTCACCCCCGACGGCCAGATCACCGCCGCCGGCAAGGTCGCCTCGTGCATGGGTTGCCACGAGGTCGCGACGCACGAACGGCTGTTCGGCGTGCCGCTGTCGCCCATCCTGCCGAACTAGCCGAACGGGCCGGCGCCGCCGCTTGAGTCATGGACCGGTCCATGTAACCTCGCCGCATGCGCCGAGCCCTGATCCTCTCCTCGCCGATCCTCCTCCTGTCGCTGACCTTGCCGTGGGCCGCCCAGCGCGCCGCCGCGAAGGATCAGACGTCCGGCGATCTGGTCTGGAAGGACATGAACTATTCGCAACGCAAGGACTACATGAAGAAGAAGGTCATGCCGAAGATGAAGCCCATCTTCCAGACCTTCGACGCGAAGACCTTCCACGACTTCAGCTGCCAGACCTGTCACGGCAAGGATGCCATCAAGCTGAAGTACAAGATGCCCAGCGCGGACATCCACCCGCTGCCGAACACCCCGGAGAAGTTCCAGGCCAAGCTGAAGGCCGAGCCAACCTGGCCGAAGTGGACGGACTTCATGGCGAAGCAGGTCGAGCCGGCCATGGGCGAGCTGCTGTCGATCCCCGTCTTCGATCCGAAGAAGCCCGAGAAGGGCACGCTCAGCTGCGGCGCCTGCCACAAACTCGAATAGACGCGACGGTTGGTCGGGTCGTGTGAAATAGTGCGGCGATGCCCCGCACCGTTCGGCTTTGCCTGACCGCTGCCTCCTTGATGCTCCCGTCGTGGGGATTCGCCGCGGACGGCGGCGCCGCCGCGCCGCCCGCGGCCGATCACTACCAGCACGACTTCTCTGACATCACGAAGTACGTGAAGGCCTTCGACGGGCCCAGCCGTGACGCCTGGCAGAAGCCCGACGAGGTGGTCAGCCTGCTGCAGCCGTGGCCGGGCAACGTGGTGGCGGACGTGGGCGCCGGAACGGGGCACTTCGAGCCGTACCTCTCGAAGGCGGTCAGCCCCGGCGGCCGCGTCCTGGCGCTGGACGTCGAGCCGCACATGGTCGCTTACCTGAAGCAGCGGATGAAGAAGGAAGGCCTGACGAACGTGACCGTCCAGAAGGTGGCCGCCAGCGATCCCGGCCTGCCGGAGGGGAGCGTCGACCGGGTGCTGATCGTCAACACCTGGCATCACGTGCCCCAGCGCGCGCAGTACGCGGCCGCGCTGAACCGCGCGCTGCGCCCGGGCGGTTTCGTGGTGGTGGTCGACTTCACGGCGGAGTCGCCCGAGGGACCGCCCGCGCAACATCGACTGTCGCCCACCACCGTGATCGACGAGCTTCAGAAGGGCGGACTCAGCGCCCGCGTCGTCCCGGAGAGCCTGCCCCTTCAATACGTGGTGATCGGCCAGAAGCAGGGCGCCGCCAAGGGCCGTCCCGCGCCGACGCCGCGCCAGAAGGAGCTGGCCGAGCTGATCAAGGCCAACGCCGACAAGGCGCGCTTCACCCGAGGTGTGAACAGCGCCACCGTCGAGACGCTGCAGAAGGCGCTGCAGCCCGCCGACGACGCCGAGTTGCGCGCGCTGCTGTATCACGAGGATCCCGTCGTGACCCGCACCACCGCTTCGGTCTTCGCCACGCGCGGCGATCGCGGCCTGGCCCTCCTGCGCGAGGTCGCGGTCGAGCCCGGGTTACCGCCCGGCAACCGCGCCGTCATCGACGACGTGGTCTGGACCGCGAACGCCCGTCCGAACCGCGGAGACGTTCATTCGCAGGGCGCGAACACGCGTCCCCCGGGGACGACGACCGCTCCCTGACCCCTGTCTCGTGACCCCGCCCCAGCCTGGGGTAAAATGCTCCTCGCGCGGAGTCCGAAACACAGAGGGGGACATGGGTGCACATCCGCTTAGCTCCGGTCCGATGGGGAACCTGTTGGCCCAAGGCGTGGGTCAAAGCGGGATCCCCCAGGTGCTGCGCACGGTTCGCAAGCACCTGGGAATGGACGTCGCGTTCGTCAGCCGATTTCGCGAGAAGGACCGCGTCCTCGAGCACGTCGACTCCGACGGCACCGCGCCGATTCACCAGGGCCAGGCCATCCCGCTGGAGGACGGCTACTGCCAGAAGATCGTTCGCGGCGAGCTGCCCGAGCTGATCCCCGACACCTCCGTGGTGCCCGCGGCCATGGCGTTGCCCGCGACGCGCGCGCTGCCGATCGGCGCCCACCTGAGCGTGCCCTTGAAGCTGTCGGACGGCGCGGTCTATGGCACCCTCTGCTGTTTCAGCCGCCAGCCGAACCTGAGCCTGGGCGAGCGCGACCTGCGCCTGATCCGCGCGCTGGGCGAGGTGGTGGCGGCGCGGATCGACGAGGAGCAGGAGGCGGCGCGGCTGAAGCAGCGGGGCGCGGACGAGATCCTTCAGGCCATGGCGGGAGGGGCGCCGCGCATCGTGTATCAGCCGATCTATTCGCTGGCGAGCGGGACGGTGGTGGGCGTCGAGTGCCTCTCGCGCTTCGACGTCGAGCCACGCCGCGCCCCGGACGTGTGGTTCAATCTGGCGCGCGAGGCGGGCGTGGGGCTGGACCTGGAGCTTCGCGCGATCGAGAACGCCCTCGCGGCCCTCGATCGCCTGCCGGCGCGCCTTTGGCTGGCCCTCAACTGCTCGCCCGAGCTGATCCTGTCGGGACGCCTGGGGCCCCTCTTGCCGCGGGGCGACCTTTCGCGCGTGGTCCTCGAGATCACCGAGCATGCCAGCGTGCCCGACTATGCGGCGCTGCAAGACGCGCTGGCGCCGTTCCGGAAGCGCGGGGCGCGACTGGCCATCGACGACGCCGGCGCCGGCTACGCCAGCATGCGCCACATCCTGAGGCTCAAGGCCGACGTCATCAAGCTGGACATGAGCCTGACCCACGACATCGACACGGACATGAGCCGCCGCGCGCTGGCGAAGGGGCTGATCGCGTTCGCCGGCGAGGTGGGAAGCCGGATCACCGCCGAGGGGGTCGAGACGGAGTCGGAGCTGGCCACGCTGCGGGCCATCGGCGTCGACAAGGCCCAGGGATTCTTCCTGAGCAAGCCGCAAGCGCTGGAGGACGTCGTGGCGTCCGCTCGATGACCGTCCGCGAAATCGCTTGACCCTCACGCGGCGTGAGGCTGCACACTTCCGGTCATGTACACGGTTGGCGAGCTGTCGCGACTGACCGGGATCACCGTGCGGGCCCTGCACCACTACGACGAGATCGGGCTGTGCAGCCCGTCCGCGCGGAGCCGGTCCGGCTATCGCCTGTACGATGACGCCGATCTGCTGCGGCTCCAGCAGATCCTGCTGTTCCGCGAGCTGGGGTTGTCTCTGCAGGAGATCGCTGTGGCGATCGAACAGGTCACGGATCGGCAGGAGCTGCTGAGACGTCACCGCGGGACGCTGGTGGCCAAGCGTGATCGCCTGAACGCGATGATCGCGGCGATGGACGTCGCGCTCGCGAACGTGAAAGGAGGACCGGCCATGAAAGCAGACGAGGTGAAGGCGCTGTTCCACGGATTCGATCCGTCGTCCTACGAAGCGGAGGCGGAGCAACGGTGGGGAGGGACCGAGCCGTACCAGGAGTCGGCCCGGCGCACGAAGAGATATGGCGCCGCGGAGTGGGAGGAGATCCAGCGCGAGGTGGGGGCCATCTATGCGGCCTTCGTGGAGCAGATGCGGGCGCGGGCGGCGCCCTCTGAACCGGCCGTGCAGGCGCTGGTCGCCCAGCACCGGGCCCACATCGACCGCTGGTTCTACGCCTGCTCGAAGGAGATCCACCGGGGCCTGGGCGAGATGTACGTCGCCGATCCCCGTTTCACGCAGAACATCGACAAGGTGGCGGCCGGGCTGGCACGGTTCATCCGCGACGCGATCACCGCCAGCTGACGTCGTCGGTCGTCACGGACAGATCGGGGCAGGAAACAGCCAGATCTCGTTGACGCCGACCCACGACTCGCCGGCGTCGACGGTGAGCGTGAGATCCTGGTACAGCCCGGGCGGGATCGAGAACTCCGGCAGGAGGGTCCCGCCGTCCGCCATCAATCCGATTCCCGCCCTGGCCGACGCGAGGGGGACCGCGCTGGTGCTGGTCGTCAGCGTGAACAGCTCGTTGCTGACGGGCTTCGCGTCGGCGTGGATCACCACCGCCCCGATCATCACGGGCGTGGGAAAGGTCAGGGTGATCCATCCCGTGGACGAGGCCAGGCTCCACTCGTTGGTGATGTCCCCGTCGATGGCGTTCCCGGCCGGATCGGTGTCGTCCGCACCGCTGACCGTGACCACGGTTCCGGGCGGAACGCCGATGCCGCTTGGTGCCACGGCCGGGCAGGTGGGGGGCGTCTCGGCGCCGCCGCCTTGACCACCGGCGCCTGTGGCGGGACCACCGCCGCCGCCGGCGGCGATCGGCGTGCCGCCCATCCCGCCCTCGGCGGTGACGGCGCCCCCGGCACCTCCTGTCGCCGTCATCACCTGGCTGACCCCTCCTCCCGCGCCATCGTCGGGCGGGCTCGCCGAGCCGCTGGTGCAGCCACCGGCAAAGAGCGCCAGCACCGAGGCCGTGGCTGCCAGCACCGACGAGCGGAGAGGCTTCACCTTGCGGACAACATCGTTTCCTAAGCAAGTCATGGCCTACAGGGGAAGCATCGCAGGCAGACATTCAAGGGCCGATCTGACCTTCTCTCCAAAATCAGAAGCACTTCGTCGTAATCGGGAGGGCTCGGCCTCTGCGGGCGCCTGGAGCCCGGCGCGCCGGCGTAGCGATCGGCAGGCATGTGCCCGCCGCGCGTAACGCCTCCGGGACAATCCTTCGGCCGACAGCGCCGGTCCCGCTGGCACAGGCACTGCACATGGCCGCGCCGTATCTCTACCCCTGCCAGGAGGCGCCCGTGGTAACCGCTTCGCAGATCAAGCCGCATACCCCCGTCGTGTGCTCGCAGAACGGACAGTTCGCCGTCGTCGACCACATGGAAGGCAACGACACCATCAAGCTGGCGAAGGACAAGTCCGGCAAGCATCACTACATCCCCCTGAAGTGGGTGACCTCCGTGGACGAGAAGGTTCACGTGGATCGTCCCGGTGATCAGGCCATGCGCGAGTGGTCCGACCACGCGCCGGGCAACGCGTAGTCCCGGGCGATTTCTCGCTGGCCCGGCCCCGGGCATACAATCGGCCGTCCTCACGAGGCACGATGGCCCGACAAGTCGAACCGCTCGCATCGTTTCTGGCGTGCTGCGCCGTGGCCGCGGCGGGTCTCTGCGCGCCAGCGTGTGGGAGCTCGTCGGGACCGCAGAAGAGGTCCGGAACGGGCGGCGTGTCGCAGAGCGGAGGCCAGGGCACGGGCGGCAGCGCGGCCGGCACCGGCGGCGCTGCATCCGGCGAGGACGATGGCTACGACGTCGTCATCGACCCGTATGGCACGAACCCCCTGGCCGCGGTCGTGAACCTGCACGGCGTCGCGGCCAACGATGTGCAGGCGATAACCGTCGTGGTGGTGGGGCAGCAAGGCGGTTCCGATTTCACGAAGAGCTACCTCGCTTCGGATCGGGAGCTGACCGACAACCTCGGCACCTCCAGCGTCGCTTTCCCGAGCGCCGGCTATCACGTCCCGGTGTACGGGCTGTACGCCGATCGCAGCAGCGACGTCCGGATCCATGTCCAGCGGATCGCCCACGACCCGGTGGACCTGGCGTTGCAGATCGATGCGCCGCTGTCGAAGCCGGACGAGGACGTCTGGGTTCCCAAGATCACGATCAACACGGCACTGCCGCAGCAGATGGAGCCGGGCTGGACGGTCGCCGAGTTGAACATCGAGACCCTCCCCAGCCCGCCGATCGTGTTCGTCGAGTGGACCCGCTACATCGCCTTCGACGATCGCGGCGCCATCCGGTGGGCGTTGCGGTTGGATGACCTGCCCAAGGGCGAGACGTTCACGCTGAGGCGGTCCATCTCGGGCAACTTCCTGACCGGTTCCCTCGACACCGTCGTCGAGGTCACGAAGCTGGGTCGCATCACGCGGACCATGAAAGTGAGCGATCACACGCTGAACCACGAGATCTTGCAGATCGGCAGCCAGGACAACGGCGAAGGGCTCGCGGACGGGACGGGCAGCGCCTATTTCGGCCATGTCCTGGTGCTCGCGTCGAAGGACGGCGCCTCGACGGTTCAGGACCGCATCCTCGAGCTCGACCTGGATGCCGGCGCGGTGCTCGAGGAGTGGGACCTGGCCCAGGTGTTCGATCCCACGCGCACGACGTTCGTCGACCCCGAGCAGTGGGCGCCAGGGGCGGGCGACTGGCTTCATGACAACGGCCTGGCCTACTCGGCCGCCGACGAGTCGATCATCGTTTCAGGCCGCCATCAGGGCGTGGCCAAGATCCGCCGCGACGGATCCCTGGTCTGGCTGCTGGCGCCGCACAAGGGCTGGAACCCACCGCAGTCCGCGAAGCTGCTGACGGCCGTGGATGCCTCCGGGACGCCTTACGGACAGTCCGTGCAGCTGGGGGACGCGGCCGCGGGGGACGCCGCCGCGCCGGACTTCGACTGGCCGTTCGGCCAGCACTCACCGGCGCTGCTGCGCAACGGCGACCTGCTGCTGTTCGACAACGGCGTCAGCCGCCATTTCGGGCCGACCTACGCCAGCTATTCGCGCGCGGTCGTCTATCGCATCGACGAGGCGTCGCTGACCATTCGACAGGTGGGCCAGTACGCCCTCAGCAAGCGGGAGTCGTCCTACTTCGTCTCCGATACCTGCCAGCTTCCGGCGACGGGGAACGTGTTCATCCAGCCCGGCGGTAGCGCCACCAACCCCGCCGTCGCCAAGGAGCTGACCACCCACGTCGCCGATGACGGAACCGTTTCGTTCGACACGCTGGTCTTCGACGCCGCGCTGGACATGAGCTGGGCGGACCCGAGCCGCTGGTACGTGTACTCGTACCGCGGTCACCGCTGGGACTTCTGACCGGAACGAAGTCCAGACGCCCCCGAAGAACCCCTTAAATACTACAAAATCCCCAGAAAAATCAATAGCTAGCAAGTTTTTGGGCGATGACGACCATGGTGGTCCCGCGAAAGGAGCCCCCATGAGTTCGCTTGGCCGCCCGCGAGTCCCCACCTCGACCGACCTGCTGCTTCGAATCCTCGAACGGCCCGGGCTGATCGCCGCCGTACGCGACCTTCCCGGTGAGGTGCTGGGCGCGCTGATCGATCGCATTGGGCTGGAAGACGCGGCCGAGCTGGTGGCGCTGGCCAGCCAGCAGCAACTGGAACGCATCTTCGACGACGATCTGTGGCGCCCCCAGCGGGCGGGCGGCGACGAGACCTTCCGGCCGGAGCGCTTCGCGCTGTGGCTGCGCGTGATGATGGAGGCCGGGGACGACGTGGTGGTGCGCCGTTTGTGCGAGCTGCCGGTAGAGCTGGTGGCGCTGGGCGTCCACCGGCTGGTGCTGGTGCTGGACAGCGACATCGTCGAAGAGCAGCTGAGCCCCGGGGACGAGCTGGCCCAGCAGCTCGAGCGCGCGCTGGAAGACGCCGCGTTCGAGGAGTGGGAGGAGTTGCGGCTGATCGCACGCGATCCCGACGCCTGGGAGGATGTCTGGAATGCCCTGCTCCTGCTCGATCGCGATCACCACGACCGGCTGCGCGACATCCTCGAGAGGTGCTGCGAGATGACCATGGAGTACATCGGCGGCCAGGGGGGCCTGTTCGAGGTGCTGACAGCGGACCAGATGCTGGAGAGCGACGTCGCGGCGGCCCGTGAGGATCGCCGGGCGGGCGAAGGCTTCGTCAGCCCGGCTGACGCACGCGCCTTCCTCGCGCTGGCCCGGCGAGGAGGCGGCGACGAACGGGACCCCATCACGCGCGCCTATCTCCGACAGCTGCGTCAGCGGCCCGGGCTACCAGCCCCGGCGAGGGGGACCCGTGACGAGCGTCGCCGCCCGGGCACGGCTAGCTCGTCGGGCAAGGCGCTCGCGGCCCCGGACGCCGGCGATCTGGCGGCGATCCTGCGCGACGCCGGGGTGCTGGCGCCGGCCGCGCCAGGAGGCCCGCTGCTGGCACCGCTCGGGTCGAGCGACGACCAGGCGGGGCACGCTCACGCGGTCGCGCCGCTGTTCGAGCAAGCGATGAGCGACCTTCGCCAGCGCGATCCGGTCCGCTTCGCCGATCGCTTGCGCGAGATCGGCTACCTGGTGAACGTCTGGATCGCGGGGGGCGCCCAGGAGGGCCGGCGCCCGCGGCCCGTCGAGGCGCTGGAGAAGGTGCTCGGCACCTGCGAGGCGGGGATGCGGGCGCAGCTGCGCGAACCGACCGGCGAGGAGGCGCTCGCCTTGCTGATGCGTTTGCCGGCCGACGTGCTGTTTCGTCGCGGGGCGACAATCCCCGCGAACGACGAGTCCGGCGCTTAGTGCCCCGCTCTCGCAATAGCATCACGTTCGGCCGACGATCCGCGCCGGCCGCTTCGTTGCTCCTCCTCACCATACCTACGGGTATGCCTCGTCGTCGCGCCTCGCGTCCGGCGCGGCTTGTCGGCCTCGGCGTT
>Ga0070679_100006770_pt1 | contig 10689 bp, 26 predicted proteins | sample KBSC63BmetaG_FD_65652 | JGI IMG/M metagenome (GOLD analysis project Ga0070679, IMG submission 65652) | Corn rhizosphere microbial communities from Kellogg Biological Station, Michigan, USA - KBS C6-3B metaG | ecosystem: Host-associated > Plants > Roots > Rhizosphere | place: USA: Michigan... | reverse complement strand
TTTTCATCAGCTATGATCTTATTCACACGATCAAGCCCAGCCTTCATTGACCGTTTAGCCAGCTCTTGAACGTCACGTATTTCCATAGCAAAGGCTTTAGCCTCAGCCCGACGCTTAGCCTGCTTCGAATGCTCTTGGCTCAGGCGTTTTGCCCTGGTCATGTTGCCTTTGAGGATGCGCAACCGTGAAGCTGGGTCCCCAGCAATAAAACCGCCTTTGCCGGTTGGATTGCGCTTCTCACCCTTCTTCACACCACCATTACCGAAAGGATTTCTGCGTGACGCCGGATATTTGATCTTTGGTATTTTCATTTCACCGTCAGCTTTGGTGCCTTGAGGCCACCAATCCTGTGTGCGCCCTTGTTACCGCTCATGCGCAGCGGCCCAATTTTCAAGTTGTTGGGATGCCCATAACCATGCGCCGGACGCTTTTGCGGGGCACCGCCAAAACCAGTGGATTGCCCAGGCTTTTCAGGCACCATGCCTGGAATATTTCCGCCAAGGCTGGAGTTCTGGTAAAGCGCCTCACCGGCTATCTTTTTGGAGGGCACTTGAGGCGTAGACGTGTAGAATGGCTTGTTCTCAGGTTTGTGAGACTTAAGCTGCTTCTTGCCGCGTTCAATTTGATTGGCCATCACACCCTCGTTTGCACCGCTGCGTCAAGCTGCTGAAGAAGCGCTTGTCGTCCATCATTGTCATCAGGGTCAAGTTTACTGTTGATGTTAATGGTGGTGTTGGTCGGAATATGCGTTATGGACGCAACAACATCAACACCTGACCAATCTATGTGAACTTCGGACCAATCAATCATTTCTTGCCCCTATGGCCCACACTGTGGCCACCAGTTTTCCCGGCTTGCCTAATGCCAGGAAATTTATGTGCCACTGCCGAACGTACCTCTGCCTTTACTGCCGGGGAACCGTGCTGCGAAACCCGTGCAAGGGCGTTGCGGGCATGCGAAGCGTCATTTATTGGATAGCTGCGTTGTGGCCCAGCAAAGTCTTTGGCTGGCAGCGCATTGCGCCCTTTTGAGGTAAGCTTGGCCATGGTTACCTCTTTTTTCCTATGCGGTGAGCGCCTGAATGTCCACTGGTGCGAAGGTGACCTTGGCGTTGACCGTCAGCATGCCCGTAACCATGGGGGCTACCCTTCGCTTGTGGGAATGAGTGCGGAGCACTTTTAGCTTGACCACTCTCACTCATGGCAATGGCCACAGCTTGGTCTCGGTTCTTAACTTGCGGCCCTTCTTTTGAGCCGCTGTGCAGTTCACCCTCTTTGAACTCATGCATCACTGTGTGCACGGCCTCTTGACGTTCGGCTTCATTACGGGGTTTATGATCTGGCATGGGGGTCCACCTTTTTTACCGATTTGGCTCGAAGGCCGTTGGTATGCTGTTCAACCACAAAACTGAATTTATCCCCCGCAAGGATCGGGCCTGAAATGTGTGCTTTTCTTAATTCACTCACATGAAGAAAGTAATCTTGATTGACACCTTGGACAGTCAAAAAACCATAGCCTTTGGTTTCGTTATATTGTTTGACTGTTCCAACCTGCCTATTGTCTTCAGTCATAGGCCCACCCTTCACTATAGTTGGTAGTGCGAATTAACGAAGAGGTACAATTACTTGGCCCAGTCTGTCAAGTTTTTGTCTAAGGTATGAACGTCTAAACAACCAAAAGGGAGACGCAAGATGTCATTTGATGTTATAGAAGCACGGCAAGAAGCTAACGAAACCGCACCAAAGGCCAAGGTGCGCCTATTCAAGAGCGTCAACGGCACAAGGCCCTCCTTGGTCATTCACCTTGGCAAAAAGCTGATGCAAACGCTTCCAGATTGGCAGAACCGCTCTGCTATTGGGCTTGCGGTTGGCAAGGATGCCAATACCAACAAAATCAGATTGTACTTGCACAGCAACTCACCAATTGGTGAGCTTAGAAAGATTGGCGTTGGAAGCTGGCGGGTTGATTTTGGCTATGTGCATCAATTTGGAATGGATGCACGCCCCCCAAAGCACGCCAATGTTTACAGCATTGATCCACGAACCCTTGAAATTGAAATGCCTGATTGGGGCAATGAAATTGGCAACGGCGAACGTAAATCAGCGTTCAAAAAAGAAATCAGTCAACCGAAACAGTCGTTAACAACAGCAGGAACGTTCAAACCACCGCTTCTCGTCTCAAAATTACCGCTCACACCACTGAAGGCTGCCCCGGCCAAAGGCAATAAACTTCTAGCGGCACATCAAACGGGCATTGAAGTTTATTCTGATAGGTTGGTGTTTCGCAATCAATCAATGGCACTAAACAAAGTGCAGGCCGCTGCGCTGAGCAGCATGACCAAATTTCTTGACAGTGCTGTGTCAGCGACACGTTGCATCGATTTGGGCTTTCGTGAATTAGGAGAAGATGTGCCACAAAATGCTTATCAAATGTTGCCAGCACAGCTATCTATCATTGTGCCTGAAATCAAAAAGGTTGGTCTAAAATTGGAATACGTAAAAGGGATTGGATTCAAACTGAGTGCGTGACCTAACCAATCACCGCAAACGCATGGACCAACTTCGTACCATCTTGGTTGAGGCCTGGATGCGATATGACAGGGAAGCTATTGTCTTGGCTGATGCTGAAATCAGACAATTGCTTCCACTGCTTGAGGGTGAAGTTGTTCCAAAGCACAAATTTCTCCCAGCAGCCAAACGAATGAGGCCGCGAATGCCACACTTGAAAAAACCACCGATCCCACCGGAATTAATAATGGCAGCAGTCACCATGGCTGCCGAGGTATGTGATTGTGATCCATTCAGCATTCTTGGAGGAGAATTGCGTGATCCGCCTGTGACTAGAGCGCGGATCTATGCTGCCAAAGCGTTGTATGATGTTTGTGATTGTTCACGTAATTCGGCTGCCAGTGCTGTGGGAGTTTTCAACGTCAACTCTGCCGACGTCTATCTGGCAAATTTTGAAAGAAATTTAAGGCTTGGCCATGTTAATTGGTATAATGAAGATGTGTTAGAATTGGTCCGTGCGGCAATAAGGTCGGAGATTGAAGATGGTAAAATTCAAAGGATGTCCTGAATGCGGTTCCTTGGTTGAGGGCAAACACAAGACAGAGTGCCCAAAGTTTGAAAAGCCCGACGCTGAATATGCCGCTCAGGTAAACGCCCTGGTGAGCGAACTAAAGCAAGACCTAACTCCTATGTTCAAGAAGTATGGAAACAAGTTCTTGCAGATTGCCCGCAATAAAAACGATCCTTACACGCCCATTGTAGCCGTCCTTCAATTAGGGCTAGCTCAATGTTCAGCAGAATATTTGGCTAATGAAGGGATCAGGGCAGACATAGCGGTCCAAATGGTCATCAATGCCACAGGAACAGCCATGGCCAATTGGGTTCAATCTATAATCAAACAAGAACAACGCACCGTATTGCATAAGGAAGGCCCCAGTGTTCAATAGTCCGTTCAACCCATACACTGAACTTGGCGTTGCCAAAGATGCCTCAAAGGAAGACATCAAAAAGGCATACCGTGAGTTGGCCAAAAACACCCATCCAGACAAAAATGGCGGGAATGATTCCTTATTCAAAAGAATCAATGAGGCTTACCAAATATTGATGGACGACGACGCCCGTCAAAACTATGACACCACCGGCAACACACAACGTTCCCCAAACAACCTAGATGCAAAAGCCAACCAGCTTATCGTCAATTTTTTCACCCTGGTGGCCGCTGAATTGGACACCAGAATCAACCCGCTGTCAGAAGACTTGATTGGCCACGGCAAGCTCTTTGTTCAAAAACAAATTGATAAGTTCTATTCTGAAATACAAATTCACAAACGCACCGCCAACCTTCTTGAAAAAATAGAAGCTCGCTTGAAGAGCAAAACAAAAGATGGTTTAGTAAACCGAGCCTTGAAGCACAATATTGAAGCTACCAAAGATCAAATTCGGCTGCTTGATGGCCAAATCAAAGCCTGCGAACGCGCACTTGAGTTGCTTGACAATTACGAATTCAAAATGGACCCAAAGCAAGTCATGTGGTCAAGTGCAACAGGCTTCAATCCAATGGGGGTATGACGGGAGGTAAAAATGGGAATCAACCATCCTTGGCCTGAAACAGACCTTCAATATTTAAAAGATAATTGGATAAAGTTGCCCACGATAGCAATAGCCAACCACGTTGGACGAACCAAGAATGCTGTAATTGGACGGGCGCACCGGTTAGGGTTGCCCAACCTTAAACAAATCCAAGACAGACCAGCCATACCAAAGCCTGCAAGGCCTGGGGTGCCCGTACAGCGGCGCAACCCGTTTCAGGCTCACAAGTACCGGGAGCCGCTGGAAAACGCACCCACGGGCAATTTTAGGGCTACTGAGCCTGCCTCAGCCCCAGCAACCCTCCTCCAACTGAACAAAAACACCTGCCGCTACCCATTGGGTGAGGAACTAAAGCCAGCAGTTTTGTTCTGTGGGAGCCGTCCACTGCCAGGGTTTCCATACTGTGCCAAATGTTGCAGGCTGGCTTATCAACCACCACGCCCCAGGTAACAGATACCTTCTTTAAAAATCACATGCTTCCCCGTCACCGGGTTGAGGCACGGCATATACTGTCAACATGCCCCGTGAAAGCAAAACGTTTGGCGATGTATGGGAATACCTCACACTCGAGGAAAAACAATATGCCGTGACGGTCATGATGCGACGAGGCAAGAAGGATATTTCAATAGGAAGCCTGCCTTTCGTGTCATTAGGCTATTTCATTCCACAAGGCAGATGGAACTCACAAGGAGTGTATGGACGTTTCGTTTGGAAGCTTTTGCATTTGAATAAAGAGGACTTCAAGGAAGTAGAGGGTATGACTGCTTTCAACGGAAAAGATAGTCAAACTTACGGGCAAGGTCATGACTGAAGTTGACAACGTGGCGCAATATTGGGATGTGATGCCCATTCACCAAAAACGAAGGCTATTGCGGTTCATCAATGCCCACCGACAGAAGGCCGCCAACAAGCTAGGCTTGCCAGAAATCACCATGGCTGAACTGCCGTTTGTGGGGATGCAAGAAGTAGCCCATGCGGGAGTCCTAATTGGGGGCAAGTACGGCTATGTACTCAAACTCAGGAAATGGTACAAATAAAACGAATATGAGCTTAAAACCGTAGATGCGGTTTTCAGGCATGGGACTCCCGCAATGGCAGAAATTCAAATTGGGCAGGTAGAAAAAATTGGGGACTTTTGGGAGGCCCTCACGCCTGAGTACAAGATGCGGTTGCTCAGATGGGTGCGTTTTAACCGCAGGCAGAACATCACGCTGGCCACGCTGCCATTTGTGCCGGTGACTGAGCTAAGCATGATCAGGCTTGAGCAAATGCGCAGGATGCTGATGGCACATGAGTTCAAGAACGGGAAATATGATGGACACGCTGGCTGAAGGGTGGGAATTTTTTACCAAAAAGGACATTGAGCTTTTGTCTATCTATAACACATTGCCTCCAAACGAGCGTGATCAAATCACCCTGCCCTTCACAAAGATAGAAACTTACCAAATGGTGCTTGGGATGATGCCTGACCACGTCCACCACAGATGGCTGGGCACTAGGCGGAAGCTCATTGCCATGTGGTGTAACGACTATGTGACGCTGTACGCAATGAGGGAACAGGATGAAAAAGCCAAGAGTGGCACAAAGTAAGCGGGTGCCTTACGGCCGGTATGCCACTGTAGGGGACGTGTGGGAGAAGATGAACTATATTACCAAGATATATCTTGTAAGCCAGTACAACAGGCATAAGCCAAGCCGCTTGCCGGAAGTCACGCTGGCAACCCTGCCGTTCTTGAAACTGACAGACTTGAGGGCGTCAAGAAGCTTTGCCTTGCAGACAGTTTATGGAAACCTAAGGCATGGACGTTTCAACAGGGTGTTCAGCAAGAACATCAGAACAGAGTCACAGGATCACAACTGACATGGACAAATTCAAAAAGCACATGGTGGCAAGGGCGCTCAGGGAACTAGGGCAGCCATATAACCTGGACGATTTGCTTGAGGAAGCATGGTTCCCTACCAAACTGAGCAACCCAACCAAATTGCAGCTTCATGTGTGGGTGGATGATCACTGGCATGAAACCTGTTTTGTAAGGATAGAACAATGACAGAAAAACAAACTCAAGAAATTGACGTGCATGTGGTCAAAGACCAGGGGCGTGATTTCGACTACTTGGTGGTCAACCTTGGGCACTATGAATATCTGACTGAGTTCAATCAGAAAAGTCTGGTGGTCTATAGACGGCCGTATAGCCCAACGAATCCTGACGGTGACTGTATAGTGGTCATGGGATACATCCTTGGGGGTGACTGGTATGAGAACTAAATCGCAAAGACCTACCAAGATTGGGGACCTGTGGAGGCATTTTTCAAAGGCGCAAAAGTTCCATATGGTGGAAATACTAAACTCACGAGGTAAATGGCCACAAGTGGACGTTGCTACGTTGCCCTTTGTGCCGTTGAGGCGTGTTAAGCATGTCATTGCCAATTATGGATGGGGCGGAACGGACTACCATTGCAATCTGATAGAAAAAGCAATTTGTACAAGGTTGGACAAGTATTACCGGCACACAGACTACACACATGAGTTTGACAAAGATTGGCTCAGAAAAGCTGAGGATGCGCTTTTTCAGGAGTCTGATGACAAGTGGCGGAAAGAACTTGAGTGGCAGGAAGAGCTGCACGAAGCCGCAACAGGCTTTCACTATGACCCCAGGTTTGATGGTAAGTAAAAACGAATATTAGTTTAAATTTTTGCTATGGTTTGTAAAAGCAGAGGAGCACTAGCAGGGGGTGGTGGGAGGACCAAGATGAAAAGGAACAGTGTAAATGAGTGAACGTACCATTTGGCGGCAGATGATAGAACGCTGCAATAAACCTACATCAAAGGCTTACAAATGGTATGGAGCCAGGGGCATAACCGTCGATGAAAGATGGATGAGTTTTGATAATTTCATTGCTGACATGGGCTATAGGCCGACAGACAAACACACACTTGAACGTAAAGACAATAACAAAGGGTACAGCAGACAAAACTGTTGCTGGGCGACCAGGAAAGAACAGGCAAGAAACAGACGGAGCACTAAATTGACCCTGGATGACGCTATTGAAATTGTCAGGATGAAGAAGCGTGGCGTGCTAAAGCGTGTCATTGCAGAAAAATACGGCATAGACAAAAGCCTAATCATGCAAATCATGCGACGTGAGAAGTGGGCCGAGGCAGTTGAATTGGCCCAACTTGAAGCTGTTAAAACTATCCTTGATGAAAACGAATATCAGGTTTAAATCTTGGTATGGATTTTAAAGGGACCGGAGCATAGGCATAGGGTACCCCCTCGACCATTTTCTCATCTTCATCTAGGAAATGGGAGGCTCCATCGCCTTCCAACGAGGAAGCAAGATGCATGCCAGACCTCCCTTCCTCACGACGATGTGAGAGTCTATCCTGCGTCGTGTCACGTCCCCGTGATCAGTAATGTCGTCCTCACAAGCCCGTGTTCTATCCTGAGTTGGCATGTATCCTGCCTTGTCCCTCGTCCGCCACAGTGTTCGGTCTTGCAAGGCTCATGCCAACTTGCCATGCATGTTCCATCGTCACCTTGATTTCCTGGTATGCATGGGTGGCCTCTAGAGTAGTGGCCAACTGATCGAAAGCTTACCAGCGGCCGTCTCTCGCGGTCTGTGAGGCTCTACGGTTTCGAGGGTATGGCGGCAAAACGATTGTGCGACGCAGTATCTTTTTTTCAAATTATTTTTGTTTGAGGGGTTGTTTTTTGAGTAGGCACCACTATATCAGGGTTGTTGTTGCAAGGGGTCATATAGGCCCCCCGGTTCACCGCTAGGCCCTAGGCTTCCAAACCCTAGGTGCGGCTCAAAAAGCCCCAGCAAGCCTAGCGCGCCACAGCCAAGCCCTGAGGGGCAGTGCTGCGCAATGGGTGACGGTAGGCCATGACGGCCTACGGCCCACAACCTGAAACGTGGAGAACTGCAATGTCAAAGCCTTCAAATGCCTATGTCAACCTGTTCAAGGGCTGGAACGTCAAGGTACTTGGCCCCAAGCCCACCGATGAGCAGTTGGCGGCAATTCACGCGCTTGGCGCGCGGCCGGGAAAGCAAGCCTTGGCTAACGCCATGTACCTCCGCGATGGCGGTGCCACCTCCGGTCAGGTGACCATCGCCTGCGGCGCTCCGCAGTTGAACAAGATGCGGGAGTTTGTGACCCGCAAGCTTGTACGGCGTGACATGAACGCAGGGGCGAACGAGGCCGGTCATACGGTGTACAAGATCGCCTTGACGGCGACCGGCGAGGCCAAGGTGAAAAAGGCGAGCGAGCAGCCCGCCGACGTACCGGCCAAGCCCGCCAAGGCCCGCAGGGCTAAGGCCAAGCCCGCTGAACAGCCCGCGCCGCAGGGTGCGGCTGAACAGCCCGCCCCGGCTGAAACCGCACAGGTGACCGCCTAACGGGCAATACGGGGCAGGCGCAAATGCCTGCCCCTAACTTTTCAGGTGACGCAATGTCTAAACCCGGTCTTGAGTCCTGCTCTTGCGGGTCCGGTGAATACGCTCCGGCTCGCTTCGATGGCCATGGCATATTCCTGACATATGCCTGCGACAAATGCTGGCCTGAGAAATTGCGAGGATACCGCCCTGACATCCTCGAACGCTATGAATGCGACGAACCGATTGACGAGGAATGAACGCATTCCCCGGAGCTCGCGCTCCGGGGATTTTTTTGTCTCAAATTTAGCGAAGAAAAAGATTTCTAAGAAGTAGAAAACGTTTCTTAAGAATGGCTCATCTACCGTCATCTACCGTCATCTGGAAACAGGTGTCCTATCCAGCACACAGTCTGTGTGTGATCGGCAACAATATAAATGTCATCATCTACGCAACTTATCGCCATAGACGTGCATTATAGAGTCTGCGTCAACAGAGTGAGTGCGTACCATGCAAAAACATCTAGCCATCTACCCCATGCTGCGCCACTGGCCGTCTCAAGGTGGTAGGAAGCCCTCCAAGCAGGCAATTAGAATGGCCCACAAGGTAGCCCGTCCAGGCTCAAAGGATGCCATGGCCGTGGCTATGGCTTTAAGACCTGAGGGTACCACGCAGGGTCAGGTCATCCAGGTCTTGGGGCATCCACACAGGAACAAAATACGGTCCTTGCTGACCCACAGGAAAGCCAAGCTCCTGAAGATGCCAGACAAGGATGGAATGCAGGTCTACAAGATAGACCTTAAGTAGGATGAGGAAGTGGGAGTCCGACGAGGGCTCCCACTTATTTTGGCTCATCTACAGGAAGAAAAAGACCAAGACATAGACTTGACAAACAAGAATCGAGGTTATATTTCTGCTACGCAGAAATACCTTCCTCGGACTCTCATCTTCAACTGTAATTAGACAGCTTCTTACGCAATTCATTAATGTCGTCGTGCCAAGCCCACGATGGTCGGTCTATAGAACGCAGGGCTTCCCGCACATCAATGAAAGGCAACATCTCAAGACCTACAGGGTCCACACGAACTACCTCATCCTTGGACACGTTATATTTACTTGGACGGGCATCATTTATGCACAGTAGCAGGAATTGCCTTTCCGCAGAATTCAGCAATCCCCATACTGTCGTTAGATTGGCCATTGTGTCGTAGCCTTCAAGGAACAAGAGGAATCGGGGTCTAATTAGGGTCTATCCAGGGTCCACTAAGGGTCTATTCTAGGTCCAATCTAACTATATAGGCCCAATCTCACCTATCTATCCTAACTTCCTGAAGATGTGTTCTTTCTTAAACATCCTAGGATGTTTTCTTGATAATATGCTCAGTAATCTATGCATGTCTTTGGCTGATACGCCGCACTCCCAGTTATAAACCTCAACCCACCTGATAGCCCTGATTACCATCTGCCTAGCTCGTTCAAGGTTGGTAAAAGGGAGCTCCGCTAACGCAGTGGGCCTGCCACTAATTGACGCAAATGCAAATACCCGGAACAACTGTTGTCTTTGTTCCTGAGTTAGTTCATCCCATTTGCTTGCTAGATTCATTTGAGCTTCTTCAATGTTTCATTTGCTCTTTGCCAATAGACACTTTTTTCCTTCTTGGCAATGAAGATCCCCATATCTCTGTTACAGACATTTATGGCGTCATCTATCTTGATGAATGGCAAGGTGGCCATGTCCAGCATCCCCTCCTTCAGGTCTAGGTGGTACTCCAAGGCATCAAGAAGGTATTCCTTCTCATCCTTGGTCAGGTGTTCCCATACGCTGCCTATATTCAATTTTCTTGAGGATGTTTCTAGCGGCTTGGCTGTCATGGACAACTATGTCCCTCCTCAAGTACTTGATTAGCTGCTCCAGCGGGGCAAATTGTATTTCCCATTTGGCATAAGGGCCACGCTCCTGTAGCCACTCCTGATAACAGTTGACTAAGAAATGCGCGTGTTCACGCTCAGGCTGCGTCAGGTCTGGCCATATTACGCTCAAGTTCATTGATCTTGCTCAGCAGTTGGGCCTTGGTAGTCTTTAAGGCCACATTGCTTTTCATGGCGCTTAGATCGCGGTTTAGAACAGCTTTGACTGCCTCTATATCCTTGAATGCCAATAAATGCTTCGGTACAAAATCACTAGCCCAATAGTCCAAAGACTCTTGTATCTCAC
>Ga0070679_100006769_pt1 | contig 10689 bp, 10 predicted proteins | sample KBSC63BmetaG_FD_65652 | JGI IMG/M metagenome (GOLD analysis project Ga0070679, IMG submission 65652) | Corn rhizosphere microbial communities from Kellogg Biological Station, Michigan, USA - KBS C6-3B metaG | ecosystem: Host-associated > Plants > Roots > Rhizosphere | place: USA: Michigan... | reverse complement strand
ACGAGAAGCCGTGGAAGGTCGGCGCCGTGCTCGACAACACCGGCACGCCCGCGACCGGCAGGCTGCGCAGCGGAGTCTTCTTCCAGCACGCGAACGTCGCCGATCTCGACCATGTCCTGACGGCGCAATACGTGACGTCGCCCGAGCACGTCGAGGAGGTGACGATCGCCGCGCTCAACTACCGCGTGCCGATCCCGGCGTTCGGCGGCGCGGTCGATCTCTACGCGGTCCACGCCGACGTCGATTCGGGCGTCGTCGGCGACCTGTTCACGGTGCGCGGGCGCGGCTCGGTCGTCGGCGTTCGCTACCAGCACAACCTGCCGCCGACGGCAGCGCTGCGCCAGCGCCTGAGCGCCGGCTTCGAAGAGCGACGCTTCGACAACCAGGTCGGCACGGTCGGCGGCAGCCCGGACCTGCTCGCCGACGTCACGGTGCACCCGGCGAGCGTCGGCTATTCCGCGACCTGGAGCGGCGAGCGCTCGGCCGTCGAGCTCGGCACGACGCTGGTCCGCAACATTCCCGGCCACGCGCACGGGCGCGCAGAGGACTTCGAAGCGGCTCGCGCCGGCGCGCGTGCCGGCTACTCGCTCCTGCGCTGGTCGGCCGCCCTCGCGCGCGACCTGCCGGGCGGCTGGCAGCTGCGCATCGTCGGCGACGGCCAGGCCACCCGCGATGCGCTCGTCGCCGGAGAGCAGTTCGGCATCGGCGGCCAGGATTCGGTGCGCGGCTTCCTCGAGCGCGAGATCACGAACGACAAGGGATGGCGCGCAAGCATCGAGCTGCGCAGCCCCGACTTCGGCGCTCGCCTCGGCAACGGCGTGAGCGCGCAGGCGCTCGTCTTCCACGACCGCGGCCGCGTGTCGCGCAACGACGCGCTGCCGGGCGAGGCGACGGGCGCGAGCATCGCCAGCGTCGGCGTCGGCCTGCGTCTCGCGATGGCGCCATCGACGACCGCGCGCGTCGATCTGGCGCACGTGCTGCGCGGCGCCGGCGTTCGCGCGCGCGGCGAGGACAGCGTGCACTTCAGCGTCGGCGTCGCCTACTGAGCGGCGGACGGCCGCCCGCCGTCGGTCGACTCAGTCGCGGCCGCGGTGGCCGTGCCCGTGTCCCGGGCCGTCGTGCCGCTCCCAGCCGCGATGGCGGCCGCGGTCCCGGCCCGGATGTTCGTGCTGCCAGCGCTCGCGCACCCACTCGTCGCGGACGAAGTAGACCGGCTGCCCGCACGCGTGGTAGCGGCCGCAGTAGCGGCGCCAGTTCTGCTGGTGCGCCGGCGGCACGTAGAGGTAGACCGGCTGCTGCTGGACGACGACGCGCGGCGGCGCGACGAGCACCGGCTCGGGACGCCAGAGCGCGGGCGCCGGCACGTCGCCGATGTGCACGCGGCCGTACACGCCGGGCTGGTTGATGCCGATCGAGACGCTGGTCTGGGCGCTGGCGCTGCCGACGGCGGCAGCCGCGAGGACGAGCGCGAAAATGGTCTTCATGGTTCGCTCCTGGGTCGAGGTCAGGAAGGTAACGCGCGTCGCGATCGCGCTGGCGACCTGTGAGCGACCGGAAGCGAGAACTTTGTCCACCTTGGCGCGCGCGCGTCGTCTGGGCGCGGACGAAAGGCGGCGGGCGGCATGGAGGTGACGGCGCCCGCGCGTCGCAGCCGCCTCGCGCTCTACCTCGACCTGATCCGCTGGGATCGGCCTGCCGGAACGCTGCTGCTGCTCTGGCCGACGCTCTCGGCGCTCTGGATCGCAGCGCGCGGCTTTCCCGGCTGGCACCTGCTGCTCGTCTTCGTCGCCGGCACGTTCCTGATGCGCAGCGCCGGCTGCGCCGCCAACGACGTCGCCGACCGCGACTTCGATCGTCACGTCAAGCGCACCGCCGCGCGCCCCGTGACCGCCGGTGCGATCGGCGTCGGCGAGGCGCTCGCCGTCGGCGCCGTCCTCGCGCTCGGCGCATTCGCGCTCGTGCTGACGACGAACGCCGCGGCGATCGCGTGGAGCTTCGCCGCGCTCGCGATCTCGCTGCTCTACCCGTTCAGCAAGCGCTTCTTCGCGATGCCGCAGGCGGTGCTCGGCGTCGCCTTCAGCTTCGGCATCCCGATGGCATTCGCCGCGGTCGGCGGCGGGGCTTCGCTCTCGCTCGACGCGATCGTCGGCGCGGTTCCCGCGCTCGCCTGGTGGCTGCTCGTCGGCAACCTCTTCTGGGTGCTCGCCTACGACACCGAGTACGCGATGGTCGATCGCGACGACGATCTGCGGATCGGCATCAAGACCTCGGCGATCACGCTGGGGCGTTTCGACGTCGCCGCCGTGATGGCCTCGTACGCGGCGTACCTCGCGATCTGGGCGGCGGCCGGCGTGCACCTCGGCTTGCGCTGGCCGTACTTCGCCGGCCTCGTCGTCGCCGCAGGGGTCGCGTGCTGGCACTGGACGCTGATCCGCGACCGCACGCGCGAAGGGTGCTTTCGCGCGTTTCGCCTCAACCATTGGCTCGGCTTCGCCGTCTTCGCGGGAATCGCCGCCGAAGCGGCCCTGCGCTGAGCGAAGCGCGCCGCGCGGCGCGCCTTACTTGCGAAGCGACCGCAACGCGTCGGCGAGAGCCTCGACCGCGAGGTCGATGTGCTCGCTCTCGACGATGAGCGGCGGCGCGAAGCGCACGACCGTGCCGTGCGTGTCCTTGCTCAGCACGCCGCGCGCGAGCAGCGCTTCGCACACCTGGCGCGCGCTTGCCGCGGCCGGGTCGATCTCGACGCCGATGAGAAGGCCCTTGCCGCGCACTTCGGCGATCGCCGGATCGTCGATCGCGCGCAGCTTGGCGAGCAATTCGTCGCCGCGCGCGCGCGCCCGCTCGGAGAGCCGCTCGCGAACGAGCAGTTCGAGCGCGGCCTCGCCGACCGCCGCGGCGAGCGGATTGCCGCCGAAGGTGCTGCCGTGGTCGCCGGGCGTGAACTGCGCCATCACCTCTTCGCTGGCGACGAACGCGCTGACCGGCAGCAAGCCGCCGCCGAGCGCCTTGCCGAGGACGAGCCCGTCGGGGCGGATGCCTTCGTGGTCGCACGCGAGCAGCGCGCCGGTGCGGCCGAGGCCCGTCTGCACCTCGTCGCAGACGAGCAGGATGCCGCGCCGGGTGCAGATCTCGCGCGCCTGCGCCAGGTAGCCGGCGGGCGGAACGATGATCCCCGCCTCGCCCTGGACCGGCTCGACGAGGAAGGCGGCCGTGTCGGGCGTGATCGCCGCCTCGAGCGCGTCGGCGTCGCCGAACGGAACGCTGACGAATCCCGGCGCGAACGGCCCGAAGCCGTCACGGTATTGCGCCTCGCTCGAAAAGCCGACGATCGTCGTCGTCCGCCCGGCGAAGTTGCCGGCGGCGACGATGATCTGTGCGCGGCCTTCGGGAATGCGCTTGACCTTGTAGCCCCACTTGCGCGCCGCCTTGATCGCCGTCTCGACGGCTTCGGCGCCGGTGTTCATCGGCAACGCCTTGGCCATGCCGGTCGTTTCGCAGACGGCGCGCAGGAACGGCCCGAGCCGGTCGGTGTGAAAGGCCCGGCTCGTGACCGCGAGCCTTCCGGCCTGCTCGACGAGCACGCGAACGAGCGCCGGGTGGCCGTGGCCGAAGCTGACCGCCGAGTACGCCGACATCATGTCGAGGTGGCGCCGGCCCGCGGTGTCGAACAGCCAGACGCCGGCGCCGCGCTCGAGCGTGACCGGCAGCGGGTGGTAGTTGGCCGCGCCGTAGCGCCGCTCGAGGGCGGCGGGGCTGGCAACGTCTGCGGAGTGGGTGGCGACGGGCCGGACGAGGGTGCTGGTGTTCATGGAGCGCTCCGAAAGAGCGTCCAGTGTGCCGGTGATGGGACGAAATGTGCTTTCCGCTTCTTGCGCATCTTGGGAAGATCACGCAATATTCGTGCGCCACGGACGTCCTGATTTCGCATGCCCGCACGACTCGACTCCATCGATCGCAAGATTCTGGAAGTGCTGCAGGGCGACGGCAGGATCTCCAACGTCGACCTCGCCGCACGCATCCACCTCTCGGCGCCGCAGTGCTTTCGTCGCGTGCGCTCGCTCGAGGAGCGCGGCGTGATCCGAGGCTATCGCGCCGACGTCGCGGCCGAAGCGATCGGCCTGGCGGTGACGGCGTACGTCAGCGTCAGCATCGGCGGCGGCGACTTCGGCCGCGTGCGCGAGATCGAGGCCGAGATCCGCGCCTTTGCGCAGATCCTCGAGTGCTACAGCGTCTCCGGCGAGGACGACTACCTGCTGAAGGTCGTCGCGCCCGATCTGAAGAGCCTGAGCAACTTCCTCACCGATCGCCTGATGCAGGTGCCGGGGATCGACGACGTGCGCTCGATGATCGCGCTCGAAGAGATCAAGCGCGCGTCGCCGCTGCCCGTCGACGCTCAGGGATAGAGCCCGCGCTCTTCCCGTGCGGTCAGGATCCGCTCGCACGCCACGGCGAAGGTCGCGGTGCGCAGGCTGATCTTGTGGCGGTCGGCGGTGTCCCAGATCTTCTTCAGCGCGTCGACCATGATCTTGTCGAGCCGCACGTTGATCTCGTCCTCGCTCCAGAAGAACGACGAGAAGTCCTGCACCCATTCGAAGTAGCTGACCGTCACGCCGCCGGCGTTGCAGATGACGTCGGGAACGACCAGGATGTTCCGCTCGCCGAGCACGTCGTCGGCCTCCGGCAGCGTCGGGCCGTTGGCGCCCTCGAGGACGAGCCTGGCGCGGATGCGGTTCGCTCGCTCCGGCGTGATCTGCCCTTCGAGCGCCGCCGGGATGAGGATGTCGCAGTCCACGCTCCAGAACGCCTCGTTGTCGATGCGCTCGCCGCCCTGGACGTTGGCGATGCCGGCGTCGTGCGTGATCGCCGGCATCGTCGTCGACATGTCGAAGCCGCGCGGATTGACGAGCGTTCCCGTGTGGTCCTGCATGGCGACGATCTTCGCGCCCGCGCCGACGAACAGCTCCGCCGCCGAACCACCGACGTTGCCCATCCCCTGCACCGCGACGCGAGCGCCGTCGAGCGGCAGCCCGAGCCGGCGCGCCGCCTCGCGGCCGGTGACGAACACGCCGCGGCCGGTCGCCTTGACGCGGCCGAGCGAGCCGCCCAGGTGCAGGGGCTTGCCGGTGACGACGCCGGTCGCGGTCGTGCCGGTGTTCATCGAGTACGTGTCCATCATCCACGCCATCACTTGCGCGTTGGTGTTCACGTCGGGCGCGGGAATGTCGCGCTGCGGGCCGATGATGATGCCGATCTCGCTCGTGTAGCGGCGCGTCATGCGCTCGAGTTCCTTCAGCGAGAGCTGCTTCGGATCGCAGCGGATGCCGCCCTTGGCGCCGCCGTAAGGCAGGTTGACGGCGGCGCACTTCACGGTCATCCACGCCGCGAGCGCCATCACTTCCTCGAGCGTCACGTCGGGGTGATAGCGGACGCCGCCCTTGCCTGGTCCGCGCGAAAGGTTGTGCTGCACGCGAAAGCCTTCGAAGTGGGCGACGCTGCCGTCGTCCATCTCGATCGGCACGTCGACGATCAGTGCGCGCTTCGGGCGCTTGAGCGTCTCCGACCAACGCGCGAGCGGCCCGAGATAGGGCAGCACGCGATCGACCTGCGCCAGGTACGTGTGCCAGGGGCTGGTGCCGGTCGGCGAGAGATACGAGAGATAGCTCATGGCGTCGGCGGCAGCAGCGTCGAGCGCGGCGCAGCCGCGGGCTTGCCGAGCGCCTCCGACTTCGCGCGCGCCGCGAGCACGGCGGCGACGAACGCTTCGCGCACGGCGCGCGTCTCGAGAACCGCGATCGCCGCCTCGGTCGTGCCGCCGGGGGAGGTGACGTGGCGGCGCAGTTCGTCCGGCGCTTCGGGCGACGCGGCGGCGAGTGCCGCCGAGCCGGCCAGGGTCTGCTCGGCCAGCCGGCGCGCGACCGGCGCCGGCAGACCCATCTGCCGGCCGGCGTCGAGCAGCGCCTCGAGGATCAGGAACACGTACGCCGGGCCCGAGCCCGAGAGCGCGGTCACCGCGTCGAGCTGCGGTTCCTGGCCGACCCAGACGAGCTCGCCGGTCGGCTCGAGGAGGGCGGTCGCGTCGGCACGGTCTTCTTCGGTCACTGCGGGTCGCGCGAAGAGGCCGGCAATCCCCTGGCCGATCAGCGCCGGCGTGTTCGGCATTGCCCGCACGACGCGCTCGCTGCCGGTCGCGGCGACGATGGCGTCGGTGCGAACGCCCGCCATGACGCTGATGTGGAGGGCATTGGCGACCTGCTTCTCGAACGGCTTGACCGCCGCCTCGAACGCCTGCGGCTTGACCGCCCAGACGATGATCTCGGCGGCCTCGATCGACGGCCCGGCGGTGGAGCGCGCAGTGGCGCCGTAACGGCCCGCGAGCTTGCGCCGCGTGGTTTCGTTCGGCTCGACGACGACGATCGAGCGGCCCGGGCGGCCGGCCTTGACGAGGCCGCCGACGAGCGCCTGCGCCATGTTGCCGCCACCGATGAAGACGATGTTGCGCACGGCCCAGTGTAAGCAAGACGGCCGTTCACAAGTGTGAGCCGCTGTCACGCGAGGCCGGCGGCCGGCTGCCGAAGATCGCACTGCCGACGCGAACGATCGTCGCGCCTTCGAGGATCGCCGCTTCGAGGTCGTCGCTCATGCCCGCCGAGATCGTGTCGAGCTCGAACCCCTCGGAGCGCAGCGCGTCGAAGCATTCGCGCAGGGCCCGGTGCGGCCGGCGCTGTGCATCGATGCCGACCGATGGCGCCGGAATCGCCATCAGGCCGCGCAGCCTGAGGCGCGGCAGCGCCGCGACGGCGCGCGCGAGCGCGGCGACGTCGGGCGGCGCGACGCCGCTCTTCGATGCTTCGCCGCTGACGTTGACCTGCAGGCAGATCGACAGCGGCGAAGCGTCGTCGCGTCGTTGCGCGCTCAAGCGCTCGGCGAGCGCGAGCCGATCGATCGAGTGCACCCAGTCGAAGTTCGCGGCGACAGCGCGCGTCTTGTTGCTCTGCAGCGGACCGATCAGGTGCCATTCGGGGGCCGGCACGAGCGCGCGCGCGGCGGCGATCTTCGCGAGCGCTTCCTGGACGTAGTTCTCGCCGAACCGGCGCTGGCCGGCGGCGTGCGCGGCAGCGACGTCGTCGAAGCCGAAGGTCTTGCTCACGGCAAGCAGCGTGACGCTTTGCACGGGGCGTCCGGCGGCCGCACAAGCGCTTGCAATGCGCGCGTTCACCTGGGCGATCTTGTCTGCGATCATTGCACGCGAGCGCCGCAAGGCTGCGCTGGCATCGTCTTCCTGCTGCGCCATCCGGCACTCACTTCCGCTTAGCCATGGACATCACCCAACTGCTGGCGTTCTCGGTCAAGAACAAGGCCTCGGACCTGCACTTGTCGTCGGGCCTGCCGCCGATGATCCGCGTCCACGGCGATGTGCGCAGGATCAACGTCGACCCGCTCGAGCACAAGCAGGTGCACGACATGGTGTACGACATCATGAACGACTCGCAGCGCAAGGCCTACGAGGAGACGCTCGAGTGCGACTTCTCGTTCGAGATCCAGGGCCTGGCGCGCTTTCGCGTCAACGCGTTCAACCAGAACCGCGGCGCCGGCGCGGTGTTCCGCACCATCCCGTCGAAGATCCTCACGCTCGAGCAGCTCAACTGCCCGGCCGTCTTCGCCGAGCTGTCGCTGAAGCCGCGCGGCATGGTGCTGTGCACCGGGCCGACCGGCTCAGGCAAGTCGACGACGCTCGCGGCGATGGTCAACCACCTGAACGAGAACGAGTTCGGCCACATCCTCACCGTCGAGGATCCGATCGAGTTCGTGCACGACTCGAAGAAGTGCCTGATCAACCAGCGCGAGGTCGGGCCGCACACGCTCTCGTTCGCGAACGCGCTGCGCTCGGCGCTGCGCGAGGACCCGGACTGCATCCTGGTCGGCGAGATGCGCGACCTGGAGACGATCCGCCTCGCGCTCACCGCCGCCGAGACCGGCCACCTCGTGTTCGGCACGCTGCACACGTCGAGCGCGGCGAAGACGGTCGACCGGATCGTCGACGTGTTCCCGGCGGCGGAAAAGGAGATGGTCCGCTCGATGCTCTCGGAGTCGCTGATCGGCGTCATCTCGCAGACGCTCTGCAAGACCAAGGACGGCTCGGGCCGCGTCGCTGCGCACGAGATCATGCTCGGCACCGCCGCCATCCGGAACCTGATCCGCGAGAACAAGGTCGCCCAGATGTACTCGTCGATCCAGACCGGCAACTCGATCGGCATGCAGACGCTCGACCAGAACCTCGCCGACCTGGTCCGCCGCAACATCGTTTCGCCGGCGGAAGCGCGCGGCAAGGCGAAGTTCCCGGAAAACTTTCCCGGGTGAGCGCGGGCGCGAGACCGTCCCTGCGGACGGGCTTGCGCCTGACGAACGACTCGCGCTTGCAAGCGCGAGGCCGGGTGCGGTGGTAGTCAAAGGAAAACGAACATGGAACGCGACCAGGCATCGAAATTCGTCAACGACCTGCTGCGCCTGATGGTGTCGAGGAACGGCTCGGACCTCTTCCTCACCGCCGACTTCCCGCCCGCGATCAAGGTCGACGGCAAGGTCACCAAGGTCTCGCCGCAGCCGCTCACCGGTCAGCACACGCTCGCGCTGACGCGGTCGATCATGAACGACAAGCAGGCGGCGGAATTCGAGCGCACGAAGGAGTGCAACTTCGCGGTCGCACCGCAAGGCATCGGCCGTTTTCGCGTCAACGCGTTTGTCCAGCAGGGCAACGTCGGCCTGGTGATGCGGACGATTCCGCAGGTGCTGCCGACGATCGACAGCATGAACCTGCCGCACGTCCTGAAGGATGTCGCGATGACCAAGCGCGGGCTGGTGATCTTCGTCGGCGCCACCGGCTCCGGCAAGAGCACGTCGCTCGCCGCGATGGTCGACCACCGCAACGAGAACTCGTTCGGCCACATCATCACGATCGAGGACCCGGTCGAGTTCGTTCACCCGCACAAGAACTGCATCATCACGCAGCGCGAGGTCGGCATCGATACCGACGACTGGAGCATCGCGCTGAAGAACACGCTGCGCCAGGCACCCGACGTGATCCTGATGGGCGAGATCCGCGATCGCGAGACGATGGAGCACGCGGTGGCGTTCGCCGAGACCGGCCACCTCTGCCTGGCGACGCTGCACGCCAACAGCGCCAACCAGGCGCTCGACCGGATCATCAACTTCTTCCCGGAAGAGCGTCGCGCGCAACTGCTGATGGACCTGTCGCTCAACCTGCGCTCGCTGATCTCGCAGCGACTGCTGCCGCGCCAGGAGGGCAAGGGCCGGGTGGCGGCGGTCGAGATCATGCTCAACACGCCCTTGATCGGCGACCTGATCTTCAAGGGCGAGGTGGCCGAGATCAAGGAGATCATGAAGCGCTCGCGCGAGCTCGGCATGCAGACCTTCGACCAGAGCCTGTTCGACCTCTACGAGAGCCAGGCCGTCACCTTCGAGGATGCGCTGCGCAACGCCGACTCGGTCAACGACCTGCGCCTGCAGATCAAGCTGCACAGCCAGCGCTCGCGCTCGAGCGATCTCAACGCCGGCACCGAGCACATGCAGATCGTGAAGTAGACCGCTGTCGCTGAGTTATAAACGGCCTCTTTCGAGGCCGTTTACCTTCATGGCGACAAGAACCTACGAATCTGTCCCCGCGCGCGACGTCGCGTTTCTCGGCCTGGGTGTCATGGGCTTCCCGATGGCCGGGCACCTGGCGGCCGCCGGACACCGCGTGACCGTCTACAACCGCACCGCGGCCAAGTCGTCGCAATGGCTCGCCGAGCACAAGGGCAAGAGCGCGGCGACGCCGGCCGATGCTGCGCGCGGCGCCGAATTCGTCTTCGCCTGCCTCGGCAACGACGACGACCTGCGATCGGTCGTGCTCGGCAGCAACGGCGCGTTCGCCGGCATGCGCCCCGGGGCGACCTTCGTCGACCACACGACCGCCTCGGCGGCGGTCGCGCGCGAGCTCGCCGCGGCCGGCAGCGAACGCGGCGTCCGCTTCATCGACGCGCCGGTCTCGGGCGGCAACGTCGGCGCCATCAACGGCGCGCTCACGGTGATGTGCGGCGGCGAAGCGGCGGCGTTCGCCGAAGCGCGGCCGATCGCGATGGCGTTCGCCAAGGCCATGACGCTGCTCGGCCCGAGCGGATCCGGGCAGCTCGCCAAGATGGTCAACCAGATCGCGATCGCCGGGCTCGTCCAGGGCCTCTCCGAAGCGATCGCCTTCGGCCAGCGTTCCGGGCTCGACATGAAGGCCGTGCTCGAGGTGATCGGCAAGGGCGCGGCGCAGAGCTGGCAGATGGACAACCGGGGCCCGACGATGATCGACGACAAGTTCGACTTCGGCTTCGCCGTCGACTGGATGAGGAAGGACCTCGGCATCGCGCTCGAGGAAGCGCGCCACAACGGGGCGCGCCTGCCGGTGACGGCGCTCGTCGACCAGTTCTACGCCGACATCCAGGCGATGGGCGGCAAGCGCAACGACACGTCGAGCCTGATCAGGCGGCTGCGTTAGGCAAGCATCGCGCGCCGCGCGCGGCGCGGGGCGCGATCAGGGCGAGCTGGCCGGCTTGGCGAGCGACTTCGGCTGGGTGTTGGCGAGCTCGGCCTCGGTGAGGATCTCGAACACCTTGACCACCTTGGCGACGCCGCTGACGCCGC
>Ga0070679_100006767_pt1 | contig 10690 bp, 9 predicted proteins | sample KBSC63BmetaG_FD_65652 | JGI IMG/M metagenome (GOLD analysis project Ga0070679, IMG submission 65652) | Corn rhizosphere microbial communities from Kellogg Biological Station, Michigan, USA - KBS C6-3B metaG | ecosystem: Host-associated > Plants > Roots > Rhizosphere | place: USA: Michigan... | reverse complement strand
AACGACTGCCCCCAGCCATATTCGTAGAAGTCGGTGACGAGGTCGTAGTAGTCGTTCACCATCTTCGTGTAGTTCGCCTTGCGCGTCTCGACGGTGCCGGCGTGGAACGAGTTGTACTCGTCGACGACGCCCTCGACTTCGTCGGTCTTGAGCGAGGTCTGCACGAGGTCCGTGAGCTGCGGCTTCTCCGTCATCGCACTCTCCGATTGTTGGCGCGTATCTGAATGGTTTGGCGTCCTCGTGTCAACACCTGGTATGCGGGACCGCAAAATCCGCGGCAAGCGTGCGAAATCGCACGGCCATCGACGCTGGACAACGCCCCCGATCCCAGCTACACGAGAGGGCGCATGAAGGTACTGGTCACCGGCGGTGCCGGGCATCTTGGAGCCAACCTGTTGCGCCGCCTGCAAGCCGAAGGCGACGTGTCCGCGATCCGCGCGCTGGCGCGCCGGAGCGACAACAACGAGGGCATCACCTCGGCCGGCGTCGAGATGGTGTTCGGCGATCTGACCGACGCCGAGTCGCTGCGCGCGGCGGTCAAAGGCGTCGACCGCATCTACCACGTGGCCGCGCAGATCTCGACGGTGGCGGGCAAGGAGCAGGAGCTCTTCCGCAACAACGTCCTCGGCACCAAGAACCTGCTCTCGGCCGCGCGCGAGGCCGGCTGCGGCCGCGTCGTCGTCACCGGCAGCTTCAGCGCCACCGGACGGCGCGACGACGGCGGGCCCGCCGACGAGACGGTGCCGTTCAACCCGTTCCAAGAGCACATGCCGTACGAGGTCTCCAAGCAGGCGGTCGAGCTCGAGTGCCTGCGCGCCGTCGCCGAAGGGCAGGACGTGGTCATCGCCACGTCGTGCGCGATCCTCGGGCCGCACGACTACATGCCGTCGCGCATGGGCCACGTGCTGCGCGACTTCGCGCACGGCAAGCTGCGCGCCTACATCCCGGGCGGCTTCGAGTTCGTCGCCGCGCGCGACATCTGCGAAGGCCACGTGCTGGCCATGCAGAAGGGGCGCACCGGCCACAAGTACATCATCTCGTCGGGCTTTCAGACGATGGATGACATCATGGGCATCATGGAGCGGGTCACCGGACGCAAGCGTCCGCGCCGCCTGCCCGCGTCGCTGATGGCGGCGATCGCGCCGATGAGCCAGTTCGTGCAGTCGACGCTGTTTCCGCGCCGCGTGCAGAAGCTGACGCCGGGCGCGATCCGCATCCTCCGCCTCGAGCGGCGCGCCGATACGTCGAAGGCGCGGCGCGAGCTCGGCTTCGTCCCGACGCCGCACGAAGACGCGGTGCGCGCGGCCTACGAGTTCTTCGTCGCGCGCGGCGACATCGCGCGCGAAAACGGCAAGCGAGCGGCCGGCTGATGGTGACGACGACGCGCGCGCTCGCCGACCAGGGCGGCAAGGCGCCGATCGATTCGCTGACGCGCGCCTACGAGTTCCTCGCCGAGCTCCAGCACCCGACGGGGTACTGGGAAGCGGAGATGGTGTGGAACTCGATGCTGCTCTCGCAGTGGGTGATCGTGCAGAAGATCGTCGGGTGCCTCGACTCCGTGCCCGAAGATACGCGCGCGCGCATCATCAAGCAGTACGAGATCACGCGCACGCCCGAGGGCGGCTGGGGCATGCACGGCGAAGGCGGGCCGTACCTGTTCATGACCACGCTCGGCTACGTGGCGCTGCGCCTCCTCGGCCTGCCGCCGGAGCATCCGCTGTGCGCGCCGGCGCGCGATTGGCTGCAGTCGCAGCCGGGCGGCGTCTGCGCGGTGCCGACGTGGGGCAAGCTCTGGCTCTCGATGATCGGGCTCTACGAGTACGAGGGCGTCAATCCGATCCCGCCCGAGCTGTTCCTCTTGCCCGATTGGGTGCCGCTGCATCCGAACAATTACTATTGCCATACGCGGTACATCTATCTCGGCATCGCGTATCTCTACGGGCGTCGTTTCCAGGGTGAAATCGGGCCGATTCGCGAGGCGCTCCGTCGAGAGCTATATGGCTGCGAATATCGCGACATCGATTTCGCCAAGCACCGTCACGATATCGCGCCGAGCGATCTGCACGTGCGGCCGAGCCTGCCGCTGCGCGCGATCTACGACTCGCTCGCGCAGTACGAGAAGCACCACGTGGCGGCGCTGCGGCAGAAGGCGCTCGCCCACTGCTTTTCGCGCATCGTCTACGAGCAGGAGGCGTCGCGCGGGCAGGGGCTGTCGCCGGTCAACGGGCTCCTGAACTGCCTGGCGCTCTTCGCCGAGCGCCATCCGCTGTTCGAGTCGTCGCTGGCCGCGATGGAGTCGTGGAAGTGGGAGGACGAGGCCGAGGGCATCCGCTACTGCGGCGCGCACTCGACCTCGTGGGACACGGCGTTCGGCATGCGCGCGATGCTGGAGGCGCCCGCGCGCGTGGTGGCGCGCGAAACGCCGACCGAAGCGCTGCGCAAGGCGTACGGCTGGCTGCGCGACGCGCAGATGCAGCAGGAGCTGCCGGGGCACGAGATCGAGCGCCGGGAGCCGATCCTCGGCGGTTGGTGCTTCTCCGACGGCGTGCATCGCTGGGCGGTGTCGGACTGCACGGCCGAGGCGATGACGTCGCTGCTCGAGGCGCACGACGTCGACGGGCTCATCGACGCGGACGCGCGCATCTCGGATGCGCGGCTCGCCGACGCGGTGCGCTTCATCCTGCGCCGGCAGAACAAGGACGGCGGCTTCGGCAGCTACGAGTCGCGGCGCGGGTCGTTGATCCTCGAGTACATCAACCCGTCGGAGATGTACGGCAACTGCATGACCGAGCGCTCGTACACCGAGTGCACGGCGTCGTGTGTGGCGGCGCTGGCGCGCTTCCGCGAGCGCTTCCTGTCGACGGGGCCGCGCGAGCTCATGAGCGAGATCGATCGCGCGATCGATCGCGGCGTGGCCCTGTTGCGCTCGCGCCAGCTCGCCGACGGCTCGTACCTCGGGTTCTGGGGCGTCAACTTCACGTACGCCATCTTCCACGTCGTCGAGGCGCTGCGCGCCTGCGGCGTGCCGACGTCGGATCCGGCGATCGCGCGCGCCATCGAGTGGCTGCTCGGCAAGCAGAAGCGCGACGGCGGCTGGGGCGAGCACTGGAAGTCGTCGGTGACCGACACCTACGTCGAGCATCCGGAGTCGCAGGCGGCGATGACGGCGTGGGCGCTCCTGGCGCTGCTCGAGGCGCTGCCGACGACGCACGCGGCGGTGGTGCGCGGCGTCGAGCGGCTGCGCGCGATGCAGCTCCCCGACGGGCAGTGGCCGCGGCAGTCGCAGTCGGGCGTGTTCTTCTCGACGGCGCTGCTCGACTACCGGCTCTACAAGGACTACTTCCCGGCGTGGGCGTTGGCGCGGTTCTCGCGGCTGTCGTCTTCGTAGTCGGCGCGCGGCAGCTCGACCCAGAACGTCGAGCCGACGTCGAGGCGCGAGTGGAAGCCGACGCGGCCGCCGTGTGACTCGGCGATGCGCTTGACGGTGGCGAGGCCGAGGCCGATGCCCGGCTTGCCCTCCGTGGGGCCGCGCACGTGCGGATCGAAGATGGTGTCGTAGAGCGCGGGCGGGATGCCGGGGCCGCTGTCCTGGATCTCGATGCGCACGCAGCCGGGGCGCGGCTCGACGCGCACGTCGACGCGACGCTCTTTGCGATCGCCCATGTACTTGATGGCGTTGCGCGTGAGGTTCTCGACGATGCTCGAGAGCACGCCGGCGTGGCCGTAGATGGCGCAGCCGGGGACCTCGGCGAGCGAGAGCTCGACGCGCGCCTCGTCGGCGATCGGCTCCAGCTCGGCGATGACCGCCTGCACGATCGGCGCGACCGAGCTGATGACGCCGGGCTCGGGGCGCGCGCCGGCGCGGGCGAAGCGCAACAGGCCGTCGACGATGGTGGCGACACGATCGACGCCGCGTTGGCCGCGATCGAGCGAGCGCTTCAAGTTTGCATCTTGCAGCTGCGCGGCGACGTGGCTGACGGCGAGGCGCGTGGCCGACAGCGGGCCGAGGATGTCGTGCGCGACGCGGCCGGCGAACATCTCGAGCTCCTCGGCGCGGCGCGCGATGAGGCGGTTGCGCTCGGCGACGACGCGGTGATAGTGCGCGAGCGCGCGCAGGGCGAGGTAGCCGACGAGCGCGGTCAACAGCGTGCTGAGGATGTCGAGCAGGATGGCGACCTCGCGCGCGCGCGTGTGATCGCGCTCGATGCGCTGGGCCAGCTCGCGGCCGCGATCGGCGTTGAACTCGACCTCGCGGCGGATGGCGTCCGCGGCGACGTTGATGGCGTCGGTGACGCGGTTGCCGACGGGGCGCCGGGCGGAGATGTCGTCGAGCGCGCTCTCGACCGCCTGGTTCACCAGGCTGAGGGCGTGGTGCATGTCGCCCCACAGCGCCTGCTCGCCGGGGTAGGTCTCGGGCTCGGCGAGGTAGCGCTCGAAGGCTTCGTCGAGGCGCGTGCGGGCGGCGGCGACGATTTCACGATCGGCGGCGGTGCGCGAGAACTCGTAGCGCACCATGGCGACGTCGAGCTGGCGCAGCTCGCCGCGGGTCTCGGTCAGGTGCTCGATCGACATCATCGCATTGCCGTAGATCGAGCGAGCGGCGTCGTCGACCTGGCTGGTGATGGCTTGCGTATAGATGGTGGTGCCGCAAAAGCAGAGGATCGCCAGCACGAAGGCGATGACGAGGCGCGTGATCAACCCGCGCGGCATATGGGAGCCTCCTTACCTTGGACGCGTGATGAGCGCGGCGTACACAGCATAGAAGATAAGCACCACCGTGTTCGCAGCGCACGCGTCCCAGAACAAAGATCGAAGCGTTCTTGTTCCGTCGGGCTGGGCGTCTTCGTCGAGGCGGTAGACGAGCGGCACCGTGACCACGAAGATGGTGCCGTAGCAGAGCGAGCCGTAGACGAGCGTGAAGACCTTGTCGCGGTAGCGGAAGTAGTCGTGCATCATCGGCGTCGCCATGCCGGCGGTCTCGGTGAAGGCGATGGCGTAGCCGAGCGCGACGAGGACGACGAGGCGCACGAGCGCGGGCGCGTCGGGGAAGCGCGTACGGAAGGCGCGCCAGACGATCTGGAGGATGGTGTAGTAGGTCGAGAAGTAGGCGATGGTGACGAAGTACAGGAACACCGGCGAGCGGTGCGCCGTCCACGTCACGGGGAAGTGGTACTCCATGCCGAGGACGTCGAAGAAGAGGTCGCTGCCGAACCACATCTGCAGGAAGGTCCAGACGAAGATGAAGAAGTTGAAGCGCACGATGTGGCGCGAAAGGACGGGAAGGCCGCGATCGGCGGCGCCCGGCCAGGCGAGCGGGATGAGCCAGATCGGCAGCGCCAGGGCGAGCCCGAAGACGAGGTGACCGACGTCGCCCCAGTGCGCGAAGACGCGCGTCAGCTCGCAGACGGTGATGAGGACGATCCAGAACGGGCTGTAAGCGAGCAAAAAAAGCTCGGCCCACCGCTTCGACGGGTTCGACGAGAGGAGGCGCACGCGCGCATGGTACGATGAATCCGTGAAGCGAGTATTTCTTCTGCTGTTGTTGGTTGGCGCGTGCGGGACGGAAAAGCCGCGCGGTGTCGAGATCGTGAAGGCTCCCCAAGGCGACGTCCCGACGATCGTCCGGAGCGAAATGCAACGCGCAATCCGCGACCATCGCCAGCTGCTCGTCTACGTCGGCGCCACCTGGTGCGAGCCGTGCCGGCGCTTCCACGAAGCCGCCGAGCACCACGCCCTCGACCGCGACTTCCCGTCGCTGCGCCTGCTCGAGTTCGACGACGACCGCGACGGCGCGCGCCTCGCGCAAGCCGGCTACATCGGCAAGTTCATCCCCATGTTCGTCAAGCCAGGCCCCGACGGCCGCACCTCCGGCCGCCAAATCGAAGGCAGCGTCAAAGGCGACGGCGCCGTCAACGAAATCGTCCCCAGGCTGCGATCGCTACTGACGCCGTAGGAACACGGCTACAAGCCAGATTCAGGGGAGGTGGGGAGGTGGGGAGGCCCAAACCGAGAAAAGCCAAAACATACTTGGCGCCAAATTGTCTTTTGGTTTTTCTCCCTCTGACCTCTCCACCTCCCCACCTCCCCTGAATCTGGCTTGTGGGGTTAGCCGAGCAGCGGATAGCGGCGCTCGCTATAGAGCCTGTCAGCGACGGCTTGCATGCGCGTTCTGACGAGGTCGAGGCCTTGGCGGAGGGCCTGTTTGTCGTTGGGGTCGGGGTTGGGGAGGTCGCGCCAGAGGCGGATGGGCTCGAGGACTTCGAGCTTGATCTTGGAGGGCAGGGGGATGTTCGGGATGGGGCCCCAGCCGATGCCGAAGGGGAGGCCGAGCCAGAAGGGGACGACGTCGACGCGGATGCGGGCGAGCCCGATCTTTTTCGCGAGGTGGTGGCCGCGGGCGAGGACGAAAAGGGTCTCGTGGGCGCCGACGCTGACCACGGGCGTGATGGGCACGCGGTGGAGGAGCGCCTGGCGGACGAAGCCGGTGCGGTGGCCGAGGGTGATTTCGCGGCGGTTGCGGTAGGTGCGGAAGGCTTCGTAGGAGCCGCCGGGGTAGACGAGGATGTGGTGGCCGGCCTCGAGGACCTTCTCGCTGTTGCGCCGCGACGCGGGCAGGACGCCGCAGCGCTGCAGCCACTCGGTCAGCGACGGTGCGATGCGGAAGGGGAAGTCGTGCATCATCGCGTAGAGCCGCCGGCCGGCGCTGCCGCGCTCGTCGTAATAGAAGCTGCCGAGACAGATGGCGTCGGGGAAGACGTAGCCGCCGTCGTGGTTGCCGACGACCATCGACGGCTCGTCCTTCGGCAGGTTCTCGAGGCCGGCGATCTCGGAGCGGAAGTACACTCGACGGAGCGGGCGGATCCAGGCGTTGACCTTCTCGACCATCGCCGGATCCCAGTCGGGGAAGCCGGTTATCTGTTCGCGGAAAGGCTGTGCGTGGGAGCGTTCGCCGGCTTGGCGTTCGTGCGCGCGAGCCACTCCTTCATGCGCGCCACCACCTGCTCCGGCTTCTCGATGATCGGCATGTGACCGCAACGCTCGATGACCTCCAACTCGCCTGCCGGCAGCTTCGTCGCCCACTTGGGCACCGACTTCGTCGGCAGCAGTCTATCGCGCCCGCCGTAGATGACCAGCGTCGGCATGTCGAGCCGATGCACCTCGTCGAAGAGGTGGTAGCTGGTGAGGTCCTTGCGCAAGGACCACATCACGCGCGCCAGATCGTGGACGAACCTCGCGTCGGGCCGCGTGACCGACTGCTCGATGAACCGCTCGACCTTCTCGTTCCGCTCCTCGAAAACCCGCTTCTCCAGAAGTCGGCGCGCGTTGCGCTCGAGCGCAGCCGCGACCAGCCCCGGCCTCATGATTGTGCGCGCCACCCATTGAAATGGAAGGGGCATTTGAAACAAACCTGCAGAACTGATGAGCACGAGTCGCTCGACGCGGGAGCGATCGTGCAGCGCGGCATCGGCGCACACCAGACCGCCGAGAGAATGGCCCGCCAGCGTGGCCGTCGGCAGCTGCAGATGGTCCATGAACGCGACCACCGCGCCCGACAGCCAGCGGATCGAGTAGTCGCGGCGCGGCTTGCCCGAGAGGCCGAAGCCGGGCAGATCGAGACCGCAGACGCGATAGCCGGCGTCGACGAGCGGCGGCGCCACGTGCTCGAAGTGCGTGAGGTTGGCGCCGAGGCCGTGCACGAAGACAACCGCGGGACCAGCACCCGCGTCGAACGACATGACCGGGGTATCCCCGTACATGAAGGTTCGTTCGGCGTAGGGAAAGTGCTCGCTACGCGACGGGTAGAGCGGCTTGCGCATTGCGGCAAATTGTAGCAGCAGCCGCCGGCGACGGCGAGCTAGTCGTGCGGGAAGGCGAGGTCGCTGACGGGGTGGGCGAGGTCGGTCGAGCCGGAGCCGCCGTCGAACGGAGCCGGCGCCAGGTCGAACACGCCGCCGTCGCCGCCGGGAAGGCCGCCGTCGCCGACGGGGAAGCCGCCGTCGCCGAGAGGCGTGCCGCCGTCGGTGTCGAAGTTGATGCCGATGACCGCGCCGCCGGTCGGCTCGAGCGTCAGCATGAGCGACGTGACCACGCCGGCGCTGATGTTGGCGACGAAGGGCGCGCCCGAGAACCAGTTGGCCTGGGTGCCGGCGATGGCGTTGCACGCCGACGAGAAGGCGGCGGCGGTGAAGCTCACGTTGCCGGTCGGCAGGTTCTTGATGGTCAGCGTCGCCGACTGGCCGGGCGTGACGTTGAAGTTGTTGGTGACGCTCCGGCTACCGGCGGCGGTGATGGAGACGCAGCCGACCATCGGCGGCACGCTGGTGATGCGCGCGACGGCGTCGCCCACCGGGCCGTCGACGGTGCCGCCCTGGCCGCAGCCGGCCGAAGCGATCGAGATCACGAGAGCAGCAAGGAGTGGTCGCATGCGCCGCCGTAGAGCACGAGCCGTGCCTGCCGAGCCGCTGCAAAATCGCCGCTGATTTCGCGCCGGCTGTCGCTCGCATGGCTACAAACGGCGACCCGAGCTGCCGTCCAACTCTGGTTGACAGGCGGCGGGGGTGGACTATGTTGCGTAGCCTCATGCCCGTCGCCACGGAACAATTGATGGACAAGCTGGTCGCGCTCGCGCGCCGGCGCGGCTTTCTCTTTCAGTCGTCGGAGCTCTACGGCGGGCTCAACGGCGCCTGGGATTACGGTCCGCTCGGCGTCGAGCTCAAGCGCAACGTCAAGGACGCGTGGTGGAAGGCGATGGTGCGCGATCGCGAGGACATCGTCGGCATCGACGGCGCGATCCTCATGCACCCGATGGTGTGGCGCGCCTCGGGGCACGTGGCGAACTTCGCCGACCCGATGGTCGACTGCAAGAAGTGCAAGAAGCGCTATCGCGTCGACGAGATCGATCCCGAGTACGAGAACACCGGCGTCGCGCCGACGCAGTGTCCCGATCCGAAGTGCAAGGGCGAGCTGACGCCGGCGCGCAAGTTCAACCTGATGTTCGAGACGCACGTGGGTCCGCTCGCCGATTCGGCGGCGAAGACCTATCTGCGTCCCGAGACGGCGCAGGGCATCTTCGCCAACTTCCAGAACGTGGTGAACTCGACGCGCATCAAGGTGCCGTTCGGGATCGCGCAGATCGGAAAGTCGTTCCGCAACGAGATCAACCCGCGCAACTTCACCTTCCGCTCGCGCGAGTTCGAGCAGATGGAGATGGAGTTCTTCTGCAAGCCGGGCAGCGACGACAAGTGGTTCGAATATTGGGTGGAGCAGCGCAAGCAGTGGTACGCGAGCCTCGGCATCAAGATGGACAAGCTGCGCTTCCGCGCGCACGAAAAAGAGAAGCTCTCGCACTACTCGAAGGCCACGACCGACGTCGAGTACCTGTTTCCGTTCGGCTGGGGCGAGCTCGAGGGCATCGCCAACCGCACCGACTACGATCTGCGCCAGCACCAGATCGGCATGCGCTCCGTCGGCAAGTGGAAGGGCGAGGAGCTGCAGGACTTCCAGCTCGTCGAGGAAGATCCGGAGTGGTCGTCGGGAAAGCTGTCGTACTTCGATGACGAAGAGAAGCGGCGCTACATCCCGTACGTGATCGAGCCGGCGGCGGGCGCCGATCGCGCGACGCTGGCCTTCTTGTGCGACGCGTACGACGAGGACATCGCGGGCAACGAGGAGCGCGTGGTGCTGCGGCTCCATCCGCGGCTGGCGCCGGTGAAGGCGGCGGTGCTGCCCCTCGTGAAGAAGGAAGGGATGCCGGAGCGGGCGCGCACCATCTACGACGCGCTGAAGAAGCGCTGGCCGGTCGTGTACGACGACTCGGCGGCGATCGGAAAGCGCTACCGCCGTCAGGACGAGGCGGGCACGCCGCTGTGCATCACCATCGACGGCGACACGCTGAAGGACGGCACGGTCACGGTGCGCGAGCGCGATTCGATGCAGCAGTCGCGCGTGGCCGAGGATCAGATCGTCAAGCTCGTCGAGGAGCGACTCGCCGGCTGAGCGCTTCGCGCGTCCGCGAAATGCGCTGACGCTTCGGTTAATTACGGGCGCGCGCGGGTGCGGCGTGTCCTTGACCCGCGCTCGGAAAGCATGTAACCCCGATGCCCATGCGTAACACGGCGGTCATCATCGGCGCTGGCCCCGGCGGGGCAGCGGCCGCAGTTCGACTGGCGCAACGCGGCGTCAAGAATGTCGTGCTGATCGACAAGGACCGCTTTCCGCGCGAAAAGACCTGCGGGTCGGCGCTGTCGCCCAACGGGCTCAAGATCGCCGAAGAGCTCGGCATCGGCGTCGACGTCAAGCGCCTCGGCTATCACATCCACTCGTTGAAGGTGGTGACGCCGGGCAACCGCTCGATGCACCTGACGACGTCCGAAGGCGCCGCCGTGGTGCTCTTGCGCAAGCACTTCGACAACCTGCTCGTCGAGCGCGCGCGCGAGCTCGGCGTCGACTTCCGCTCCGGATTCCGCGCCAGCGAGCTGGTGCGCGACGGGCGCGGGCGCGTCGTCGGCGTGCGCGGCAAGGACGAAGAGGTGCTCGCCGACTACGTCATCGCCGCCGACGGGGCGCACTCGATCTTCTCGACCGATCCGCGGCCGAAGCGCACCATCTCGACGCTGATGGGCTGGTGGGAGGGCATGGAGTTTCAGCCCGGCACCATGGAGATGATCTTCGATCGCAACCTCTCGCCGCT
>Ga0070679_100006766_pt1 | contig 10692 bp, 12 predicted proteins | sample KBSC63BmetaG_FD_65652 | JGI IMG/M metagenome (GOLD analysis project Ga0070679, IMG submission 65652) | Corn rhizosphere microbial communities from Kellogg Biological Station, Michigan, USA - KBS C6-3B metaG | ecosystem: Host-associated > Plants > Roots > Rhizosphere | place: USA: Michigan... | reverse complement strand
CCAAATAGTATAACGAATAAGTTCAAAAATTTGCTGTTTGCCTCGCAAGGTGTTTATAAGGACAACATAAAAAACATAAATATTTAACCAAAATATTACTTGCTTTATGGCCTCTATTTTAAATGGCGCAAAGGCGAGCGCAAGCAAAAGGCCTAAGGCCGCAAACATGCCCAAATACCTGTCCCATGGCATAAACAAAATTTCTTTGGCGCGAAATTTTTTATCCCTCACAATCCAAACTATAAACAACGCGGCAAACAACACCCTCCACATGGGAAAAGAATCGAAATGCGTGTTTGGGATAGCTACATAAAAAGGGATGGAAAGTATGAGCAGCAGCAACGATTCATACATAGGCGAAAGGACAACGAAAGCAAGAAGCAAGCCAATATTGAGCCACACTAAAGAATTTGGCCAGTTCAAAACTGCCATACCGGCAACGCTTACATACTGCCAAATGGTAAAGAGAATGATAAGTAAACGAAGATGCGGAAGCTCTTTAATTTTTTGAAGGAGATCTTTGAAAGACATAGTTAGATTTTATAAAGAAATTGAGAAACTGAAAAATTACGAAACTAAAATTTAAAAATAAAATGTTTGCTAATTTCCTAATTTCTTAATTTCAAAATTTCAAGTGTTTGTCTCGCACACTTTTCCCAGCTAAACTGTCGTAATCTTACCTCTCCTTTTTCTATAAGCACGTCTCGCAAAGATTTATCGAACAGCACGTCCTGCATAGCTTTTTTTATTTGAGCGGTGTTTTTCGGATTAAAATATACTGCCGCATCCCCTGCTACTTCGGGCATGCTGGAAACATTGGACGTAGCAACCGGAATTCCGTTTTCAAAGGCTTCAAGTATTTGCATGCCAAACCCTTCGTAAAGAGAAGGGAGAACTAACATTTCCGCCTTCTGCATTATAACGTGGCGGTCAGCATCTGAAACATGGTTGAGATACATTACATTTCCTTTATGATCATTTATTTTTTTTAGTATGGGTTCAAACTTCCACCCAGGCTTTCCCACTACAACTAGTTTATGCGGCAGCTCCGGATGTTCTTTTCTTAATTCATCAAACGCATCTATAAGCCGTTCCAAATTTTTTCGTGGCTGGAGAGTAGAAAGAAAAAGAACATAACTAACAGGTAAGCGAATAAGCAAGTCAGCAGATACGCCTGCTTGCTTATAAGCTGATTCGCTTATAAGCTGATTCGCTTGTTCGTATCCATGATACACAACAGCAACTTTTTCTTGCGGTAAATGATATTTTGCAAGCAAATCCTTTTGGTTGCTTCTGAAACAGCAATTATACTAGAAGCTGATTTTACCGCAAACCAAGTAGAAAGTCTCAAAAAAATTCTTGTAAACCAGGTAAAGCTTTCCGGGAAAAAAGCCCATGCAATGTCGTGAATTGTTACTATGCTTTTTTTGGGGTGAATAACAGGCAGGGCGGAAGCTGGAATAAATAACACATCTACCGGATGCGATAGCATTTCCAAACTAATCCTTAGCTGGGTCCAAAAAATTGGAAACGGCATGACCTTGACCGTAAAATTTTTTGGTAAAGAAAAAAACCATTCTTCTGGCTTTGTTCTCAGATACAAAATGTAAGTATTTACACGGTCAATTTGAGCAAGATGGAGGACAATTTGCTTGGCATAGTGTTCAACTCCGGTCTTTTGGGCAGTGTTTGCTCTTTCGGCTTCTATTCCTATAGTCATTTTGAGATTGTTTTACTGAGCACACTGTAATTATACCCGAAAAATGGACTAAAAACAAAAAAACACCCTCTCCGCCAATTGGTGGGTTTCGAGTGTTTGGATACTATATTATTTTGCAGTCGATTCTGTATTTGGGAGTTTTTCCAAGGTTGATGTGGAGGTAGGTTGCTGCTTGGCCTTGTGAGTGCGGAGCGTCATGGAAGAAATATCATCAGCCAGACTGTCGTTAAACGTAACCCATACAATAAGTCCGCCAACTAAGGCCGATAAAACTGCAATTATAATAATAGGCCAAAATGCCCTATATTGGTGTTTGACAGCAGGTTGTTGTTCCGGTGTTTGTGGTTTGATTGGATCCATATTTTTAATGAGTTCCTAAATCTTCGTAAGCTTCTGATGTTTTAATTTTTACAATACCTTCCTTTCTCTTTCTCATCTCCTCTTCAATAGCTTCTAAACCCGGAGTTTCCGGGAATTTTACGACAGGCTTAAGAGATTCCTGCTCTTCCGGCCAAAATGATTCTTGTTCATTCATGCCATTATTATACCATAAATTAAGCTCTTTTTTTCTTTATCAAGGATGACTTATACACATGCGGCTTATACGGCTTTAGGCGTTTTATAATTACAGGTACCCCCAGCTTTTGTAAATTTTCCTTTAAATGTTCCGTATATGCGGACTGGTCATATCCCAGTGCAATAATATGAGGTTTTTCTTTTACAATATGGGGTAAAAAACTTTTTTTTCCGCCAAGCACCACTTTGTCTGCAAGGCCTGTCTTTTTTACCGCTTTCACCCGTTCCAATTCTTTTATAACCGGCTTGTTCCCCTTTATTTTTTTTACATTTACATCTCTGGCAACGGAAATAATTACATACGAATTTTTAGCAAGTTTTCTAGCCTGCTTGAAAAAATGCAAGTGACCAGGGTGTATGTAGTCAAAGGTGCCAAAGAGCATAATTCGAGTTACAGTTTTTGACATTGGGACAATTTTTAATTTAAAATTTTAATTTCCACTGAATTTTCAATGTCCTACAGCACTCCCCTCCCATGAGGATGTCGGGGTTTCCCCACATTTTCTTCCAGAAAATAAGGGATGCCCTGAGAGGTGTTCCGATGAACAGTGGAGGTGGTGGTCATGGATGATGTGTCTAATTAGGTACATACCACCTCCTCTCGCTTCGCGAGGGGCTCCTCCTCCAAGGAGGAGAGTGGCTGCAGTATTCAAAAATTTTAAATTACAAAATTAAGAATTAAGAAGTTTTACTAAACATTGTTCTTAAAATTACCCAATCCTTTTTTCTCATAAACCCCGTCACAACAAGCATAAGTCCGTATACAGCAGCGCCGATGGGCAAAGTTACAAAAAGCGATTCTGTTCTCAGCGGCCACAGCACCGCGCCCATGAGCGCTGCGGAAAGTATTGGCTTTCCAAGCATCGGCAGAAACTGAAAATGGGTAATGTTTTTCCTCACAAAATAAAAATAAAATATTCCCTGCAGCATTTCGCTTACTACGGTCATAATGGCAGAGGCTTTTATCCCGTAACGCGGAATGAGAAGTAAATTTCCCACCGTGTTTATAATGACATTTGCTCCGGTAATAAGCACGGCCTTTCTTGTCAGCTGGGAAATAACCAAAGAATTAACCGGGATATATACAAACAAAATTGCCGGCGCCCAAATAAGAATAGCAAGCACCGGCGCTGCCTGGTCGTACCCGGGGCCTGCCACAAGCGAAATTAATTTTGCGGACAAGAGCATCCCGCCCACAGCCATGGGCAGCGCCGCCGCGACCATAAGGCGCACATACTTTTCCAAATTTTCTTTTACCTCAGGCAAGGCATTTTTAGACATAAGCCCTGCAAAAAATGGGAACAGTGTATAGGAAACAACCGAGGGGAAAAAACCGAGCAAATCGAATATTTTGTATGCAGCGGTGTAATACCCGGTTTCAGTATAGCCTTTAAGCGCAGTTATAAGCACAACATCTATTCGGTTATAAATGGCGCTAAAACCAACCAAAACCGCAAACGGCCAACCCTGCTGTAAAATCCCTTTTATTAAAGCAAAGTCAAAACTAAAAATTGCTTTAACAATTTGAGGGTTCGGCAAATATTTTTTTACAAAGTACCTGTACAGAATTAAATCTAAAATTCCAAAGCTCACTTGTACGCTTGCAAGAAACACTATGTACTTATGGAAAATAATTGCGCTAAAAATAATGGCAACATTGACGCATGAATTTAAAAAATTTACCAGGGCAACTTTCCGCAAGTCCTGGTACGCGGCCAGTACCGCCAAAAATGGATATGTCAGCGCATTTGCAACCATGCCAAGGCCCGCAACAGCAATTGCTTCAAAAACAACCCTGTCATAATGCCGCATGAAAGCTACGGAAAGCAAAACTGCATATAGCAGCAGCGCTGCCAAACTTTCGAATGTAAAAAAATTCTGGAAGTACTTTTTTGTATTTTCCGGCTCTTCACTAATTTTTTTGGTAATAAACTGCTGTATGCCAAAATCTACAATAGTGGAAAAAAGCAAGACATACGAAAGCACAAACTGGTACTGTCCGGTTCCAAAAGGCTTTAAGTAGCGGAACAATAAAAAATAAGCTGCCGCAAGCATTACCAAAGCAAACACTCGCGACAAGCTAAGCCAAAATATATTTTTAGAAACAGAATTCATAATTGTAGAAAGTAATCCCCCTGTAAAGGGAGGTTCAGAGGGTTGTTGTCTGTCATTGCGAGGAGAAGTGCAGCCGGCGACGAAGCAATCGAGATTGCCGCGCTCAGATGCCCCAAGCAAGATTTGATCAGGATTCCGACTGCATTATGCGTCAGAATATTCGCTCGCAATGACAACTGCATGGATCTCGGATAACCCTCGTCAGACTCGTGGCTTCCGGGATGACAATATTTTCGCTTAATATTGTCAGTTTACCACAAACGAAACAAAATACTAAATTTAATGGTATACTATAGTAGTTAACTCTCCTCCTTGGAGGAGGAGTCCCTCGCGAAGCGAGAGGAGGTGGTATTTCTGTAATTACATTACAACCCCCTCCGATGGACATCGGAGACCCCTCCTCATGGGAGGGGAATTAACGCCTTGCTATGAAACCAAAACATAATTTTATTTTTATCTCCATAGTTGCTTTATCTTTCTTTGCAATTCATTCTGCAAAAGCAGACAATGCCACAATATCAACCTCTACAATAACAACTCTTGCAACATCCACGCCAACCACAACTGCCACGGCATCTACATCTACTTCTACCATTATTTCCATGCCAGTGGTGCCGCAGCTCATTACTCAAATTCAGCAAGCCAAAGTTCAATTAGCATCCATTATCCTAAACCACGCACTGACAGCAGTTTACAAAAACGTTAAAAATAAAAAAACCAAAAAAACTACCAAAACCTTGGCCGGTTACAATTTAACAAGCAAAGACATTGTGCTCGCTATTTTAGACCCTGCTACTGGAAACATAATTACAACCATTGGCCGCCAGAGTGGCAAGACCATGGTTTTTCCAGGGCCCGAAGTACAAGTTAAGCTAAAAACTTTTAACGGCGTAAACAGCAAGTTCCAAATAGATTCTCCGGCAGGCGGAGTTGTGCTTGCACTCAAATATTTAATTTCTAGTCCTGACAGCGGCAGCAAGGCGGCAATTGAAAACGGACTGTCTGAAGCAGTTTATGTTCCCTATTCTTCGGGACTAAGCGATCCCGCTGTTCTTGCGTATGGAGAAAGCTATTTAAATACTATTATTCGAAATGTTGCAGACAGTTTACAAAACGAACCATCTGCAGCCATGCCTGGAAAAACTATTACCCAAGCAATTCCTCCGGCCATGATAAAAGCTTTGGTCTACGCCGAACATACCGATACCACGCAAGTTTTAAGAGGAGATGTACAAGACACTGTTGACCAGCTAAATATTTTATTTGCCACAAACCAGGGCGATGCGTACAAGTATAGCGTTTCTACCGCCAGTGCTCGCGGCATTGCGCAGTTTATTCCTTCCACGTACGCTTCGCTTGTGCAACGACATCCAAATTTAGGATTTATACCGGACTTTGTCCAAGGCATGGCCGACCATACCAATTCTATCAAAGCCATGTACGTATTGCTCGACGATTACGCCGGCGCAGTACGCGTTAAAGCCGCGCAAGGTTTTGCTGCGGGAAGAATTTTTGAATACGCAGCAGCTTCTTACAACGGCGGCACTGCTCGCGTTGCCAACGCGGTCAATACATACGGCGCAGATTGGAATTCTGACCACAGCGGAGAAATAAATACTTTACAATCACAAATTTCATCTCTCAAGTCTCAAATTAAAAAAGCAAAAGACAAAAAAACTAAGAGCGCGTTGCAGGGTCAGCTTGCCACTGCGAATAGTCAGCTAAGCGATTTGCAATCTGCGACACTGAGGAACGAAACAATAAACTATTTAAATAAAATTTACAAGGTCATTACTATGTTTAATGACCAAGTCATATAGATCGCAGATTTTTAATCGCTGATAGACGCAGATAGTGCAATTTCCTCCCCTTTTGAGGGGAGGACTAAGGAGAGGTTGCAGTAAATGCGGCGATCCCTCTCCTTGCATAGGAGAGGAAGGGTGAGGTTATTAAAACAATGACAAAGAAAAAACCGCCGGCGTCCCTTTCGGAACCCGGCGGTTTTAAGTTGCATAACGACTAGTCTTGCGGCGGAGGAACGAGCTGCCCATCCTCTTCGAGGATGATTTCCGCATCGCCCCAGTCTATGGGTTTACCGAAGTTCGGGTGACTTTCCCGGTTCGCCAAAACACCATTGATCCATTGCTTCCATGCCCCCTCCGACCAGCCGATCGTGGTGCCTTAAAAAACCAGCCAATGGCCCGGATATCCACCCGGGTTCGGTATTCGTTCCAGTTCATAGGTGCCACGTTCTTTAGAAACTCTCGGCGAATCTACAGGCTGACTGTGGTCAAGAAAATCCCATGTACGCTTTAACGTCGCTTTGATCACAAATATTTTCCTCGTATTAAATTGGATTTTGGAACTTTTGATTTTCGGGGTTTTTAATCCCTTCCAAACCTATTTTATTCGCATGATTAGTACTATTTGTACATTCGCGAATAATATAAACTTAGAAGGAATTGGCACGAGTATACGGAACTCGTGCCAGGAATGAATTAACCAGCCGTATTCTGGTATGAAGAGGTTTAGCGTGTCTGTACAGCCTGAAACGCCGCGTCTTCGTTCCGGCTAATCTCTGCGAGAATGTCGCCGACTAAAGTGTCGAAAAACTTTTTGATACCCGGTTCGTTAAGAGGGGCACCAATTGTTGCCAACACTTCCTGGGTATGGTACTTCCACTGCTGGGGAGAGTTGCTGGAACGATCATTCTGAATCGACTCGCGAGCAGCAATAAGCACCATCTTGATTAAATCCATTGCGACTTCGCGCTTAATTCCGTATTTACTGAGTTCGTTGACTGCTTGCCCAAGCCAGAGTTTCGGCCATATGTTGAACTCTCGCCGAGTAAAGCGGTTATAAACCATATACCTTTCTTCGCGCTGCCGATCTCTTTCTATCGGACTGAGGCGGACAAGCTTTCCGCGAACCAGCATTTCCATGTGGTTGTGATGAACGGAGTTGTAGCGAACTCTCGCGCAAATTTTCTGGATCCCGCTCAGAACCTTTTCGTAGAATACTTCGGTATCATACTCCTCAAACTCTGGGAAGCCGATCGCCTGCAGGACCTTCTCGGCGCGTACTTTGAGCGGAATGTCATGAACGACATTGTTCGTAACCGCCTTAGCAATCCAGTCGATAAACTGAACTGCAGAATGATAGGTGAAGCCGCGCCGCATGAGAGTCTCAATCGCCGACAGTACGCAGAACACAATGTACACTGCGCGGCTCGGCGTACAGATCTTCGCGATCTCCGAAGCCAATCCGCCATCAATATTGATGCCGAAGGCTTGCAGCTTTTCAAGCTGTGCCCAATAAAATTTGTTACCGCTCGAGCCAGACTCATCCTCACCGGTTTCACCGGCAATCCACGATTCCGGGCGGACAAGAAACTTTTCGACTTCAACCTTCATCAACCGTCTCATATTTGCTCCAGTTCGTACCCACTCAAGGGCGTATGTGTGCTTCGTTGATGTTTGACCTTAACTAAAACCTCTAATTAAGGTCCTCCTTCAAATTGCCTTATATAATAGCACTATTTTAACTAATTGTCAAGAGTTCGGAAAACGCAATAAAACAGCCCATTTGGCTGTTTTTACCCTCTCCCTCCCCTCTCCCTCAAATCACCTGTGGATTTGAGGCGAGGAATATAAGGAGGCTGTTTTTGAGTAACACAACCTCACCTGACCCTGCCTACCGGCAGGCAGGCTTGAAAAGGAGGGGAACCTGCACCGAAGGTGCAGGCCTTCTCTCCTTCTGAGGAGAGAACATAAGAGAGGTTGCAGTGTTTAAAAATTCTTCCGCTAACTTGCGGATTACAAAATTAAAAATTTTATTTGTTATCAACACCTATTGCTTCCGAAATATTTTTAAAACCGTCGCGCTCAAGTAGCTTAACTAGTCCCCTATTTATGTCGCCAATGAGTTGTGGGCCTTCGTAAATCATTCCGGTAATCAATTGAACTAAAGATGCGCCAAGGCGGATTTTTTTGTAGGCGTCTTCTGCGCTAAATACACCCCCAACTCCCATAATTATAAATTCGCCTTTGGTCTTTTTGTAAATATACGCAATTTGCTCGTCCGAAAGTTTTTGCACAACCTTGCCCGACATGCCGCCAGTGGTTGGAACGTTAGTGTCAAACACCTGCGGATTTTTTCTGTCCTTAGCTAAATTAGTAGACACAAATCCGGTAATTTTATATTTTCGTGCAAGTTCAATTATTGTATCTACTATCTCAAAGGATATTTCTGCTGGCATTTTTAAAAATACTGGCTTACTGTTTGGAATGGTGCGAATGGCAAAAAGCAAACGGTCTAACTTTTCAGGGTCTGTAAATGGTTCTCCCCCAAATGCATTTGGGCAAGAAATGTTTATAGTAAAATAGCTGCCGATGTTTTTTTCTGCAAATGTTTTATACACTTTTACATAGTCGGCAATTCCGTCTTCTTCTTTCACTGTGAACGGACTGTTGGTCTTGGCAATACTAATGCCAAGTGGAATTTCAAACTTTTCATTTTTCAGTTGTTCGGATATTACTTCGCACCCATCGTTCTTTAATCCATAATATACCAACAGACTTTTAGATTTCTTAAGCCGCCATAGTCTTGGTTTTGGATTACCTGGACATGGCTCACCTGTAATTGACCCCGCTTCTTCAAACCCAAACCCCACACTTGGCAAAATTTGAGTGAGCTGCGCGTTCTTGTCAAAGCCCGCAGAAAGCCCAATAGGATTTTTAAAACAAATTCCGGCAATGGTTTGTTCTAATTGTTTATTTTCATACGACAGCAACTTTTTTGTAATCCACTTTGTACAACCAAAGCGCCCCAAAAACTCCCCGAAATAAGAAATTCTGTCGTGAACGTCCTCGGGGTCCTGAAGAAAAGCTATTTGCTTAAAAATATTTTGATATAAAAATTTTACTACGAAAGGGAACATGCTATTTACAGTAAAACACTACGAAAGCCTACTAAAATCTATTACACAATATTTCTCTTTGTGACTCGAAAGGTGAATAGCCTTCTTTAGTGCTCTTAATTATTAAAATAATCCTATAAAACTTTCACTATTAACTTTAGTAGTCTTTTGTAGTGCAGTAATAATAAAAAGCCATCCCGATTTATCGGGACGACTTACAACACCTAGCCAGCTTTTTACATAGATATTATACCAAAAACACCGAACATAGTAAATGTTGGTGTAATTGATTTGTGCATAGATCCCGGATATCCCGCATGCTTCGCACTTGTGGATTCCGGGATGACAATCTATTTTAGAAATTTGGTATTTGGATTTTGTTATTTTACGAGAGTGTCCCCTTTCGCATATGCATCCACCTCTATTTGCGGCAAGGTTATAATTTGCTTAGCTTTAATCTTGCGCTTAGCAAACGCATCTGCCGTAAGCGGCCTTAACTGCCCCTTACTGACCAAGTATATCGTCTGGTCTCCATCACCCTTAACCACGGTATTGTCTTTTGGTGGAACAGGAATTCCGTCGAACCACGTCATGGAAACATCTGTTCCAAACACGTAGTCAGGAGTTATGCCGCGCTGTTTGGCGACATATGCGGAAATGCTATGCTTAGTACCTTCTTTATATTCATATAAAGGCCCCGTTTTGGAGTCGACCGCAAAGAACGAGTAGTCTTTAAGCGGAGCATATGCTCCAATTGCTAACGCGTTCATTTCATCGCCCGAAAGGGTTGCAACGTTCTTTATGCTATATTTTTGGTTCTTAAATACTTCTGCAAGAATGGGAAGCTTTTGTCCGTCTTGCACTAAGTACGTGGTACTGCCGAGCGAAGACTTAACCAAACTTCCGTCGAGCGGAGGAACAAATCCGTTTTGCGCATAGGTCACAATCTCATTGTCAGGAACGGTAAATATTTGCTTTTGTGTAATTTTTCTCTGGCCAAACGTGTAAGAAGAAAATGCTTTTAACTGTCCGTCTTGCACCAGGTACACCGCTTTATTGTTCACACCGCGAATAATAGTGCCGTCCTTTGGTGGCAATACTGAACCAATGGTATACAGCGCAAGTTCAGGTTGGCTAACTGCAAGAATATTTGATGGATTTAACTTTCTCTGGGTCAATACCAAGTTGCTCGCCTGGTGCGCAACATTGTTTATAAACACGTAGGTTATTCCTTGTCCGGCAATGCCAACAATGGTATTATCAGCCGGGCCCATAACCGTATCTGTTTGAAAACTATCAAACTCTGTCGGGGAAATGGTAATTTTGGCTGTTAAGTCCAATTTTCGCTGCGCCGCAACAAATG
>Ga0070679_100006764_pt1 | contig 10693 bp, 10 predicted proteins | sample KBSC63BmetaG_FD_65652 | JGI IMG/M metagenome (GOLD analysis project Ga0070679, IMG submission 65652) | Corn rhizosphere microbial communities from Kellogg Biological Station, Michigan, USA - KBS C6-3B metaG | ecosystem: Host-associated > Plants > Roots > Rhizosphere | place: USA: Michigan... | reverse complement strand
TGCCTCGGCCGGCGCATTGAGATCGAAGGACACGCGCGCGATTTCGCCCACGGCCGCCAGCGCCACGGGCTGCGGCGCGCTCGCCGTCCAACCGGCGGGGACCTCCACGGCGACGCGACCGTGCACGTTTGGCCGCGCGGCGCGCACTTCAACCTCCACGGTCCGAGACGCGCCGGGCCGCACGAGTTCCACGGGAGCGGTGAAGGACACGGATACGGGCTGCACAATGACGACAGCCGTCGCGGGCTTACCGGCCGATGCGGCGCGAATTTCGTCCGCGATCTTCAGCGTCTCGCCCGCGACGTTGACAGTGTAGATGACGGGCAAATCAGGGCGGCTTTCCGGCCGGCCGATGAGCGTGGGATCGTCCACATGGTACATTCCGGGATCCGCAGGCTCGCGGAGCCAATAGGGTTCGGTCAAAGGCGCCGCCGGTGAAATGGTCGCGGTAACGGCATGTTGCGCCGCAGAGCCGGAGTTAACCTCACTGCTGACCGGAACGCTTGTGCCCAGGACCGACAGCCCGATCCAACGGACGGGAATACCGGAGGAGGTCGCGACGCTCGCGGTCAGCGGCAGGCGCTCGCCGGGCACGACGTCCGTGCGATCGGCCAGTGACGACACGCGGACGGCAGCGCACTGCAGGATGACGCGGTCGAGTTCGTCGCGTTTGTCGCGGACCAACACTGACTCCGGGAGCCCGGCGATGGCGCGCCGGATCTTGACCAACGCGGGGACGCTGCGCTCGGGATGCGCCACATCGAAGCCGGCGATGGCTTCGGCGGCGAGTTGGCCGACCACTTCGCCTCCGACGCGACGCCACGTGGGATCGACACCGTCCATGACGTCCTTTTCCGCCGGTTCTCCCGCCAGCAGTACGAACGATTCCTGGCCGAGATTCCACGTTCCCTCGCCGAGGCCCTGCGTCTTGTGCATGCGCCGGCTGCGGGTGGCGATCGAGGAGAACGACTCACCCGTCACGGGGTCGCTGCCGCTGATGTCGACGGAGATGGTCGGATTGGCGTCGATCGCCGAGTGACGGAAAAACGAGCCTTTGTTCCATAGCACGCGTTTCGGCTGCCAGACCGTCAGCCCCTGCCGCAATTGCTCCGAATAGGCGGCTGGGTCGCCAGCGCGCTTGAACGCCTCGACGGCGAGAATAGCGGAAGCCGTGTGATGTCCATGCCCGCCGCTGCCTGGCGGGATCGGAAAACGCGTGATGATGACATCCGGGCGAAACGTGCGGATGACACGGACCACGTCACCGAGCACGTCGTCATGATTCCAAATCTGAAGCGTCTCCTCGGGGCTCTTCGAGAATCCGAAGTCGATCGCACGCGTGAAAAACTGGCGACCGCCGTCGATGCCGCGCGCGGCGAGCAGCTCCTGCGTGCGCGCGACGCCGAGTTTCTCGTCGAACTGCGGTCCGAGCAAATTTTGACCGCCGTCGCCGCGCGTGATCGAAAGATAAGCCGTGTCGTAGCCGCGCCCGCGGGAGAAATACGCGATCAGTTGCGTATTCTCGTCGTCCGGATGCGCGCCCACATGCAGCACGCGCGCGGTAGTCGCGAACGTGCGCAATTCCTGCAGCGCGCGCTGTCCCGGTGTCACGACTGGTTCGGCCGCCGACAGGCGAGCAAGAGCAAGGACAAGCGCAATGGCGGCAAAGACGTTTCGCATAGGCACAGTGAGGCAGGGTTGGGCGCGCGCCGCTGGGCGACCCGCGCCGAAGGGTTAAACAGAGGACGGTGGGACAACGGCGTTTCGCCGTGCGGCTTATTCGCCGCCGACGCGGGCGATAATCTTTTGATTGAGCCGCGTGTATTCGTCTTTGAGCGCCGGATTGTGAGACGCAGCGGCCTGGTCAATCGACTTTTTCGCAGCTGCGATCGCACCCGCCTTGTCGCCCTTTTTGGCGAGGATTTGTGCCTGATGATAATAAAGGTAGAAGGCATCCGGCTGCGCCGCGATCGCGGCTTCGATCCAGTCTGACGCTTTATCGAGATCGAGGTTGTGCTCCAGATTGAACATTGCCGCGGAATCGTATTCGGGCGCGCTGAGCTTCTTCCCTCCCGCCATCGCTGCCGCAATGCGCTTTTCCCCGATCGCGACGGTGTTGAACTCGAGCTTCACCGGCACGCGAGTGTGCTGCCAGCTGAGATCCAGCGTCGCCGAATCGTCGCGCAGATCGTTGAGATCGATCGTAAAGGTCTCGACCGGGTGGCGAATCGTGACGGCGGTCGTCGTCACGCGGGCGATGTCGTTTTTCGCGTCGTACGCGTAGGCACCCCACTGCTGGGTCGCTTTGTTCAGGATCACGGTCCACTCCTGCTTGCCGGGGATTGACGCCAGCGCGTACGTGCCGGCGGGGATGTCCACCCCGCCAAATTTCACGTCGGTGCTGAACGAGATCGTCGTCGCCGAATTGGCTCCCGTCCGCCAGACAACGCCGTACGGTTCGAGATCACCGAATACTTGCCGCCCTCGTGCGCTCGGCCGCGAGTACTTGATTTCAATATCGGTCAAGCCGACGCGTTGTTGCAGCGTCGCGGCGGGACTTGCCTGCGGCAGCGCGAGTTTTGCCGACGATTGGGCGGACGTGGCACCGGCGCCGATGCCGAGGAGTGCGACGGTGAATGCGATACGAGAGACGGTGGTCAGCATGGGAAACCCAACCCATAAAGCACTTACGGAATGAAATACAGCGCGGAAACGCGACCGAGTCCGTTCGACGCCAGGACTCCCACCGCGGGGCGCGATCGACCGGCAACCCGTTCCACCGAGCCAGGGCCGGCCACGGCAAAAATCCCCAGTCAGTTTCCCGGAGGCAACCGGTTTCCAATCCGGCGTCGACGCATTAGCTTGTCCGATGGACGACACACCTCTGCTGCGAAAAGAAGCCCGGATCCTCGCGCACTTGGCAGAACAGCGACGCGCGACGCAACACTTTCGCCCCGACCCGGTGCCGGAAAGCGTGATCGAGACCGCGCTGGCCATCGCGGCGCAGGCCCCGTCAGGCTACAATTTACAGCCGTGGCGCTTTCTCGTGCTGACCGAGCAAGGACAGCGGGAAGCGTTGCGCCGCGCCGCCTTCGATCAGCAGAAGATTACCGAGGCGCCCCTGGTGATCGTGGCTTTCGGTGAGCGGGAAGGTTGGAAACAACATGTGGATGCCATCTTCCGCACCACCGCGGCGCGGCGCGGCGTCGGTGTCGACGCCAGCGAGAAGATGAAGACCGGCGCGTTGTCGTTCATCTTCCACTTCGATCCGGCCGTGTGGCTGAACCGGCACGTCATGATCGCGTTCACCTACCTGATGCTCTCGTTCGAATCGCAAGGCTGGGATACGGCTCCGATGGAAGGCTTCGACCCGGAGGCGGTGAAGCACACCTTCGAGCTCCCAGCCGACGCCGAGGTGGTCGCGCTTCTCGCCGTCGGCCGGGCCCAGGCGGAAAATGCGCACCCCGGGCGCTTGACCGTAGATCACATCGCTTTTCGCGAACGCTATGGCGAGCCGCTGCTGACCGACGCGCACTACGGCCCCAAATCGATCGACGTGATTCCGGTGACCCATTGACCCGCCTTTGATGGCGAAAATTTTTTGCCCCAACGACGGGCCAGGCCGTGCCCTTCAGCGGTGCGGCCTGAGCGGAGCGCGTCTCGCCGGCCGCAGCTCACGAGAGGCGTGTCATGCCGCGGCGGACGTCGGTTACGAGTCATCCGCCCCAGCGAGGCGCGGGGAAAACGTCGTAGCGAGCGACATTATCGCCAATAAGCGCCTTCGGCGATTTCCCGCAGCGCGATCTGGCCTTCGATCACTTGCTGCGTCGCCGCCACACAGGGCAGCTGCAGATCCAGCTCCGCCTCGATGCGGCGCTTCACTCCCTGCAGGCGGCTCGTCGACATGTATTTGAGCGACTGGCTGATCGCCAATCGCATGCCCTCCGCTTGCTGTTCAAAAGGCAGGCACGCAAGCGCGGCGAGGATGTCTGATGTGAGTCGATCTTCGGTATCCATCGGGGTCGAACCGTACCACCGCGCGGGCCGCCGGTTCCGCCGCGCGAGCCTGAATTTGGCGTCAGGGAAACCCGAACGCGCACCATCGGACGTCGACGCAGCCAGGATTGCGCGACCTCGCCGACGGCGTCACCCTCCGGAAATGTCCGCGGTCGAAGATCACCTCGCCAATCTCTTCCAGGCCGAGCTGGCGTCGCGCGGCGTTACGCACGCCCACGTCACGGCCCTGCCCAGCGAGTTCGAGGCTTGGCAATTGGCCGTCACGATCGGTGCGCGGCCGTTTGTCCTTGGGTTCAACTGGCGGGACGGATTGCTGGTGCGCGAGGCCGGGCGGAATCTCGTGTCGAACGACCATCGGCCGATCGCGACAGCGCAGGAAGCCTTTCGCGTGGGCGCTGCCATCATCGCGGCGACGCTCGCGAATCCCGCGTTTCCGCCGCGGGATCCGCCGATCCTGTAACCTGAGACCTCACGCGGTCCCGCGCGCGCGCGAACCGTGCTACCGAGCGATCAGGCTCTCGCCGGTCATTTCCGCCGGCTTTGGCAGCCCCATCAGGTCCAAAACCGTGGGCGCGAGATCCGCCAGGCGGCCGCCGCTGCGCAGCTTGGTTTTGCCGGCGGCGTAGCCTTCGCCGACGACAAAGACCTCGACGAGATTCAGCGTATGCGCGGTGTGGGGTCCATTTACCGTCGGGTCCCACATTTGTTCGGCGTTGCCATGGTCGGCACAAATCACCGCGTGGCCATGGACGGTGGCGAGCGCCTGCAGCAACTCGCCCACGCCGCGATCGGTGGCTTCGACGGCCTTCACGGCGGCGGGCAGCGAGCCCGTGTGACCGACCATGTCCGGATTCGCAAAATTCACGACGATGAGTCCGTACTTGCCGGAGAGGATGGCCTCCTTCGCCAATCGGGTGACCTCAACCGATGACATTTCGGGCGCGGCGTCGTACGTCGGCACTTTCGGGCTCGGTGGGCAGGCGCGATCCTCGCCGGGAAACGGGTCTTTGCGATAATTGTTAAAGAAGAAGGTGACGTGCGGAATCTTCTCCGTTTCGGCGCAGCGAAACTGCGCGATGCCGGCGTCACTGACGACCTCGCCGAGAATATGCTTCAATTTCTCCGGCTTCGGCAGAATGACTTTCACCGGCAAGCCGCTCTCGTACTCCGTCATCGTCGCATAGTACAGATCGAGCTTCGCGCCGCGGTCGAAGTCATTGAAGCCATCGATGACAAAGGCCTTCGTAATCTCGCGAGGACGATCGCCGCGATAGTTGTAGAAGATCACCGCATCGCCATTGCCGATTGAAGCGATCGGCTTGCCGTCGGGTCCGACCACCCAGGTGGGGGCGACGAACTCGTCCCCGTTCTGCGACTCACTCAAGGGGTGGTCGTAGTATTGCTGCACCGCGGCGACGGCATTTGGTGCGGTTGCGACCGCCTGTTTGCCGGTCAACATCCAGTACGCCTTGCTGACGCGGTCCCAGCGGTTGTCGCGGTCCATCGCGTAGAACCGACCGCACACGGTTGCGATCCGACCGACGCCGATCGTGCGGCAGTGCTCCTCCACTTGCTTCACGTAGCCGAGGCCGCTGTGGGGCGGCGTGTCGCGGCCATCGGTGAACGCGTGGATAAAAATCTGATCGGCGCCGACGCCGTCCGCTTTCGCTTGGCGGAGAATTCCGTACAGATGCTCCAACATGCCGTGCACTCCGGCATCGCTGACGATGCCCATGAGGTGCAGCCGCGCGCCAGGGCGTGACTTCACGCGCTGGACGGCGCCTTGCCACACCGGATTTGCCGGCAGCCGGTGTTCCGAAAACAGCTTGTTGATGCGAACCAACTCCTGATCGACGATGCGGCCGGCACCGATGTTTTCGTGGCCCACTTCGCTGTTGCCCATGACACCATCCGGCAGGCCGACGTCGAGCCCCGAGGCCTTGACCAAGGTAACTGGATACGCCGTGTGCAACCGGTCGTCACAGGGTTTCTTCGCGAGGTAGATCGCATTGGTCTGATTCTGGGCCGGGTCCGGGTTTCGGCCCCAACCGTCGCGGATCAGCAGAAGAACAGGTGGACGAGTGGTACTCATGAGTGAAAAAAACGAGATTGCACGCCGGGTCGCCCCATCGAAAGGCAAATCTCCACGGACGGCGGCATTGAGCATTCACCCCATGCCCGGGTTCGGCTCAAACCCTGGTCAATCGTGTCGATTATATAGCCGTCGGAAAAACCCCGTCGAACGATGTCTCTGCTCATTCGCGACCAACTCGTCAGCCCGCCCACGTGGTTTTCGTCGTTTCGTGATCTCACGCTGTACTGTCACATCTTTTTGCACGCCGATGTACTGATCGAATCGGCCGATCCCGACCCCTATTGGAAATGGATGCGGGCACGCGGCGGCATGGATTTCGTCGAAGATTTCGTTCGGCCCGGGAGCGAGGACGGGGTTCGGCTCGACGTGGAGCCGAATTATCCGCGGTCGGTCATCACGGACCGGATCGCGCCCGAAAACGTCCATCGGCTGATCGCACAGATTCGGAGCTGGGGCGGCTTGTCCTGAGATCGATCGCGGCGACGCGGAGCCCCTCGCCGCCTGTGCGGCCACGGACCGCACGCGGCCGGTGGATGACGTGAGGACACGCATCGCTGAAAAGCGACAAACCGACGCGGTGGGGACACCGCATCCCCATAAACTCACTGCATCTCCACGAATTGACTGCATCCGCGTGAATTGACCGCGTGCGCGTGAATTGAGCGACGGCCCGTGACTTGATGCCTGTCATCAATCGACCGTATCACGCATCGCAGATGCTTCCTCAGGGAGCCGCGGTGTCCTCACCCGCGGCTTCAGGATGTGCGATCAACCCGACGTCGCGGCGGCGCCCGGTGCCGGCGACGCCTTTCCGCTGAGAAAATCAAAGCGCGGAGTGCCCCCGCGCTGCTGGGCTCACTTTTTCAAACCGGCGCAGAACTTCGCCAGGCGCTCGACACCCTTTTTGATGATCTCGTCGCTGGTCGCGTAGCTGAGGCGCAGGTAGCCTTCGGCGCCAAACGCACTGCCCGGGACGGCCGCAACTTTTTGTTCATCCAGGAGCCGCGCACAAAAATCCATGTCCTTCAGCCCAAAGCTCGAAATATTCGGGAAGAGGTAAAAGGCGCCCTCGGCGAGCAGGCATTTGATGCCGGGAATCTTGTTCAGTTCGGTGTGCAGCAATTTCCGGCGGCGATCGAATGCCGCCAGCATGGTCTTCAACGCCGCATCGGTCTTTTCCTTTTCTTTCAACGCGGCGAGCGCGCCGAATTGCGCGAAGGTCGTCACGTTCGACGTCATCTGGCTTTGCAATTCCGAGATGGCCTTGGCGATCGGCGCTGGCGCGACGGTGGTGCCGATGCGCCAGCCCGTCATCGCGTAGGTTTTGGAGAAACCGGCGACCGTGATGGTGCGGGCTTCGGCGTCCTTGCTCAAGGTCGCGACGCAAGTCGGTTTCGCACCGTCGTAAATCAGGTGCTCGTACATCTCGTCGGACAGGATGTAGAGATTATGCTTTAACGCGACCTGGACGATGGCCTCCAACTCCTGGCGCGTGTAGACCGCGCCGGTCGGGTTCGACGGCGAATTGAGAATCAGCAAGCGCGTCTTCGGCGTGATGGCCGCTTCCACCATTTGCGGCGTGAGGCGAAAACCCGTGCGATCATCGGCCAGCACGAACTTCGGCGTGGCGCCCGCCAGTTTGACCATCTCCGGGTAACTCACCCAGTACGGCGCCGGCACGATGACTTCATCGCCGGGCGAACAGGTCGCGAGCACGCCGAGGTAGCAGTTGAACTTGCCTCCGGGCGACACAATGACCTGCCCAGGGGTGAGTTTGAGGCCGTATTCGGCGCTGTACCGATCGACGATCGCCTGGCGCAACGGCTCGATGCCGGGCGTTGGCGCGTACTTCGTTTTGCCCGCTTTTAATGCGGCGATGCACGCCTCCTTGATGTGTTCGGGAGTATCGAAGTCGGGCTCGCCGGCAGCGAAACCACAGACGTCTTCTCCAGCTGCTTGGAGGGCTTTGGCCTTCGCATCGACCGCCAAGGTCGGCGACGGCGAGACATTACGGGCCCAGGTGGACAACGGCGCAGGAGGAATGCTCATGGACAAACGAGCCGACGAAAGGCCGGCGGTTCGGGAAAAGCAAGCCCGCGGCGGCCAAGGGCACGCCGCGCAATCGGCGGCGGCTAAAAAAAACGTGGCACGGGCGTCCTGCCGGCCTCAGCCCAGCAGGACACCCGTGCCACGTCACCCGCGACGGTCGCTGGCTTATTTCTTCTTTTTCGGCCGGTCCGGCATCGCTTCGATCGCAATCCGGAGCAACTCGCCGACGCTCGTGTTCTTCTTGCGCGAAACGCGTTTCAGCGTGGCACGCTGATCGGTGCTGATCCGAACCGAGATCTGGCGATGACGGTCGCGATTGGGCTCACAGGTTTCGAAATCGAAGCCGGAGATCGCCGTGCGGACGACCTCGCTGGCGGACGAATAACCATGACCTTTGCGGCAACTCTCGATGCGTGTGATCAGTGACTCCGGCAGATCAAACGTGAGTGGGGCTGAAGCCTTGCGGGATGTTTTTGCCATACGTGCGTCGAAGACAATGAGCAGCGACAAGTCCTTCCTCGCACCGAGTGCCCCCTGGCGGCAACGAAAATATTACGCGAACGCGCGCGAAGGTGGCATCGCAGTGACAATCCGCGCAGATTTAGTCGCAATAAACCGTAAAGAATCGCGCCCGGCCACGGCCGCACCGGGCACGCCCTGCCCGCGCGGCACGGTCCACTACCCGAGTGAACGGACCACCAGGTCGAACGCTTCTGCCGGCGTCGCCACGGCCTGCCAGGATTTGCGGACGATTTCGTCGGCAATCTCACGAGCATGACGAATCAGAATCGTCGCAACCCCGCAGGCGTGCCCGCCGATCACGTCGACATCGGCGTCGCCCACAAATAACGTGTCCGCCGGATCGACCGCCAAGCGGCGCATCACTTCGCGCAGGCCTTCCGGATTCGGCTTGTGCGTTGGCAGGTCGTCGCCACAGACCGCCACCGCGAATTCCGCCGCCAATCCGAGCTGCCGCAGCAGCAGCTCCGTCGAGAGGCGATCGCGGCCGGTCCAAATCGCGGTCTGGATACCGAATTTCCGCAACCGTTGCAGCATCGGCGCCGCGCCGACGAACAGCTCGACGAGGTGGTTGTTCGCGCGGTGGTATGCGTCCATGCGCGCGAGCGCGGCGGGCACATTGGCGGCATCGTTCAGCAGCAGAGGCAAAAACCGTTCGGGCGGGCCGCCGAGCTTCGCGAAAATTTCCGTCGCGGGCTTGGGCCCGAATGGCTCGAGCGCATGGCAAATCGACGCCAGCACCAGCGGCAGGCTGTTCACCAAGGTGCCGTCGAAATCGAAAACGACCGCGCGGGGCCGCACGGGTGACGTCATCGCTCGATCGATACGACCCGAGCGGGAGGAGGCGGCGCCACGGCGTCGTTCAAACCCGACGGCGCAAATACCGCGGGTGGGAAATCGAGGCCGAGGGCGACGGCCGTCACCAAAAAACGAGTCTTATCGCGGCTAACGTCATTCCGCAGGTCGAACGAGCGGGGAATCCACTGGTCGCCAACCTTCTTCAAGTCCACCAGCGACATCGTCTTGAGCACGTGCTGCGCGCCAACCTGCTCGATTTGCACGGGCGCGTTGAATTGCGCATCGAAATAAGCGCGGACCAGCTTCAGGCCGGGCCCGCCGGCCGAAGCGCCGGGCGGCGGTGTGAACACGAACACATAGGCGGGCCGTCCGCGGATGCGGGTGACGCTCTCTACCCGGGCGTCCGGCCAGTAAAGGAACGGCATCTGCAGGTCGAATGGCGTGATCTCGACGCCTTCGATGAGCGGGCGGAACGACGCTGCCCGATCGACCTGCGCAATCGCGCCGTGTTGGCTGCGCCAAACCGCCGGCGTGGCGCCGTTCTGCAGGAGGAAGCGCGTCACGGCGCCCTGCGCATCGGTGACTTCGATACGCGTGATGGCACCCCGCTCGTTTTGTCCGCCCCACAATTTACCATGGAAAACCGTTTCGTCACCGCGCCGCGGCAACGCGTGCAGTTCGAATTCGACGTAGCCGTGCCAGCCCGACTGGCGAAACTGATCCAGGATCTTGGCGGACTCCTCGGCATTCGGCTTGCCCACCTGCGCCAGAGCGGGCGGCGAACTCGGCGGCGGCGCAGCCATGAGCGGGAGCGCGACGGCGAACACCGCAAAAAAAGCCCGCCAGGATTTGGCGGGCTGAAATTTTCCAAACGAAGCCATGTTACTTTTTGACCGGAGCGGGCGTCGACGGCGTGGCGGCAGGCGAAGCTGTCGCGGTCGACGTCGTCGCCGGCACGGGCAGAGACACCGCCGGGGCGCTGGTGTTCGGCAAAGTCGGCGTTGTGGTCGTCGTGCCCTTTGTCGGCGGCAGCGTGACGGGCGTCAACGGAGCGGCGATGGTGGGCAGCGCATTGTTGTCGGCAGCGCGAGCGTGCGCGCGTTCATAAATGCGGCCCAAGTACAGCACGAAGGCCAAAACGAAAAACACCACGGACAAGTAGATCGTCGCCTTGGTGAGCACGTTGTTCGTCTCGGCGCCGAACGCCGCCTCGGC
>Ga0070679_100006761_pt1 | contig 10696 bp, 9 predicted proteins | sample KBSC63BmetaG_FD_65652 | JGI IMG/M metagenome (GOLD analysis project Ga0070679, IMG submission 65652) | Corn rhizosphere microbial communities from Kellogg Biological Station, Michigan, USA - KBS C6-3B metaG | ecosystem: Host-associated > Plants > Roots > Rhizosphere | place: USA: Michigan... | reverse complement strand
CCGCGGCGCCTCAGTGCGCGCTGGCGCCGGCCGGCGAGGCCGCGCCCTGGGCCAGGAACGCCTGCAGTTTCGACAGCACGACGCCCGGGATGCCGTGGCCGCCGTCGAACGGCACCCAGGTGACCGGGTGGCGCGCCGCCTCGAACTGATCGCGCAAGGCCTCCGCCAGCGCGAAGGGCAGCACGGGATCCATGCGCCCATGACTCATGAACACCGGCAGGCCCGACGCCAGCAGCGGCAAGCGTGGCGTCCACTCACCCTCGGCGGTGATGGAGCCCGACAGCACGGCCAGGCGCCCTACCAGCCCCGGCGACGACAGGGTGACGTCGGTCGCCACCATCGCCCCTTGCGAGAAGCCGCCGATCACCACGGCGGAGGCCGCCACGCCCGTCTGCTTCGTCAACTCGGTGACCAGCGCGGTCACCCGCGCCCGCGCGTCGGCCAGACCGGGCGGCGTCTCCTGGCGCACGGCGCGCTCTTCACCACGCTGGCGAGCAGACTGCATGCGCGCCAGATCCAGCGGCCACCAGGCGCGCCCGCCCGCCATCGCCGACAGCGGCGCCTCGGGAAAGACGAACAGGCGGCCCGGCGCCGCCAGCTCGTCGCCCAGGGGAACCAGGTCGTCGCCCGGCGCGCCCCAGCCGTGCAGCAGGATGACCAGTTGCTGCGGGTGCCGGCGCTCGCCGATCGTGCGGGCGCGCAGGCCCCCCCACGTCCCGGTCGCCTCGACGCCGGTCGCGCTGGTCCCCGAGGCGGCCATGCGACGACAACCGGCGACGGCGGGGGAGGCCAGCGCCGCCAGCGCCAGCAGCGCACGCGACGTCATCGTCCGGTTCGTCGAAGAAGAGGCGATCATGACGATGAACGTATCACGGCGGGCCCGGACGCCGTGGCATCATGGGGGCGTGAAGACGCCAGCCCGCCCGCGCCAGGCCACCGCGAAGAAGCCGGCCGTCGTGAAGTCGCCCGCCAAGAAGGCGGCGGCGGCCGGCAAAGCCGCGCCGAAGAAATCTGCCGCGAAGCCCGGCCCCGGCCCGCGGGCCGATCTGGGCCTGCCCATCGAATCGTTCTTCGCGAAGCGCAGCGGCCCACTGCGCCAGATTCTGGACGAGCTGCGCGCGATGATCGACGCCGAGGTTCCCGACGCATCGTCGTCGATCAAGTGGGGCATGCCCTTCTACACGCTTGCCGGCAAGCCGGTGTGCGCGCTGGCCGCCTTCAAGGCCCACGTGAACCTGATCCTGGCTGGACCCGACGGCACCTTCGCCGATCCCGACGGCTTGCTGGAAGGGGATGGAAAGACCGGGCGTCACCTGAAGCTCCGCGCGCCCGAGGAGATCCCGCGTGCCGCCGTCCGCGGGTGGCTGAAGGCGGCGCGCGCCAAGGCGCGCGCGGGCCGGTGAGGGGAACCTGGCGGAGCATCTATTGCCTCGGCGCGGCAGCGCCGGGCGAGGGGCCTCAATGGGTCGCGGACCCCTCTCCTCTATCCTCTCCCCGCTTCGCGGGGCGAGGACGAACAGTCGCGATGGAGCGATGAATGCCTCACTCGTCGTGCCCGCTCGGGGGGGCTTCGCGCGAGAACAGTCGCGATGGAGCGATGAATGCCTCGCTCGTCGTGCCCGCTCGGGGGGGCTTCGCGCGAGAACAGTCGCGATGGAGCGGTGAATGCCTCGCTCGTCGTGCCGCTCGTGGGGTCTTCGCGCGAGAACAGTCGCGATGCAGCGATGAATGGCCGCTCGTCGTGCGTGCCCCTCGTGGGCGCTTCGCGCGAGAACAGTCGCGATGCAGCGATGAATGGCCTCGCTCGTCGTGCGTGCCCCTCGTGGGCGCTTCGCGCGAGAACAGTCGCGATGCAGCGATGAATGGCCTCGCTCGTCGTGCGTGCCCCTCGTGGGGGCTTCGCGCGGGCAGTCGCGATGGAGCGATCGATGGCCTCGATGGTCGTGCGTGCCGCTCGTGGGGGCTTCGCGCGCGGGATGGCTTCGACCCGCCCGTTAGAGCAACTGCTTGGCCTTGATCTCGAGGTACTCGCTGACCACCGCCGGCGTCACCCGATCTGGCGGTGCGTGCACCACCAGCGCCCCCGCCGCCTTGACGTCGCGCACCAGCCTCTCGCGCCACAGCGAGGCCTCGGCCGCCGCGCCCGCGACGTACAGATCCAGCTCGTAAGAGCCGGCGCCCACGTCGGCCAGCCGATCGACGTCGGTGTCGCGAAACAGCACCGCCAGCGCCAGATGCCGCTTCGGCAGGCCACGCATGAACGCCAGCAACCGGCGCGCCGAGACGTCGTCGACCACCTGCGTGAACACCACGACCAGGGCCCGCTTGCGTAGCCGGCGCGACAGCAGGTCGAAGGCCACCGAGAAGTCGGTGTCGACCATCGCCGGCTGAAGATCGTAGGCCGCCGTCACCAGCCGCTGCGTCGCGCGCGCCCCCGCGACAGGCGGCAGGTAGGCGCGAATCTGGTGATCGAACGCCACCAGCCCGATCTGGTCCCCCGAGCGCGCCGCCACGTGACCCATCATCAGCGTGGCGTTCAGCGCATGATCGAAGTGGGTCAGCCCCTGCGTCTCGGCCGTCATCAAGCGCCCCGCGTCCAGCACGCACACCACGGTCTGGTCGCGCTCCTTCTGGTGCTCGCGGACGATCAGTTTCTGCCGGCGGGCGGTCGCCTTCCAGTCGATGTTCCGGAACGGATCGTCGCGCAGGTGCTCGCGCAGCCGCTCGAACTCGGTCTCGCCGCCGCGCAGCCGGGCGGCGCGCGCCATCAACGCCTCGCGGTTCTGGCGCGCCAGCAGCTCGTACGTCCGCACCGCTCGAACGTCCGGGTACACGCGTACGTCGTCCGCCGCCCGCACGCGCAGCTGTCGCCACCACAACCCCAGAGGCGTCAGGTGGCGCAGGTGATGGTCGCCCAACCGAAATGTCCCGCGCTGTGAGGGGCGCACCTGGTAGGTGATCTCGGCCCGCCCGTGCGCGGGCAGGTCGACCTCGGCTGGCAGCCCCGTTCCTGTCAGCTCCAGCGGCAGGTCGTCCTTGACCCGCACGCGCAGCGCGCGGCGCGCCCGGGACTCGAGCTCGACGGTGATGGGATTGTCGCGCCCCACGGACAGCACACGCGCCGCCGTTCGCCGCGCCTGCACCAGGCGGGACCTTCCCAGGAACAGATCCACCAGCGCGACGGCCACGATGCCGGCATCCAGCCCCAGCATCGGCCACAGCAGCGTGCCGTCGAACAGGGCCGCCAGCGCCAGCACGACGGGAAGGGCGGCCGCCAGGACCAGCCGCCGCGACGGGATCACGTCAGGCCCTTGGGCACCGGCGTCTCACGCAGCACGTCGGCCACACAGTCGTCGGTGGTGACGCCTTCGATCTCGGCGTCCGGGCTCAACCCCACGCGGTGCCGCAGCACCGCGGGCGCCAGGCTCTTCACGTCGTCCGGCACCACGAAGTCACGCCCCGCCACGGCCGCCTGCACCCGCGACACCTGCAAGAGCGCGATCGACGCGCGCGGCGACGCCCCGAACGTCAGCGACCGGTGCGACCGCGTGCGCGCGACGATCTGCGTGATGTAATCGATCACGGGCTCCGCCACCTGCACCGCGGTCACCGCCTCGGACATGGCCCCCAGCTCCGCCGGCGTGACCACCCGCCGCAGCGCCGCGCGCTCCAGCGCCACGGCGTCGAAGCCCGACAGGTAGTTGCGCAAGATGGCCGCCTCGACCTCGACGGTGGGGTGCCGCACGAACAGCTTGAACAGGAAGCGATCCAGCTGCGCCTCGGGCAGGGGGTACGTCCCCTGCGACTCGATCGGGTTCTGCGTGGCGATGACGAAGAACGGCTTCGGCAAGCTGCGCGTGGCGCCGTCGATGGACACCGTCCGCTCCTGCATCGCCTCCAGCAGCGCCGACTGCGTCTTGGCGGGCGCGCGGTTGATCTCGTCGGCCAGCAGCAGCTGCGTGAACACGGGGCCCGACACGAAGTCGAACACGCCGGTCTTCTGGTTGAAGACGTTGCCGCCCGTGACGTCCGACGGCATCAAGTCGGGCGTGAACTGGATGCGCTTGAACTGGCAGCCCAGCACCTGGCCCAGCGCCCGCACCAGCAGCGTCTTCCCCAGGCCGGGCGCGCCCTCGATCAGCACGTGACCTCCCGCCACCACCGCCACCAGCGTCTCCGCGACCAGGGCGTCCTGGCCCACCAGCACGCGCGCCACCTCGTTGTGAATCGCCTGAAACCGTTCCCTGAATTCGCTGATGTTCAAGACTTCGTCTCCCGTGGTCTTTTGTGCGTGGACGTGGTGCGCCCGCTGGCCAGCGCCACCAGGGCGGCCAGCTCGCGGATGGTCTGCAAGGACTCCTCGGCGACGGCGCGCGTGCGCGGCTCGGCGTCGGGAACCCGATCCTGGTGCGACTGGAACAGCAGCCGCGCCACGTCGCCCAGCGGCTTGCCGGTGCGCGCGGCGGTGCTGGCGGCCAGCTCGCCCAGCCCCCGGTCGCCCGGCATCCGCTCGCGCAGCCGCTCGACAGTCCAGGTGGCGTACGCCGTGGCGGCGTGGCGGCCGGCGCGCGCCCGCGCGTACTGCAGCCCCAGGGCCTCGATGTGCTCGGCGAAGCGGCGGCGGCGGATCACGTGACGGTCCATCAGCTTGCCGAAGGCCGCCCCCCGCAACACGAAGAACAGGATCAGGAACGCGCAAAGCTGCAACATGAAGGGCGCCAGCCGGCCGCGCGACACCGAGTCGAGCGGCGTGGTCGCCACCAGCCCTGTCTCCTGCGTGACGATCTGGACCGGGACCAGCAAGGACGACATCAGGACCTGCAGGATCGCGCCGTTGTCGGCCACGGCCAGCGAGGCGTTCGTGAACAGCTGCCCATCGGCGAGGATGACGATCCGTAGGCCGTCCGCCCCGTTGCTGGTCGGCACGGTGATCTTCACCGCGTAGGGCTTGCTGCCTCGCCGCAGGAACACGTCGTGGGCGGTCGGCTTGCCGACGTTGACCCATCCGCCCGCGGGGATCGCACCCTGAAGCTGCCGCTCGGCGTGCTGGCTCGCGCGCGCCTCCTTCGTCAGGCCTTCGTCGTCCCGTGGATCCCGCCAGCGTTCGAACTCGGGCGTCAGGTGCACGGGCCCGGCCGCCCTTTCATCGACCAGCTCGGCCGGTATCCAGGCGGGCAGCTTGCGCGGACCCGCCACGACGATCGTCAGGTCGCGCTTCTCGGCGGCCGCCTTCACGGCCGCCCAATCCGCGTCTCCGACCAGCGCGTCGGGCAGGATGACCAGCGTGTGCGGCGGCGCGGGCAGCAGGCTGGCCTTCGCCTTCGCGTCGGCGCTGTCGTCCTTGCTCTCGTTCGTGTCCTCTTCCTTCTTGTCGCGCTCGGCCTGGTCGTGCGCCTCCGCCGCCTCCTTCGCGCTGTCCAGTTCGGCCAGCGGCCGCAACCGCTCGCGCGTCTCGATCCCCGACGCGGTAAGAAAAGCCGACACGGCCGCCGACCCCGAGGGCGAGTCGCGCCAGTCCGAGCGCATCGTGTCGCACGAAGCCCCGACCATGGCCAGCGCGAAGAAGGCCAGCACGACGGCGACCCGCATGGAGGCCTCCAGCAGGGCCGTCACCCGTTCCAGCAACGCCCGGTACAGGTGCCCTGCCGGCGTCACGCCGAACTGGATCGACTCGACGGCGCCCGTGACCTCTCCGACGGGCGCCGCCAGCACCGGCGCGCGCGACCGCAGCTCGCGCAGGTAGTCGCCGTTCGTGGCCGAGCTGTGGATGCGGATGTGGCCATCCCCTTCCAGCCGCCGCAGCAGCGCCGCGTGCAGATCCCCCACCGCCGCCAGGTAGTCACCGGCCGCTGCGGCGGCCCGCGCCCGCGCCAGCAGCCGGTTCACGTCCCGTTCGATCACGGCGGCCTGCGCGGCGCGGGCCGCGGCCTCGTCGCCCCGCGGTGCCACGTCCTCGCTCGCCGCCACCTCGACCCGGCGGCGCCCGACCAGGCTGCGGGCCAGCAAGAACAGCAGGCCCCCCACCCCGGCGACGATCAACGCGTAGAACACCACGCGGCCCACCCCGCCAAAGCTGGGCAGCTTCAGGTTGATCGGCTTCGGTGGAGGAACCAGCTTCGCGGTGGCCCCCGCCTCGCAGGCGCGCGCGAAGTCGGCGCAGCGGGCCGCGCGCCGATCGGTGGCCGGGGGCAACAGCGCGCACCAGCGGACCTCGTCGTCGGTCAACGGGTATTTCGCCTCGTGACAAAACTCGTAGCGCTTGGCCTTCAGCGTGTCGGCCAGCGCCCGCTCGGACGGATGACCGGGGGGCGGCAGGGATGGCGCGTCGCCGTGAACCTTCGGCTTGCCAGCCGTGTCGCCGGACGGGGATGCCTTGCCCGCCGGCGAGGCCTTGCCTGGCGCGGTCTCGTCCGCCAGCGCCGCCCCCGTCAGGGACAGGCCCAGCACCAGCGCCGGTAGCGCCGCCCGCCTCATCCGGCGCGCTCTTCCGCCCGTGGCGCCTGGGCCCGCGCGATCTCCATGAAGCGCAGCTGGATGTCCCAGCCTTCTTTGCGCGTGCGCAGATCGATGTAGAAAAGGAATCGTGCCGCCGCCACCAGCGGCACCGTGGCGAACAGCCCCGCCAGCGCGTAAGGCGTGCCGCCGTTGCGAAACAGCGAGCCGAACGGCTCGCCCAGCTGCAGCACCATCGACACCACCGTACTGCCCAGCAGCTCGCCGGCCAGCGCCCCGGCGGCCGGCAGCAGCACCAGGGCGATCAGGATCCCGATCCCGGCCATCACCCGCCCGCGCAGGGCGCTGCCGCTGCGCGAGATCGCGCCGAACGGCCCGGCGCCCTCCAGCAGCACCGCCTCGGGCACCACCAGGAACACGCTGCCGGTGTACAGCGCCGGCAGCACCAGCGACAACGCAAAGGCGTGTATGAACGTCGTCACGAACCGCGCGAACGCCAGCGCCGGCAGGCGGCGGAGGGCGCGGCGCAGCACCGCGCGCGTGCGCACCGCGGCCGGCGCCACGAACATCAGGTCGCTGTAGGCGACCGTGAACGGCGCCTCGCACAGCAGGGACAGCGCGACCGCCAGCGACCACACCGCGCCCCACGGCCAATCCAGGCGATAGCGCGCCAGCAGGCACAACACGAACGCCGGCCCCAGCACCACCACCGACAGCAGCGCGGTCAGCCGCCGATTGCGCAGACAGAACGGCGCCGCCAGATCCAGCACGTCGGCCGCCGCCCGCACCCGCAGCGCGACGCGCGCCGCCCCCAGGTTCATGGCGCCCTTCCCGCGCGCGAACGGCCGGCCAGCGCCAGATACGACATCACCCCGATCCACAGCAGCGCCGCCACGGCCAGCTTGATGGGCCGGGGCACATGCGAGGGGGACCAGAACCCCTCCAGCCCCGCCGCGATGGCCAGCATCACCGCCACGCCCATGATCAGCTGCGCCAGATCGCGGGCCCGCCGCCGTAACGACCCGAAACGCGTCAGCCCATCCGTCTCGACCAGCGCGTAGCCCATCACCATGCCCGCGGCCCCCGAGATCACGATCGCCGTCAGCTCGAACGCGCCGTGTCCCACGATGAACGTCAGCAGGTTGTGCCCGTAGCCGGCCGACTGCACGAAGCCCGCCACCGCGCCGATCATCAGGCCGTTGTAGACGAGAAAGAACAGGCTCCCCAGGCCGAACAGGATGCCGGTGGCGAAGCAACGGAACGCGATCCCTATGTTGTTGTTGACGTAGAACCCGGCCATGAAGGCGTTGTCGTTGCCGGTGCGCCCCTCGCTCGGATCGTGGGAGTAACTCTCGCGCATCTGTGCCGCCGTCGGCTCGGGCAGGATCTGCGTGGCGAAGGACTGCGAGCGCATCGACCCGATGAAGCCGACCAGCCCGGGGCCGGCGAACAGCACGGCCGCGATGACCACGAACTTCCAGTACCGGCGCACGGTGCGCGGGAACTCGCGCGCCACCAGATCGACCACCGCCCCCAGCCGATAGGGCGGGGCGCTGTACAGCCCCGCGTGGGCGCGGCCGGCCAGGCCATCGAGATAAGCGATCAGATCGGGCGTGTACCCCGCCGAGCGGGCGTGCATCAGATCCGCCGAGACCGATCGATAAAGGCCCCCTGCCCGCGCGATCGTCGCCGGCGGCAGACGGTGCCACGACCGGTACTGCCCCATGAGCGCCGTCAGCTCGTTCCAGTCGCCGCGGCGATCGGCCACCCACACGTCCTGCAGATCGCTCACGGCGCCACGCTCCCGGTGGCGCGGCCACGAACGCCCACGGCGCGCGCGTGCAGCAAGGCCAGGAAGCGCACCGGCTCGCGCACGCGCATCCCCATCCGCGCGGCGAACACGGGCGCGACCAGCTCGGCCAGCTCCCCGGCGCGCGCGGGCGACAGGCGCGGCCGGCGCAGGAACAGCTCCAGCGCCTCCAGCTCGTCGGCCGACAGCGGCGGGCGGTGTGGGAACGCCGCCAGCTCGGACGCCGTGGCCGGCGGCGTCAGCGCGATGGGCGCCTCGATGCCGCCCGCGCTCTCGATGACCACCATCGTCCCCGCCACGCGATCGCCGATGCGCTTCGCCGTACGATCGCTGGCCATCGACAGCAACCCCAGCACGTAACCGAGCGGCAGGAAGTCCGCCGCCCGCAGCAGGTTGCGCAACAGCGCGTCGATGAACCCGATCGGGTAGCCGCCCTCCTTCACCACGCGCAGCCCCAGCGCCCGCTTGCCCAGCGTCTGGCCGTTCCACAGGCTCTCGAAGAGGACGCCGTAGCCCCAGTCGAGCACGAACAGCAGCACCAGCCACAATCCTTGCGAGGCGCGCATGTCGCCCACCCCGGTGGTCAGCGCGGCCGCGCCGAACAAGATCATCAGCCGGATGGCCATGTCCAGGCCGTACGCCAGGGCGCGACGGACGGGACCGGCCACCTGGTAGCGGAAGCGGATCCGCTCCGGCGTCTCCACGTCCGCCGTGTTGTCCAGCGGATCGTCGTCGGCGCCCACCATCGTCGCGATCCCATCACGCGCGCCCTCACGCCGTCAAGGAAAGGGAACCAACAATCAACGTTTCCACAATGTGGACGAAAAGTGTCGATTGACCCGCGACTACCAGTCGTGTTGCGATCGTTGCTCAACAGGCGAGGAGGCCAATCGTGATTGATCAGGGGGCAAGTCCGTATTCTCCACCGAAGGCGAATCTCGAGGGCGGTGTGGCGCAGGCGGGGGTGATGCCGCTGGCGTCGGCCGGCTCTCGGCTGGCGGCCGTGTTGATTGACGGCCTGCTGTTCCTGCCCTTGGCGATCGTGGGCGGCGTTCTTTCGTACCTGATGCGGCCAGCGCCGGGCCAGGCGCCGGGGCCGATGGGCGCGGGCGCGATGGGCATGGCGGCGATCCTGGGCCTGTATGGCCTGGCGGTGGCCATCTATCAGATCTACCTGCTGTCGACGCGGGGGCAGACCTTCGGAAAGAAGACGATGAAGATCCGCATCGTCAAGCTGGACGGCTCGCAGCCGGGCTTCGTCCACGCGGTCCTGCTGCGCGCGATCGTGAACGCGCTGCCCACCATGATCCCGATCGTGGGGGGCGTCTACGGCCTGGTCGACATCCTGTTCATCTTCCGGGGCGACCGGCGCTGCATCCACGACCTGATTGCCAGCACGCGCGTGGTGATGGCCGACGCCGCGCCCGCGCCCGTCATGGTCCCCGCCATTTAGTGCCTCCGGGCCGGCCGCGTCGCTTCGGCGCGCGCGGCCGGCGGGATCATGGGACCAGCGTGATGTCGTCGAAGTGCAGGTCGGTGGTGCAGGCGGGCTTGTTGCTGATCGTATCGAGGAACCAGTACACGCCCACGACCTGACCCGCCAGTGTGCTGCTCCAGGGTGAGAACGACGACAGCGGCACCGTGACCGGGCTGGGCGAGAGGGGAACGTTCTGCACCGTCGGATAGTTCATGCAGTTGGACGTGCAGCCCCCCTGGGGGATATCGGTGTTGGGCTTCAGGTTGAACGTCTGGATTTGCAGCCAGATGGGGCAGTTGTTGGTTCCGCTGACCGAGAAGCGGATGCTGGTGAAGCCGCCAATCGACTGGCAAGAGTCGAAGAGGATGCCGCCACCGGCGTAGGTGTTCGACGCCACGCTGGCGACCAGGTGCAGATCGCTGGGCGCGTTCCCCACGGTCGCGGCGGCCGTCGACGTCGAATCCTGCGTGAACGCGAACAGGGTTCCCATCAACCCGTTGCTGGCCGCCCAGCGGCCCGTGGCGGCGGGCTGGCGATTGAAGTCCGACAGGATTCCGGACGCCGGAGCGGTCGGGGCCGAACAGTCGACGGCGGTGGGGGTCCCGAAGCCGCCGCCCGCGCCACCGGTCGCCACGCCGCCCGCCATGCCGCCGGCAGCCATGCCGCCGCCCTTCCCGCCCGCGGCCGTCGCGCCACCGCTGCTGGTGCCGCCGGTCGCCACCACGCCGCCGCTGCCGGAGCCGGCCGTCCCGGTGACGCCGCCGCTGCTGGCGCCGCCGGTGGCGACGACGCCGCCCGTAGCGATCACGCCGCCAGCGCCTGCGCCGGCCATGCCCGCGCCGCCGGTCGCGATGACTGTCCCGCCCGCGGTGCCGCCGGCGGCGACGGCGCCGCCCGTGCCCGGGCGGCCGCCCACCGCCCCGCCGCCCGCCGCGCCCCCGACGGGATGTCCGCCG
>Ga0070679_100006757_pt1 | contig 10700 bp, 6 predicted proteins | sample KBSC63BmetaG_FD_65652 | JGI IMG/M metagenome (GOLD analysis project Ga0070679, IMG submission 65652) | Corn rhizosphere microbial communities from Kellogg Biological Station, Michigan, USA - KBS C6-3B metaG | ecosystem: Host-associated > Plants > Roots > Rhizosphere | place: USA: Michigan... | reverse complement strand
CCGACGCACTCCCGTGACGCCCCCGTGCACGATCCTCCGCTCTCCGCACACCCGCCCCTCTCGCCACGGCCATAGCCTGCCCGGGCCGTGGCGAGAGGGGCGCGTCCCCTACCCCGGGCGCCAGCTTGCGGGGCCTCGTCCCTTCCCGGGCGACAGCTTGCGGGGAACCGTCCCTCCCCGGGCGCCAGCTTGCGGGGCCACATCCCTTCCCGACCGGACCCGCCCTCAGCTTTCCGCCGCCGGGCACACGAGCCGGTAATCGCACCACGAGCACACGCCGGGGCTCGGGCGCGGCTCGAAGTCCTGCGACAGGACGCCCTCGCCGACCCTGACCACGGTGCGCTCGACCCGCTCGGCGTCGTCGGGTCTCGTCGGCGTGGGAATTTTCTCCGCGTCGAGCACGTAGTCGTAGGAGGCGTAGGCGGCCTCGATGTCCCAGGCCTCGCGCGCCGCCAGTCGGTAGAGGGCCAATTGCAGGTCGGAGTCGAGCTCCTCCTCGGTCTTGCGCTCGCCGGTCTTGTAGTCGATCAGCTCGAAGGCGCCGTCGATCAGCCGGTCGACCCGGTCGACCCGCCCGCGCACGTGGTGGTCGGCGACCTTGAAGTCGAACTTGCGCTCCAGCCAGACCGGCTCGGAGTCGGAGAGTCGTTCGCGCTCCCAATAGAGGCGCAGCGCCTCGCGCCCGCGGTCGCGGTACTGCATCTCGTCGTCGGAGTCGCCGAAGCCGCCGCGCCGCCAGCCCGCCTCGAAGAGCCGGTTCAGCGCCCGCAGCTCGTCCCCCTCCTCGGGCGGCTCCTTGTGGAACCGTTCGAGGACGTTGTGCATGAGGATCCCGAAGCGCTGGTTGATCGTCGGTTCCTGCGGGATGCCGAAGACGCGCGCGAACTTGTACTTCAGCGGGCAGGTCAGGTACAGCGTCAGGTCGGAGGCCGAGAGGCTGAGACGGCCGTCGCCGCGGCGCGGCAGGAAGGCCTCCAGCGAGGGCTCCTCGCGGGCGGCGATCAGCTGCAGGCGGCGACCCCGCTCGCTCTCGGAGTCGAGCAGGTAGGCGTCGAGCGATGAGGCGTCGAGCTCGGCCTGCTGCTCGGGCGTCGCGACCTGGCGCAGGAGCCCGTTGACCGCCTCGATCGCGTCCCCGGTCGCCTCCTCGCCGGGCCGCTGGGCGAGCGCCGCCAGCTTCAGCAGCTCCAGGTAACGGGCGATCGCGCGGTTGACGTCGATCGCCGTGTCGAGGCGCGGCTCCGACAGCTCGCGCCCCGCCCGCCAGCTCGCCTCGAGCACCTGCTCGCGCAGCGTGCGATAGGTCGCGTGGAGGCCCTCGGCGGGGCCGAAGAGCTCCTCGTCGTGCTCCTCCTCGACCGCGTCCGGGGACGCCGCGAGCGCCTCGGCGTAGGCGCGGGCGGGGCGGGCGGCCTCGGCGCCGGTGACCCGGGAGAGGACCATCTCCTCGCGGGCGGGCCAGCCGATCCGGCCCCACTCGGCGTCGCCCTCGAGCCCGAGCGCGAAGACGTGATCGAAGCCCAGGCCCTTCACCGCGCCCAGCGCGAGGCCGACGACGGCGCCCGGCGCGGGCGGCTCCTCGCCGCCGGTCGGCTCGACCCCCGCTTCGGCGACGGCGGCGAGGTAGGCGACGAAGCCGCGGGTCGAGCCGTGCGGCTCGCGCCGCGCCCAGGCGGTCGCCAGCTCGGCCAGGCGGGAGAGCCCGAGCAGCCGCTCGGCGACCTCCGGCTGGGCGGCGAAGAGGCGCTGGCGGCGCAGCCCCACCGCCTCGATCAGCCGCCGCACGAAGACGTCGGCGCGCCGCTCCTCCATCGCCGCGGCGGCGGTGCCGTAGAGCTTGAGGAAGGTCTGGATGCGCTCGCGCGCCTCGGGCTGGAACTGGGGACTGTCGAGCGCCGCCTCGCAGCCCGCGACCATGTCGAGCTTGCGCCGGCGGGCGATCGTCGTCAGGCGGGCGAGGTCGCCGGGACGCAGCTCGACCGGCGGCCGGGTCAGCGCGCGCGCCGCCGCCGCCGAGTCGTCGGGGTCGGCGAGAACGCGTAGCCAGGCGATCGCGTCGCGCACCTCGGCGCGCTGGAAGAGCGCGGTCGGCCCGGCGAGGTGGAAGGGGATGCCGCGCTCCTCCATCGCCGCGGCGATGGCGCCGCCTTCGTGGCTCGGGTCGGCGAGCAGGACGCAGATGTCGTCGGCGCCGGTGCCGCCCGCGAGCAGGTGCTCGACCTCGCGCGCCGTCGCCTGCGCCTGCGCCCGCTCGTTGGCGCACTTCCAGAAGCGCAGCTTCGGGTCGCGGAAGCGACGCTCGAGGGTGACGACGTCGCCATTGGGGTGGAGGTCGCGGTACCAGGCCTCGAGCGCCATCGGTGACCTCTCGCGTGTGAAGCGAGAGGTCGCTGGCCCGGCACCTGGGTCGGTCTTGTCGGCGCCGCGCTCGTCACCCTCGCCGCTCGCCTCCAGCACGAGCACCTGGCTCGGGCTGTCACCGGCCAGCCCCTCGAGCAGCGCCCGCTCGGCCGGGGTGGACTCCTCCAGCTCGTCGACCATCACCTGCGCGAAGCGCGCCGTGATCGCCGCCCGCACGTCGGGTCGTTCCACCAGCATGCAGTCGAGGGCGAGGAAGACGTCGCCGCGGTCAAGGCTGCCCGACTCGGCCAGGATCTGGTCGTGCGCGGTGTAGAGCTCGGCGAACTCGAGTTCGCGCCGCGCCGTCTCGTGCCCGGCCTCGTCGGTCGCCTCTTCGGCCTGCCGCTGGGCCAGCTCGGCGAGCGTCGTCGGCCCGATCCGTTCCGACTTCAGCGTGTCGATCCGCCCCAGCAGCCGCGCCAAGAGCCCGGCCGGATTGCCGCGGATCTCATGACGGCGCAGCGGCAGCGAGTCGAAGCGGTCGAGCAGCACCGCCAGCCGCTCGGCCCGCCCGAGCACGTCGAAGAAGGGGTCGAGGCCGGCGGCCTCGGCGTGCTCGCGCAGGAGCCGCTCGCCGATCTCGTCCCAGTCGCCGACCCAGAGCTCCTCGTAAGGGCCCTCGAGCAGCGCCTCGCAGCGGTCGCGCAGCCGCCGCGCCGTCGCCCGCCGGGCGCCGATCACCAGCATCCGATCGGGGGGAGTCCCGCCCGCCGCCAGGGCGGCGAGCCGCCGCGCCAGGAGCTCGCTCTTGCCGGTCCCGGCCGCCCCGAGGACGAGCAGGGGCCCGTCTGCGTGCGTGGCGGCGCGCAGCCGCCCGCCCGCCTCCCCCTCTGCCGTCGGGTCGGTCTGACGCATCATCCAAAGCTACCTCTCCGTAGAGTCCGGCTCGTGGACGTCTTCGCCGCAGACTGGCCGGGAATCTGCCGCCGCATCGTCGCGGCGCAGCGGCGCATCTTCGACCGCGTGGTGACGAGCGAGGAACGGACCCACTACGAGGGGGTCGGCGAGGGGGGCGACCACACGCTGATCATCGACCGCGAATGCGAGGACGAGGTCTTCGCCGAGCTGGAGCGGCTCGGGGCGGAAGGTGCCTCCTTCGTCGCCGTCTCCGAGGAGCGCGGCGAGGTCGTCTTCGGCGACGGCGGCCCGGCGCGGGTGGTGATCGACCCGATCGACGGCTCGCTGAACGCCCGCCGCACGATCCCCTCCCACAGTCTCAGCATCGCGGTCGCCGAGGGCGACTCGATGGCCGACGTGCGCTTCGGCTTCGTCCACGACTTCGGCGCCGACGAGGAGTTCATGGCGACCCGCGGCGAGGGCGCCTCGGTCGGCGGCCGGGCGGCGCGCGTCGCCGTCGGCAACGGCCGCCTCGAGGTCGTCGGCCTGGAGTCGGCCGAGCCCGACTGGACCGTCCCGGCCCTCCACGCGCTGTCCGGCAACGCCTACCGCCTGCGGGTGGTCGGCTCGATCGCGATCACCGCCGCCTACGTCGCCGCCGGCCGCTTCGACGCCTTCCTCAGCCTGCGCCCCTGCCGCTCGGTCGACGCTGCCGCCGCCCAGCTGATCGTCCGCGAGGCAGGCGGGGCGGTCTCCTTCGGCGACGGCGGCCTCGGGGCGGCTCCACTCGACCTCGACGCCCGCTACCCGATGGCGGCCGCCCGCGACGACGAGGCCCTAGCCGCCGTCCGCGCCGCCCAGAGCGCGTAGGTAGGCGTTCGGGGGGAGGGACGGGCGGGGGCTGGAGGGACGCCTGGGGTTCGAGGGCGGGACGGGCCGGGGTCCCGGCCCCGGGCGGCCGTCCGAGATGCGTTGATGGTGGCCCCGGGCGCCTCATGGGGGTCCTGGCAGGCTGTGACCCCCATGAGGCGCCCGGGACGTGAGGCTTCCGTGGGGGAGGCGTCACCGGGACGGGAGGAGGTCGGACTTCCGTGGCGGAGGCGTCACCGGGACGGGAGGAGGTCGGACTTCCGTGACGGAGGCGTCACAGGGACGGCGCGGGTCGGACTTCCGTGACGATCCCGTCCGGGAGACTCCACACCTCGGCCCGATCGTTGACGAAGATGCCGGGAACGTCACACTTTCCGGCCCCGGGAGGCACTTTTCAGGGCCGAGATCAAGGCCCTGAAACGCGCTGCGTGTTTTAGGGCCCCTATAGGGGGGCCAATCCACGCAGCGCGTCCGTGACTGTTGGACAACACGGGAGGAAGCCCGACGTTCTCGACATCTCCGTGACGAGGTCCGACCTCCGTCACGGATCCGTGGCACTCCCGTGGGCCTCCCGTGAACGATCCTCCGCTCCTCGCACCCCCGGCCGTCTCGGCCACGGCCACAGCCTGCCAGGGCCGTGGACGAGACGGCCCGTCCCTTCCCCGGGCGCCAGCTTGCGGGGAATCATCCCTTCCGGGCGCCAGCTTCAGGAGGCCACATCCCTTCCCCCGGGCGCCGGCCGGCACGGGCCACGTCCCTTTCCGCGGGGCCCCCAGATGGTGGCGACCGCATTCCCTCCTCGCGCCGGCCCTCCCCCGCTGTAACCAAAGGCGTACCGATGTTTAAGAACGTCTGTTCGTAGAAACATATGTTCGTTAGACTCGGCGCCGCCCGAGCCATCCGACCAGATCAAGAGGGGTACGTCTTCATGGCAACGCAGAGCAGCAACGGCACCAGCAAATCGAAAACGCAGGCCAAACGCGCCACTACGGAAGCGAAGAAATCGGCCGCCAAAACCGCGAGCACGACGAAGAAGGCGGCGACCAAGACCGCTATCGCGGAGAAGAACCAGGCCCAGGCGATCATCGAGAGCGCCGTCGACTTCCCGGTCGGCGTCGTCCTCTCGGCGAGCGACAGGCTCGGCGACATCGTCGAGACCTGGACCAGCCGCGCCACGGCCGAGAAAGAGCTGAAGTCCTACCGCCGGAAGATCGAGAAAGCGGCCAAGCGCACCGAGAAACGCGGCACCGGCGCCCGTAGACGTGCCGCCACCGAGGCCCGCAAGACCCGCACCCGGGTCGAGCGCGACGTCCGCAAACGCCAGCAGGCCGTGACCTCGACCGCGACCTCGACGATCAAGACCAGCCGCAGCGAGGTCGAGCGTCGGGTCAAGCAGGTCTCCGACCAGCTCGCCGCGCTCCGCTAGGTCCTCCGCGCCACCCGAGCACCCAGGCCGTCCCGGTTTCCGGGGCGGCCTTTTTCGTGTCGGCCCGGGTGGTTCGCAGAAATCGCCGGATAGCGAAAGAAAATGCGAACGCGTCCGGGCGGTCAGCCGGTGACGGCCACGGGACGCGAGGTCGCCGGGGCGAACGCCCAGTTGCCGGTCGCGGGGACGAAGGCGCGGAAGAGGAAGCGGACGCCCTTGCTGTCGTCGTCGCTGAACGAGTACGGGTAGGCGAAGCGGCCCGCGGAGTCGGTTTGCAGGGTGCGGAACTCCGACCAGGCCATGCCCGGCAGGCGGAACTCGAACTCGACCGGCAGGCCGGTCGGCGGGATCCGTGCTTCCGGATGGACGATGCGACCGCTGAAGACGACCGGCGCGCCGCCGACCCGCACGCGCGCGGTCGAGACGCGCAGGCGGACGCCGGCGCGGACGCGCAGCCGCAGCTGCCGCCCGCTCGCGCGGGTGAGTCGGTGGGTGCCGGCGAACTCGGCGCTCACCCGCCGGCTCGGCCCCGGCGCGAGCCAGGCGCGGAAGGCACCCCGGCCGTCGGTCGTCACGTGGGTGGTGCGGCTGCCCGGTCGGGCGCCGCGGGCGAAGGTCTCGACCACGTCGACGCTCTGCCCGGCCAGCGGCTCGCCGTCCGCGCTCCGCAGCCGGCCGCCGACCAGGGCGCCGTGGCAGCACGGCAGGGCGCGGCTCGCCGGCCGCTTGGCGAAGGACCGGACGACGGCGCGGTGACAACGGCGCGCCCCATCGTCGCGCGAGCAGCGCTGGAAGACGAGCGCGCGGCCGCCGAAGCCGAAGGCCAGCCGGGCGACCCGCTTCACCGGATTGCGGAGGACGAGCGGCGCGCCGTCGGGCCCCAGGGTCGAGGCGGCCGAGTTGCCCGCGGCGTCGTAGCCGACGGCGCGGAATTCGTAGTCCCCGCGCGGGTAGTCGTCGGAGCTCCAGCGGGCGACGAGCCTGCCCCGCCGCGCTTCGGTGGGCAGCGGCTGGAAGCGGCCGGTGCCACCCGCCGGGCGCACCTCGATCTCGCCGCGGCCGGCGGCCGGGCCGGAGAGCCGATCGGCGACGGTCGCCTCGATCCGCTCCGGGTCGCCGGGGTCGCCGGGGGCGAAGCGCACGGTCGGGTCGGATTCGTCGATCCGCACCGTCGTCGTCGCCGGGTGGGCGAAGGGCAGGCTGCCGTCGCCCGCGTTGCCGACGGCGTCGCGCCCCCAGTAGGCGACGCGGTGGCTGCCCTCGCCGGCCACCGTCGCGCTCGCGGTGGCGCCCGCGGCGAGCAGCGGCGGGCCGCCGTCGATCGAGATCGCGGTCTCCGGCCCGCCCGGCCCGGCGGCGACCATCCCGGAGAGGGGGTCGGCGGCGACGGCCGTCACCTTCACCGGCCCTGCGGCCCAGCCCGTCGGCGCCCCCTCGAGCCGCACCTGCGGCGGGGTCCCGTCGACGCCGATCGGCAGCGTGGCGGCCGTCGCCGAGTCCATCCCCGACCCTGAGACGGCGACCGCGTGGACGTAGCTGACGCCTTCCGGCGGGGCGGGCAGCGAGGTCGCGACGTCGCCGATCCCGCCCGGCAGGTCGACCTCGCCGGCCACGCAGCGATCGGCGCGGGCGCATGGCGAGGCGTTCGCGGCGGCGTCGATCGAGAGCGCGTACCCCTGGATCCCGGAGGCGGGCAGGGGCGCGGCGGGCGGCGAGACGTGGATCGGGATCGGCGTCCCGGCGGCCACCCAGGCGGGCGCCGACACCGAGACCGTGGGCGGCCGGGCATCGTCGAAGTAGAGCGGCACGGCGACCGGGGGGCCGTCCGGCTGGACGGAGTTCGGCCGGTAGTCCCAGGCTTCGAACCAGTAGACGCCGGGGGCGGCGGGGACGCTGACGACCGCCACGTTCCAGGGATTTTCGACCGTCTGGTTGTCGAAGCCGGGCAGGTACTGCCCCCAAGAGCCTCGCACCCCGTACTTGACGACCGACTCGAACGTGGTCGGCGGGTTCGGGTCCCATTCGACCCGGAACTGGTTGTCGGCATGCCAGACGTTGCCGCCGTAGACGCGCAGCCCCGTCAGGGTGACGCCGTCGGAGGCGCCGGCGGGAGAGGGGAGGATGGCCGCGAGGACCGTGATCAGGATCAAGGCGGCGCCGAGCCGAGCACGTGCGGGACGGACGGGCGGTCGGCGGCGCGCCGGCTCACGATCGACGGCGCCGCGCGACGACCCGCTCCCGGGTCCCCTCACGGCCCGAACTCCCCGGCGGCGGTGCCGCTTGACGACGAGCCCGAGGAGGCGCCGCCGCCCGACGACGCCGAGGCCGAGCTCGTCGTTTCGGTCGGCGGCGGGGAGACCACTTCGGTGTATTCGGTCGCGCCACTTTCGCTCGACGGGGTGGCGGAGATGGCTTCTTCGATCGGCGCCTTTTCCGGGTCGGGTTCCGACCGGTCGGATTCTTGATGGCCTTCTTCTTCGGGCGCCGCCGCTTCCACCTGCTGCGGTTCCGGTTCGACTCCGGTTTCCGTGGTCGGCGCCACTTCATATGGGGTCGGGAGCTGAGTTTCCAGGTCCTCGGCCCGGTGCCGTGCGTGGTGGGCGACCTTCGCGGGCGGGGCCGGATGGTGCGCGGGCGAGCCGAACAGCGGCGCCGGGACGACCCCGGTCGCCACGCAGGCGGCCGCGCCGCCGACCGTCCCCGCGCAGATCGCCAGCGCCTTGGCGAGCGCCGCCATCCCTGCGCCGCGCGTGCCGCCGGACGCGGCGATCCCGCCGAGGGTCGAGTCGGACGCGCCCGACCCGCCGCCGACCCGCGTCGCGATCGCGGCGTAGGCGTCGTGGAGGCGGCCGACGAGGGTGCCGCGGGCGGGCGGTAGGACCGGCAGCAGCGCCGCCGCGGCGCCGGGGGCGGCGCGGTAGGCGCGCAGGGTCGCGCGGCAGTGGGGACAGGTGCGGAGGTGCTCGCGCAGGGTGGCGACGTCGGCCGCCTCCGCTTCCTCGTCGGCGAAGGCGGAGAGGAGCGGCGCCAGCTCGTTGCACCGGGCGCCGCCCTCGCGGCGCAGGAGGAAGTGGCGGAACCGCTCCCTTCCCTCGGCGATCGCGCGGTTCACTTTCGTCGACGAGTAGCCGGTGATTTCGGCGATCTCGCGGTAGGAGTAGCCCTCGGCGAGGAGCCCGAGCGCGCGCACCTCCTGCGGCTTCAGCGTCGCCAGTGCCTCGCGACTGCGCTCGATCGCCTCGTGGCGCTCGGCCCGCTCGGCCGGCCCGGCGACCTCGGCGGGCAGCATCGCGACCCAGTCTTCGCGACCCGGCACGGGGGTCGCGGCGGCGGGCCCGGCGAGGGTCCGCTCGCGCTCCGCGCGCACCGCCAGCGCCTCGTGCTTGACCACGGTCTGGGTCCAGCGGACCAGGGCGCGCGGGTCCTCCGAGGGGGCTTTGTTGAGCAGGATCTCGAGCCCGCGCTGCAGCGCTTCGTCGGCGTCGTCGGCGCAGATCGAGTAGCGCTGCGCGGTCCGCCGCAGGGACGCCTCGTTCCGATCGAAGGTCTCGACCGCGACCCGCTTGCGCGCCGCCGGGTCGATCGGTGGCGCCCCGTCCTCATCCAGGTCGACCGCCTCCAGCATGTCGTCGACCTCTTCGATCTCCACTTCGACCGGGACGCTCTCGCGCTCCGACCCCCTGCCCGGACCCACTGGTTCGATTCCCCCCGTCCGCTCTATTCCGCTGCACCAAACACTGCCAGGCAAGGGCTGGGACGCGTCGACTTCTCCCCCCTGATCCACGCGTTTCTCCACGAAACTCGCGCAATTTGGAGAGAATGGCTCGCGGGAAGGGGTCCTCCGCGGCAAGCCGATAGCATCCGGCGCCATGACGACTTGTGTGGTCACCGGCGGCGCGGGGTTCCTCGGCTCCCACCTCTGCCAGAAACTGCTCGCGGCGGGGCACCGGGTGATCTGCCTCGACAACCTCGAGACCGGCTCGCTCGAGAACATCGCGCATATTCGCGACGAGAAGTTCGAGTTCCGGCACATTGACATCACCGAGTACGTCGACATCCCGGAGCCGGTCGACTTCGTCTACCACCTGGCCTCGCCGGCCAGCCCGATCGACTATCTGCGGCTGCCGCTGCACACGCTGAAAGTCGGCTCGCTGGGCACCAACCACATGCTCGGCGTCGCCAAGTGGAAGCGCGCCAGGTTCCTGATCGCCTCGACCTCCGAGGTCTACGGCGACCCCAAAGTCCACCCGCAGCGGGAGGACTACTGGGGCCACGTCAACCCGATCGGCCCGCGCGGCGTCTACGACGAGGCGAAGCGCTATGCCGAGGCGCTGACGATGGCCTACCACCGCCAGCAGGGCGTCGACACCGCGATCGTCCGCATCTTCAACACCTACGGCCCCCGCATGCGGCCCCACGACGGCCGCGCGATCCCGACCTTCCTGCGCCAGGCGCTGCAGGACCGACCGCTCACCGTCTTCGGTGACGGCAGCCAGACGCGCAGCTTCTGTTACGTCGATGACCTGATCCGCGGCATCGTCTCGCTCGCCGAGTCCGACGTCCACACGCCGGTGAACATCGGCAACCCCGACGAGTTCACGCTGCTCGAACTGGCGAAGACCGTGATCGAGGTGACCGACTCGCGCTCGGAGATCGTCTTCGAGGCGCTGCCCACCGACGATCCCCAGCAGCGCCGTCCCGACATCGGCCGCGCCCGCGACCTCCTCGGCTGGGAACCGACGATCAAGCTCGACGAGGGCCTGCGTCGGACGATCGACCAGTCCGGCGTCGAGCGCCTGGTCGGCGCGGGCGACTAGCTGCTCGCGGCCCTGGCGGCCGTCCGAGCGTTGTCCGGGGGCTTGCGGGCGTCCGAGTGCGTTGATGGTGATCCCGGGCGCCTCATGGGGGTCCTGGCAGGCTGTGACCCCCATGAGGCGCCCGGGACGTGAGGCTTCTGTTGGGGAGGCGTCACAAGGACGGGAGGAGGTCGGACTTCCGTGACGATCCTGTCCGGGAGACTCCACACCTCGGCCCGATCGGTCACAGAGATGCCGGGAACGTCACACTTTCCGGCCCTCCGAGGCTCTTTCCGGGCCGGAATCGAGGGGCCGATAACGCGCTGTCGACTTTTGGTCCCCTATGGGGGGCTCAAAGTCGACAGCGCGTC
>Ga0070679_100006755_pt1 | contig 10700 bp, 10 predicted proteins | sample KBSC63BmetaG_FD_65652 | JGI IMG/M metagenome (GOLD analysis project Ga0070679, IMG submission 65652) | Corn rhizosphere microbial communities from Kellogg Biological Station, Michigan, USA - KBS C6-3B metaG | ecosystem: Host-associated > Plants > Roots > Rhizosphere | place: USA: Michigan... | reverse complement strand
GAGGCCGAAACGCGGGCCTCAGAGGCGGAGCGCCGCGCGCAGATGCTGACCGCGGCAGGTGTTGCCCGCGGCCGGATCGACACGGCCCTCGCCGCGCAGGAAGCGGCCGATCTACCCGACGCGATCCGCAGCCGCATCCGCGAACGCGCCGTCTCCGACTTGCCGCTCACCGATGCAGGCGAACTCGACACGGCAGCGTTCGACCAGCGGGTCACCGAGGCAATCACCTCCGAGCGGGAGTTCGTCGCGACCCTCGCCGAGCAGCTCGGCACCGGCCGGCCGCGCGGCCTGGGCGGCGGCACGCAGCAAGGCTCCGAGGCGCTGACGGAGGCGCAGAACAAGCTCGCCGAGGCGTTCAAAGGCTTCGGGATGACCGACGAGGCCGCCGCTCTCGCGGCGCGAGGGAGGAACTGAACCAATGGCGACCAACCAGATCTTCGACGAAGGTGACGACCTTTCCGTCGCATGCACCGACCCGGCCACCCCGGCCGCTGGCGACCCGGTGCGTCTCGGACAGCTCGGCGGTGTCGCCCAGACCGCTGAACGCTCCGACGGCAACACCAGCGTCTCGTTCGAGGGCGTCTTCAAGTTGTCGGTGAAGGGCGTCAACGGCTCCGGCAACACCGCGATCGCCGCTGGCGACACGATCTTCTACGTCGACGCCGACACCCCGAAGCTGTCCGCGAAGGCCACCGGCGTCAAGTACGGCACCGCACTCGACCCAGTCACGAGCGGCGCCACCACCACCATCCGCGTCCGCCTCAACGGCGCCGTCTGATCCCCAGGGGGACGAACCATGCCTGAGCTCCTCGAAACCCTGGAGACGATCCAGGCCAACGAAGCGTCCGTGCAGCGGCTGTTCAGCCGCGAGGAAGACGGACGGTCAGTGCGGTCGCTCCGCCGCAGCGACGACCCGCGTTACGTGGAGTCGCTCGCCGAAGCCGCGACCTTCCTACGCGAGGTGATGGAGGGCCGCCGCCCTGCCTACCACCTGCAGGAGGCGCTGACGACCAGCGACTTCCCGGTGCTGTTCGCCGACATCCTCGACCGTCAGCTGCTCGCCGACTACCAGCAGGTGCCGTCGCAGTGGCGGACCTACGCCCGAGCCGGCAGCGTCCGTGACTTCCGTCAGGTGAAGCGGTTCGCCGTTGACGGTGGCCTCGCCCTGCTCGACGAGGTGCCGGAGCGCACCGACTACCCCGAGGAGTCGCTGCCGGACGCGAGCCCGTTCACCTACTCGGTGACGAAGAAGGGCAAGCGTTTCCAGCTCACCTGGGAGACGCTGATCAACGATGACCTCGGGGTCATGCAGCGGCTGCCGCGCAACCTGGCGGTGTCCGCCCGCAACAGCGAGGAGCACTTCGCGACCGGGCTGTTCGCGACCTCATCGGGGCCGAACTCCACGTTCTTCTCGGCCGGGCACGCGAACATCGTCACCGGCAACCCGGCGCTGTCAGTGTCGGCCCTGACGACGGCGTTCACGGTGCTGTCGAGCCAGAAGGACGCCGACGGCAACCCGATCCTCGTCGACGCCGCGGTGCTGATGGTGCCGCCGGCACTCGAAGTGACCGCGCAGAACATCATCAACGCGACCGAGATCCTCGCCGCTGCCGGTGGCGGCCCGGGCACTGGCAACGACCAGCTGCGCGTCGCGAACTGGATGCGCAACAAGGTCAGCCTGGTCGTCAACCCGTGGTTGCCGCTGATCGACACCACGCACGGCTCGACCTCGTGGTACCTGCTGCAGGCACCGGGCGGCATGGGCCGGCCGATCAGCGAGATCGGCTTTCTGCGCGGCTACGAGGCGCCGCAGCTGTTCATGAAGGACCCGGACGCGGTTCGTGTCGGAGGCGGCGCGGTTTCACCGCTCGACGGCGACTTCGACACCGACAGCGTTCAGTACAAGGTGCGACACGTCTTCGGTGGCGTTCTGCTCGACCCGAAGAGTGCCGTCGCATCGAACGGTTCCGGCTCCTGATGGCTCTGCCACAGCCGGTCTCGGTCACCGACGAATATCTGGCCGAGATTCACGGCCTGTTGGGTGAGATCCGAGACCGGCTGCCGGCACCCAAACCGGAAGCCAAACCGGGACCGACCAAGGTCGCGGAACCGGCGAACCGGCCGGCCAAGAAGACCACTACTCCGAAATCCTGACCTGTCGGGAGGTCGCTCATGCCGCTCGACCTCACGACAGACGTTGGCAAGGTCCGGCTACTCGTCTCCGACGTTGACTACTCCGACCTGACATTCAGCGACGACGAAGTCCAAGCCTTCCTTGACCTCGAAGGCGATGTCCGCCTCGCAGCGGCGCAGGCGCTCGAAACGATCGCGAGCAACGAAGCGCTCGTGTTCAAGAAGATCCGGGCGTTGCGGGTGCTTGAGTCCGATGGTCCGGCGGTCGCGGCGGAACTACGGGCGCGTGCGGCCGCTTTGCGCGAGCAGGCGAACAATGTGGGTGAGTTCGAGATCGCCGACGGCGGCGAATGCCTGCTCCTCGAGATGGTCGAAGCGCCGATCATTGGGTGGTTCTGATGCCACGTCCGAACACCAGACCGATTGATCTCGGCTACTTCTTCGTGCACACGGTGCAGATCGAGCGGTACACAGGCTCGGGCGCCTACGGCGAGACGTTCGCCGATCCCGTCTCGACAGCGGCGCTGGTTGACGACTCGGATCAGATGGTCCGCGACCTGGGCGGTCAGGAGGTCGTGTCGTCCACGACGGTCCTCCTTCCGATCGGCACGGCTGACATCCCGCTCGATTCGAAGGTGACCCTGCCGGCGCAGTTCGGCGACCGGACCTCCCGCGTGATCGCCGTGACCCGACGGGATGCGGGGTCGCTGCCGCTGCCCTCGCATGTGCAGTTGGCGTTGCGCTGATGCCGATCACCTGGCGCTACACGCCACCCAAGCTCGACGCGCTCCCTGTCGTAGCAGCAGCAGCAGAGGCAGGGGTTGCCGCGGCCGGTGAGCATCTCCTTGAGGCAGCGCAGAAGCGTGTGCCCGTCGAGTCCGGACGCCTGCGTGATTCGGGCCGGGTGACCCCAGTCGGCGACCTTGCTGTCGCTGTCTCGTTCGGTCGCGAAGACGACGCTGAGATTGTCGGATTCGACGAGCACGATCGAGCGGTTGGGTCGTCACCGTCCGCGGCCTACGCGGAGAAGCAACACGAGGATTTGACGCTCCACCATCCGAACGGCGGCAGCGCCAAGTACCTCGAAACGCCGATGCATGAGGAAGCACCTGCGATCGCCGCGATCCTGGTCGCGTCTGTACGCAAGGCGATCGACGGGTGAGCTACCGGACGGACGTCGGTGAAGGGTTCGCGCGGCTCCTCGCCGACGAGATCGCCGGTGTCGCCTGGCAGACCAGCGGCGTCTACCTGGGCGACATCACCGGCATCTATATCGCGGTCGTTCCTCCGCTCCCGAACCGGATCATCACGCTGACGGTGTACGGGCTCGGTGATGACGCGACCCTCTCTGACTCGACTGCGGGCCTGCAGGTCCGCACCCGCTCCGCCGCGCAGGACCCGCGCGACGTGTACGACCTCGACGACGCGATCGCCGACTGCCTGCTCGGCCGGTTCCCGCTAGACCTGCCGAACGGCGTCCATGTGCAAACCCTGGTCCGCTCATCGGACACGCCGCTCGGTCAAGACGACAACCAGCGGTGGGAGCACGTCAGCAATTACGGACTCGGGCTACACCGGCCTGGCACGCACCGCCTGTAACCAACCCCGCCCAATGCCCCAAGGAGGCACCAGAAATGGTGACAACGACTGTCACGCCCCTCGGGGCATCAACGACCAACCGCAAGTGGCGAGTGGACGTCGACCTGAATGACGGTGTCGGCTCGCCGTCCTGGGTTCCGGTCGCGGGCATCACCAACCTCGCGCCGAACTTCGACAACGCCCACTTCGAGGACGACAGTGACTACGACTCGAGCGGTTTCCAGTCGCAGACGAAAACGGCTGCGGCATGGGGTGCGACGATCACAATCGCGCGCAAGGGTCAGACGTCCGACGCGACGACCTATGACCCCGGCCAGGAGCACCTGCGCACGAAGTCGATCGGCAAGTTCGGTATCGCCAACTCGGTGACCGTCCGCATCTACGAGATGGAGCCGAACGGCCCGCGAATCGAGGCCTACACCGGCAAGGCGTCCGTCAGCTTCCAGGAGCAGGGCGGCGCCGAGACCGCTCTCTCGACGGCGCAGATCACGCTGAACGGTCAGGGCGCGCTCGCCATCATCAGCCACCCGGACACCGGCTCCGCCGTCCCGACGATCAGCGGTGTGACGCTGCCCGCCGGGCAGACGACCCTGCACACCGCCGGTGGCGACGTCATCGTGCTCGCGGGCAACCACTTCACCGGCACCACGGGCGTCACGTTCGGTGGCACTGCAGCCGGGTCGTTCGTCGTCGAGTCAGACGGGCGGATCTCCGCCGCCGCACCGGCGAAGACCGCCGGCTCAGTCAGCATCATCGTGACGAACGCGGCCGGGTCGTCCAGCGCGTTCGCGGTCACGTATGCCTGAGCTTGACCTCGGGAACTTCCTCGCGAACGACACGCTCGTCCTCAAGGGAATCCCGAGCGAGAAACACCCAGGCGGCCACGCCTACCGGGTGCCGTCACCCTCGGCGAAGTTCGGGCTGCTCCTGCAGAAGATGATGTCGGTGTGGAGTGAGGGCGTCACCCATACACCCACCGACGACGACATCAAGGATCTGCTGCAGCTCGTCACAACTGACGAAGGCGACGTCATCGACTTCGCTCAGCGGCTCCTCGGCGACGCCTACCAGCAGATGCTCGACGATGGCGTGTCAGCCGAACGGATGGAGATGATCCGTACCGTCGTCATGGCGCATTACGCGCAGGGTGCCGTCGTCGCGCGGCAGATCGTCGAGCAATCGGGGGAAGCGGCGGCCCGGGCGAACCGGGCCACCCGCCGCGCCGCCAAGAAGACGGCTGGGTCGAAATCGCGCCGGGCATCTACGGCTACGACCGGATCGGGCCAGGGACGGACGTCACCGACTTCGCCATCATCGACATCAGCGAACGGGCCCGAGGCGGCGACAGCGGTCTGACCTGGGCCGAGATCCTCACGCATTGGGACCTGATCGAAAACGATCTCGCTGACCGCGGCATCGACGTCGGCGACGAGCAGTTGATGGCTAACCGGTCCTGGCGGTGGTTGAAAGCCCGGATCCTCGGGCTTCTCTCGGCGCCGATCGGTCACGAGCCGTGGACTGGCTCACCGCTGCCCGCGAACCGGTTGCAGGCGGTCCTGATGCCGCCGAGGCCGGCCGAGTCAGCGCAAAGCCAACACTGAGGAGGGTCGCGTGAGCGTTCTCGACCTCGGTTCCCTCGTCGGTGAGGTTCGTCTCGATGCCACCCTGTTCGAGGCGACCTACGTGCGTGTCGTTCGGCAGATGTCTGACCTGGGCGCGCGTGCCGGGACGGCCGCTGCTGGCACGTCGGAGCTCGACAAGTCGCTCACGCAGACGGGTGCGTCCGCGAACGCTGCTGCCGCCGGTCTCGGTCGCGCCGACAAGGCGCTGGTCGAGGCCGGCGTTTCGACGTCTGAGGCCGCGCTTGCCTCCTCGAAGCTGACGCAGGCGCAACTCCGGCAGACTGCGGCGCTTGAGCGGCTGTCCGAACTGCAGGCATCCGGGTCGGCGTCGACGCGGCAGCTCGCGGCGGCGCAGGCGTCGCTGATCGCGGCGAACGACCGGGTGGCCCTGTCCAACGAGCGCGTCGAAGAGTCACAGATGCTCGGTGCACGGACGACCGATCAGCTTCGCCGGAGTTGGGCGGCGATCCCCGGCCCGGTCAAGCTGGCGGCCGTTGCGCTGATCGCGGCTGGTGCCGCGTCGGTGGAGGCAGCCCGGAAATTCCAGGACACGACGACACTCATCCAGACGCAGGCGCACGCCAGCGCACAGCAGGTCAACGTGTTGCGCGCTGGGATCCTCGCGATGTCCGCGAGCGTCGCAACCTCACCCGATGTTCTAGCTGACGCTGCCTACCACATCGCGAGTGTCGGTCAGAACTCGCTGACCGCCGCGCAGCAACTCAACATCCTCAGGATCGCCGCTGAAGGCGCGAAGATCGGGCACGCGAATCTCGTCGACGTGACGAACGCGCTCGACGCGGCGATCGTCTCTGGCATCCACGGCGTCAGCAACTACACGCAGGTCATGGGTGTCATGAACGCCACTGTCGGCGCCGGTGACATGTCGATGCAGAACTTCGCTGACGCGTTCGGCCCGCTCGGCGCCGTCCTCAAGGGCTACAACGTCACCATCCAACAGGCTGGCGCGGCGCTCGCCACCTTCGGTGACAACAACCTGCGCGGCGCTGACGCCGGTACCGCGCTGCGGATGGCCGTTCAGGCGCTCGCCGTCCCAGCCGCCAACGGGAAGAAGATGCTTGAGGACTGGGGGCTCTCCGCAGGAAACCTCAGTAAGCAGCTGCAGCACGGTGGCCTTACCGAGGCGCTTGACGTGCTCATGCAGAAGATGCGCGCGAACGGCATCACCGCGAAAGAGCAAGGTGACGTCCTCACCGAAGTGTTCGGCAAGCGCGCCGGCATCGGCTTGAACACGCTCATGGGCGAGCTCGACCGGTACCACAACAAGCTCGACGAGGTCACCAAGGGCGGTGACACGTTCGCCGCGCACTGGACCGAATACACGCGGACACTCACCTACGCGTGGGACCGGATCAAGGCTGGCACTGAGGCCGCCGCCATCAGTATCGGGAACCGGCTGCTGCCCGACGCGACCCGCGCGTTGTCGTGGATCGGCACGACCGGCGTCAACGACGTCGAAGCCCTCTGGCACGCCTTGTCGACGAACACGACGATCATGAGCGGCTTCCATGACCTTGAGTCGGCGGTCAGCCACGTCGCAAGCGCGCTGCACAACACGATTGAGGTAGCTGACCCGCTCGCACACGTGTTGATGACTGTCGGTGGCGGCACGGTGCTGGTGGCGTTCCGGATGCTCGCGGTCGCCGCGAAGGACGTCGCGACCGCCGTCGATGACGTGACCGGCTTCTTCGCGCACAACAAGACCGCCGCTGAAGCGCTAGGCATCGTCCTCGCGACAATGCTCGTCCCGGCTGCGGTCGCGGCCGGGAAGGCGCTCATCTGGACCGGGCTTGAAGCGACCGCCGCCGGCATCCTCAGGGTCCTCACCGGCACGTCGACGCTTTCCGCGGCGCTGCGGAACCTGAGCCCCGCCGCGATCGCCGCGCGCGCGGCAATGGCGATCGTCGCCGTCGCGGTCCTCGGCGCGATCAACGACCTGATGCAAGGCGACCAGGCGATCAAGCAGCTCCGTGAAGACATGTCGAAGCCGCTCCCCGCTGGGAACGTGTTCGAGCAGGTCAGCAAGCAGATCCACGACGACCTGGCACCCGACTTCGCACGGCTGAAGAGCGAAGGCTTCAACGTCGGCTCGATGTTCTCCTGGGCCGTCCATCCGGTGCAGACGTTCAACGATGCGATCGGCACCACCGGCCGGAACCTCGACAAGCTGTCCGAGAAGACGCAAGGGCAAATCCTCGGCAACCTGCATGATCTGCAGGTCGCGTTGTACGGGCTAGGTGCCAACCCGATCGACGCTCAGAAGAAACTGACAGCGGTCCTCGACGCGATGGGCCTGTCCGCGAACGATCTGGCGACGAAGAACTTCCCAGTGTTGCTTGCACAGGTCAACGAGTGGATGCAAAGCAATCAGGCGGCGCAAACCCCGGCTGAGCAGGTGCACGCCGATATCGTCGCGATCGGCTCGGGTGCGCAGACCGCCGCGCAGGACGTCCAGTCTCTGTCGGACGCGCTTGATCTGCTCGCCGGGAACGCGATCAGCGCGGACGAAGGCGCGATCGCGTTCCGGAATGACCTCGTGAGCCTCGACGCGGCGTTGAAGAAGTCGCATGGCTCGATGGCGCTTGGGGGCAAGCAGGCGACCCAGGCCACGCGGGACGCGCGCGACGCGTTCGACCAGGCCGCGCAGCAGGCGCTCAACCTGGCTGAGGCTGAGGCGAAACTGCCCGGTGGGGTGAGCAAGGCTCGCGCGTCGCTGCAGGCGTCGATCACCGCATTGAAGCAGCACGCCGGAAACAGCGCGTATGCGAAGACGGCGATCAACGAGTTGCAGACCGCGCTCGACCAGTTGCCCGGCGCTGCGACGAAGGCCGCGAACGGGTTGAAGTCGGCTGGGCCGTCATTCAAGACGGCCGGTGAGGATGCTGCGCAGGGTTACGCGGACGGCATCAGTAAGGGTGAGATCAACGCGATCAAGGCTGCTGTCCACATGGGCAAGATTTCGGCGCAGGCAGCGGCGAAAGCGATCGGGTCGGCGTCCCCGTCGAAGGTGTTCAAGGCGATCGGCTCGACCGCCCCCGAGGGATACGTGCTCGGCATCAAGGCGGGGATGCCTGCCGTTGAGGCGGTCGGCCGGGCGATGTCATCGCGCGTCGTCACCGGCTTCCTCGCTGGGCAGCCGCAGGTCATCGAGGCGCTCAAGCAGTCCATCAGCCAGGGCATCAGCGCTGTCAACTCGGTCGTATCCAGCGAGCAGAGCAAGCTCAGCTCGGACATTTCGTCCCGTGCCAGCGCGGCATCGTCGATCTCGTCCGGACTGGCGGGCAACTTCGCGTTGACGAATGCGTTCGGTCCTTACGGCAACGTGCTCAACCTGTCGTCGTTCTTCGGTGCCGGTGCGAACCAGTTGCACCTGTTGAAGACTGACCTGGGCAAGCTGCGAGCCAAGCATCTCGCGCCCGGGTTGATCGCCGCTCTCGCACAAGGTTCGCCTCAACAGGACATCGCCCTTGCTACGAGCATCTTGTCCGGTGCGTCGGGCCCGATCGGCACGATCAACCGCGAATTCGCTGCCCTCAACGGCTACGCCGGCCTCATCGGTGGCAGCATCGCGGGCACCCAGTTCGATCAGATGATCGCCCACGACCGGGCGCAGCTCGCTATCTCGAAGCAGGTGCTGGCCGTGCTGCAAGAGATCCGCGACGACAACAAGAAGAACCCGAAGGCGCTGGCCAGCGCGCTCGACGCGGCGATCAAGGGCATCGAGGTGCATCGCCGGTGACCAGCAGCCTGCTCGCTGCCGGGCTCGAGCTCGTCGGCGTCGCGGTGAACCCGGAGTATCGGCTTACGGCTGGCGGCCTGGAGCTCAGTGAGGGGGAGCCGGACGACGCAGTCATCGCGTCGCTACTCCTCGACGGCGATGTCGTCTCTGGGGACCGGACGAAGAACCGGCAGCCGACGTTGACGGTCAAGGTCGTCGGCGCAACCCGATCGGATCTGTCCGCGAAAGTCGACGCATTACTGCTTGTTGTCACTGTGAAGGCGTGGACGTTGCAGTGGACCCCCGATGGGGGGCTGCCGATTGTGTTCGACTGCTACCGGTCGAGTTGGACCCGCACTCGTGACGCCTACCAGGACGGTGTGCTGCAGACGATCCTGACGCTGACGTTCGACGCGTTGCCGTTCGGCCGGTCGCCGGTCGCGCAGACGATCAGCGGCACCGCGTCGACGCAGGTCGACAACTTCGACACGGCACCGACGGGTGCGACGTTGGACACGTCGACGAAGTGGGAAGGCACCGGCTCCGCGCAGTTCACGCTCGCCTCGGACGGCGGCTCGCATTACGTGACCGCTGCGCCGATCACCCGGTCGTTCACGGCAAAGGACCTGTCAGCCGACCAGGCGCTGACGCTGCGGATGCTGACCTCGATCGGGGCGATCACCTCGACGGGCACACTGACCCTGTCGTCGGCCGGCGGGAAGTCGTCGACGTTCGTCGCCTCAGCGGCGACCAACTCGATCTCGTGGCCGCTGCTCACCTTCAACCTGTCCGCGCCGACCGCCACGACCGGCGGCGGAGTCGACCTGACTGCAGTCACGGGCTACTCGTTGACCGTCTCAGCCACCCAAGGCCACGCGAACATCTTCGGGTCCGTCACCGCCCACATCGACGACCTGCGCGCCGTCGGCGGCACGTCCGCGTTGTTCACAACGACGGACGGTGAAGTGTTCCTGATGCCGGCGATCCTCGGCTCGGCACGAGCACCGGTGTCGCTCGCGGTGACAGGGACGAGCATGACGGAGATCCTGCTGCACTCGCCGCCGGGCGATCAGGACTCGAACGCGCAGATCCTGATGGCCACCGCAGTCGGTGTCGCCCCCGCCAACACGACGGTCACCGTCCCCCCGGCCGCCGCGACCTATGACGGCACCTACAGCCTCGTCCTCGGCGGCAACGGCGGCGGCGGTGGGAACGACACCGTGCAGATCACGGTGACGCAGCTGGAGAACGGCGTGGCGGTCGCGTCGAAGACGGTCAGCCTGACCTATACAGCGCCGTCGCTGCTGACTGGCAAGCTCATCCCGGTCGGTGACGTGACGCTGCCGTTGCGGGCGACCGCCGATGACAACACGTTGACGTCGTACACCTTCCAGGTGAATCACACGTTCGGCCTCGACACCTACACCGACCTGATGTTGTGCGACGTCCGCGGGCAGACCGTCATCGCAGTGCCCCCAGCGGCGGTCCCGAACGTTTATGTGGACGCGCCGACCGTCGATCAGGGCATCGGCCCGGTCATGGCGTCCGCGTCGGGCCGGTCGATGGCCTACGGCATCTTCGACGGGGTCCTCGCGGTCGGCGGGCCG
>Ga0070679_100006754_pt1 | contig 10701 bp, 4 predicted proteins | sample KBSC63BmetaG_FD_65652 | JGI IMG/M metagenome (GOLD analysis project Ga0070679, IMG submission 65652) | Corn rhizosphere microbial communities from Kellogg Biological Station, Michigan, USA - KBS C6-3B metaG | ecosystem: Host-associated > Plants > Roots > Rhizosphere | place: USA: Michigan... | reverse complement strand
CCCGACGACCGCACCCTGCACCAGCACCGTCGGGCGCTGCTCGATCATCACCGGCACGTGCACCACGTCGCCGTCCTTCAGCGCCGTTGTCGGCGCGGCGCTGAGCGACACCGAGCGCACCGCGACGTCGTCGCCGGTGGCGCGGCTGGTGAGGCGCAGCGGCTGCACGCTCGAGGCGTGCGTGTCGAGGCCGCCGGCCAGCTCGAGCAGCTCGTCGACGGTGCGCTTGGCGATGAGCTCGTACGTGCCCGGCCGGCGAACGCCGCCGGTCACCTCGACGGTCAATTGTCGCGTGGGCACGTAGAGCGTGTCCCCGTCGAGGAGCTGCGGGTCTTGATCGATCTGCCCGAACAGCGTGAAGCGCACGAGGTCGGCGTGAATCGGCTCGGCGACGCCGCGGCGATGAATTTCGACGCGACGAAGCGATCCGTTGGGCAGCGCGCCGCCGGCTTTGGGCAGCATCGCGCTCACGCGCACCAGCGGGCTGGCCGCGTACGTGCCCGGCCGCGCCACCGCGCCGGTGACGTGCACGAGGAAGGTGCGCGGCCGCGACAGCGTCAGCGCCGACTGCAGCCCCGGATAGAGCGCGTGCAGCCTCGCCTCGACGAGGCTGCGCAGCTCGCTGAGCGTCTTGCCGCCGGCGTCGAATACGCCGGCGCGCGGCACGAACAGCCGCCCCTCGGCGGTGACCTCGAGCTCCTCGTGCAGCTGCTGCAGGCCCCACGAGACGACGTTGAGCTTGTCGCCGGGCCCGACGACGTAGCTCGCCGCGCGCACGCCGCCCTCGAGGAGCGACGGATCGAGGAGCGGCTCCGCGACGGGCCCCGCGTCCACTTTGTCGCCGCCCGGCGAAGTCTGCTGCGCCCAACCCGGCGACGCGCACGTCGCCACGACGACGATCACCAACGCCACCACCTTCCGCATCGCCCGCCTCCTCCGTTGTCTCGCCGACTTCTGTCTCGGCATGCGCACGCGTCGTGCAAGACGCGGATTCAGCGACGGAAGATCCGTCTAGAACGCGCGGGAAGCGTGTCGAGGACCACACCGCGGAGGCGACCCAATGCAAGCTAGGGTGGTCAAGTCGGGCATCTGCGTACTGGCGTGGCTGTGTGCCCTTGCGCTCGCGATCGTGTGGACCAACGCGAGCCCGAATCACCTCTTCGTGATGGTGGCGCTCTTTGTGATCGTGAAGCTCGTCGTGTTGGGTCTGCTCGGCTGCTTCGACGAGCTATGGACCCACACCAGCCTCGAGGATCTGGTCGTCTTGTCCATCGGCGTCGCGGCCAGCTCGCTCGTCTTGATCTGCGTGCTGGGGACGGCGCCCATGCTCGGGCCGCCCAAGGTCGCGTTCGCCGACGGCGCGCTGACGCTGGCGTTCCTCTCCGGCGTGCGCATCGTGCCGCGCGTCTATTGGGAGCTCGTGCGGCCGCGCCTGCAGGCGCGCGCGGCGCGCGCCGTCGTCTTGGCGGGACGGGCCGAGCCCGTCGATCTCGAGCTGCGTCGCCTGCGACGGCTGGCGAGCCACAAGGTGCGCGTCGCCGGGCTGGTCATCGATCGCCCGCCGGCCGACGGCGGGCGCCTGCATCGCCTGCGCATCATCGGACATCCGGAGCTCGAGGATCTCTTCGCGCGCCGCCGCGTCGACGAGGTGACGGTGGTGCCGCCGACCACGCCCGAGTTCACGAGCAACCTCGAGCGGCTGTGTGCGGCGCATCGGGTGCCGTTGCGCCCGGCCGCCTCCCTGTTGGCGTTGAGCGAGCTGGCGCGCTCGGCCGATCAGCTCCTCGATCGTCCGTCGAGCGCCGGGCGCGGCGCCGCTCCCTCTCCGCAATCGCTGATCGAAGGGCGCTGCGTGCTGGTCACCGGCGCCGGCGGATCGATCGGCCGCGAGCTGGTGCTGCAGATCCTGGGACACCGGCCGGGGCGCCTGCTGCTGGTCAACCGCGGCGAGAACGGCCTGTTCCACGCCGAGCGCGCGGTCGACGCCGCCAATGTCTCGCGCTGCCAGGTGGACAGCTTCGTGCTCGACGTGCGCTGCGACGATGCGGTGCAGCGGCTCTTCGCACGGCATCGCCCGGAGCTGGTCTTTCACGCCGCGGCGCACAAGCACGTGCCGCTCATGGAGCGTCATCCGTGCGAGGCCGTGCTCAACAACGTGGGCGGCATGCGCGCCGTCGCCCATGCGGCGCACGGCCACCGCGCCGACGCGTTCGTCTTCATCTCGACCGACAAAGCGGTCCACCCGTCGAGCGTCATGGGCGCCACCAAGCGGCTCGGAGAGCTCTACGTGCGCGCGATGGCGGTGACCTCGACGACGCGCTTCGTCTCGGTGCGCTTCGGCAACGTGCTCGGCTCCAACGGCAGCGTACTGCCGATCTTCATCGAGCAGGTACAGCGCGGCGGACCCGTCACCGTCACGCACAGCGAGATGACGCGCTACTTCATGTCGATTCCCGAGGCGTGCCGGCTCGTGCTGCGCGCGGTGGCGCTCGGCGAAGGCGGCGAGCTGTTCGTCCTCGACATGGGGCGGCCGACGCGCATCGTCGATCTGGCGGCGCGCGTGATCGAGCGCGCCGGGCTGCTGCCGGGCGAAGACATCCCGATCGTCTTCTCCGGCACGCGACCGGGCGAGAAGCTGGCCGAGGAGCTCATGACCCACGAGGAGCGTCGCAGCGCGCGGCAAGAGGACGGCGTGTGGACCGTCGACGTCGACGCGGCGCCGCTCGATCGCCTGGGCGCCGACCTCGACGAGCTCCTCGCCGTCGCGCACAGCGGCGACGATCTCGCGGTACGCCAGCAACTGGCGAAGCTCTTGCCCGACTATCGCACCGCCGATGCTCACGACGATGGCATCGAGGCCGACGGCGACGACGCGACCGTCGCGCGCCGCCCGCCCCGCTCCTTGCTCGCCGAAGCCTGATCCATACCGCACCACGGTGCGGCAAATTGTCGCAGTGATCGCTGTCATGGAGTCCTTGGCCAACGAGGTGTAGTACTGTGCGACGCGGCCGTCACCTCGACATCGGCGCAGGGGGGAACCTCGCGGTGAGCCAGCCCAAGCACGCCCGCGCTCTCGCTGTCGTGGCGCTAGGCCTCGCCACTGTTCCGACGATTTGATGACCAAGGAGCCATCAGCATGGATTCTCTCACGGTAGACATCGCACCCGCCGACGGCGTCGCTCCCCAGAGTAAGCAGCCAGTCGCGGTCAACGCCGTCTACACCCGCGTCATGACCTATGACGCCGCCAACGGAGTCGTCACCGGTCTACCTCAGTCCATTCAAGATTCCGTGCGCTTCAATCTGCCGGTCGACCTTCGCAGCACGGTCGTGCTCACCGCAGTATCGAACGGCACCGATGTCACCTTCCAATTTCTGCGCGATGATGGCAGCGTCGCGTTGGCGAAAGTGGTCTCGACGGGATCGAGCGACTCTGTAAAAGTGACGCTGACCGCCGCCGATGTCGCCGCCATCTTGGCGCAACCCGCGCAGCCCCCGCCTTCGGTTCTTCAGCTCACGCGTCGCGCACAGTTCGTCGTCGTCGGCGATGAGCAGGTGTCGTTCGACCGCTGTACGCTGCAGGTAGTACCGATTCAGATCGGAAGCACGGGTTGGCAGAGCCTGGGGCTGTCGCAGATCTTTCACGTCGATGCTCCGCTCACCACTTCGGTGCCGTGGGCAACGAGCCTGCCGTCGAGCCTCGGCGCGCTGACCTGGCTGCAAACTCACCTCGCCGTCGACGGCAGCTTCTCGTTCGCGGTGCCGCAGGGATCGGGCGACGCCTGGCTGTGGTGGCTCACGGGCGTGGCGAACGCCGTCGGTGTCGTCGTCGATGACCTGAAGCTGGCACGCACTGCCACCGTCGCATTGGCGCTGCCTTTCGTGTCGCAATCCGCGGCGACCGACGACTCCGCACGACCCCCCGCCGCGGGGTCGGAAGCCGAGCTGGCGAACAACCCCGATATCTACACCGAGGACCCGGGCGAGTTCTGCCGTCCATTCAAGAACCCCGAGCGCGTCTTGGGAGAGCGAAGCTTTTTCGTCATCCTGCGCGTCGAACAGCCGGCGATCAGCGTCGAGGGCTCGGTCCGCAAAGAGCCGTTGCCGGTGCTCGCGTACGACGCGGTTGCCAAGGTCGAAGCCGCTGCCGCAAGCCCGGCGCTCAACGCAGAGGCGCTGCATGCCGCGTCGTTGCCATTGGGAGCGGTTTCCGACGACAGCGCGGCGGCCTCGTTCGTCCGCCACAAGTTGCCTGCGGCCTATACGAACTACTTGAACAGCTTCGACCGGGGCCGCGCCGCGCTCGACGCCAGCCACCCGATTCAATGGGAGAGCGATGTCAGCCGCTACCAAGCTGCGACGGCGGCGCGCGGGCACATCCTCGAGTTTCGCATGCGCTGGCGCTCGAACGGCTACTCGCTCGGCACCGTCGCCAAGACGCTGACGCTGGCGCCGCGCCAGGCAAGGCGCATTCAGAAGATCGAGTGGCAGCGCACGGAGGTCGCGCAGCGAGAGGAGACGACGCAGCTGACCGATCAGGTCGCCGATTCGCTGTCGAGCTCGCGCGACTACGACGACGCGGTCCAGAGCAACCTCTCCGAGTGGGCCAAGGGGCAGTCAAAGTCCTCCGAGTCCGCCGCCGCGGGAGGCTTTGGCTTCGCCACCATGGGGTTCGTGATCGGCGGAGGCGGTGGCGGCAGCAGCGCGAGCAGCTCGTCGTCGCAGGAGGGCGGGCGCCAGGCCGCCGCGAGCGAAGAACAACAGCTGCGCGATTCGATTCGCCGCTATGGAGATTCGCTGCGCAAGCTCGAGAGCGTGGTCGTCAGCGAGGTCGATCAAAGCGAGACAACCACCGGGACGACCGAGATCGTGCGAAACCCGAACTATGGGCATTCGCTGACGGTCATCTACTACCAGATTCTCCGGCATCTCAAGATCGAGACGGCGGTCGCCGGCGTTCGCGAGTGCTTGTTCGTGCCGTTCGCCATCACGCCGTTCACGGTGGCGCGCGTTTTTCGCTGGCGCGATTTCATTTTGAAGAGCCTGCGCGATCGTCAGTACGCCGGCGCGATGCAGTACCTGCGGGACGTCGCGACCAACTTCGCCTATTCGGACGTACCGCCCGGCAGACGGTCCGATCAGCCGGTTCGCTTCATCTACGGTTCGCTCTACATCAAGCTCGCGATCGACCGGCCGCGCGACAAGGACGACGGATCATTCCAACCCGAGGCGTGGGCGCTCGTGCAGCCGTTCTTGGGGCAGCCAGCGCTCGGCATCTTCAACCGACTCAAGGCGATCGACGCCGCGGCGCGTGACGCGGAATTCCAGCGCAGCGAAGCGCCGACGATCGCCGCCGCCTGGGTCGACACCTTGCAGCTGCGCATCGGTGCAATGCCGCTTCAAGGTGTCGACTTCACGCTCGCCACGCAATACCAGTTCAATACCGTCGTGCGCGTCGACTTCTCGGCGACGGTGCCGGCATCGGTGACGCGCGAGACGCTGTCGCTCTTGCAGGTGACGGCTTCGAGAGACTTGGCTCCTGGCTCGGTGGCGAATCTCCAGAGCCTGACCTTCACCTACCAGACGGACCAGTTTCAGCGGACAGTGAGCGCCGCGCAGGGCTCCGGCGACCTGATCACCGTAGAGACGGGTGTGCGCGATCCCAACGGCGCGAAGGTCTCGACGATACCGGATAGCTGGGAGCGGCGTGACGTGCGTGCGGAGATGACCGCCGCCGTGCAAGGTCTGGTCGAGCACCTCAACGAGCACGTCGAGTACTACCACAAGGCGATCTTCTGGCAGATGGATCGCGATCGGCTGTTCATGTTGATCGATGGCTTCTACGCGCCGAGCTCGAACCAGGTGAGTATCGGCTCGGTCGTCGAGCGTGATCCGATCGCGATCGTAGGCAATTCGATCGTCTTTCGCGTCTCGGCCGGCGCGTTCTTGGGCATCGGCAGCATCACGACGCCGCGACAGCTGCTCGATTACTATGTGACGACGCAGGCGCCAACGGAACCGATGTTGGTCAGCCTGCCGACGGACGGCTTGTACGCGCAGACCGTGATGGACGAGTGCGCCGGGCTGGAGGAGCACTTCGGCAACACCGACTGGGTGCTCAACGATCCCGACCCCGCGTTGGGCGACATCGCCCCCGAACTCCTACAGAGTCGGGCGACGACGCCGCCGAGCACGCAGCCGTCGCCGTTTCCGCAGACGATCATCAATCTGCAGAATGCGCCAGAGGCGCCGGCGCCGGCTGGTCTCTCCGGCGCGCTGTCGGCCGTCACCAACGCGAACGCCTTTCGCGACATGGCGGGGCTCGCCGGGACGCAGGCAAACGCGTCGAGCGCGCTGCAGACGGCTGCGAACCTGGCGACGACCTTCGGCAACGACGCCGTCGCGCTCAAGATGGCGCAGCTCGCGCAGAGCGCGCACGCCACGCAGACGGCCGATCAAAAGCTCGCGACCGTGCAGCGAGCCCAAGACAAGGGCCTCGCGACGCCGGAAACGGCGCAAGAGCACGCGTCGCGCATCCTCGACAGCCTGCACATGCCGGCGCCGTCGGTGCCGCACCAAGATCCGAATCTCTCGCAGGCGATCATGGCGGCGGCCGGTCGGCCGGGCAGCACGATTCAGGCGACGACTCCCGACGGCCAGCTGTCGGTACAGCTCGCTTCGTATTCGGCAGCGGGATCGAGTGGCGCAGCGGCTGCGACGGTCGCGGCGGCACCGGCGGCACCGGCTCCGCCCGCTGCGGTTCAGAACCTGCCGCTCGGCTTCGACATCTACGTGTACAACGGCACCTCGAGCGTCACCGCGGCTGACTTCGTCGCGCTGAAGAATCGCGGCAAGGTCTTCGGTATCAACAAGGTCTCGCAGGGCACGGCTCTCGACGGGGCATTCTTGGTGCGCCATCCCATGGTGCGCGACGCCGGCCTGATCCGCGGGACGTATGCCTGGTTCAACGACAAGCCGGTTGCAGACCAAACAAAAGTCGTGATCGACAACGTCAAGCGCTTGATCCCCGGCGACCTCGCGCCAGCCATGGACCTCGAGCAGGACTTGAATTCGACCTACGGCTTCGGCGGCCTCACGAACCCCGCCGGCGAGCGTCAGCTCTTCGCCGACGTGAAGCTGTGGCTCGACACCATCGAAGCGGCGCTCGGCCGCATTCCAATCGTCTACACGTGGAACGTGTGGAAGGATCGTCTGTCGCCGCAGCTCGTCCCCGACGCCTCGGACATGAACGTGTACCCGTTGTGGGGCACGCAGCCGGAGTTGTGGAACGCCGTCGCGGCGAGCGCGAGCACCCTGCCGGCGTGGACGAAGAGCTCGTTCTGGCAGTACGGCGAAGACAAGACGGGCGAGAAGCGTCTGAAAGATGCCGCGCTGGCAAAGCAGGCCGCAGGGAAGATGCTGACGACGACGGAGCAGAACCAGGCGAACGCGGTGACCAAGCTCTGGGGGCTCGATCCGTATACCGAAGCGCCAGCCGGCGAGACGTTCGACGGCATCGACTACGACGCGTTCAACGGTTCGATCTACGAGCTGCGCGGCTTGGCCGACCTGGGGCGGCCCGCCGTCGCGATCGACGATCTCGGCTCGGCCAGGTACATCGCTCATTCGGAGATCGGGGACGTGCTCCACCTCATCACGGGGCCGGTGTGGCGCGATCAAGACTTGACCAACGACGTGAACGGCAGCGGCGCCGACCCCGTTTTGCTCGGCAATTCGACTGCGCTCTTTCTCTATTTCAGGAGCGGCGTGCACCTCGTCGAAGCAACCGCCGACGCGGCAGGCAGTTGGCGGTGGAGTACGACGGACATCGAAGACGGCGTCGCACCCATTCACGACCCTCGTGCAGTGCTCTCGGGCACGAAGCGACTGGTCACATACTGGGGCGATGACGACGATTGGCACCTCGTGACGTGGGACGGCGGTTGGACCAGCGCTGGCTCGCTGTTGTCGCTCGCCCAGTGGCCGTCGGGCACACCTGGTCGCTCGACCGGACAGCCGACGGTCTACGTCGCCGGCGGGGCGCCGCATGTGGTCGGTCGCGTCGACAGTGGCAAGCTGATCGATCTGCATCAGAACGGAGCCAAATGGGTGCCGGAGGACCTCATCGACCTGGCGCGGGCGTCGACGCCCGACGTACCGCTTGCGACGTACTCGCCGTGCGTCTATCAGCTCTCGAACGACACCTTCGTCGTCTTTCGAGGTGTCGGCGGCGCCCTCTGGGTGATCGCGCGCGCTACGAACAGCCCCACGAGCTTGATGACCGCTGTGCCGACCGCGAAGCTGGCGTGCGGGCATCCCACATGCTTCGTGCTCAACGGGGCGCCCCACGTCGTCTACCGCGGTAGCGATCAGCTGATCTACGACCTGTTCCAATCAGGCAGTCAATGGCAGGTTGCGCCGGTTTGCAGCGAGCGGGCGGCAGCCGATCCAGTGGCGACGGCGAACGCCAGCGTCGGCTGCGTGGCGATTCGCGCCATCGATGGCGCGATCCACCTGGCGACCTTCGACGGCACCCAGTGGAGCTGCGAGGTGGCGGAGCTGCCGACGGGCGACTTCGCGCCGATGGGCTCCGACATCGCGTGAGGGAGTAGGAAAGCCGCGAAGTACAGATCGTAGGCTGGTCCGCGCTACAGGATTCGAACCTGAGCGAGCGGTCCTGACGAGATCATAGGTACGACGCTGGCTGCGTCACTTCTCGTCGGAAACTCACCGGTTTGAGCCCCGTTTCGCGCTTCCAACTCGCCCCATCTCGTACCGCCTCAAAAACATCGATTCCTCGACGGCGTGGCACTGTGTGCGCAATCATGGCACTGGATCTGGCAAGCGCGGCCGGGGGCGTTCGAGACGATCGCGTGAGTTGACGCTCTCGACAACCTTCCAATGCGAGCTTGAAACCGGCTCGGCGGGAGCATCGTCGCGATCGGAGCGGGCCTCGTCGCCGCTCACTTGGCGTTCGGCAGACGGGAGCGGCGTCGCTACCAGCAACGGCGACGCCGGCGTTAAGTCAGCGCCTCAGCAGGACTGGTCGCAAAATGGCGTCACAATGCGTGCCTGCAGATGCTCGCCGGTACTGAAGATCAGGTCGATCGAAACATCGATTGCGGAACCTGTCACTTCGTTGACAACGATCGTGCCGGAGGAAGCCGAGACACTCTTATCGGCAAGATGTGGATAGGGAGTCCCGCCCGGAATGTGCTGAGCATATGCGACGGCGGTACCGGGTCCATCGTATGACGCGACGACATTCAGCGTTTCAGGGCCGCTGACGTAGCCGAGACCGACATCTAGTTCGAACACTTCGGCAACAGCCGCATCAGGTTTGGCGCGGTCATCGACCTCGACACAAGCGTTCTGATCCGTTGAAACGAAGATCCAATACATGCCGCCGGCCTTCGTGGCGGTTGCCGACAGGGGAACGAAGGACACTTCGCCGGCGGTCACGCTCGAAATGGGCGAAGCAACAGCCTCGCATTGAGCCGAAGGAACGGGCTGGTTTCGGCAGCCAATCGGGAGCACAAGGACGATCGCGAGAATTGAAGCGCGCATTGGACCCCTACCCATGTCCCGATCGAACATCAACAGGGCACCGTCTAGAGGAAAAGGACGCATGGTGACGCTGCGAGAGTACGTCATGAACCACCTGACCGATCTACCAAGGTTGTCATTACAAGCGACGAGGAGCCCCGCCCGTCGTGGCGCGGGCCTCCTCGTCCTATCTCAGCCGACGCCCGTCACGAGGCCGGCGCCGATCGTGCGGCCGCCTTCGCGCAGCGCGAAGCGCATACCCGGCTCGATCCCGATCGGCCGGATCAGCGTGAAGCGCACGCGCGCGCGATCACCCGGATGGATGACGCCGCCGTGGACCTCGAGCGCGCCCGTCACGTCAGTCGCGCCGAAGAAGAACTGCGGCGTGTAGCCGCTGCCGAACGGCGTGTGCCGTCCGCCCTCGTTGGCGCCGAGCACGTAGAGCTCGGCTTCACCGGTGGCGAACTGCTTCACGACGCCCGGCATCGTCACGACCTGCCCGCGGACCACTTCGTCACGGCCGACGCCGCGGAGCAGAAGACCGACGTTGTCGCCGGCGCGCGCCTCGGGACGATCGCGATGAAACGACTGGATGCCGGTCACCACGACCTTCCGCGGCTTGTCGCCGTCGGCGAGCCCGACGATCTCGACCTCGGCGCCGATCGTGATGACGCCGCGCTGCACCCGCCCGGTCACGACGGTGCCGCGTCCCGGAATCGTGAGCACGTCCTCGATCGGCATCAAGAACGGCGACACGAAGTCGCGCTCGGGATCCGGAATGAACCAGTCGAGCGCGTCGACGAGCTGCACGATGCACTCGCACGCGGGATCGTCGACCTTGCCATCCTCGATGGCGAGGAGCGCCTTCAACGCCGAGCCGCGGACGATCGGATCGTCCTTGTAGCCCTGCGCCGCGAGCAACTCCTGCGTCTCGAGCACGACGAGATCGACGAGCTCGGGATCGGCGACGTCGATCTTGTTGACGAACACGACGACATGCTCGACGCCGACCTGGCGCGCGAGCAGGATGACGGAGTGGGATGACGCCCCAGAAGATCGAGAGCGTCGTCCGCAATGCGTACAAGGTCTGTAAGAAGCTGCAGACGCAGGGCGAGCGCGTGCTCGTCGTCGGAACCGCCGACGGCTTGACGATCGAG
>Ga0070679_100006753_pt1 | contig 10701 bp, 20 predicted proteins | sample KBSC63BmetaG_FD_65652 | JGI IMG/M metagenome (GOLD analysis project Ga0070679, IMG submission 65652) | Corn rhizosphere microbial communities from Kellogg Biological Station, Michigan, USA - KBS C6-3B metaG | ecosystem: Host-associated > Plants > Roots > Rhizosphere | place: USA: Michigan... | reverse complement strand
GGGAATTTATGTACCGTTGTGGTAATCGGATTGTAACTCACTCGGCCTGTTTCAACAGGGATGTCCTGAACACCGCGAGAGCTACCCCAGGAATTCACTTTGATTCCCACATAACCCGGTTCGACGACCGTACAACCGCAACAAAGCAGCAGCAACAAACTATAGATTCTCGACATCATTTAGCAATTCCTTTACAATTACGAAAAAGTAGACGATATTTCCCAGAAACAGACAAGCAATGACAGCAAAACCGGCAATCGCCGACACATCGTCGGGCGTATTCATTAGATTGAAACCGAAGTTACTGACCAAAATTGTCACTAACAGAGAAACCAGTGTCATGGCCGCGAGAAACATCCACTTAAGCAGTTTCATATTTCTTCCTTGGTAAGAAAAGCCATAACGGACACTCATAAAGTTCGCAATGATTAGCTTCGGAGGTGCTGCCTCCGCAGCAATCAATGCAATTCAATTTAATGGCCGCCTTCATGGAACCCTTCTCAATTTGCTTGACGAGTTCAGGATGTTCCGTGAATGTTCTTTTCAGCTTCGTAATCGAGAGCTTGCAATCTGGCGAAGCTGCAAATTTTTGCGACCGACTCTGCCTTTTCCCTCTGACTCCAGGAAAGACGCCTTTGGTTTTTTTACCCGCTTTGGTTTCCGTTTTGATTTTGAATTCCAAAATACGAAGCCGAACAACTGCGGGCGTTAGACCTTTTTGCTGGCGACCCCATTCGCTGTTTGATACGCTTTCATATAGCGATTGTAGGTTGGTGAAAGAATTTTCTCGCTCAGCTTTTTTGACGGCGTTTTCCAGTTGGCTACGATTGATCAACAACTTTGTTTTGGGCATTTGTCTTCCCGCTCAAAAAGGCTGCCAAATCTTCCGTCGTCAAATTTTCTTTGGTTTCGCAAAGTTTTCCCAATTCGTCGAACACTCGCAGCGTGGCATTCCCCGAGTCCCTGAATTGCACACGCACCTCTTTGCAATCGGCTCGCCTGAAAATCATATTGGTCAACCCGAATGTTGATTCGCTTTCCATTTCTGGCGTTGGCGACAACCAATGGATGTGTGTTCCACGTATCGCGAAATAACGGAACATTTTGGTTGCGATCGAATCGACCACTTCCATCAATTCCTCTTTCGATAAAATATCGAGATAACGCCGAATGAACTCATTGACGCCTTTCTCGTTCAATTCCGCTTTTTCAGAATTGAGAGTGACTATCTCTGCCGCGAGTTGCGTCCGGAATGTTCGATAATCGCTGCGAGCGAAATCATAGCCCGTGATGCTATCGCCGATCTTATCCGTCACGAAGACAGTCCGTCGATCGCCCGGCTGAGAACCGCCGAAATACACGAATTCCACAAAAGATTGAACCGGAGCGTCCAGCAGACTATTCAACGGTTTCCGCATGATGAGATTCCTTTCTCAAAGACAAAATAGGTGAGAGCTTGAATTGATCCCAGAATTGAGCGAGAGTGAAAACCCGCTCGCGGTCCATCTTGACGATGTATCCGCCGTTAGGATGGGGGCGTGCATGGTACTCCGTACCCGACGCTAGTTCGATGACTTTCATTGGTTCTCCATCAACAAAAAAAGGAGGCCATTACCACTAAGATAATAGCCTCCCAATGGAGAACTTCAATGCGGATCGCTAGGCGAGCCGGCGAGTCTTTTTGGCCTTGAACCGAGTGACGGTTGCGGCGTGCTCGGCGGCGAGCGGAGAGATGAGATTCCTCCAGGCCATCAGCTTGATGTTGGAATGCTGGAGAAAGGTCCGCACCTGATGAACTTGAGAGTCAGTGACGCGACCAAGCGTCGTCTGGTTGATCCGGGCAGCGATAGCCCGTGCTGAGAATCCGCCATTTTTGGCGAGTTGCGTAATCTGCCACTTATGGATGTCGTTGATGCCGCGTTTGAACGGCTTTTTCGACTTTCTAGCCATACGTCTGAACCTCCGCGATAATTCTGTCAAATAGGTCACGCTTCAGTCCGTCATAACGAGCCTTCAACTCGTCGTATTGGACTTGCAATTCTGCCAGCTTGCTGCGTCTCTTTTTTCCTTTCACGGCTTTGCCGCCACACGAATTAATATGGTTGGTCACGCCCCGACCATCAGAGAACCTCCGCCCGCATTTGGGACATTGAACAGGCATTGCGTTACACCGAAACAGAAGAGGTTTTGAGAAGAGCCTCCGTGAGTTTGTTGAGTTCCTTCTTGGTCGCCGCCGTGATTTTGTGGAGCGTGCCTCCTACTCTGATGGAGAGAATATGATCGAACCGATAATCACGCAAGAGAACTGGATTATCGACGCCTTGCCGACCGGGGCCGGGTTGTCGAATCCAGGAATTGATGCTGTCGTGTTCCGCCTCCGTAGCTGGCCGTCGCTTCTTTTTGGCGTCCAGCACGAAGTAGGTATAGCCGATGTATCGTTCGACCTTCAGCTCCAAGTAGAGCAGCTTGGTTTTGGCGTTGACCGTGAAAGGCAACTCGCGAATACGCTGCCCCCATGAACGTTCCAGGGCTTCGAAATCGGGGTCGATACCCTCGCGGATGCGTTGACGATTGACGCACCGCTCGTAGTCCCAATTGATCACGCCGTTGACTTCCGCCTCCTTTTCGACGCGACCAATCCAAGGATTGTCTGTCTTATTCATGGAGGGAACGGTCAAGGCCGTGATTGTGGCGAATTGTGCTCCCTTGCTAATCGCCAGCAATTCGCACAGATCAGCTAATTTCGTCATGATAACTCTCCCGCTAAAAGAGGTTCAAAACCAACAGTCAATTTAACATCGCTCGCCGAAGTTGTCAAGCCCCCTGAACGGGTGGGATTGCTAGAGCACGATCCTTTTGCAGACTTTGGAAGATCGTCCGTTGGTCGGCAATGAATGAGTCAATCCGATTGCAGCCGTCCAGATATGCCGTAATCTCCCGAGCATCGCGGCAGCCGAGTTCGTCGAACGCGAAGGCGAGTATTTTTTCGATCACAGAATCATCCCTCATACGTAAATCCTGCCCATCCCGTTCGAGGATTTTTTGCATGAGCGGACGATCTGGCATCCCGCAATACAGCTTGTGATTGAATCGAGACCAGAGAGCACCATCGGCAAAAGCCTTCAGGGTCGAAAGACTGTTGCAGGTGGCGATGATCATGATCGGACATTTGGCCCGAATGTTGCCGACGCGTGCATTCGTCCGCTGGATTGTGCCTCGGCCGTCCATGACTTGGAGAAGGCAAAGGAGGATTTCCATTTTGTACTTTTCGATTTCCTCCAAATACAAAAATGGCGGCAATGTTTGCGACTTGGCACCCTCATATAACAGCCGCTCTAAGCCGGCTTTCGTCGTAGTGGTTGTGTCGAGCGGCATTACGATCCGTTCGTCGGCGTTGAGCCATGCCATGAAATCGCGGCAAATCTCGCTCTTGGCACAGGCCGGCGGCCCGTGGAGTACGATGTGATGACGCACCTTGAAATCCGATTCGATCGCCGTTTGCATGGCCGAATAAATCGTTCGGATGTGCGGATCGCGTTCATAGATTCGGCCGAAAACCGACTTCATCACGCTCGGCGTCAGTGCCGGGAAAGTTTCGATTTTCGGCACATATTCCAACAAAAAATCGGCTGGCCCCGCGAAAGGTTCTTCACCTTGGCGAAACCAGCCGGTCATCTCGGCCGCCTTCCGCATTTGATTCGTTGCCTCATCAAAATAGCGTTGGGCGGTTTCCTGATTTTGAGAATTTACTTTTGTCAGAACGATCGGAGCTGAGTAGGTCTGCATTCCATCGACCAATTCCGCCTTGATAGTTCGTGGGATAGATGCTTTCAGCCCCCTTGCCTTGTTTCGAGTTGCGGCCCCGGCGATTCGGCGAAGCTGGTCTTTCAGCACCCCCTCCTCGATTTCTTTGGCAGATTTTTGCAGAAACAAAACCTCCCAACGAACATTTGCTCGCTTGGTCATTGCGTGGTCTCCATTGCGTTTTGCCCAACCACAAGGATTATATCGAGCCGGTCAAGTCCTGTCAAGAATATTTTTTGACCGTCCACCAATGCCAAGACGCGACCCCGCCATAAGCAAGCCCCAAAGCCACCAAACAGCCCGAACCGGTCAACACGACCAATTTTGGCACCAATAGCACGGCGGCGAGAATGCCGAGCAATACGCTATGATGCAGCAGCCACTTTTTCATTCTGAATCCTTTCATTTAGTCTTTGTAAAGCATCGTCACATGCGGCCCATAGGCGTCCATTACCGGGGCCAATCACATCCAATAGAGCCGAAGACTCCGCAGCATATAGCTCCAGGTACTTAAGATCGGTGCAAGCTGACAGATCGTTTAGGTTGTCCATTCGATCGCACAGCTTGATCATTCTGGCCTCCTGGCTGGTATGTCGCCAGTGTTCCAAATCCAAACCTTTCCGCTCCGCCCGGCGAAATTTTGTTTTATCGAGAAAGGAAGATGGATTAGTTAATTCCCAAACCAGCGAAAAAACATTTAGCCCGCGAGTTGCCAATTCGATTTCGTTGATATCGAAAGTGCTGCGGCAATCTTCAATGACATCATGCAGCCATGCGGCACAACGCATCCGAACCCTTTGTGTTTCGCGGAGCCAAGCAACGGTTGGAGCATACTTTGTCACTTCCTGATAGACGCGGGCCGGGTGACAAATGTAGTCCATGTTGTTGTGTTTGCGTTTTTGCCCGGTATGAGCGGCCTCTGCCATGTTTTGACAAACGAGAATTCTTGGATCATCCATGAGAATTTTTCCTTTCTCTTTCGGTTTTCAAAAAACCACACTGACAGCCGGAAATCATAAGGTCACGGATAGAGCAAGTGCAACCCGCGACCGTGACTGCGTTTGCCGGATCATTACGCTGAATCAACCCAACCAAAGACGGAGTTATTTTGTATGTATCAAACACAGGACAAAACTGTTCGATTGTCGGCGACCATATAATAGTTTCTACAATGCCTTGATGGCTCGTTCCTATGTCCTGAATTTTGTCCCCGATACCGCAGATAAGTTCCGCATAATCACTGGCAAAAAAATGGAATGATCGATCGTTTTCGGTCACTCTGCCTTCGGGATGGTAATAAAAAACATCTGCTCCACCCGCAATTTGTTGAAAAGGCCCAACATGATCGACTGGAACCGTGTCCCCAATTCTTAGCAAACGAGCCAGATGAGGATGATATGATTCCTGCATATCTCGATCAATAATGCGGATCAGGTCTCCAGGACGCAATTGATTCGTCATTTTCCGGCTCCAATCTTCGCCCGCTTCATGAATCCGCAAGCACAGCCGCCGAGCATCAAATCACGCGTATCGCAAATGCATTTGTCAATGCTGCCTATTTCATGCCGCTTGAGACATGATACGCAAACATAATAGCTGCCGTTAAAGCCAGATAGATAATGGTGCTGCCCGTCTTTGAAGCAATGTAAAAAAATTTGGGTCGATTTAATCACATCGCCGGCCCGAAGGTATCGCTGCCCGTTTTCGTCTTCGATACGACCAATATCCTTGGCAAAATCAGGAGGGTTCGTTTGCAACACGAATGTTTCGCCCTCGCATCCTATTAGCTCCAAATCAGCCGTAGCGATTGCATCCCGCCCGTTAAATCGCTGGCCTGAGATATTGATTTCTTTTCCGGAGCAAACATAGGTAGCAGTTTTTTTCCAAAGCTTTGATTCAATCAATTCTTGAACCATGATCAAATCGCCGGGGACCAGAGGCTTTTTCGTGTGTGGATGGAGGCTTTGTGATCGGTTGACGACGACCCTTGCAATGTCACCTTCAGCCATGTCTCGCATGACATTTATTCCTTTCTCAAATTACCACACTGGCAACCAGCCTGCATAAGAGTTTGAATGCTGCAAATACAGACTCCGACGACGGACTTGACTAACTCAATATCTTGACAAAAGACGGCATTTGTATAACTAAAACTCGACCACCTGCCATCTTCGTGTTGGATGTTAATGGCACCTCCTTTAGTGCGATACAGGCCAAGCCAACAAGCAAATCGCTTATCGTGAACGATGTGTTGCAGAACTAGTTCAGTACCGATTTTAACATATCCAGAACCTATAGGCGAAAATGCTACGCTAGTTAGGATTCCTAGCCTAATAACTCGTACTCTATCTCCCGCTTTGAATGGGGGGTTTTCTGGCATACAGTTCTCGTTTCTTTTCGATCAAATTGTCAAGAGCAATTCGCCGTTGTCTCGCCGTCGTTCGAGTCCGAGCATCGATTTCCGCTTCTACATGCCTCCATTCGCCGACGAAACCATTGACACCTGGATTGCCGTTCGTTTTCATATGATGCACTGACCTTTCAAAAGTAACGCCGCCGAAGAATGCCCCCACGATTGCCGTAATTATGAAAATAGTCCGCAAACTGAATTGGTAATACAAAGAAGGGAGCGGATTCGTAACGCTAGCTTTCCCCATCTGAAAAGAAAATTCCCAGAGAACAGTACCTACCAAAATCAACGCCAATGCGGTGAAAATTGACATGTGCTATTCTCTGGGAATATCTGAGAGTTGCCTGAACAGCTTAAACCTTGTATCGTTCTCGCAAAATTTCGATGGTCGGCACGGCGACCGCAACATCTTCCTTTTTGCCCTTGGTTTTGCGATTATCATTCGATGCGGCGACCGCTTCTCCCAACTCGGCGGCCCGCACTAACGAAAAGACTTGCTCGCTCCAACCGCTAAGGATTTGACAGTGCTTATCCTTCGGATCGACTTGAGCCGTACCCGTGCCGTTCAGATTGATCGCATGGACCCACAAGTCTTTGTTGACCGTTGAGCGGTAACGATTGATCATGCTCTGAATTGTGGCTCGCTCGCCGCCCTTTCCGAACCACTTGGACATATTGACGCCGCAATTGATATCATTTTGCGTATAGCAGTTCATATCGCTAATGATAATCAAACGAGCGACGTTCACCTTATGCTTGGTCAGATCGTCAATTCCCCACCACAAACCGGTTTCAGTGCCTCCTCCGACGCCAGCATAGCCCGGATCGGTCCCAAGATATTCTTTATGTCTGCGACTACGAGCATATTCATCAATCAATTTCTTGGTGGTCATACAACTAGAAGCTTCGGAGAAAGGAACCCATACGCAAACATCTCCAAAGACTCCAACTTTCGTGTGGCGACCATACTTTTTCGCAGCAATAGCCGCCAGAATGTTGCCGGCGTCAGAGACCATCAACTTGCTGTTGCCGCTCACTGGACAGCCGGTGCATGAGCCGGAATTATCGACCAAAACGACTGTTACCCCCTCCAGGTCCGGCAGATTTTTACAAGCATTATCCAACATACGATCGGAAATCGATTTCGCGTTCGTAGAGGAAGTGACGCTATCGGCCGTGAAGAAACGGAACGGTAGTTGTTTGGTGTCTTTGATTGAAGAGCACTTTGCATACACCTGATCCCACGCCGCCTCGCTAATGCCGGCCTGTTCAAAGTTTCGAAGATTGCGAGTCAATGCCATTTCGCCCATGATCGGAATGCACATTTCCCACACTTCTTTCGTCGAGCCGAAGTGAGAGACGATATTCTCCCAAGTCACGCCAGCCTCTTTGATAAGCTCGGCGGAGACTTCAGACAATTTTTTGCTAACGAAGAATTCTCTTCGTCGTTTCAGGATTTCAGGCGAATGCGAATCGATGCGTCCATACACGAAATAATCGAAGAGTGCTTTCGTGACCGGACTTCGCTTCTGGCCGGAACGGTTCAACACATTCCGAACCGCCTTTTGCGTATCGTCGCCCTTGATCATCAATAGGATATCGCCGAAAGTCGGACGATCGGTCGAATCGTATTTGAGCAAATTCGCTCCGGTCTGATTCGCAATCGCCACTCCCAAAGACTTCCGAAGGTTCGCCGGCAGAATGCCGATGTATCGGTTATCTTTCTTTTTGGAAAACAAATGGCGATAGGCCGCGAAGACATGACGGATTTCGTCGGCTCGTTGCATGATCTTGGCGGCATACCAAGGGGTCCGCGAGATTCCGCAAGCGGCGGCGACCGCCAACAGGATTTGCGGGGTATAACGAATCTTCAGACCTTTTTCGGGGTCGCGACACCATGCCGCGATGATCAACAAATCTTCCGGATGATCTCCATTCGCGACCGCAAAGGCCGTCTGCACCAACTCCAACGCATTCTCTTCCATTCCGAGCGAAGCCACATTCTTCGCCGAAATCTTACCCTCCTTTTTCAATTCCTTCAGAATGTCCGCCGCGTGCGATCCATCCTTGTAATATTTCGGCTCGTTGAAAAAGCCGCCGCCGACCATGTTGATCAGCTTGGCCGCCGGATCGCCGATTTCATAGGCCCGGCCCGGCACATACCGATGAGCGACGGTATCCTTGTGGGTCCGTTCATGAACCGTGGTCGCCGGCCGCTTGGAAACGCCTAACTTTCGAGACATGAGAGAGATTCCTTTCTCAAAAAAACAATTGTTTGCTGCTGAACGCTAGTTAGTATCCGCTGCCCCATCCGGAATTTCAATCTTGATCACGATTCCTTTTGTACCGATTCGATCCAGGCCGCCATTCAATCGATCGAGAAGAGCGTTTAATTTTTGGGCCGCCTTATCCAGTTCCTCCGTCGTGTCGCGGAAGTTACGGATGCCGTCGCCGATCCGAGCGGGAACAGGCTCGGCCGGTTTTTCATCTTCGTTTGCGGCTACTAAAAGTTGGCGGGATAGTTGAGTGAGAGGCACAAGCTCGCCTTCGTTCATGACAGCGAAGGTGCCATCGGGAGAGATTTTGAACGCGGGATATTTCTTTTTCAAATCCTCCTGAATCAGCCACAAGAAAGTCAAACTGAATAATGCGATAGTTGCTACGCAAGCGGCGACTGAGATTAACCTTTCTTTTCCTTGGCGAGTCATTTTCTGTTTCCCTTCCGATGCTAATTGAATGTCCTCACACCGGACGCCATTTAGTCCATCGAAGCAACTGTTCCCTAAGCCTTTAATCAGCAGTTGGATACTGCTGTTTGAGAAAGGCTTGAATAACGCGACCATCCCATAGCTATGGGAGTCCACGATTTTTTCAATCTGGATTTCCGTGCCGATCTTCACTAAACCGGTTTGTGTGGGATGGTGAGCACTTTCAGTCAAATTTCCGAGTCGAACGATTTTGACTCTATCACCGGCTTGAAATTTCATGGGAACCTTTCAGGAATTTACGGGGACGCCCCATCGAATACAACGTTTTTGCAAAGTCGGCTTCCGAAATATAGTGAATGGTAGGATCGCCATCTTCGATGTAGTCGCAACTGTCTTTAATCGCGAGACGAAATTGGCCATGTCCGGCACACTCGATGAACAAACCCTCTTCCACCACGAGGAAACGCGGCCTCGAACGAACGGAAGATTCATAAACTTCAAAGGATGTTATGAAGATCAAAGCTCCCAAACAGAAAAGCATGAAACTGATAGGTAGGATTGGAACATTTTTCATTTTGCTTGATCCTTCTGAAATTGTTTGATGAGGTAGGCCGCGAAAGTTTCGATTGCAGCGATATCGGCGGCTAGCCGCCACGAATAATACCGAGACTCGATGTACCTTAACACTTCTGCCATCATGTCTTTTTTCATTTGAGACGGTAATTTGATCCTGCCATGCATTGCATCTAGCAAAATCAGTACATCGCGAACAAGCTGGCGACCATACCATTTTGTATCGCCGACTATTGCACCTTGATAGCCGCTCACGAAGTAATTCGTATGACGTTTGCCGAAACTCTTCCAAAAATCAAGCAGGAAAGGAAGCATAGCCCTGTCTGGCGGGCACTTTTGAACTTCGAATAAGCTCCGCATTATCCTAATGAAACGCTCTGGTTGATGTCTGACAAGAAAATCGATGCTTTGGAAGTTTATGACAACCCCGTCCGAAGTATGCATATATTTTCTGTACTCTCTTCTGAAGCCATTACATATCGGCGTCAGCCGAGCAACCTGTTTCCAAGTTATTTTCGGTACAGAACGATATTCCTTCCACTGAATCGCAGACTTTTTTCGTATGCCTGTCCGAGTCGCTTTAGCTTTTTTAGCCATTGTTGATATCCTTGGTAGACGATCCGGTCATGTTGGCGGCCGACCAATCGTGGGTCTGGGTCGATAATACGAGTCTGAAAGAAGGCATTGGCGAGCCGCCGAGCAAGTCTACCTTTGCCGTCAGCGACGACTAAAACACTGTGGACCTTTGGCCAGTTTCGCTTGATGAAGCGAGCGAATTCCTGGTCGCGTCGTTCGTCGCCCATTTTGTCGCTCCGTCATTTGGGATTGATTTTGCGAGTTTTGATTTTGCCGTCGCGTCCGATGCCTATGACTGTTGCTCCAGGAATGGAAGCATCAGATAGGCCGCTGTTGTATCCTTGATCGAAACCTATGGCATAGCTTTGTACCACAGCTCGATTGAAGGAAATGTAACTACCGCAAAGAAATCCGCCTAGGAACAAGATGACGGATGAGACTAAGCGAATTGACCATTTTTTCATTTTCGATTTCCTTTAAGTTAGTAGGCCACCCAGGACTCGAACCTGGAACCTACGGATTATGAGTCCGTTGCTGCTTACCAATTGAGCTAGTGGCCCTCTTCCAGTGAGTAGACCGGTCGGGATTCGAACCCGAAACCTACGGATTAGAAATCCGTTGCTCTATCCG
>Ga0070679_100006751_pt1 | contig 10701 bp, 10 predicted proteins | sample KBSC63BmetaG_FD_65652 | JGI IMG/M metagenome (GOLD analysis project Ga0070679, IMG submission 65652) | Corn rhizosphere microbial communities from Kellogg Biological Station, Michigan, USA - KBS C6-3B metaG | ecosystem: Host-associated > Plants > Roots > Rhizosphere | place: USA: Michigan... | reverse complement strand
CGGCGCGCAGGTGGTTCTCGAACTGCGAGGTGACCGCACCGTCCTGCGTCCAGTGGCCGGTGTTGTGCGGGCGCATGGCGAGCTCGTTGACCAGGACCCGGCCGTCACCGGTCTCGAACAGCTCGACGGCGAGGACCCCGGTGACGTCGAGCTCGCGGGCGATCCGCAGGGCCAGCTCCTGCGCCTGTGTCGCCAGGGAGTCGGCCAGATCGGGGGCCGGGGCGACGACCTCCTTGCAGATCCCGTCCTGCTGCACCGACGCGACCACGGGGTACGCCGCGGCCTGGCCGCTGGGGCTCCGTGCGACCAACGCGGACAGCTCGCGCCGGAAGGAGACGAGCTCCTCGGCGAGCAGCCGTACGCCGGTCGCCGCGACCGCCTCCAGCGCGGGCGCGGCCTCCTCCGGCGTGTGCACGAACCACACGCCGCGACCGTCGTACCCGCCGCGGCTGGTCTTGAGGACGCACGGGAGGCCGAAGGCCACGACCTCGTCGAGGTCGGTCACGACCGCCCAGCGCGGCATGGGCGCGTCGAGCACGGCGAGGGCCTCCCGCATCACCACCTTGTCCTGGGCGTGGACGAGCGCGGCGGGTCCGGGGTGGACAGCGATCCCGGCCTCCTCCAGCGCGTGCAGGTGCTCGGTCGGCACGTGCTCGTGGTCGAAGGTGACGACCCGGCAGCCCTCGACCAGACGCCGCAGCGCGTCCAGGTCGCGGTAGTCACCCACCTCGTGGTCTGGGATCACCTGCGCGGCTGAGACCCCGGGCGCCTCGGCCAGCAGCCGCAGTGGCAGGCCCAGGGCGGCTGCGGGCTCGGCCATCATCCGAGCCAGCTGACCGCCGCCGACGACGGCGATCGTGGGCGCCTGGGCGGGGGTGCCCTCGGAGGCGTCGGCGGGACTCACCCGCAGAAGCGTAGGGGCGGAGCGCAGGACGGCGTCAGGCGGTACGTACGTCGGCGTGCAGCACGGCCGGCGCGCCGGGCGCGTCGAGCTCGAAGCGCAGCCCGTGACCGCGCACCGTGGTGATCAGGGTCGGTCGGCTCGGGTCGTCGCCCAGCTTGCGGCGGACCCAGCCCAAGTGCACGTCGATGGTCTTCGAGGACGTCCAGAACGTGGTGTTCCAGACCGTCAGCATCAGCTCGTCGCGGGACACGACCGATCCCGCCCGCTGCATGAGGAAATGCAGCAGGTCGAACTCCTTGCGCGAGAACACGATCTCGCGCTCATCTCGCCACACCCGGCGGGTAGCCGGATCGACGGCGACGTCCTGGACCTTGAGCACGCATCGAAAATAGGGAGCCAACACGTGGTTGCGCCGGGGAATGGGTCAACTCGCGGGTACTGATCGGTAAAATCCCCCGAGGGGACTCAGGCGCTCTAGGCCCCTGGGACTAGGGACTAGTGACGCCGAACGGCCACGGGCTCCACCAGACCGAACCCCCGGACCGGGCGCGCCGGGAGCGCGCGGGCCTCGAACTGGTCCTCCGGAAGACGCTCCGCGGTGGTGGCGTCGACGATGATCCGGTTGCGCCGCGCGACCGCGGTGAGGCGTGCCGCCAGGTTGACCGGAGGACCGAACACATCGCCCAGGCGCATCACCACCGAGCCCGTCGACAGGCCGACGCGGACGTCGGGCATCCGCTTGTCGCGGCCCACCACGGCGATGATCCCCTCGGCGGTGTCGTAGGCCCGGATCGGGTCCTCGTTGACGAAGAGGACGGCGTCACCGAGGCTCTTGATGACCCGGCCGCGCTGGCCCGCCACGACGTCGGCGCAGCGCGACTCGAAGATCTCCACGAGGTCGCCGAGGCGGTCGTGGTCTAGCCGGTTGCTCAGCGCGGTGAACTGCACGATGTCGGCGAAGCCGACCGTGACCTGGGTCGAGTGGAGGTCGGCGTCGTCGGCACCGAGCGCCTCCACCCGGGCCACCGCCGCCGCCAGGTGGCGCCGCCACACGTAGACCAGGAGCTCCTCGAAGGGCTCGTTCATGGCGTCGAGCAGCTGCAGGGCGACGGCCGCCCGCGAGCCCTCGCCGTTGTCGACGGTGGCCAGCTCCTGCACCCGGTGGACGAGCGTGGCCACCTCCCAGTCGGCGAGCCTGGCCATGGTCTGACCGACCGCGCGGGTCAGGTCGACGGCCATGTCGAAGGTGATCGCGCCCTCGTCGACCAGCCTCAGCAGCGTGCTGACCGCGTCCGCGTCGGCACGGGTGAACGCCCGCTCGGCGCCGCGGTCGGGGAAGCCGAGTGCCCGCCACAGCCGCTGGGCCTGCTCGATGCTCGCGCCGGTCTCGCCCGCGACGTCGGCGGCGCTGTAGACGGCGTCCTCGCCCAGGATCGCGTGCTCGAGCTGCTCGGCCGCCGACTCCTCGGCGCCTGGCTCAGGCGTCATCGTTCCTTGGCGAGTCGTGCAGCCGGCCGAGCAGGTCCGACAGCGTGCGCTGCACCGACTCGACGTCGGGGATGTCGTGGAGTCGGACCGAGCCGTGCGTGCTCGCGTCGCTGACGACCAGGGTTCCGCAGCCGAGCATCCGGTCGATGACGCCCTGGTCGAACGCGACGTCGCTGATACGCATCAGCGGGATGTCGTGCCCCTTGCGCGAGATCCAGCCCTGCCGGGTGATCAACCGCTTGCTGGTGATGGTGTACGTCGAGGTGAGCCAGTCCAGGAACGGACGCGCGACCCACCAGAGCACCACGACGAGCGCGAGGATCCAGACCAGCAGGCTGACGAAGCCGTTGCCGATCAGGCGGTCGAGGAAGATCGCCACCACCAGGGTCACCACGAGGACCAGGCCCGGCAGGATCAGCGCCTTGGGGTGGGTGCGCGTGTCGATCACGACCGACTCGCCGTCGGTCAGCAGCTTCTGCGAGATGCCCACGGGGAGGAGTGTGTCACTCGGCGGGCCGCACGTGAACGACATCGCCCGCAGCGACCGCCCGGGCCTCGAGCCGGCCGGGTACCGCGGGCCCGTCGCCGGCGGGCGGAGCGACCAGCAGGCGGCCGTGGTCGTCCACCCCCGCGGCCACGCCCTCCAGGACCGAGCCGTCGGGCAGGTCGACCCGGACGTGCCGCCCCAGCGTGTCGCACAGCCCGCGGAAGTTGGCCACGAACGTCGTCGGCTCGGACATCATCACGCCCAGCCACAGCCGCAGGTCGTGCAGCACCTGTCCGAAGAGCTCGGTCCGGTCCTCGCGGAACCCCAGCATCGCCAGGGAGGCGGCGGTCGGCACCGGAAGCTCTCCGGCGGTCTGGTCGACGTTGATCCCCACGCCGATGACCGCGAGCGGCTTGTCGGTCCCGTGCGCGCGCACGTGCACGCGCTCGACGAGGATCCCGCAGACCTTCCGCTCGTGCAGGAGCACGTCGTTCGGCCACTTCACCGATCCGCGCAGCCGTCGCGCCACGGCGTACCCGGCGACGAGCGGGACGAGCGGCCACCACTCGTCGTCCACGACCGGGTCGACCACGGCGGAGAAGGTGAGGGCGGCTCCGGGCGGGGTGGTCCACGTCCGCCCCAGTCGGCCGCGGCCGGCGGTCTGGTGGTCCGCGACGACCACGAGCCCTCGTTCCGGAGCCTGCGCGGCCAGCGCGTTGGTCGACTCCGCGGACTCGTGCAACCGGACGTGCCAGTGCGGCCCGGCCGCCTCCTGGAGGCGGCCGAGGTCGAGGGGCACGCGTGGAGAGAGGTCGTTCACGACCACTAGTGTCGGGCACGTGAGCTCCCCTGCGACGAACGAGCCGGCCCGACCGGGAGAGGGCACCGACGTGCCGCCCGAGGACTCCGGCATCGACATCCACACCACGGCCGGCAAGCTCGAGGACCTCCACCGGCGACTCGACGAGGCGGTGCACGCGTCGTCGGCGAAGGCCGTGGAGAAGCAGCACGCCAAGGGGCGGCGTACGGCGCGCGAGCGCATCGAGATGCTCTTCGACGAGGGCTCGTTCGTCGAGCTCGACGAGCTCGCCCGGCACCGGTCGACGGCGTTCGGCCAGGAGAAGCGCCGGCCGTACGGCGACGGTGTCGTCACCGGCTACGGCACCGTCGACGGGCGCCAGGTCTGCGTGTTCAGCCAGGACTTCACGATCTTCGGCGGCTCCCTGGGCGAGGTGTACGGCGAGAAGATCACCAAGGTCATGGACCTCGCCATGAAGACCGGCTGCCCGATCATCGGCATCAACGAGGGCGCCGGCGCCCGCATCCAGGAGGGCGTGGTCTCGCTCGGCCTGTACGGCGAGATCTTCCGCCGCAACGTGCACGCGTCCGGGGTGATCCCCCAGATCAGCCTGATCATGGGCTCCTGCGCGGGCGGGCACGTCTACTCCCCGGCCGTCACCGACTTCACGGTGATGGTCGACGGCACCTCCAACATGTTCATCACCGGCCCCGACGTGATCAAGACGGTCACCGGTGAGGACGTGACGATGGAGGAGCTCGGCGGCGCGCGGACCCACAACACCAAGTCGGGCAACGCCCACTACATGGGCTCCGACGAGGAGGACGCGATCGAGTACGTCAAGACGCTGCTGTCGTTCCTTCCCCAGAACAACCTCGACCCGGCCCCGTCGTACGACCAGCCGGCGGAGCTCGACGTGACCGACCTCGACCGCACGCTCGACGTCGTGATCCCCGACGGCGCCAACCAGCCCTACGACATGCACGAGGTGATCGCCGCCGTCCTGGACGACGAGGACTTCTTGGAGGTGCAATCGCTCTTCGCGCCCAACATCCTGGTCGGCTTCGGCCGCGTGGAGGGGAAGTCCGTCGGCGTCGTCGCCAACCAGCCGATGCAGTTCGCCGGCACCCTCGACATCGACGCCTCGGAGAAGGCGGCGCGGTTCGTGCGCACCTGCGACGCCTTCAACATCCCGGTGCTGACGTTCGTCGACGTGCCGGGCTTCCTGCCCGGCACCGACCAGGAGTGGAACGGCATCATCCGGCGCGGCGCCAAGCTCATCTTCGCCTACGCCGAGGCCACCGTGCCGCTGGTCACGATCATCACGCGCAAGGCCTACGGCGGCGCGTACGACGTGATGGGGTCCAAGCATCTCGGCGCCGACCTCAACCTGGCCTGGCCCACGGCCCAGATCGCGGTGATGGGCGCGCAGGGGGCGGTGAACATCCTCTACCGCAACGAGCTGCGTGCGGTCGACGACGCCGAGACACTGCGCGCCGAGCTGATCACCGCCTACGACGACACGCTGGCCAACCCCTACGTCGCCGCCGAGCGAGGGTACGTCGACGGCGTCATCGCTCCGCACGAGACGCGGATCGAGATCGTGAAGGCCCTGCGCCTGCTCGGCTCCAAGCGCGAGCTGCTGCCGAGCAAGAAGCACGGGAACATCCCGCTCTGATGGGCGCCGTGAACGAGCCCGAGTCCGCCGCGCCGTTCCTGCGCGTCGTCAAGGGTGAGCCGAGCGCGGACGAGCTGGCCGCCCTCGTCGGCGTGCTCGCCTCGCTGAGCGCGCCCGCGGCCCCGGCCCCTCGTCGTACCCGCTCCTGGAGTGCGCCGGCCCGTCTCCACCAGGTCGTCCACCCCCACGGCCCGGGCGGCTGGCGCGCCTCGGGGCTCCCTCGCTGACTCGCTGAGCTGTCCGGATCCGGCGACCGCACCAGTGCGGTGAGCCACCCACCGTCCGAGCGCCCGAAGTGGTGGCTGCGCCACCGCCGAGTCCAGCGCCCGCCCCGGTGCGGTGAGCTACCCACATTCCAGCGCCAGAAATGGTGGCTGCGCCACCGCCACGCGCCAGGCAGCCACCACGATCCCGGAGAGCCGACCGGCGGCTACCCGATCGCAGTTCGAGCTCGCCGCCGGCGGACCTCGGCCCCGATCGACCAGCCCGCGCCAACGACCAGGGCCAGCGCCCACGCGAGGATCTCGACCGTCCAGCCCGGCGGATGGAACTGCACGTCGACCGCACGTCCGGAGGACGTGGCCGGCACGTGCACGGTCAGCAGGTAGCCGTCGACGGAGCCTGCCAGAGAGGCCCCGGAGACGTGGTATCCGGGCCAGTCGAGCAGCCGCAGCACGACCGTCCCACCCTGTGCGGGCACGGCGTCGACGTGGAACGACGTACGCGTGGCCCCCACCTCGACGTGCGACACCGAGGTACCGGACGACGTCCAGGCCACGCTGCCCGCACCGGCGATCGGGGTGGTGCGCGTCCACAGCACGGCGTACGGCGTCTGCTCGGCGATCCGCCACCCGGACGGTGGGTTCTGCAGCGTCTCGGCCGGGAGGCTGGCCCGGACGAGGAGCAGCGAGCTCACGCCGAGCAGGTCGACCCGCAGCCTGCCCGTCGTCGGCTCGGTGCTGAACAGGGTGCCCAGCAGGCTCGAGCAGGTGTCGCCCTCGTAGTAGATGCAGTAGCGGTTCTTGTAGGCCAGCTGGCTGATCGCGGTGTAGGTGTTCTGCGCTCGGAGCCCGGTCAGGTACCACGCGGAGCCGATCGGCAGCTGGCGGGCCGCGGCCGGGTCCGCCCGGTTCTCGGCGTCCGTGCCGCCGACCTGGAGGAGGTCGCCGGTCGCGGCCGGGTACAACCCGGCGTACGCCGAGACGTGGGTCGGCGCGTTGCGCTGCGGAGAAGGAGGCGTGGGGAAGAAGGCGTGCTGGAGCACCACCACCAGCACGGTCGCGGCTCCGGCGAACACCGCGACCCGGCCGAGCTCGCGCCGGCGTACCAACCACCAGACGCCGGCGAGCGCGGCGCCGACCAGGACCAGCGCGGAGAGGTGGGCCCGCCACTCCGAGGACGTCCGCACCAGGGACAGCGTGGCCGCGATCACGACCCACCCCAGCGAGTAGCCGAGGCGACGCCCGGAGGGCCTGGCCAGGCCGAACCGGTGCCACACCACGACCAGCAGGACCGCGAGGGTGATGACCAGGAACGGCTCCAGCCGCAGCGGCCACCGCAAGGGGCCGATCTGCGAGATGCCGTCGACGATGCCGAGCGTCACCGCAGTCAGCGCGAGCAGGCCTCCGAGCGACCGCCAACCCTCGCGGAGCCGCCGGAGGTCGACCCAGCACAGCACCGGGAGCAGCCAGACCAGGTAGTGATAGGGCAGCAGGCTGTGGCTGGTGCCGGAGACCGACGTCGTCGGCAGCACGCCCGCGAACATCGCGAGCGGGTCGGTGGTGAACTTGCCACCGAAGAGGTGCACGCCGGTCTGTCGCGCCGTCACCGACGCCGTGAGCACACCGGGCAGGTAGACGGTCAGCGCCACGAGCCCCATCAGGACGCCGGCCAGGAGGACCCGGAGGAGCCCCTTCCGGTCACGCAGGAGCAGACAGTCGAGCAGGCACGCGAGCAGCACCGCGATCAGCATGATCGTGCCGAACACGTAGCCGACCGTCACCAGCAGGTATCCCGCGACCAGGGCCGGCAAGGGGTTGGCGCCGTGGAGCATCGTGCGCCGCAACCCCCACCAGACCCAGGGGAAGAGTGCCCAGATCATGAGGCCGGCCGCCCACGAGGGCAGGTCGAGGTACTGCGTCATCCCTCCCATCGGCACGAGCACGCCGGCCGTGTACGCCGCGGGCGGGGGCGCGTCGTACGAACGCACCAGGAGGTAGACGCCGACGACGCCGACCGCGACCAGGCCCAGCTTCACCAGGGTCGTGACGAGCAGCATGTCGCCGACCACGGTCGCCAGCAGCCCGATGCCGATGGTGAGGGGGGACCACAGGGCCCACTGACCCTCCGCGGCGTAGTTGCCGGCGCGCCAGGCGTGCGGGTCGAGTGTGGTCCAGTCGCCGTGGCGTACCAGATCGCCCAGGTGGTACCACCAGCCGTAGTACGCCGCCGCAGTGTCGCCGTACCAGAAGTAATGGTGGTCGCCCACGAGCACCAGCCCGAAGGCGAGGAGCACGGTCGCGACGGCTCCCGCCGCCCACCGCAGATCGTTCCGAGCGCCGGACACGACGGGAGCGGTCACGCCGTGACCGCCGCGAGGAAGACCGACGATCCGAACGGCAGGTCGCGGCGGGCCAGCGCTCGCCGGTCGAGTCCGCAGAGCCCGAGCAGCAGACGCTCGGCGGCCCGGCTCACCGGCGGGAGGTCGACGACGTCGGCGGGCTCGGTCCGACCTGCCCGCCCGAAGCGGTGCTGCAGGTGGCGCACCGCCCGCTCCGCCGCGAACGCCGGGAACACACCGGCGAACCCGTAGGTCGCGCGCACGACCTCGAACCCGGCGTCGGTGACGGCAGCGACGGCCCGGGCTCGGGTGTAGCGCCGGTGGTGCCCGTTGGCGATGTCGTGGTCGGACCAGGCCCACTGGTAGGCCGGGACGGACAGCAGCAGCCGGCCACCCGGACGCAGCACCCGGTGCAGCTCGGCGAGTGCGGTCGCCTCGGGCTCGCAATGCTCGACGACGTCGAACGCGCTCACCACGTCGAACGACCCGTCGGCGAACGGCAGCGCCAGCACCGACCCGCAGATCCCGGACGGCGCCTGCAGCCCCCGCGGATCGAGGTCCAAGGACACCTTCTGCGGAGCGGTCAGCCAGCCCACGCTCGGACCGTCGGCGCTGCCCACGTCCAGCAGCCGCTGCGGCTCGCCGACGTAGCGCTCGAGCGCCGTACGCAACATGTCGCTGCGTGCGCGGTACCACCAGTAGTCCGGCTGGAGGATCGACGGCGAGCCCCCGTGCGGGGTCGGGAGGGGCTGGCCGGACACCGGGGAAGGGTAACGTTCCGCGCCTGACGGCCTGCTGACCGGCACTCGTCCTGTCCCGCCGTGCGTGGGGCTTCTGCGACACTCGCCCGCGTGATCCCGTTCGTCCTGGCCTCGGCGTCCCCGGCTCGCCTCGCCACTCTGCGAGCAGCCGGCGTCGAGCCGTCGGTGGTCGTCTCGGACGTGGACGAGTCACAGGTCACCGGACTCTCACCCCGCGACCTCGCGCAGCGGCTGGCCGAGCTCAAATGCGCCGCCGTGGCCGACGAGGTCGGCTCCGCACACCTGGTGCTCGGCTGCGACTCGGTCCTCGAGCTGGACGGCGAGGCCCTCGGCAAGCCCGGCGATCCCGACGAAGCGGTACGCCGATGGCGGGCCATGCGCGGACGCACCGGCCTGCTGCACACCGGTCACTGCCTCCGCGACACCGCCGACGACCGGCAGGCGGCGGCGACCGGGACGACGGTCGTCCACTTCGCCGAGGTGACCGACGACGAGATCGCGGCGTACGTCGCCAGCGGGGAGCCGCTCCAGGTCGCGGGAGCGTTCACCATCGACGGGCTCGGTGGGCCGTTCGTGACCCGGATCGAGGGCGACCACCACAACGTGGTCGGACTGAGCCTGCCGCTGCTACGCGACCTGATGGCCGAGCTCGGCCACGCCTGGACCGACCTCTGGCGCGCTCCGCGTTCGGGTAGTGTGCCTGACAACGGGCCATAGACCGTTCGCAGGCACACGACTCGCCACCCGGGCCCAAGAGCGTGCCGACACCATGCATGTGGCCGGGGGCGCCCGCGGACCCATCGCGCCCCCACCAGCGGCGCCAGCGTGTGGACCTGGTGGTCGGGCTCGAGACCGACGGCCAGAGCTCACTCGGCCAAGACGTCATGCGAACTGGTGGCTCGAGCGACCGGATCGTATGACGTCGTGAAGCGTGTGGCGGCCTCGCGCACGTGCCCCGATCAGACGCAGTCCCCGCGCTCGGGCTCCAGGCCGGGGCGCGGCTCCGGCAACCGGTGCGCCGGGCCGAAGAGGGCTACCGGGCTGTCGAGGTCGAGCCGGCTGTCGGGAGTACGGAAGACGTACTTGCGGAACAGGTAGAACCGCGCGACCTGCCCGATCAGGGCACCGATCACGTTGCCGAAGACGTTGTCGGAGACCGGGTCGGTCAGCCCGAGCACGTGCCGGCTGAACCACAGCGTCGCCACGGCGATCGGCAGCGTCACGACGTTGATCACGAAGAACGCCGTACGGCCGCCGTCCGAATGCACCGGCGGGCGGTGCCGGAACGCCCAGTACCGGCTCAGCCGGTAGCTGACCATCATGCCCACCACGTTGGCCAGCACCAGGGCGGTCAGCGGCGCCTGCTCCAGCCACGGGTGGGAGGTCAGGTAGAGGCCGTGGACCAGGAAGTTGAAGATGGTGAAGGAGGCGAGCGTCGACAGCCCGCCGGTGACCATGAAGCGACCGATCTCCACCACGATGTGTGGCAGTGCTTGCGGTCGCGACACCCGAGCAGTCTAGGCAGAACCGCGCGTCCGGCCCCGCATCACCAGCACGAGCGTCACGAGCAGTTCCACGACCCGAGTCCTGCCCGTGGGGCGCACCGGGACGCCGGCGAGTTGCGCCTCAGGTCGCGGCATCGCGCGCGGCGTCCTCCACGACGCCGGTCGTGACGTCGCGACGGTGCTGGAGGGTCTCGGGGGCGGAGAGCACGGCGAACACGGGGAGCACGCACACGGCGGCACACAGGACGAACGTCGGGCCGTAGCCGGCCGCGTCGGCGACCCACCCGGTCACGACCGGGCCCAGGACCGAGCCGACATCGCCGGCCATCTGGTAGACGGCCACGACGGTGCCGCCCTTGCCGGCCACCACGTCGCCCATCACCGCTCCGGGAGCCACCGAGTCGGACGCCGCCGCGACGCCGAGCAGTACGGCGACGCTCAGCAGGCCCACCGTCGCCGGCAAGACCGGTAGGAGCAGGAAGCCGATCGCGCCGACGAAGAGGCCGACCACGATGACGG
>Ga0070679_100006748_pt1 | contig 10703 bp, 9 predicted proteins | sample KBSC63BmetaG_FD_65652 | JGI IMG/M metagenome (GOLD analysis project Ga0070679, IMG submission 65652) | Corn rhizosphere microbial communities from Kellogg Biological Station, Michigan, USA - KBS C6-3B metaG | ecosystem: Host-associated > Plants > Roots > Rhizosphere | place: USA: Michigan... | reverse complement strand
CATGTTCCAGCGCGCGCTCGATCTCGGCTACGTCGGCTGGATGTACGACTTCGGCGAGTACGTGCAGCCGCAAGTGCTCGCGTCGAACGGCATGACCGGCGAAGAGTTCCACAACCTGTTCCCCGTGCTCTACGATAAGGCGGCGCACGACGCGCTCGAGAAGATGCTGCCCGGCGACTGGTACTACTTCTCGCGCTCGGGCTACACCGGCTCGCAGCAGTACGCGCCGATGGTCTGGTCGGGCGATCCCGACGCCTCGTTCGACGACGCCGAAGGGCTGCCCGCGCAGATGCGCGCCGGCATCACGCTGTCGATGTCGGGCGTCGCGCACTGGGGCTCGGACATCGGCGGCTTCAAGTGCCAGAACGACGGCGGCGCCGGTGCCGATGGCGAGCTGCTCACGCGCTGGATCGAAGCGGGCTCGATGTCGTCGAACATGCACGACGAGGACGCCTGCTCCGGCGGCAGCGGCAAGGCCACCATCTGGAGCTCGCCCGACGCGCAGACGGCCTGGCGCACCTACGCGCGGCTGCACACGCGCATGCTGCCCTACTTCGTGGCGCTCGCGGCCGACGCGCACGCGACCGGCGCGCCGGTCGTGCGCAGCCCGTGGGTCATGCATCCCGAGCGGCGCGAGCTCGCGCCCGTCGGTGACGCGTTCTACGTGGGACCGTCGCTGTACGCGGCGCCGGTGGTGGCGCGCGGCGCGACGACGAAGGACATCGTGCTGCCGCCCGGGCTCTTCGTCGACTGGCACGACGGCACGCTCCTCGACGGCGGCTCGGGCGGCGTCACCGCCACGGTGCCGGCCGCGCTCGACAAGCTGCCGCTCCTGCTCGTCGACGGCGCGCTCCTGCCGCTCCTCGATCCGACCATCGACACCGATATCGCGGAGACCAACGCGGACGTCGTCGGCTTGAGCGACGTCGCCGACGTCTACGACGTGGTCGGCGTCGTCTCGAAGTCGAGCGGCGCGGCGCAGTTCACGCTCGCCGACGGCGGCACGCTCTCGGCGACCTACAGCGGCAACCTCGCCGCCTGCGCCACCTGCACCGTCACGCCGCTCGGCGCGCGCCTGCAGGAGGTGAAGGTCGAAGCCACCGGCGACGTCGACGCCGGCGGGCTGCATCTGTCGTCGAGCGGCGTGGGGCGGCGGCTGCGCTGGGATCTCTACGTCGTCGACTAGCGAGCGAACGAAGGCGCGGAGCCTTCGCGCCCCGGAGGCGAGCGCAGCGAGCCGACCTGGCGCGCCGCGCCGACCTGGCGCGCCGCGCCGCAGAGAGCGAGCGATGCGACAACTGATATAGTGCGCGCCGATGCGCGCCCTCATCGGCACGAGCGGCTTCTCCTATCCGGCGTGGAAGGGTCACTTCTACCCGGAGGATCTGCCGCAGAAGCAGTTCCTCTCGTTCTACGCCGCGCGCTTCTCGACGGTGGAGATCAACAACACCTTCTATCGCATGCCGTCGCCGAAGCTCTTGCAGGGCTGGGCGGCCGAGGTGCCCGACGGCTTCACCTTCGCCATCAAGGCACCCCAGCGCATCACACACCAGAAGCGGCTCAAGGAGTGCGACGACGTCGTCGCGGCGCTGCTCGGCCTCGTCGAGCTGCTCGCCGAGAAGCAGGGGCCGATCCTGTTTCAATTGCCGCCCAACCTGAAGAAGGACGTGCCGCGGCTGCAGGCGTTCCTCGCGGCGATGCCGCGTCGCTGCCGCGCGGCGTTCGAGTTCCGGCACGAGAGCTGGCTCGGCGACGACACCTACGAGGTGCTGCGCGCCGCCGACGCCGCCTTGTGCATCGCCGACACCGAAGACTTGTCGACGCCGCTCGTGGCCACCGCGAAATGGGGATATCTGCGTTTGCGTCGCGAAGATTATGTCGAATCCGATATTCGCAAATGGGGCGAGCGGATATCGGCGCAGAATTGGGATGACGCCTTCATCTACTTCAAGCACGAGGACGAAGCCAAAGGCACCGTCTACGGCTCGTTATTGAAGTCGATATTGAAATAACATGTAGGATATTGGACTACACGATCGACGCCGTGCTACCATTTCGCCCATGGCGATGCGATCGATGGCGTCGGCGACGATTTCCTTCGGGCTGGTCAGCATTCCGGTGCGGCTCTACTCCGCGACGGAGGCGTCGGCTTCGATCTCGTTCAACCTCCTGCACCAGCCGCCGTGCGGATCGCGGCTCCGCCAGCAATATATCTGTATCAAGGAAGAGGTCGTCGTTCCGCGCGAGGAAATGGTCAAAGGGTACGAGTTTCAAAAGGGCGAATATGTCGTTTTCACGCCCGATGAATTGAAGGAGCTCGAAGAGGCGTCGACGCAGACCGTCGACATCACCGAGTTCGTACCGCTGGCCAAGGTCGATCCCGTCTATTTCGACAAAGCCTATTTCCTCGGGCCCGACAAAGGCGGCGACAAGCCGTACAAGCTGCTCGCGCGCGCCATGACCGAGTCGGGCCGCGCCGCGCTCGCGCGATATGCGGCGCGCGGCAAGATGTATCTCGTCCTGGTGCGGCCGATCGGCGACAAGCTGGTCATGCAGCAGCTCCACTACGCCGACGAGGTGCGCGACATCGCCGAAGTTCCCGTCGGTGACGCGGAGGTGCGCGAGCAGGAGCTCAAGCTCGCCAAGCAGCTCGTCGAGCAGATCGCGCGCGAGACGTTCAACCCCGACGCCTACGAGGACGAGGTCAAGAAGCGCGTCGAGGAGCAGATTCAGCGCAAGGTCGAGGGCAAGGAGATCGCGATGTCGCCGGTGGAGGCGAAGCCGGCGCAGATCATCGATCTCATGGAGGCGCTCAAGGCGAGCCTGGCCAAGCAGCCGGAGCCGCCCGCGCCGAAGAAGCAGGCCAAGCGCGCCGACGCCGAGGCGCCGGCGGCGAAGACCGCGAAGAAGAAGAAGGGCGCGTAGCGCCCGCCTCGTCGATCCTTATTGCTTTCGCTGGAGGAACATCCAGCCATGCCCCTCGCAGTCTTCCACGCGATGGCGACGCCCCGGGCCGCCGTCCTCGAGCGGCGATAGGATCGACGCGCCCGCCGCCACCGCGCGCGCGAAATGCGCGTTCACGTCGTCGACTTCGACGAGGACGCCATCGCCTCCACCCCGTTTTCGTACGCGAGCATCGGAATCGCCATGCCCACATGCTACCGCCGTGATACAAAACCGGCGTGGGCTACTCGGCCGAGGACGTCGCCAAGCTGCTGGGCGTGTCGGTGCGCCAGGTGCGCTCCTACGTCCGCGACGGCTTCCTCGCGCCCGCCGTCGCCGACGACGGCACGCCGCGCTTCAGCTTCCAGGACGTCGTGCTCCTGCGCACTGCCGCCGGGCTCACCGCCGCGCGCATCGCGCCGGCGCGGGTCAAGCGCGCGCTGGCGCGGCTCCGGCAGCAGCTCCCCGAGGGGCGGCCGCTGTCGGGCGTCGCCATCGCCGCCGAAGGCAACCGCATCATCGTGCGCGACGGCGGCGCGCGCTGGAATCCGGAGTCGGGCCAGGTGCTGTTCGACTTCCGCGTCGCCGAGCTCGCCGAAGGCATCGCCGAGCTCAAGCCGAAGGCGCCCGCGCCGCCGCTCGACACCATCGAGGTCGCCGCCGCCGACGAGTGGTACCAGATCGGCTGCCGCCGCGAGGACGAGGGTGACAGCGACGGCGCCGTCGCCGCGTACCGGCGCGCCATCGAGACCGACGCCGGGCACGCCGACGCGCTGGTCAACGTCGGGCGGCTCCTGCACGAGCGCGGCGATCGCGCGGCGGCGCTGCAGGCGTACGAGAGCGCGCTTCAGCTGCGGCCCGAGGATCCGGTCGCCGCCTTCAACCTCGGCGTCGCGCTCGAAGACGCCGAGCGTTTCGACGATGCGGCCGCGGCCTATCAGCGTGCCATCGCCGCCGACCCGCGCGCCGCCGATGCCCACTACAACCTCGCCGGTGTGTTCGAGCGTCTCGGCGATCGCGCCTCGGCGCTGCGTCACCTGCGCACCTACAAGAAGCTGACCGGCCGATGAAACGAACGCTCGTCCTCGTCGTCGCGCTCGCGGGCGGCTGCAAGATCACCAACGACCCGCAGCTCAAGCAGCACAGCGCGGAGGCGCACACGGCCATGGCCGCGCTGCGCGCCAAGACCGAAGCGTTCGTGCAGAAGAACGGGCGCTGCCCGAAGGCGGGCGAGGTCGAGCGCGTCGCCGATCCGTGGGGACGCGCCTACATCGTCGTCTGCCCCGGACAGAAGGGGCACGCCGCCGACGTGGTGTCGAAGGGTCCCGACGGCGACGTCGGCACCACCGACGACGTCCGCTCCTGGGACTGAGCGACCTCGTGTAGGATGCGCGCATGCGCATCGCCGTCGTCGCTCTCGTCCTCGCCGCGACCGCCTCGACCACGCAGGCCGACACCGCCGCCGGCGGCAAGGCGATCAGGTTCAGCGAGCACGGCTTCGCCATCGTGCCGCCCGCCGGGCACGACGCGGCGCAGATGCAGCAGGTCGTGACGATGATGCTGCCGGGGGCGGGCGGCTTCGCGCCGAACGTGAACGTGCAGGTGCAGCCGTTCCACGGAACGATTGAGGAGTACCTGAACGTGTCGAAGGATCAGTTCAAGTCGGGCGGCATCACGCTCCTCAGCGAGAAGCACGACGCGCGCACGGCGACGATCGAGTACAAGGGCACGATGCAAGGGCAGCCGCTGCACTGGTACGCGCGCGCGTTCCTCGCCAAGAACGGGCTGGTGCTGGCGACGGGGACGGCGCTCGAGTCGCAGTGGAAGAGCGCGAGCGCGGTGCTGCGCAAGTCGGTCGACAGCCTGCGTCCGCTTTAGCCGCTGTAGGGCAGCGGCTAGCTAGACCAGGAGCGCGCGCTCGTGCGTGAGGAGCCAGCGCTTGCGCTCGATGCCGCCGCCGTAACCGCAGAGGGTGCCGTCGGAGGCGATGACGCGGTGACAGGGCACGACCAGCGACACCGGGTTGCGGCCGTTGGCGGCGCCGACGGCGCGCACCGCCTCGGGGCTGCCGACCTTGCGCGCCAGCTGCGCGTAGGACCACGTGGCGCCGACGGGGATCTGGCGCAGCGCGGCCCAGACGCGCGCCTGGAACGGCGTGCCGCCGAGATCGACGGCGATGTCGTCGAGCGCGTCGAGCTCGCCGGCGAAGTAGCGCTTGAGGCGCGAGGCGGCGCCGGCGGGATCTTTGGCGCGCACGGTTTCGATGTCGTCGCCGAAGCGCGCCTTGAAGTGCTCGGCGAGGCGACCGTTGCGATCGTCGAACACGAGGCCGACGAGCGCGTCGCCGCGGCCGAAGAGCTCGAGCTCGCCGACGGGTGAGCGCACCGTGGCGGTTTCAATCTTGATCATTTGAACACCTCATTTTGCCAGAGATGCATTGCGGCGTAGGCGCGGAACGGGCGCCACGCTTCGGCGCGCGCGAGGAGGCCGCGCTCGTCGGTGTCGAAGGCGCGGCGCAGCCACAGGTCGCCGGCAGGGAACGCGTCGGGCTCGCCGAGGCGCATGCCGAGATACTGCGCGGTCCACATGCCGATGCCGGGCAGCGCCGTGAGCTTGCCGACGAGCGCGTCGAGCTCGAGCGTGCCGTCGAGCGCGACCGTGCCGCCGGCGACGGCGGCGGCGAGCGTGGCGATGGCCGCGCCGCGCGCGCGCGGCATGCCGACGACCTTGGCGATCTCGTCGCCGCCGACGTCGGCGAGGACGCGCGCAGTGGGGAACAGGTACGCGAGCGCGCCGTCGGGCTCGCCGAGCGGCGTGCCCCACGCGGCGACCAGCTTGCCCGCCAGTTGCGACGCGCGCGCCACCGACACCTGTTGCCCCAGGATGGCGCGGATCGCCAATTCGAGGCCGTTCCAGCCGCCCGGCACGCGCCGGCCCGGGCAGGCGCGTACCGCAGCGCGCAACGCCCGATCGCGCGACAGCGTCTCACCGATGGCGAGCGGATCGGCGGCGACGTCGAACAGCCGGCGGATGCGCTCGACGGCGTCGCGCAGCCCGCGCGCCGACGGCACGCGCAGGCTGGCCACGAGCGCGCGCCCGTCCGCCTGCGCGCGCACGCTGACGATGCCGCCGTCCGCCGTGGTGCGCCGGTAGACGGCGTCGGCGCCGCTGCCGCTGATCTCTTCGACGCCGGGGATGGCGCGCCCGGCCAGGAACTCGACGAGCGGCGCCCACGCGTACGGCGCGCGCACCGGCACGCTCAGCGTCAGCGCGCCGCCGTCACCGCGCGTCCGCGCGCGCGCACGCAGCTCCGACGGCGTGCGGCCGAAGGCGTGCCGCATCGCCGCGTTGAAGCGGCGAACCGAGCCGAAGCCGGCGGCGAACGCGATCTCGGCCAGGCCGAGCCCGGTCTCGTCGATGAGCTGACGCGCGAAGTGCGCGCGCCGCGTCTGCGCCACCTGCAGCGGCGACGTGCCGACGTGCGACGCGAACAGCCGGCGCAAGTGGCGATCGCCGACGCCGAGCCGCTCCGCCAGCCGCTCCACGCCGTCGTCGCCGAGCGCGCCGGCGTCGATGAGCTGCATGGCGCGCTTGATCGTCGTCGACGTGCCGCTCCACGCCACCGCGTCCGGCCGGCAGCGCGCGCAGGCGCGGAAGCCCGCCGCCTCGGCCGCCGCCGGGTGGCGATAGAAGGTCACGTTCTTGCGCAGCGGGATCTTCGCCGGGCAGCCGGGGCGGCAGTAGATCCCCGTCGAGGTCACGGCGACGACGAAGCGCCCTTCGAAGCGGCGATCGCGGCTGGCGATCGCCCGGTACAACGTGTCCGACTCCATGCCCGCTTCCATGCCGTCGATTTCTAGCGCCGGCTCGCGCTTGCGGCTGGCCATTTCCGGACGTCAATGCGGCAGGACGATCTCGGGATCCTTCCGGCGGCGGCGATAGACGAGCACGGTGCGGCCGAGCACCTGCACGAGCTCCGCGCCGCCGGCGTCGGCGACCGCGGCCCCGAGCGCGCGCCGATCGGCGCCCGCCGACTCGCCGAGCTTGACCTTGACGAGCTCGTGCGTGTCGAGCGCGACATCGAGCGCGGAGACGAGCCCTTCGGAGAGACCGTCCTTGCCGACGAGCACCACCGGCTCGAGGTGGTGGCCCATCGCCCGCAGAAAGCGCTTTTGCTTGCCCGTCAGCACCGGGTACACATAGCACGAATGACCGCCATCGACGTGCGCGCGCTCGACTTCGCCTATCCCGACGGACCGCCGGTGTTGCGCGCGCTGTCGCTGGCGGTGCCGGCGCGGGCGCGCTGCCTGCTCGTCGGCGCCAACGGGTCGGGCAAGACGACGCTGCTGTCGATCGTCGGCGGACGGCACATGTGCGCCGACGCCGCCGTGCGCGTGCTCGGGCGGCCCGCGTTCAGCGACACCGCGCTCGTGCACGACGTGTCGTTCATCGGCGGGCAGTTCCCGCTCGACGTCGATCTCACGGTCGCCGAGCTGCTCGCCGCGCGCCCCGACGCCGACGCCGCGCGGCGCGACGAGCTCGTGCGCGTGCTCGACATCGATCGGCGCTGGCGCATGTGCCGCGTCAGCGACGGGCAGCGCCGGCGCGTGCAGCTCATGCTCGGCCTTCTGTGGCCGTGCAAGGTGCTGCTGCTCGACGAGGTCACCACCGATCTCGACGTCATCGCGCGCGGCGATCTGCTCGCGTTTCTGCGCGCGCAGGACACGACCATCTTGTACGCGACGCACATCCTCGAAGGGCTCGAGGACTGGGCCACGCACCTCGCCTACCTGCACGACGGGCGCATCGCGCTGATGTCGCCGCTCGACGCGGTCGACGAGTATCGCGCGCTCAAGGACGGGCGCACGACCACGCCGCTCTTGCGGCTCGTCGACGGCTGGCTGCGCCGCGACCGCAAGCCGCGTTAGCGACGGCCGCGTCAGCGACGGCCGCGTCAGCGACGGCCGCGGTTGCGGCGCGCGACCAGCGACGGCAGGCCGTGGCGCTCGCGCAGCTCGGCCCACGACAGCTCGCGCCATGCGCGCGGACCTCGCCGACCGCTCAGCGCCTCGGCGACGGCGAGCGCGACCTCGCGATCGAGCGCGCCGAGCTGCTCGCGGCTGGTGACCACGTGGCCGAGCAAGCTGGCGAACGGATGCGCCATCGGCGCCCCCTCGGTCAGAAGCTCGTCGGCGACCGCGCACAGCGCCGCCGCCCGCTCCTCGCGTGGCGCTCCACGCGTGAGCGCCGCCGCGCCGGCGATGCGCGCGCGCAGGTCGCGCACGAGCCCGCGCCACTTCTCGCGCGGCAAGGCCAGCGTGCCGTCGAAGCGCACCTCGCCGCCGAGCAGCGTCACCTGCGTCGTCGGCTGCGCCTCCGGCCACGCCACCGACGGGCGCGCCGCGCCGTTGAACCACAGCCGCTTGAGCTTGTGCGCGCTCAAGGTCAGGCCGCGCGCCGTCACGCGCTCGTGCAGCGCCGCCTCCGCGCGCCGGACCTGTTCGGGCTCGACATGCGCGAAGACGAGGTCGTCGCCGAAGCGCGCATAGAACGCGCCGTCGACGCGATCGAGCGCGGTGTCGACGTCGCCGAGATACAGGTTGAGCACGACGTTGGTCACCGGCGAGCCGAACGGCATGCCCACGAACGGCACCGACGGCGCCGCCGCGGCGTCGAGCACCGTCGGCCGCACCACGCCCTCGACGAGCGCCCAGGCCGCCTCGGTGCCGGCGCGGTCGAGCCCGAGCGTCGTGCGCAACAGCGGCCACAAAGGCGAGCCGGTGGCGAGCGGCACGCTCTCGCAGAAGCGGCGCACGTCGGCGCGCAGCACGTAGAGCCCGCGCGCGCGCGGATCGGGCCGCAGCCGCCGGTGCGCGCGCACGAAGCGGGCGAAGTCGCGCAGCGCCTGCCAGTTGGAGCGTCCGCGCCGGAACGAATAGAGCCGCGGCGACAGCCGCTCGCCGATCACCTCGTCGAGCACCTCGGCCACCACGCCGTGCACCACGAAGTCGCACAGCGCGAAGCGGCACAGCTCGCGCTCGCGGTCGACCAGCGCGCGATAGCGCAGCGCCGGCGTCAGCACGTAGCTGCCCTCGCGCACCGCGCGCGCGATCAGCCGCGCCACCTTGCGCTTGTCGTGGACGAGGTCGGCGAGCGACGCGCCGTCGTGCACCAGCTCGTAGAGCCGCCGCGTGCCGGCGTAGCGCAGGTGCATGCGCTCGAGCTGCCGCTCGTAGCGTGCTGCGTCCCCCAGCTCCCTGACGACGTTCATGGGAAAAAAAGCGGCCCCGAGGGGTGGTTGGTAGTGCACCCGCTCCCTTGTGGACGGCGCCGAGGCCGCAACCTCCGTCGCCGCAGAAGACAGGCGGCTCGCGCCGCGCGCCCTCGGGGCCAATCGTTTACGGCGGCAACAAGAGCTGGCCGCCGGTGCAATTGCCCGTCGAGCACAGGTTGGTCGAGCGCGCGCCGCTCAAGCCGACGGCGTACGGGATGGTGCGGATGAGGTTCCAGCCGCTGACGAACGCGCCCGCGCTGTCGACGTTGAGCACCACCGTCGGGGTCGCTCCGGCGGCGCTCATGCACAGGCCCTGGCCCTTGATGTTCACCACGAACGCGTCGCACATGCTGATCGGCGAGCGATAGCTGTGGCCGTGGTGCTGGCCCATGTTGACGCAGCTGTTGGATCCCGTCGCCACGAAGTTGCGCTTGAAGATGAGCAGCTTCGCATCCGACGACAGCGTGTAGCGGTGGCGCAGCGACAGATCCTTGGTCGTGAAGTCGAACGTCGCCCCCGTCGGCCAGCCGCCGTAGCCCATCGGGATCGACGGGCTCACGCCCTTGAAGGGCACGACGATGAACGGGTTGCGCAGCTTGAGGCTGGCGTCACCGGTGAACAGCGGCGTCGCGGGGATGGTGAACTTGGTCGGGTTCGCCGTCGCGTAGCTCTGCGCGGCGGTGACGTACTGCGCGTCGGTGAACTTGGGCGCGCACTTGGCGACGCCGTTGAGGCTCGAGTGCGCGTAGAACTGGTAGCTCACCGTGTTGCTGGTGTACGAGCCCTGCACGTAGTGGTAGTCGGTCTGCATCGAGCCGTCGGCGCCGGCCGCCGGCTTGTCGACGGCGGTGGTGCCCGACGCGCCGTCGCAGCTGGCGAACGCCTGCGAGCCGATCGTCGACACCGGGCCGGTGCGGCACTGATAGGTGAGGCCGGTGATGCCGGTCGGGTTGAGCGACACCTGGATGGGCGCGTTGCCCGAGTCGGTCCAGCCGGTCGGATCGCCCCACGGCGGATTGGTGGCGAACGACGCCGCCGGCGCGGACACGCAGCTTCCGCTGTTGCACAGCTGCGTCGAGGTGCAGATCGCGCAGGCCGCGCCGCAGTGCGCGCGATCGGAGGTCACGACGTAGCAGGTGCCGCCGCAGTTGGTCTGGCCCGAGGGGCACTTGCACATGCCCGCCTGACAGGTCGTGCCGCCGCCGCAGACGACACCGCAGCCGCCGCAGTTGGCGGGGTCGGTCTGCTCGTTGACGCACGTGCCCGAGCAGTCGGTGGTGCCCGACGCGGTGCACTTGCACGTGCCGGTCTGACAGCTGTGGCCGGTGGTGCAGACGTTCGTGCAGCTGCCGCAGTGGCTGTTGTCGGTCTGCTCGTTCACGCACGTGCCCGAGCAGTCGACGGTGCCCGACGCGGTGCACTTGCACGTGCCGGTCTGGCAGCTGTGGCCGGTGGTGCAGACGTTCGTGCAGCTGCCGCAGTGGCT
>Ga0070679_100006741_pt1 | contig 10710 bp, 9 predicted proteins | sample KBSC63BmetaG_FD_65652 | JGI IMG/M metagenome (GOLD analysis project Ga0070679, IMG submission 65652) | Corn rhizosphere microbial communities from Kellogg Biological Station, Michigan, USA - KBS C6-3B metaG | ecosystem: Host-associated > Plants > Roots > Rhizosphere | place: USA: Michigan... | reverse complement strand
GCGGACAAGTCGGCTGCACGATGAAGACATCGCGGCCGCGCACGTTCTCCATCAGCTCGATGTTCACCTCGCCATCGCTGAAGCGACCGACGAACGCCCGCCCCAGCGGCGTCTGTAGGTGCCGCGCGATGTCTGTCGCCAACGTCGGGTTGGCGTTACCGGCAAAAAGTGCCAGCGTGTCGCTCGTCGTCATAGGCTCGTCGGGCCAACCGCCTCAAAATATATATGGCTGGGGTGGAAGGATTCGAACCTCCGAATGGCGGGATCAAAACCCGCTGCCTTACCACTTGGCGACACCCCAGCATTGCTAATAGCTTGGCTCACAGGGAACGATGCGCCGGCGAGATATTAAGTCCCCGCGCCACGAAGCTCGTCCACTCGTCCGGTACGCGCGCCGCGATGCGCTCCGCCTCGATGGCGGTCGCGCAGGACGCGAAAATACAGGAGCCGGTTCCCGTCAGCCGTGCCGGCGCATATCGCGACAACCAATCGAGCGCCGCCGCCACCTCGGGGCAACGCGCCCGCACCACCGGCTCGCAATCATTGCGACCAGCGGCGTCGAAAAAGGCGCGTATTGTGATGAGGGGGGAATTTCGTGTCAATTCAGGGCTCTGGAAGACCTCCCGGGTGCTCACGCCGACCCCCGGATGAATGACCACGTACCACCGCTCAGGGAGCTCCACGGCCGTCAACCGTTCGCCCACTCCCTCGGCCCAGGCGGAGAAACCTCTAACAAATACAGGCACATCCGCGCCAAGCGGCAGGCCCAGCCGCGCGAGCTCATCCACGCCCAGCCCGCAGCCCCACAGCCGATTGAGCGCCAGCAGAGTGGTGGCCGCATCGGAGCTGCCGCCGCCGAGGCCGCCCCCCATAGGGATGCGCTTGCGCACGCGCAGCGTCGCGCCGAGGCGCGTACCGGAAGCCGCCTGCAGTGCGCGGGCGGCGCGGACCACCAGGTCTGATTCCACTGGCACATCGGCCGGTCCCTCAGGACGCTCGATGGCTCCGTCGTCGCGGATCCTCAGCGCCACTGCATCGCACAGGTCGATGAGCTGAAAGAGGGTCTGCAGCTCGTGATAGCCATCCGCCCGCCTGCCTGTGATATGGAGGAAGAGATTCAGCTTCGCCGGGGCGGGCCAGACGGTCTCGTCGTCCGTCATAGCTGCCATCCGTCCACGACCATACGCACCCGTACCCCTTCCCGCTTCAGAGTCATCAGCCGCGGAAGCCACTCCGCGCCCACCGGCATGTACGAGCCATAATCGATTTGCCAGCCGTCCTGAGTCAGGCTGGAGAGTCGCTGCTGGGGATCGAGGCGGACCGAGGCGGGTGCGGCGGGGTCCGGCACGCCGAGCACCCAATAACGGAGGCTCGTGAGAGGCGGCTCGAAGCCGAGCTTGTCCCGAAGCTCCGCGCGCGCCTCTGCATCGCCCAGACGCTTGCCGCTGGATGTGACGACGCTCAGGTCGCCGCCATCCGCGCTCACTTCCACCCCGCCAGCGCCGAGCGGTCCCGTCAGAGCCAGGTGCGTCGCCGTACCGGATTGCGCCCAGCGCAAGCCGGCGTTGAATCCCTGCTTGCCGACAGCCACCGCGACGCGCCCGTTGAGGCCGAAGCGATCGAGGTTCTGCAGCGCCGGCCGGCGCACGCTCCACGCGACCGAGGGTGCAGGAGCGACAGGCACCGTCTGGCAGGCGGCGAGCACCAAGGCCAGGACAAGGGCAAGGGTGAAGCCGGCCAACACACTGCCGGCCCGCGGGCGTCTCATGTCATTTCGCATGCGGAATGAAGCGGGCGACGACCGCCTGCAGCGGTTTGGAATCAGGATTGCGAGCCAGAGCTTCCGCCCACACCTTCCGGGCGGCCTCCTGGCGGCCCGCCACCCACAATGCCTGCCCCCAGTGGGCCGCGATCTGCGCATCGTGACTGATATCGTAGGCGCGCTCGAGCGCAGGCAGCGCGCCGCTCGAATCGCCGCGGCGGAAGCGCACCCAACCCAGACTGTCGAGCACGGCGGGATTGTCCGGCATCTGCTGCAGGGCGCGGCGGATCAGCTCCTCGGCGTGCGACAGCTGCAGATCATGATCGGCCAGGGTGTAGCCGAGGGCATTCAACAGCGAGGGGTCGTCGGGCCGTTGGACGATGAGCCGTTGCAGCGCCTGCACGGACTCGCTGACCCGCCCGGCTTCCTCCAGGATGATCGCGCGCTCGTATTCGAGCGATGGGTGCTGGGGGTGAGACTGCAGGCTGGCATCCAACAGCTTCAGCGCCGCATCCGCGCTGCCATGATCGCCGAGCAGCTGTGCCTCCGCGACCGTGAGATCCACGGACTCATTGGGATGCTGGCGCGCGTAACTCTTGAGCAGGGCGAGCGCCGTGCCCGAGCGGTGCGAGGCCAGCAGCAGCGCCGCCGCCTTCTCCCGCGCCTGCAGCGCGAGCGAGGAGTCCGCGAGCTTGCCGTAACCTGCCAGCGCAGCCGCGACATCACCCTCCCGCGCCGCGATGTCCGAGAGGTACATGAGGGTGCTCTCGTCCGCCTCGCCGCTTTCGGCGAGGGCGGCGAACCGCTGCTGCGCCTCCTGCAAGTCGCCGGAATCGTAGGCCAGCACCGCGAGGCGACGGTCGACCTCGGCACGCGGCGCATCGGCGGCGCGCAGCCGCTCGAGCTCCTGGTGCGCATCCTCGACCCGACCGAGCTGCTGATAGACGTCCGCGAGAGCGAACATGCCAGGCTGCGGATCGGCATGCATGAGGCTGCGCGCCGTCGCAATCGCCTTCGCCGGCTGACCCAACACCACATAGGCGCGGGTGAGAAGACGATTCGCCTGCAGATCCTTCGGGCTCTGGCGGACGGCGCGCAACGCGTACTGTTCCGCGCTGCGCGCGTCATACGCCTCGAGCGCCAGCTCCCCCAGGAGCGCTAAACGCGCGGGCGAGGCGTCCGCGGTGTTGATCACGCCATTCAGCGCCGCGAACACCTCCGGCGGATCCGACTCCTCGAGCAGCAGCGTCGTGAGATCGGCAAGACCGCTGTCGGTATTGGGTGTCGGCCCGGTCGCGCCGCTGCCCGCGCGATGCGCCTGACTTCGCCTGGCAGGCAACGGCAGACTGAGACACGCCTTCACCGCGGCCCGCGCATCGGCGATGCGGTAGAGCTTCAACGCCACGGTCGCGTACATGGCTTGAGCTTCCCGGCTCTGCGGAGCCAGGTCACGCCAGCGTTGCGCGGAAGTCCAGGCCGCGGGCAGGTCCTCGCAGGCGAGCGCGATCTCGCTCGCCCGATGCGCCACCGGCGCGGAGCCGATTTGTGCCGCCTGCGCATAGCTCTCGGAGGCGGTCTTGCAATCGCCCCGCTGCAGGGCGATCTCGGCCACGATGGTCAGGGCGGCGGCATCGGGCGCGGGGGGCGCCAGCCTTTCCGGCTGGGTGGCGCAGCCTGCCGCAAGCGCCAGGGTGAGGGCGGGAAGGAGAACGCGCAGGGAATGAGTCAAGGGACGCACACTCATCACTATAGAGCCTCCCCGCCCGGCGCGCATGGCCCTACAATGGCCATAGTCCATTGGAAAAAGTCGCCTGCGGCGCTTTTTCGGACATCACCTTCGTTTCCGCCGGCAAAAGGCGCGACTTTTGCCGGCTGGGGCGTGCGCATGGCAGTCCTGAAAGGGTCCCAGACTCCATATCATGATGAAGGAATCCATCCGCCACCGGCTCGAGAAGCTCTCCGATCGCTTCGAGGAGGTCGGCCGGCTGCTCGCCACAGCCGATATCGCCGGAGGGTCCCCGCAATTCAGGGACCTTTCCGTCGAGTACGCGCGCCTCGAGCCGCTCGCGCAGCGGCTGGGGCATTACCGCGAGCTCGAGCGGGATCTCGCCGCTGCGCGTGAGATGCTGGCCGACCCCGACGCGGCGATGCGCTCGCTCGGCGCGGAAGAGGTCGAGCGGCTGCACTCGGGACTGACAGCCACGGAGGAGGAGCTGCGGGGTCTTCTCCTTCCCAAGGACCCGCGCGATGACAAAAGTCTCTTCCTCGAAGTGCGCGCCGGCACGGGGGGCGACGAGGCCGCGCTCTTCGCCGGTGATCTCCTGCGCATGTACGCGCGCTATGCGGAGTCCAAGGGCTTCTCCGTCGAGGTGCTGAGCGAGAGTCCGGGGGAGCACGGCGGCTACAAGGAAGTCATCAGCCGCATCGCCGGCCGCGGGGCGTTCTCACGTCTGAAGTTCGAGTCCGGCACACACCGTGTGCAGCGGGTGCCGCAGACGGAGGCGCAGGGGCGGATCCACACCTCGGCATGCACAGTCGCGATCCTGCCGGAGCTCGATGAGATCGAAGAGGTCGCCATCAACCCCGCGGATCTGCGCATCGACACTTATCGCTCCTCGGGGGCAGGCGGACAGCACGTCAACAAGACCGACTCCGCCGTGCGCATCACCCATCTGCCGACCGGCATCGTGGTCGAGTGTCAGGACGAGCGCTCGCAGCACAAGAATCGCTCCCGCGCGATGAAGCTGCTGCGGGCGCGGCTGCTCGCCGCCGAGGAGGAGAAGCAGCAGAGCGCGCAGGCGCAGACGCGGCGTCTACAGGTCGGCAGCGGTGATCGGTCGGAGCGGATCCGCACCTACAACTTCCCCCAGGGACGCGTCACTGATCACCGCATCAATCTCACGCTTTACAAGCTGCAGCAGATCATGGACGGCGATCTCGACGAGCTGCTCGATGCGCTGCAGCAGGAGCACCAGGCGGAGCTGCTGGCGGAGCTGGAATGAGCGCCGCCGGGGACGTGGCGCTCAGCGGTCCTCGGTCTCGATCCGGATGCGGCGGAACCAGGCCTCCGTGCCGTGGTGCTGCAGGGCGATGTGCCCCTCCTCCATTTGCGCGAACAGCGGCCATTCACGGAACTTGCTGCGCGCGATCCGCTCTTTGATCTCTTCACTCCGCAGGTCGTAGCCGAGCACCTGCGTGTCATCGATCCAGTGCTCGACCTGGCTGCCGCGGACGACGAGCCGCGCACTGTGATACGAGTTGGCGATATCACGCTGATCGCGCCAGGGCGCGATGAGGCCATAGAGCGCACCGCAGGAAGTGAGCGCGTTGGCCCCATCCTGGTGATGCTCGTCATCGAGCAGCTGCATCTCGGGCCCGGACTGCCATGAATGCCCGGGCTGCTCGCTGACGCGGTAGAGCACCCCGGAATTACCGCCGCGCGGCAGCCGCCACTCGAAATGAAACGTAAAGTCGCGGAAGCGCTCGCGCGTGATGAGATCCACCGGTGGACCCGCCGCCAGCGCGCGCAGCACGTCGTCGTCCAAGCTCCAGCTTCCCTGTGGAAACTGCGCTTCGCAGTAGCCCCGCCAGTCGGCGGCGGTCAATTCACGCTCGGCCATGGAGTTGGTTTCGTTTCCGGAAGAACAGGCGCCGCCCGCAATGCCCGTACCCGCAGATTATATGCGGCGGCCGGCAGGCGCGAGCCGTCTATTCGCCTTGCCTCACGTCCCGCAGGTAGGCCGCGCCTCCAAGATTGCGCATCTGGGTCAGAATCCATTGCTGTTTCCACGCAACGAACCGCGACGGCCGGTCCACGTGCCAATGCACGGGGTTCGGCAGCACGGCCGCGAGCAGCGCCGACTGGCTCGCCGTCAGGCGCGAGGCCGGCTCGTGATAGAAGTGCCGCGCCGCCGCCTCGACGCCGTAGATGCCGCGGCCGAACTCCGCGACGTTGAGATAGACCTCGAGGATCCGCTCCTTCGGCCACAGCACCTCCAGCAACACGGTGAAGTACGCCTCGACCGCCTTGCGCGCCATGCTGCGGCCGGGCCAGAGAAAGAGGTTCTTGGCCACCTGCTGAGAGATGGTGCTCGCCCCGCGCAGACGCCTGCCGCGTTGCGCGGCGCGCACCGCGCTGCGGATGGACTTCAGATCGAAGCCGTAGTTGATGGGGAAGGTCTGGTCCTCCGAGGCGATCACGGCGATCGCGGCCTGCGGTGAGATGCGCTCGAGACTCACCCAGCGATAGTCGGTGTGGTAGCCCTTGTCGCCGGCGCGCAGCGCTTCTATGCGCGCCTCCAGCATGAACGTGCTCGTGAGGGGCGTCATCCAGCGCAGCAGCAGCACCGGCACGACCGTCAGGACGACACACGCAGCGAGGACGAACAGCGCACCGCGGCGCAGCGTTCCCCAGACCCCCCGGCGCATGCTCGTCGAAGCTACTGAGTCTGCGCTTCCGACCGGCTCGCCGAGACGATCACCACGTCCTCGAGCGGCGCGTCCTGATATCCCTGCCGACGTCCGGTTTTGACGGCGGCGATCTTATCGACGACGTCCATCCCCTCCGTGACACGCCCGAAGACGGCGTAGCCGAAATCGCGCGCGCTGTGATCGAGAAAGCCGTTGTCTGAAAGATTGACGAAGAACTGCGACGTGGCGCTGTCGACTTCACTGGTGCGCGCCATCGAGAGCGTGCCACGTGTGTTCTTCAAGCCGTTCTTCGCCTCGTTGCGGATCGGTGCATGCGTGCGCTTGTTGCGAAACTGCGCATCGAGCCCACCGCCCTGGATGACGAAGCCCGGCACGATGCGGTGAAAAATGGTGCCGTCGAAGTGCCGCTCATCGACGTAGCGGAGGAAATTTTCCACGCTGACCGGCGCCTCTTTGGTGAAGAGCTCCACCGTGAAAGCGCCATGTGAGGTCTCGAATCGAATCAGGGATGTATCGGCCATTGGCCCTCCGTCATGCGCTCGCGCCCGGCGAGATCGCGGTGTGAGCGTACTTGAGCGAAGCCGCGCGCGACAAGCGCGCCCGCTACCGCGGCGGCCTGCGCCGCGCCGTGCTCGAGCAACAGCCAGCCGCCGTGCTCGAGGTGCCCGGGTGCGGACCGGATGATCGCGCGCAGCGCTGCGAGGCCGTCCTCGTCGGCGACGAGCGCGAGCCGCGGCTCGCGCATCAGCTCCGGCTGGCCGAGCGCCGGATCGCCTGCGGCCACATACGGCGGGTTGCTCAATATCAGCTGGAACCGGCGCGCCGCGAGACAGGCCAGCCAGTCCCCTTGGATCATCTCGACTCGCCCCAGATCCAGCGCCGCCGCGTTGGCGCGCGCGACGGCGAGCGCCGCGCCGGAAATGTCCGTGGCAACGATCCGCCATCGGGGTCTGGCGCTGGCGAGCGCGAGGGCGATAGCTCCCGAGCCCGTGCCGAGGTCCGCCACCCTGACCTCCGCCTCCGGAGCGAGTGTCAGCGCGCGTTCCACGAGCAGTTCTGTCTCAGGACGAGGGACGAGAACAGCAGAACTGACGCTGAGCTCAAGAGTCCAGAAATCCTTGCGCCCGAGAATGTAGGCAACCGGCTCACCGGCGGCTCGCCGGGCAATGAGGTCGAGGAATCGCGCTGCGGCATCGGCCGCCGGTACCTCCTCGGGATGAGATCGCAGCCGCGCGCGGCCGACACCCAGCGCATGGGCGAGAAGCAGCTCGGCATCGAGACCGGGCGTAGCGTCTGAATCACCGGGCGCTGGCGTCTTTGCCAGCCGCTGCGCGCCAACCGCGAGCAGCGCTGCAACCGTCGAGGTGCCGGATTGGATAGCCGCCGAAGTCATCACGAAGCTAAGATGCTCTCATGCCCAATGCCCTATACCCGCCGCTCAAGCCCCGTTCATTCGGGGAGTTGCTCGATGCGGTGCTGCAGATATTCCGTCTGTCACTGCTCAAATGCCTGCCGTACGCCACCCTGGCAATCATTGCCGCGCAGCTGTCGGCGCTCTACTACCTGTCCCGGGGCCGCCTGCCCGTCCTCGACAGCAACGATCCGATCGGGGTCGCACTATACGGCGTCGGAAGCCTGATCGCGGTCATCCTCTGGATGGCGCTGCTGCTCCGTCAGTCCTGCATCGCCTCCGGCCGGCCGGTGTCGGGCTCCGCCCAGCTTCTCGACACACTGAAGCGCGCGCCGGCCATCGCGGCAATCGCCCTGCTCGCCGGCGCCGCCGTGGCCGTCTTCCTGCTGCCGGCGCTCGCGCTCGCCCCACGCTACCGGACAGCGGGGATGGCCGTGCTGCTGGCGCCGGCCATCTATGTCGGGATCGCCCTGTCGCTCGCATTGCCGGCCCTGGTGCTCGCGCGCAAGGGAGTACTTGCAAGTCTGGCGTACAGCTTCAGGCTCGTGCGCGGCAACTGGTGGCGCGTCGCCATGATCTATGTCGTCGGACTGGCGGTCATCTGGACGCTCTGCGTGCTCGTGGCGACCATCGCGGCCGTGGCAATGTCGGACAACGGGCCCGATGATGCCGCCATCACACGCGCGATCACCGCCGCCGCGGTCCTTGCCGTTCTGGCTGTCGGGTTGACGTTTTACTCGGCGCTGACCCTGGCGCTCTTCGGCGACCTCGAAGTCCGCAGGATGAGCCGAGCCGAGTAGGCACCAGCTCGCCGGCGGCCTGCTCAGGTCTGATAGCCGAGATTGGCCGACAGCCACTTCTCGGCCTGCTCGAGCGGCATGTCCCTGCGGCGCGCGTAATCCTCCACCTGATCGCGGGCGATCAGGCCCAGCGGGAAGTAATGCGCCTCGGGGTGCGCCAGGTACCAGCCGCTCACCGCGGCGGTCGGATACATCGCGTAGGAATCGGTGAGGCGGATGCCGGTGCGGCGCTCGACATCGAGCAGCTGCCAGAGCTTTGCTTTCTCCGTGTGATCGGGACAGGAGGGATAGCCCGGCGCGGGACGGATGCCGCGGTACTCCTCGCGGATGAGCTGATCGTTGGTGAGGGACTCCGCGGTCGCGTATCCCCACAGCTCCCGCCGCACTCGCTCGTGGAAGTGCTCCGCCGCGGCCTCGGCGAAACGGTCGGCCAACGCCTTGAGCATGATGCTCGAGTAATCGTCGTGCGCGCGCTCGAACCGGGCGATGTGCTCCTCGATGCCGATGCCGGCCGTCACGGCGAACGCGCCGATGTAGTCGCGCACTCCGCTGGACTTGGGAGCGATGTAGTCCGCGAGACACTCATGCGGCTGGCCGGGCGGCTTGCCTTTCTGCTGGCGAAGGAACGAGAGAGTGACGAGCGGGCTCTCACGCTCCTCGTCGGCATAGACTTCGACATCATCGCCCACCGCATTCGCCGGGAAGAGGCCGACGACAGCCCGCGCCTCCAGCCAGTTCTCGGCGATGAGCTGCTTCACCATGCGGCGCGCGTCGGCATAGAGGTTGCTCGCCGCCTCGCCGACCTTCGGGTCGTTGAGCACGTCGGGGAATTTCCCGGTGAGCTCCCAGGCATTGAAGAACGGCATCCAGTCGATGTAGCCGAGGAGCTCGCTCAAGGGATATTTCTCGAAGGCGCGCACGCCGGGCACGCGCGGCGCCGCGGGCGCGTAGCCTGCCCATTCGATGCGGCGGCGGTTGGCCCTCGCCTGCGCGATGCTGAGCTCCGGCGCCTTGACCTTCCTGCCCGCGTGCTGCTCGCGCCGGCGCTCATGCTCATCGTTGACTTTGGCGACGAACGCCGCGCGCTGCGCGGGATTGGCGAGCGACTGACAGATGCCGACCGACCGCGACGCATCCTTCACGTAGACGACTGCCGACTTGTACTGCGGCGCGATCTTCACGGACGTGTGGGCCGGCGAAGTCGTGGCGCCGCCGATGAGCAGCGGCAGCTCGAACCCCTGCCGCTGCATCTCACGGGCGACGCTCACCATCTCGTCGAGCGACGGAGTGATGAGCCCGGACAGGCCGATGAAGTCCGCATTCTCCCGGCGGGCGGTCTCCAGGATCTTCTCGCAGGGCACCATGACGCCGAGGTCGATGACCTCGAAGTTGTTGCACTGCAGGACGACGCCGACGATGTTCTTGCCGATGTCGTGCACGTCGCCCTTGACGGTCGCCATGACGACCCGCCCGTTGGCTCGCTTGCCGCCGGAAGCGCCCTTGCTCTGCTCGATGTAGGGGATGAGGTGCGCCACCGCGCGCTTCATGACCCGCGCGCTCTTGACCACTTGCGGCAGGAACATCTTCCCGGCGCCGAAAAGGTCGCCGACGATGTTCATGCCGTCCATGAGCGGACCCTCGATGACCTGCAGCGGCTGCTCGTAGGCGAGCCGCGCCTCCTCGGTATCCTCGATGACGAAGTCGTCGATGCCCTTCACCAGCGCGTGCTCCAGGCGCTTGGCGACGGGAAGGGAACGCCACTCGAGATCCTCCTTGCGCTTCGCGCCCCCATCGCTCTTGTAGCGCGCTGCGATCTCCAGTAGCCGCTCCGTTGCGTCCTGGCGCCTGTTGAGAATGACGTCCTCCACCGCGTCGCGCAGCTCAGGCGCGATCTCCGCGTAGATCGCCAACTGGCCCGCGTTGACGATCCCCATGTCCATGCCGGCAGCAATGGCGTGATAGAGGAATACCGAGTGCATCGCCTCGCGCACCGGATCATTGCCGCGGAACGAGAACGAGACGTTGCTCACGCCGCCGCTCACCAGCACGTGCGGCAGCCGGCTCTTGATCTGCCGCGTCGCCTCGATGAAGGCGACCGCATAGCCGCTGTGCTCCTCGATTCCGGTCGCGATGGCGAAGATGTTGGGATCGAAGATGATGTCCTCGGCCAGGAAGCCCTCGTTCGTCAGCAGGCCGTAGGCGCGCTCGCAGATCGCGACCCGGCGCTCGACCGTATCGGCCTGGCCCTGCTCGTCGAAGGCCATGACCACCGCCGCGGCGCCGTAGCGGCGCACCTTGCGCGCGTG
>Ga0070679_100006738_pt1 | contig 10712 bp, 9 predicted proteins | sample KBSC63BmetaG_FD_65652 | JGI IMG/M metagenome (GOLD analysis project Ga0070679, IMG submission 65652) | Corn rhizosphere microbial communities from Kellogg Biological Station, Michigan, USA - KBS C6-3B metaG | ecosystem: Host-associated > Plants > Roots > Rhizosphere | place: USA: Michigan... | reverse complement strand
GGCCGCGGCGGCAACGGCGTCTATCGCGGCGCCGATCTACGTTACAACCTGGAGCTTTCGCTCGAGGACGCCGCGCACGGCACCGAAGTCAAGATCCGCATTCCGTCGATGGAGGAATGCGCGACGTGCCACGGCAGCGGTGCGAAGCCGGGCACGCAGCCACAGACGTGTCCCACGTGTCACGGCCGCGGCGAGGTCCGCGTGTCGCAGGGATTCTTCTCGATCCAGCAGACCTGCCCGCAATGCCGCGGCACCGGCAAGGTCGTCGCCGACCCGTGCGCGACGTGCAACGGCGCCGGACGGGTGCGCAAGCACAAGACGCTGTCGGTGAAGATCCCGGCCGGCGTCGATCAGGACGATCGCATTCGTCTCTCCGGCGAGGGCGAGACCGGTCTCAACGGTGGCCCGCCCGGCGATCTTTACGTCGTCGTCACGCTCAAGCCGCACCCGGTCTTCCAGCGCGACGGCGCCGACCTGCACTGCGAGATGCCGGTCAGCTTCGCGACCGCGGCGCTCGGCGGCGAGATCGAGATCCCGACGCTCGACGGCCAGGCGAGGCTCAAGATTCCGCCTGAAACGCAGACCGGCCAGGTGTTCCGGTTGCGCAACAAGGGCATCCGCCCGGTGCGCGGATCGGTGATCGGCGACCTGTACTGCCACGTGTCGCTCGAAACGCCGGTCAAGCTCACCGCGCGGCAGAAGGAGCTGCTGCGCGAGTTCGAGGCGATCAACGAGCAGGATCCCGATGCGCACAGCCCGCGGGCGAAATCCTTCTTTGACAAGGTCAGGGCGTTTTTCGGACCTTGACTTTATTTCTGCATCAGCGCGTTTTTGGCGTGCTGAAGATCGGCCGCACGCTGTCCAGCGCGACCAGCGACACGAGCGCCGCGACGGGCGCGATCAACGCCAGCAGCCGGACGCGCGAATAGAAGTACGCGCCGCCGAGCGCGCCAGCCAGATAACACGCCCATAGTGCGGCGAGGAGCACGGTCCTTCGGAACGCGCGTTGCTCGCGCGACTCGACGAGCGCGATGCGCAGCGATGCCGCGCGCCATCGCCTGCGAAGCCAGATCAGGTATTTCGCCGCGCAGTCGCCGAGCGTCGCCAGGTTGCCCGTGACGTGCGTCGTACGAATTGTCAGCGGTCCGACGTGGCCGAGCGCCGCGTTCTGCAATCCCATCGCGAATGCCGGCAATGCGACGAGCAAGTAATAGCGTCCATCATGCTCGATCGCTTCGCCGGCGGGGAGCCGATGGCCGAACGCGATGAACGCGGCGAGCATCGCGGCTTCGAGGGCGAACAACGCGCCTGCGAGGCGTCGCCATCCGCGCCGCTCCCCGACGTGAACGAGCAGCCGGCACGTGACGAGACCGAGCACGAACATCGGAATCGCGAACCCGCGCCGCAACGCGGTTGCGACGTCGTGCTCGACGCCGCCGAGCGCGATCGCGATCGTGTTCCCCGTCATGTTCGCGGTGAACACACGATACAGCGCGACGTAACCGACGGTGTCGACGAAGCCCGCGACGCACGTCAACACGGCGGCGAGCGCGATGCTCGCGCGGACGACCAGCCTCCCGCGCAACGGCACCGAGCGCTTTAGGGAAACGCCGGTATGTGCGGATCGATTCCGCGGTCCTCGGCTTCCGGGTGCTGCGCGTTCAGAAGCGCGCGAACCTCGTCGAGGCGGTGTTCCGGCACGTCGGCCATCAGCAGGATCCTGCCTTGGTCGATCGCTTGCGCGAACTGCCGCAGCCGCGAGTTCGGCACGGCGACGCCGACCATGCTCGCGACCCAGGCGCCGAAGAGCGCGCCGATCAGACCCGACCCGAGGACCGTCACGAGCTGCCAGCGATCGTCGGTGACGAGCGACATCACGCGCACGCCGCCGAGAACGAACCCGAGCAGCGCGCCGAGCGCGAGGCCGACCTGCGCGCCGTGCACCAGATCGGACTTCTGCAGGTGGTTCGCCTCGTTCAGGCCCTCCATCGGCGTGCCGCGCTTCGCGAGGAAGTGGATGTGACGCTCCTCGATGCGCGCGAGCAGAAGGTCGTCCATCGTCTTTCGCGCGCTCGCGAGGTCCGGCATGATGAAGTAGAGTCGGCGACGCATTTGATGGACTCCTGCCAGAACGTATCGGGTCACTCTACGGCCGCGCCGAAGCGCTCGCAACCCTTTTGCATACGCGGGCAATTCGGGTGACGCGCATCGCCGGCATCCTCCTCGCCGCGGGACGCGGCACGCGCTTCGGCGGCGACAAGTTGCTCGCGCCGCTGCCCGACGGCGCATTGACGATGCCGGCAGGGACGGCGATGGGCGTCGCCGCGGCGACGCACCTCGCGTCGGCGCTGCCCGGTTCGATCGCAGTCGTTCGCGTCGGCGATGCCGCACTCGCGGATGCGTTGCGCCACTCGGGCTTGCGCATCGTCTCGTGTGCGAGCGCCGACGAAGGCATGGGCAGGAGCCTCGCGTCGGGCGTGATGGCGACGTCCGGCGCGGCGGGCTGGGTCGTCGCGCTCGCCGACATGCCATGGATCGCTGCGGCGACGATTCGTGCCGTCGCCGACGCGCTTGGCGAAGGCGCGAGCATCGTCGCCCCACGTTATCGAGGCGCGCGCGGGCACCCGGTCGCATTCTCGCGGCGGCATTTCGCGGCGCTTTGCGCGCTTCAAGGCGACGAGGGCGCGCGTTCGATCGTCGCCGCGCATTCCGACGAGCTGAAGTTGCTCGACGTCGACGACGCGGCTATCGTCCGCGACGTCGATACGCCGGCGGCGCTGTCGACAGACCACGAACAAGCACGACTCGGGGGGAGGATCGAATGAAGGTTTGCAAGCGCATCGTCACGCTCGTGGCGCTTCGACCGGCGCCGCCACATGTCCCATCGTCCCGATTCTGACCGGAGACGTCGTCAAGGCCTCGCTCGCGGAAACTGTGGCCCTCTCTCAATCCGGGCTCCCATTTCGGCTCGCTCGACTTCTCTGGCAACGGGATCACCGCTTACACGCGCGTGCAGACGCCGTCCGGAAATGGATCGAGTCGGTCACGCCGTTCCTCGGCGGAAGCATCGTGGTTTACAAGGCGGCTGCACTGTCCAGAACAACACGTGTTTCGACGCCGATTTCCGTATCGCGAAGTTCCATAACTCACCGCGCCAGGCCGCCCGCGGTCTTCCTCTCGGCAGCAGCAGCGAACGGCCCGCGCCCCGGACGAGTCTGACGTCGTGATGGCCTTGGCGCCGACGTCGTGCTTGACCGGCGACGGCCATTCCCCGACGATTGGCCTCGCGGACCCGAATTCATCCAATTCCAAGGGTCCCCCGGAACAAGCCTGCAACCTTAGGAGGAGATCATGCACACGATACCACGAAACATGCTGGCGGCCGCGCTCGGCGCAGCGCTGCTCGGCGTCGCGATGCCCGGCATCGCAGCCACCGACGACACGATCACGCTAGGCGCGGCCGTGTCGCTTACGGGCAAGTACTCGACGAATGGCAAGAACACGAAGGACGGCTACGACCTGGCCGTCAAAGCCATCAACGACAAGGGCGGCATCAAGGTCGGCGGCAAGGCGTACAAGCTGAAAGTCGTCTACTACGACGACGAGTCGACGTCGGCGCGCGGCGCGCAGCTCGTCGAGCGGTTGATCGCGCAGGACCACGTCGACTTCGTTCTCGGGCCCTACAGCTCGGCGCTCACCAAGTCGATCGCCCCCGTCACCGAGAAATACAGGATGCCGATGGTCGAAGGCAACGGCGCCGATCGCGACCTGTTCAAGCAAGGGTACAAATACCTGTTCGCCGTGCTGAACACGTCCGACTACTACCTGCGTGAAGCGGTCAACATCCTCGCCGAGCAGGCGAAGGCGGCCGGCCGCGATCCGAAGACCATCAAGATCGCAATCGCGATCGAGAACGACAACTTCTCGCAGGACGTTCGCGACGGCATCGTCGAGGACGCGAAGAAATACGGCATGCAGGTCGTCGTCGACGACAAGCTGCCCGCCGATCTGAACGACATGACGGCGACGCTCACGAAGGTGAAGGCGCTCAAGCCCGACGCCCTGATGATCTCCGGCCACGAGAAGGGCGCCGTGCTCGGCATCCGGCAGGTCGCCGAGCAGAAGGTTTACGTGCCGATGCTCGCGCTCACGCATTGCGACTCCGCGCAGATCACGCAGAAGTTCGGGAAGGAATCGGATTACGCGTTGTGCGGCTCGCAATGGGACGTCAGCATGACGTACAGCGATCCCTGGTTCGGCAACTCGCAGAAGTACGCCGAGATGTTCAAGAAGGCTTACAACTACGACCCGCCCTATCAGGCGGCCGAGTCGACGGCGTCCGTCGAAGTGTTCGCCGACGCGATCGGACGTGCCGGCTCGCTCGACAAGGACAACGTGCGCGACGCCCTCGCGAAGACCGACCTGATGACGTTTTACGGGCCGGTGAAATTCGACGCGAGCGGCAAGAACGTCGCCAAGTCGATGGTGATGTACCAGGTCCAGCACGAGAAGTACGTCGTCGTCGCGCCGTCGAAGTGGGCGGAGGGCAAGCCGATCTATCCTGCGCCGACGTGGGACAAGCGCGAGACCGACTCGAAGGTCAGCCGCAAGTAGCGTGACGCGCGCCGGCGCTCGATGACCGGGCGCCGGCGAGCATCGCCATGTCGAACCTGAGCGTCCTGGCCGACGCGCCGATCCTGCTCGTGCAGCTCGTGGTGAGCGGCGTCCTGGTCGGCGCGATCTTCGCGCTCGTCGCGTACGGGATGGCGCTCGTCTGGGGCGTGATGAACATCATCAACATCGCGCAGGGCGAGTTCGTCATGCTCGGCGGCTACGCGGTGTTCTATCTGGCCGGCGCCGGTGTGCCGCCGCTGCTGGGCATCCCGATCGCCGCTGCCGCGATGTTCGTGCTGGCCTTCGCGCTCTACCGTGCCGTGATTCACCGCATCGTCGGACGTGACATGTTCGTATCGATCCTGGCGACGTTCGGCATCAGCATCCTGCTGCAGCAGCTCGCGAACCAGCTTTTCAGCGCGGACATCCGTACGCTGCGGTCCGGACTTCCGAGTCTTTCGTTCGACAACGGCCTGATATCGATCGCCGGCGTGAAGATCGTCGGCTTCGTCGCGGCGCTCGTCGTCGGCAGCGCGCTCTTCCTGTTCCTGCGCCACACGCGAATCGGTCGCGCGATTCGCGCCACGGCCCAGAACGCGCGCGCCGCGCGCGTGCTCGGCATCGACACCGATCGCGTCTATGCGACGACGTTCGCGCTCAACGGCGCGATCTGCGGCGCGGCGGGGGGCCTCGTCGCGATGACGTGGTTCGTGCAGCCCTACCTCGGTCTCACCTACACGCTTCGATCGTTCATGATCGTCGTCGCTGCCGGGCTCGGCAATCTGCCCGGCGTCATCGTGGCCGGCAGCGCACTCGGTGTGCTCGAGGAAGCGGCGGGCTTCGTGCTCGGCGCGGAATACCAGACCGCTTTCATCTTCCTGCTGCTGATCGCGCTGCTGGTCGGTCGCAACCTGCGGCTCTGGCGACAGCGGAAGTACCTCCGGTGAAAGCACGAATGGACATGGCAGTGCTCGCCGGAATCGGCGCGCTCGGGCTCGTCGCACCGTGGGCCGCGCCTTCGATCGTGACGCAGCTCGCGTTCCTGTGGCTGATGATCCTTTTCGCCGTCACGTGGGACGTGAACGGCGGACAGATGGGCTACAACTCGTTCGGCAACGTGTTCTTCTTCGGAATCGGCGTCTATATCTGCGCGCTGATCCAGCGCGATTCGGGGCTTTCGTACTATCCGGCGCTCTTCGTCGGCACCGCGCTCGGCGCGCTCGGCGCCGCGATCGCTGCGCTCGCCCTCGGCCCCGCGATCCTCGGCATCCGTGGCCATTATTTCGCGATCGCGACGCTCGGCCTGTCGATCGTCGCCGCCGACGTCGCGTCGGCGTGGGAATACATCGGCGCCGCATCCGGACTGACGCTGCCGCTGTTTCCCGGCGCGATCGGCAATCGCAACCGCTTCTTCTACTACCTGTTGTTCGCGCTTGCCGCGATCACGTTTCTTGCCGCGCGCGCTCTGTACCGAACGCGGCTCGGCCTCGCGATGAACGCCATTCGCGACAACGAGGACAAGGCCGAGGCGATGGGCGTGCACACGACGCGCACGAAGGTGTTCGCGTGGTGCGTGAGCGCGTTCTTCCTGGGCGCCGCCGGAGGCCCCGTCGGCAACCTCGTCGGCTTCGTCGATCCGCGCGATCTCGCCTTCGCCGGCGCGACGTTCGGCGTGTGGATGGTTCTGATGGCCGTGCTCGGCGGCAAGGGCACGCTGTGGGGCCCCGTGATCGGCGCGGTCATCTTCCACGTGACGCAGGAGCTCTTCTGGACCTATCTGCTCGGCTGGCAGCGCGTCGCCATGGGACTTCTGATCGTCGTCATCGTCGTGTTCTTCCCGACCGGCGTCGTCGGCTGGCTGTTGCGGCTGCGCGGCCCGCGCAAGCGCCGGCGATCGACGACGGTTGCGACGAGCGCGCCATGATCGCGGCCGTGCAGTCACGAAGCGAATCGGCGTCGCCGTCGGCGGCTGGGGGCGAACCGTTGCTCGCGGTGCGCAGCGTGTCGAAGCATTTCGGCGGCATCGTCGCGAACCGCGACGTATCGCTCGATGCGCCGGCCGGGCGGATCACCGGTCTCATCGGGCCGAACGGTTCGGGCAAGACGACGCTCTTCAACTCGATCGCGGGGCAGCATCCGATCGATGCCGGTTCCATCCGCTTCGAAGGCCGCGAGATCTCGCGTCTGCGCTCACCGAAGATCGCGCGTCTCGGCATCATCCGCACGTTCCAGCAGACGCACGTCTATCGCGCGATGAGCTGTGTCGCCAACATGCAGATCAGCACGCCGCAGGAGGAGGAAACGCTCGCGAGGGCGCTGCGAAAGCCTTCGGCGGCGGTCACCGAGCGCGCCGACGCGCTGCTCGACTTCGTCGGATTGCGATCCAAGCGGCTGCTGCCGGCCGGCGAGCTGTCCTTCGGCCAGCAGAAGCTGCTCGAGTTCGCGATGTCGCTGATGAGCTCGCCGCGCCTGCTGCTGCTCGACGAGCCGACGGCCGGCATCAACCCGGTGCTGATCAACGGACTCGTCGATCGGCTGAAGCGCGCGAACGCCGAGCTCGGCATCACGCTGCTCGTCATCGAGCACAACATGCGCGTCATCATGAACCTCGCGAGCCACATCTACTGCCTCGCGCACGGCGAGCTCCTCGCGCAGGGAACGCCCGACGACATCCGGCGCGATCCGCGCGTCGTCGACGCCTATCTCGGAGGCCGGTGATGGCGGCGTCGACCGGGATCGCGGCCTCACGCACCAGCGGCTACGGATTCGGTGCGACGGACGTCGTGCTCTCCGTCGACGAAGTCGAGAAGGCGGCGCACGAGCTTGCGGCGCACGGGCCGGACATCCATCGGCTCGACGAGCTTTGCACCGGCGCGCCGGTCGTCGCGATCGATCAACTCGTCGCAGGCTATGGACATATGGAAATCCTGCACGGCATCGATCTTCGCGTCGGCAGCGGGCAGTCGCTGTGCTTGATCGGTCCGAACGGCGCCGGCAAATCGACGGTGCTGCATTCGATCCAGGGCTTCACGCGAATCGTGTCGGGCACCGTTCGCATCGGCGGCCGCGACGTGACGCACATGCCGGCACAGCGCAAGCTTCGAAAGGCCGGCATCGCCTACGTGCTGCAGGACAGCTCGGTGTTCCCCGACATGAGCGTCGAGGAGAATCTGCTGCTGGGTGGGCATCTGTTCGGCAGCAATCGCGAAGCCCGGTGTGCGGCGGACCGCGTGTTCGAACGCTACCCGCGGCTCGCGGAGCGTCGCCGCCAGCGCGCCGCGGTGTTGTCCGGGGGCGAGCGACGGCTGCTCGAAATCGCGCGCGCGCTGATCATGGAACCTTCGGTGTTGCTGGTCGACGAGCCGTCGATCGGGCTCGAGCCGCGCTACATCGACATGGTGTTCGAGATCCTCGCGGACCTGCAGCGGAGCGAACACAGGACGATCATCATGGTCGAGCAGAACGCGAAGAAGGGTCTCGAGTTCGCCGATCTGGGGTACGTGCTCGTGTCCGGAACCATTGCGCTCGCGGGTCGCGGACGCGAACTGCTCGACAATCCGGACGTGGGGCGGCTGTTCCTCGGGGCTTGAGCATCGCGGATCAGGCCGCGCTCACTGGAATCCCGCCGATCGGTCGCCGCCACTCGCGCGGTCCCGTCTCGTGCACCGATTCGCCCGTGGCGTCGACGGCGACGGTCACCGGCATGTCGAAGACCTCGAACTCGTGGATAGCTTCCATCCCGAGGTCGGCGAACGCGACGACGCGGGAACGGCGGATCGCCTTCGATACGAGATAGGCGGCGCCGCCGACGGCCATCAGGTACGCGGCGCGATGGCGTCGGATTGCATCGACGGCGGCGGGCCCCCGCTCGGCCTTGCCGATCATCGCGAGCAGGCCGGTCTTCGCGAGCATCGTTTCGGTGAACTCGTCCATCCGCGTCGACGTCGTCGGGCCCGCAGGACCCACGACTTCGTCGCGCACCGCGTCGACCGGCCCGACGTAGTAGATCACGCGACCTCTGAAGTCGACCGGCGGCGTCTCGCCGCGTGCGAGCATGTCGACGATGCGCTTGTGCGCGGCGTCGCGGGCGGTCAGGATCGTGCCCGACAGCAGCAGGCGCTCGCCGGACTTCCATCGCGCGACGTCGTCGCGCGTCAGCGTATCGACGTTCACGCGCCGCGATTGCGGCGACGGCGCCCAATGCACGTCGGGCCACGTCGCGAGATCGGGCGGCTGGAGCGACGCGGGCCCCTTGCCGTCGAGCGTGAAATGCGCATGGCGCGTGGCAGCGCAGTTCGGAATGATCGCGACGGGAAGGCTCGCCGCATGCGTCGGGTAATCGAGGATCTTGACGTCGAGCACCGTCGTGAGACCGCCCAGACCCTGCGCGCCGATTCCGAGCGCGTTGACCTTGTCGTAGAGCTCGATGCGCAGCGCTTCGAGCCGATTCGCCGGGCCGCGCGTCTTGAGCGCCGGCATGTCGATCGGCTGCATCAGCGCTTCCTTCGCGAGCAGCATGGCCTTCTCGGCGCTGCCGCCGATGCCGATCCCGAGCATTCCCGGCGGACACCAGCCGGCGCCCATTGCCGGCACCTCGCCCAGCACCCAGTCGACGATCGAATCCGACGGATTCAGCATCGCGAACGTCGCCTTGTTCTCGGAGCCGCCACCCTTCGCGGCGATGCGCACGTCGACCGTGTCGCCGGGGACGACATCGCAGTGCACGACGGCCGGCGTGTTGTCGTTCGTGTTGCCGCGTGTGCCGGCCGGATCACGGACGATCGATGCACGCAGCGGGTTGCCGGAATCGCGGTAGGCGCGGCGAACCCCCTCGTCGATCATCGTCGCGACGCCCATCGTCGCGTCGGCGAAGCGCACGTTCATGCCGACGCGCACGAACGCGACGACGATGCCGGTGTCCTGACAGACAGGGCGATGGCCTTCGGCGCACATCCGCGAGTTGGCGAGGATCTGCGCGATCGCGTCCTTCGCCGCCGGCGACTGCTCGCGCGCGTACGCGTCGGCGAGCGCGGCGACATGGTCCGCCGGGTGGTAGTACGAGATGAATTGCAGCGCGTCGGCGACGCTCTGGATCAGGTCTTCCTGCGCGATCGTTGCCATGGCGGGTGCGCGTCGTTGCGCGAGCGGATTTCGCGACCGATGTTAGCATCGGCCGTTGGCAGCCCGCGCGGCCGTTCGGTAGACTTTCGACATACTGCCGGCGATCGAATCGGCGCGTGGCGTGCGAGGAGGAGCAAGCAATGGCGAACATCCAGTCGGTGATGCATGAAGAGCGCGTGTTCGAGCCGTCGGCCGCGTTCGCGGCGCAAGCGAACGTGAAAAAGAGCGACGCGGACGCGCTGCACGCAACGGCGGCGCGCGATTACGAAGGCTTCTGGGCGGATCTCGCGCGGAAGACGCTCGCGTGGAAAAAGCCGTTCACTAAAGTCCTCGACGAGAGCAGGGCGCCGTTCTACCGCTGGTTCGACGACGGCGAGCTGAACGTCTCGTACAACTGCCTCGACCGCAATCTCGAGAACGGCAATGCCGACAAGGTCGCGATCATCTTCGAGGCCGACGATGGCGCGGTGACGCGCGTGACGTACCGCGACCTGCATGCGCGCGTGTGCCGCCTGGCCAACGGCCTGCGCTCGCTCGGCGTGGCGAAGGGCGACCGCGTCGTCATCTACATGCCGATGTCGGTCGAGGGCATCGCCGCGATGCAGGCTTGCGCGCGCATCGGCGCGACGCACTCGGTCGTCTTCGGCGGCTTCTCGGCGAAATCGCTGCAGGAGCGCATCGTCGACGCCGGCGCCGTCGCCGTCATCACCGCCGACGAGCAGATGCGCGGCGGCAAGGCGCTGCCGCTGAAAGGCATCGTCGACGAGGCGCTCGGGATGGGCGGCTGCGATGCGGTGCGCAGCGTCGTCGTCTATCGCCGCACCGGCGGCAACTGCGCGTTCGACAATCGCCGCGACGTCTGGATGCACGAGCTGATGGCAAAGCAATCAACCGCATGCGAGCCGGCGTGGGTCAGCGCCGAGCATCCGCTGTTCATCTTGTACACGTCGGGATCGACGGGCAAGCCGAAGGGCGTC
>Ga0070679_100006736_pt1 | contig 10714 bp, 8 predicted proteins | sample KBSC63BmetaG_FD_65652 | JGI IMG/M metagenome (GOLD analysis project Ga0070679, IMG submission 65652) | Corn rhizosphere microbial communities from Kellogg Biological Station, Michigan, USA - KBS C6-3B metaG | ecosystem: Host-associated > Plants > Roots > Rhizosphere | place: USA: Michigan... | reverse complement strand
ATAAAGCCGCCGGATACGGCATTTAAAAGCTCCGGGTCAATGGCTCGATCATCTAGCGCGGCGTCGTAGTCAAGTCGGACCGCGGTGATGAGCTCTAGGGCATCTGGTCTTGGGTCTATCTCTACGCCTACCTGCCGCAGCTGATAAATCAGTTCACGAAGAGAGTGCCGCGCGTTGCGCTCGGCTTGATCAGGAAAGATGAGTTCCTGAAGGACTGACCGTGGGATGCGGCGCCCGCGCTCCGCGGCCAAATAGAGCAACAGCGCAAACTTCCGCGGCGACGTCGGAGTGATCGAGCAGGAACCGACGTCGATCGACGCTGTGCCGAGCGTATGGACGAAGATCATCTGGCCGGCCCCCCTCCGGCTGAAATGCTCACCACGGCCGCGTCGCCGAGACGGCAACGCTAGGCCCAGGCGTCATGCGCGCGTCATGGACACGTCAGGCCGAAGGCCCAACGCGCCCTAACATGGCGCGCCGCAACGAGTCGCGCCATGCCGAGGCAGATTAAAGTGCTCTAATAATTGAGCGCCGGCTATCGGCCCGGCGAGGCGGGGAGTCGTGCGAGATCTATCATTTGAACCGTACGGGACCCGAAATTTGTCAGGACAAGCGTCCGCCCGTCCGGCGTGGCTCTCAGCTCCCGCGGAAACGCCCCCGCCGGAACCGAGCCGACCACCGCTCCCGCGCCACCCGACACTCGGCCGGCGTCGATCACCGTCAGGCTCTGACCGTCACTCGTGCTCCCGGCGAACCGGTTCGAGTTGGTGACAATCACCTGCCGACCCCCGTTTACCACCGCAACGCCTACCGGGGCTGTCCCTACCGGAACCCGCGCGATCAACGCGTTTTTGGGGTCGCCAGCGAGTTTGCCGGTATCGAACACGTGGAGCGCATTCGAATTCCGCGCCGTCACATAGGCACGCGAGCCGTCGGGCGACAGGACCAAGCGCACCGGACTACAACCGGCCGGCGCACTCGCGACGATCGAATGCGCTGGATCGCTCTCGGCCCGCCCAAGGTCTGCAATGTGGATCGCGCCTTCCGGATTCACCGGCGTGACGTCATTCGCCGGATTGTTCCCCTCACGCTTGCACTCGATCGGCCAACCGTAGCTCGCCGGCGCACGCTGACTCGTGATGTACACGAACTTCCGATCCGGCGAGAAGATCATCGCGATCGGCGCCGCGCCCGTTGGAATCTTCCCGACCGTTGACGACGCGGCGAACCCGCTCGCGCGAGCTTTGCTGAGATCGATCACGCTGACACTCGCCGAGTTCTCGTCGGCGATGAAGGCGAACTTGTCGTCCGGCGTGACGTTCGCGTAGACCCGACCCTTGGCCGCGGTGTCGATGAGGTAGCCGAGGACCGCGCCACTGTGGCCGGCGATGAGGCGATCGGTGTCGAGGAAGGCGACGCGGTCGGCGTCAGCGACGACGAGAAGCTTCCCGGTGCTCGTTAACGCCATGCCCGCCGGTGAACCGGCGAGCCGCGTCTCGCGCACCAGCGAGAGCGTGCCGTTCGCGCGCCGGTACACGGCGATCCCTGAGGCGTTGTCCGCGCCGCGAGTGATCGAGACGAACACCCAGCATCCGTCCGCACTCGGCAGCGCTTGAAATGGGTTGCCGGGAGTCGAGACGGTAACCGACGCGTCACGCGACGGCGCGTTGCAGTCTGTCGCTAGCGGCGGAGCCGCCGCGTTGGGAGAGCGACGGCACCCGACCAACGCGATGACCGCCACGATCCAGATCTTCGAGCTGTTCATGCCCGTATAGTAGCGCGACAGGAGTCGCCATCGCGATTGCTCACCGGCAGCGTTGTCCATTCGTCGGCCTCGAATCGCGGCCCGGCGATTGGTCGTTGCCGGGGTGTGGTGCTCGGCCACAGCGTTCGGACATGAAGCTTCGTCTGGTGGCCCTTCTGATCGCGCTGATGACGTCCGGCGCCGCGGCACAGCCGGTTGTCCTGCGCGGCCGCGTCTATACGACTAACGGTGTGCCGGTCGCCGGGGCGAACGTGTTCGTCGTCGGGTCGCTCGATGGCGCGCTAACCGACAGCGTTGGCGCTTTCCGTTTCAGCGCACCGCGATCCGCGTCGCTCACGCTTGCGATCAGGCGTCTCGGCTTTCGCGACCGACAGATCGACATCGTCAATCCGGCGCGTGAGCTCGACGTCATACTCGAGCCGGAGGCGTCTCGCGTCGCCGCAATGAACGTCCAGGCCAGCCGATACGTCGCGGGTGATGAGGCGGGGGCCGCGTTGACGCCGCTCGAGATCGTGACGATCCCCGGCACCGCCGCCGACGTCAACCGCGCCATTCAAAGCCTGCCGGGCGTGCAGCAGGTCGATGAAGGGACAGGACTATTCGTCCGCGGGGGGGACTTTACGGAGACGAGAGTGTTCTTGAATGAAGGACTGCTCTTGACGCCCGCGCAAATCCAGAGTCCGGCCGGAACCTTCGTCGGCACGCTCGACCCCTTTCTCCTCGACGGTGTGTATTTCACCTCCGGCGGTTTCGGCGCGCGCTATGGAGACGCACTATCAGCGATCGCGCTGCTCAACACCCGGTCACGTCCGACGCGTCCGGAGCTGACGGTGTCCACCGGACTCGCCGCGATTGGTGCGAACGTCGCCCTGCCCGGACCGGGCGGTACCTCACTCGCACTGGTCGCCGATAGAAACGACCTCACGCCCGTTCTTCGGCTCAACGGAAGCCCGCGCCAGTTCTCGACGCCGCCGCGCGGAGCCGACCGTACGATGAGCCTGCACTGGGACTACCGTCCCACCGCCAAGCTCTCGCTGTTTGCCACCGAACAAACGGGGCGGGTTGCCGCGCTGAACACCACGCCGAGCGTGTCCGATACGTTCGCCACCGCGGGCCGCGAGCGGGCGGTGGTGCTTTCCTGGCGGGACGTCGTCGGTCGGTTCTCGCCCGGAATCGTTCTCTCATCGAGCGCCATCCGCCGAACCGAATCGTTCGGGTCGTATGAGCTCGCGCAGCCCCAACGCCTCGAGCAAGGCGTGATGACATTGGACGTTGCGCTCGGCGATCGGGTCGTTGGACGCGTCGGCGGCGAGACCGGGCGGCTGGCGTCGCATATCGACGGTTCCGTTCCGGCGTCGGGCGCCGACCAGCGACCAGGCTCGCGCGTACGCCTCTTCGAGGTGGACGAAACGCGCCGGCATCGGGCGACGTTCGCCGAGCTCGATGTGCGTCCCACGGAGGCGAGCCACGCCGTGATCGGTTTTCGGCGCGATTGGTCGGCGTCGGGCGAGGGCGCCACGCTCGATCCGCGAGCCAGCGGCAGCCTCCGGGTGCGCGAGCTGCTCACCGTCACCGGCGCGCTCGGCGTGTATCACCAGACGGTCGATCCGTTGCTCGAGACGCTTGCCGCGGCCGGTGCGTCGCTGCCATCGATGCGAGCCCGCCATGCCATCGTGGGCGTGCAGATCGGTGAGAGCACACCGATGCTGCGTGTTGAGGCCTATCACAAACGATACAGCGACCTTGCGGCGCAGAGTCGCGACTTCATCACGATTGGCGGCGGGAGCGGAACCGCCGGTGGCGTGGACGTGATGGCGCGGGCTCCTCAAGTTGCCGGGGTCTCCACGCGGCTCGTGTACAGCTACGTGCGGAGCGTGCGCACCGATCCCAACTCCGGCGCGCTGGCGCGTGCACCGTTCGACGTGCCGCACAACATCACGTCGGTCTTCTCGCGCAGCTTCGTCAGGTTCATCTCGACGAGCGCGTCGTTCCGCTACGCCTCCGGTCGTCCATACACGCCGGTGATCGGCGCGACGCGCTCGCCCGACTCACCGACGTGGATTCCGCGCTACGGGGCGCCGAACAGCGAGCGGCTTCCCGCGTTCGCACGGGTCGATTTTTCGGCCAGTTGGTATCGGCCGCTCGCGTCGCACGGGCAGTTCGTGGCGTATGTCGCCGTCACAAACGTCCTCGACCGCTCGAACGTCTACGTGCGTCAGTACACGGCGGATTACACGAGCGCATACGACGTTCGAAGCATCTTCAACCGCGCCGTCTACTTCGGCGGCGTCCTCACGTTGACAGGAAACTGACGATGCACATGCGCCTTCTCGTGTCCACGATGATTCTGTTCGCGGCCCAGGCGGTGCGCGCGCAGTCCGCTGACGTCGCCCCCCCGCAGGCGAAGCTTGCCGACTCGCTGCGACTCAGCATCGAAGCGGCCGCCGATGCATCCGACGTCGACGCGGCGGACGCCGCGGCCGCGCTCGCCGAGCGAGCGGTCGCGCTCTATCCAAACGACGCTATGTTGCGGCACTATCGCGCGTACGCGCTGTACCGGGCCGGAACCATGGTGTTCGGGCGGTTCGGCTCCGGGCGCGCGCGTCCGTACTTCGACAAGGCACGCGACGTTCTCGAGCAGCTCGTCGAAAAGCCGACGATCCCGGAATCGTACGCGTTGCTCGCGTCCGTGTACGGTATGCAGATCGCGACAGCAAAAATCCAGATGCTGGCCGGCATGCGCCTGGGTTCGAAGTCCAACTCGATGATGGAGCGGGCCGTCACGGCCGGGCCGAACAATCCTCGTGTGTGGGTCATGCGAGGCATAGGCGCACTCAATACGCCGAGCACCTTCGGCGGTGGATTGGATAAAGCCGAAGCGCACCTCAAGCACGCAATCGAGCTCTTTGCCACGGACAAACCCGAGGCGCCGCTTCCCGCCTGGGGTTTGGCGGACGCGCACGTTTGGCTGGGACAGGTGTACGCGCGGCAAAAGAAGCGCGACGCCGCGCGTGCGGAGTTCGAGGCGGCGCGCGACCTCCAGCCGCGCAACGCATGGATTACGCTGACGCTCTTGCCCTCACTCGACAAACTGCCGTAGTTGTTTCGCGTGAAGACTCCTCGAGCCATTGCAGTCTACGCCGCGCTTTGGTCGCCGGTCGCCCTGGGCTTTGCGTTCGCGCTGGCGCTGACCGACCGACTACCGTGGCCGAGCGCGCTCCTGGCGGGAGTGCTCAGCGCTCTACCGGCGGCCGCTCTCGGACTCGGCGTCATCTGGTTGTGCGCGCGGCTGCCATGGCGCGAGACCCCGACGGCGCGGCTCGCCGCCGCGCACGTCGTTGGCGCGGTGGTTTTTTCGTCGCTCTGGTCCGCGGCGATTGTCACAGAGATCTGGAGCGGCGCGCCGCGCGAGGCGGTCAACGGCTTTCTCCAGGCAGGCCTCGCCTGGCAGCTCGTGACGGGGGCGATCGTCTACGCGCTCGTCGTCGGTGTCGTGTACACCCGCGGCGCCATGGACAGTGAGGCGCGACACGCCGCCCTGGCGGAGCGGGCGGAGACGCTTCGTCTCCGAGCCGAGCTCGGTGCGCTTCGGGCGAGGCTCGATCCGCACTTTCTCTTCAACGTATTGCAGACCGTCGGCGCGCTCGCCACCGAGCAGCCGTCAAAAGTCCATACGGCGCTGGAGCATCTCTCGCATTTGCTGCGGCGCCGCATTGACGCGAGCGGTGAAGACGCCGATGGCGTCACGTTCGCCGACGAGCTCACCGACACGCGCGAGTATCTGGCGCTCGAGCGGCTCCGTTTCGGCGAGCGACTGCGAGTCAGCGAGGACGTCGATCCGGAGACGCTCCCGCTCATGGTCCCGCGTTTTCTCCTTCAACCGCTGGTCGAGAACGCGATTCGACACGGGCTGGCCGGCCGCGCGGACGGGGGAAACCTCGCGATCGCCACGCGAAGAAACGGGACCGGATGGATGCTGAGCGTCGCGGACGACGGCGACGGCGCGGATGCGGCGAGTGTCGGATCGGCGAGCGGGGTTGGTCTTTCCGTGCTTCGCGAGCGGTTGCGGCTTCGCTTCGGTGAAAACGGTGGTGCTGTGGTCGAAACGTCGCCGGGAAGCGGCTTCAAGGTCACGGTGCGATTGCCGGTCTCGCTCGATGAGTGAAGCCGACACGAGGCTCCGCGTCGTCGTGGTGGAAGATGAAGCTGCGCAGCGACGCCAACTTGTCGCGTGGCTCGCGGCTGACGAGTCGATCGACGTCGTCGGCGAGGCAGCCACCGGTTCCGAGGCGGTGAGAGTGATCGACGAACTGCGCCCCGACCTGGTGCTTCTCGACATCGCGTTGCCCGAGCGCGACGGTCTCAACGTGTTGCGCGCGCTGCGGCACCCGACGAGGATCGTGTTCACGACGGCGTTCCGCGACTATGCCATCGAAGCATTCGAGCTCGGCGCGGTGGACTATCTGCTCAAGCCGTTTGGGCCGGAGCGCCTCGCCGCGGCGCTCGCGCGGGCACGGGAGCGATCCACAGGAGCCGTCGATGAATCGGCGGCAGTCCTCGCGCGCGTCGAATCGGTGCGCGACGGCGGCGGTCCGTTGACGCGCCTGTTCGTGCGAGATCGAAACGCGATCGTCCCGATCCCAGTGGAGTCGATCGTGCGACTCGAGGCGGACGGCGATTTCACGGCGGTGATCGCCGGCAATCGCCGGTATCTCGTCGGCATGCCGCTCCAAACACTACATGCACGCATCCGCCGCGACGACTTCGTGCGAGTGCATCGCCAGCACGTCGTGAATCTCGCGTACGCCGCGCGCTTCGTGGCCCACGACGCGGCGCGACTGCGCATCGAGCTCACCACCGGTGGCTCCGTCGTGGCGAGCCGCGCGGGATCGCAGCTGTTGAGGAACCTGGTCGGCTGACCGTTCGCGCGAAATGCGCAAGTGGCCGCCAAACTCTGATGCGCGTCGTTACGCCAGGCGTGAGTTCACAACCTTGATCAAGGCAGTACGGAAAGACTCCCGCCGCGCAGGCTTGCGCTGTCACAGGTAGGTGTGCTACCTATGATAGCAAGAGGTTCTACCTATAACCCATAACGATGACTCCAACGCGTAAGGCCGCGCCGGCACAGGACGAGCTCCTCAAGGGGACGCTCGACATGTTGGTGCTCAGGACGCTGACCGTGCAGTCGATGCACGGCTACGCGATCGTGCGCCACATCGAGCGCCTATCGGGCGGCGTCTTCAACATCGAGCACGGATCGCTGTATCCGGCGCTCGAGCGGCTACAGAAAAACGGCCTCGTCGTCGGCAAGTGGGGCGAGTCGCCAACGGGCCGGCGGGCGCGTTACTACACGATCACCGCTGCCGGCCGGCACATGCTGGGAGAAAAGGTGTCCGCGTTCGACCGCGTGCTTGCCGCGATCGACGGCGTGATGAACGGCGTGTAGTCCGGCCGACGGCGACCTGACGATGTCTCTCCTTGCGGCGCTGCGCCATCGAATCCGGACGTTGTTCAGGCCGGGGACCTACGAGCGGGAGCTGCGGGAGGAGATCGACTTTCATCTCGAGCTCGACACCAAGGACCAGGCGATAGATCGACCGGACGGGCCCAGCGAGGCGACCTACGCCGCACGACGACGATTCGGCAATGTCACACGCTACTCCGAGGAGACACGAGAGATGAGCGGATTAGGGTTCTTCGACATGCTGCGCCAGGATGCGCGCTTCGCGCTCCGCACGTTTCGCCAGTCGAAAGGCTTCACGACTGTTGCCGTGACGACGATTGCGCTCGGCATCGGGGCGACGGCGGCAATCTTCAGCGTCGTGGACGCGCTCATTCTGAAGCCGCTGCCGTATCCGGAGGCGGATCGCGTCGTGATGGTCTGGATGGACAATCGCAAGCTTGCCCTGCACGAAGACGTGCATTCCTATCCGAACCTGATGGACCTCAAGGCGCAAAACCGGTCGCTGTCACACCTCAATGCGTATCGCGAGGCCGGGTTCAACCTCACCGGTACCGGAGAGCCGGTGCGGGTGACCGCGGGTGTCATGTCTGCCGAGGCGTTGTCCGCCCTGAGCGCGCGCCCGATCGTCGGGCAACTTTTCACCGCTGAGAACGAGAAGAGCGGGAACGATGCTGTCGTGGTGATCGGCGAAGGGTTGTGGAAGACAAACTTTGCCGGAGACCCGTCCGTGCTCGGCAAACCGATCGAGTTGAACGGGCGGACGCGGACGATCATCGGGGTACTGCCGGCGACGTTCGGCTTCCCGAGCGAGCGGACGCAGTTGTGGGTGCCGCTGGTCGTCCCCGAGAATGCGCGTACGGCTCGCTCGTGGTTTTCATGGTGGGCCGTCGGAAAGCTCAAGCCCGGCGTGTCGCTCGAGCAGGCGCGGGCGGACCTCGGCGCAATCGCGAAACGCCTCGCGGACCAATACCCGACGAATCGCGACTACGGCGTGACGGTGACGCCGCTTCCCGAGCAGGTGGTTGGTCCGACGCTGCGAACGACGCTCTGGGTCATTCTCGGCGCGGTCGCGGCGGTCCTGCTGATCGCGTGCGCGAACGTCGCGAACCTCCTCTTCTCGCGAGCGGCGGTACGGGAGCGCGAGGTGACCGTGCGGATGGCGCTGGGTGCGAGCAACCGCCGTCTCGTTCGGCAATTGCTCACCGAGAGCCTCCTCCTGTCAGCGCTCGGCGGCGTCGCCGGGATCGCGCTCGCGTTCGGCGCGCTCAAAGTTCTGCCCAGGCTCGCGCCGTCGGATCTACCGCGGCTGTCGGCGATACACGTGAATGGAACTGTGTTATTGGTGACGACCGCGGTGACGGTTGTTACGGGATTGCTGTTCGGTCTCGTGCCGGCGGTGCAGACGTCGCGCACGAGACTGAGCGAAACCCTGCGCGAAGGCGGGCGCGGTGGGACTTCGGGTCGCGGGGGACAGCGCGTACGACGGGGCATCGTCGCGGCGCAGCTCGCGCTCGTCGTCGTGCTGTTGACCGGTGCCGGGCTATTGCTCCGCACGTGGGTGACGCTGCAACAGGTCCAGCTTGGATTCTCGGCGAAGAACGAGCTGGCGTTGACGCTCCAGCTGCCGGGCGTGAAGTATCCGCAGCCGGCCCAAGTCGTGTCGTTCTATGAGAGACTTCTCGAGCGCGTTCGTGGAATGCCGGGTGTTGAAAGCGCCGGAACGATCGAGGCGATGCTGTTGAGCGCGACACCGAATTCCACCGGCATCACGGCGGAGGGCCGCACGTCCCGGCCGGACGACAAGGAAGTCACGTTCGACGGAATCAGTCCCGGGTTCTTGAACACGATTGGGGCGCGGCTCGTCGCCGGGCGCAACTTTACGGCGAGCGACCGCCAGGGAACAATGCCGGTGGCGATCGTGAACGAGCAGGCGGTGAAGACGTACTTCCCGAACGGCGCCATCGGAAAACGTTTCCGATACGGAACGGGCGGTACGAGCGACACGACCCAGAATCCCTGGGTCACCGTCGTTGGGGTGGTCGCGGACATGCGCCGAATGGGCGTTGACAAAGCCGTACGCGACGAGGCCTTCTTGCCGTTCGCACAAACGGCGTCGTCGCGGCAGCTGGTGGTGATCCGCACGGCCGGCGATCCGTTGTCGTTCGTGGGCCAGGTGCGACGGGTGGTTCGGGAAATCGACCCGGCGCAGCCCATCTCGAATGCGGAGACGATGGAGCAGATGCTGTCGGGTCGCGTGGCAGAGCGCCGATTCAGCATGACGCTGGTGGGGATGTTCGCGGCGCTTGCCCTGTCTTTGGCGCTGATCGGCGCGTACGGCGTGACATCGTATCTCGTATCGCAGCGCACGCGGGAGATTGGCATCAGGATGGCGCTGGGTGCCGATTCGCAACGCGTTGCCCGGTCAGTCGTCGCTGAAGGATTGCGAGTAGCCGGCGTGGGAGTATTGGCCGGCCTGATCATCGCAATGTTCACGACACGATTAGCGTCGGGTCTGTTATACGGCGTGTCGCCGCGCGACCCGCTGACACTCGGTGCCGTGGCGGTGACGCTCCTCGCCGTGTCAGCGCTCGCGAACTATTTGCCGGCGCGGCGAGCGGCGCGGGTGGATCCGCTCACTGCCCTGCGGCAGGACTAGATGCCGCTGCGATCACGCTCTTGGAGGGGTGTCAAAGAAAACGCTTGACAAGTCGCGACATATGTTGAAAAATCAACATATGTCGAAACCTCGGTTCCCGGATTCCCTGTCGCGCCGAGAGCGCCAGGTCATGCACATCCTTTTCCAACGCGGTGAGGCTACCGTGTCGGACGTGATGGCTGATCTTCCCGACCCGCCGACGTATTCCGCGGTGCGCTCGATTCTCCGGATTCTCAGTGAGAAGAAACTGATCACCCACAAGGAAGATGGGCCGAGGTATGTCTACCTGCCGGCGGTCAGCGCGGATGGCGCCGCCAATGAAGCGCTGAATCAGGTTGTACGAACCTTTTTCGACGGATCTGCCGACGCTGCCGTCACCGCGTTGTTGCGGATGTCGGACGCGGATCTCACTGCCAGTGAGATCGCCAGACTGCGGGAACGGATTGGAAAGGCTCGCGTCAGCGGGAGATGATATGGCGGACTCGTTAACGTTCCTCGTCTGGTTGGGCAAGCTCACGGCGCTCCCGATACTAGCGATGGGCGTCGCGGTTGGCCTCCGGCGTGCGCCGGCAAGCGCGCGTTACGTGGTATGGTTCGCCACGCTCGTCGCATTGCTCTTGGTGCCGCCTGTGTCCATCTGGTCGCCGCTTCCCGTGCGTGTACTGCCGAGTGATGCGTCGTCGGGGCGGGGGATCACCTTGCAGCGGTTGGAAACCGGCTCACCGAAGCGCGACGCGCTCGAACCGAGCCGCGAAGCGGGCAATCCTTCTCCATTGCGTCCCCCGCCGGCGAAGCAGGCGACGTCAGTGCCGACGATCCTGCTGCTCAC
>Ga0070679_100006733_pt1 | contig 10719 bp, 9 predicted proteins | sample KBSC63BmetaG_FD_65652 | JGI IMG/M metagenome (GOLD analysis project Ga0070679, IMG submission 65652) | Corn rhizosphere microbial communities from Kellogg Biological Station, Michigan, USA - KBS C6-3B metaG | ecosystem: Host-associated > Plants > Roots > Rhizosphere | place: USA: Michigan... | reverse complement strand
GTAACGATGCCGATAGCTCCCGCCTTCTGCAATGCTCGCCAGCGTTCACCCGCAGATTGATAGTGAGAGGCAAGAGCACCCGGAATCTCTGAGGGCGCTCCCGCGATTATGACTGCCACTTTGCCCTTGAGATCGAGGCCGGCAAGGTCATCGTAATCTTTCTCCGGAACCGAAAGACCGTACCCTGCAAACACAAGTGGAGCATCCACGGTTGGCGCCAGATCCACCCGCGTACTGAAAATGGCATCATCTCCGAGCGACAATTTCTGAATGTCTTTGTTCAGAGTTAGTGCCAGACTGGATTCCCGTTCCACGATCTGACGAGATTCAAACTGCACATTCTGGTAAAAGCCCTCGGCACCGGCTGGTTCGAGCTTGTTGGCCCGGAGCTGCCGGACGACGAAGGCTTCTGCCCGGCGTAGTCCCTGGCTGCCAGTTTCACGTCCTTCCATATCGTCGTCTGCAAGAGTCCTTACGTATCCCCACCAGGAATTACCATCGAAATGCGCCTCACTGGTTTGGACCTGAGAATTTGAACGAAACAGCGGAAACGCAAGCAGCATGCAGAAAGCTGTGGTGCAGAGTTTGTGGCGCATAGACGAGGAATGCCTCCCGAGGCTGGCGCGCAGGGTTCCGAAAGCATATCAGCCCTTTTGCGTTTGCACGAGAGTCTAATTGTGTTCCCCCAAAGGCATCTGCCTCGCCGAAGCAGGCCGTCAAAAGGCTTTTGAGGAGAGTTATATGTCAAATCAAGAGCGAGATCGGGAAGAGACCCACAATGAACCCGAAGGTTTGGGTGAGCACAAGCGCGGCCCGGCGTCAGAGCAAGCTCATGAGCAGGGTTGGGGAATGAATGAAGAGGATCGAACTACACCGCCACAGGGAAGACCGGCCCACTACGGCGGAAAGGGTTTCGATTACGGGGCTCAGGACTTCGGCGACACGCCAGCAAAGCGTGATAACCCCTCCGGAGTAGAGGACGAGCCGCCTGCGCAAAGACGAAAGACTGGTTGAAACTCGGCCGGTTAGCGGAACAGTCTACAGACCTTTTTACTGTGGCGGAGTTGGTTTACGCGGAACAGCCTGGGTATTCGGCGGCGGAGCCCCCTGTTGCTGTTGCTGCTTCTGTTGCATTTCTTTTAGCTCCTGCAGAAGCTGTTCAGGAGTTTTGGGGCCATTTTGCTGTTGTTGCTGCTGTTGCTGATCCGCGGTGCCCTGGGGCTGCTGTTGCGTCTCGGCCGGCGGCTGAGCAGCGGTGTCCTGCGGGTCAGCGTCGGGCGCTGCCGCATCATCCTGGGCGTCTTCGTCGCCCTCAGATGGCTGCTGTTGAGCCGCGGGAGGCTGATTGGCTCCGGCGGTCACGGGCTGGCCTGGTCTCGCCTTTGGAGTGAGCAGAACGCGCTGGACAATACCGGGACTGTCTGGCCGACCAACGACGACGTAGTCGAAACCGGAGCCCGAAAAAATGGTGGCGAGCACTTCTCCCTCAGGCGCCGGCCCAGCGGTTACGGCCACGCGTTCAGAAGCATTTTCAGCGCCTTCAAACTCAATTCCAGTCTTGTTCCGGATGGCTGTCAGCAGTCCGGCCAGCGACGAGTTGACCGCTTCCACGCTTAGCATACCGTTGTGGAAGGTTACCTTTGGCGGAGCTGGAGGCATATCGGCCGGGCGCATAGGCGTCGGCACGGGCGCCGGTGGTCCCATGACAACCTGGTTGTTTCCATTCTCCGAGGCGGGCGCCTGACCGCCTGGCGCAGGCTTCTGTGGCGTGGCAACTGTTCCCGTCTGAATTTGCAACTGCGGCCTTCTCTGCGGCGGAGATTGAGCGAAAGCGAGTCCGCTTAGTATGAGGAAGAGGCTGCAGATTGATCTTGGGGAACGTGTCATAAGGAAGTGCTGGATTCGGCCAAATTGTTACGAGTACCTGAACCCTATTTTACTCCTTCTCCTTTAGAACGACGCGGCAAAGCATTCTTGCTTAGGAAGGTACACTGGCGGATGCTGGGCTGGGCTGGACAATGAGGCGACCTGAGAGGCTATATTGTCCTTTTGGTGGCAATACATCTGGGCTGCCGGGCCACGGCATCTTACAAGTGAACCAGAGTTGCGCCCGAGAATGGGTATTTAACGATGAAACTAAGCTTCAGAAACCTTTTCCCGCTTTTATTGCTTCTGCTGTTCCGCCTGCCTGGCATCGCCCAGAACTGTGCAACGAGAGAAGAAATTCCAGACCAGACGAAGACTGGCCTTGAAGCAGCGGCGCGCCAGACGTTTGATCAGGCCAGCCGTGGAGATGTGGAAGGGCTGCGTACGAACGCCATCCCATCGCTTCAAAGCAACTTCAACGGCATCGCGGGCGCGGTAAACGACAATAAACCTGCTTTGGCCGGAGCCACGCCCCAATTGCGGGCAGAGTTCCTGCTCGATACCGGTCCGACTCCTAGTCAGGATGGCCGGTTTTATTGCGGTGTGTTCGGGGCCAATGGTCTGCCACCTAATGGGGCGGAGTTTGATATTCCCGGGCTGCCGGCAGGCAAGTACTCGGTCGTGATCCAGGACGTGATGGGGAGCAAGGGTCCGTACTCGCTTACGACGATTTACCAGGACCTGAATGGATGGAAGCTCGCCGGGTTTTACGTTCGTCCCGGTGCAGTACTTGGTCATGACGGCTTCTGGTACCTGCAACAGGCGCGAGACTTCAAGACCAAAGGCCAAAACCATAATGCGTGGTTTTATTACGTGACATCGTGGGACCTGCTGGCGCCGGTGACCTTCATGGACACCCGCCTTCTTTCGAAAATCACGCAGGAATCCACCGGCGTACAGCCGAAAGACGTTCCGTCGAACGGAACGCCGGTGACGTATTCTGCCAACGGGCGCCAATATAGCATTACCGATATGAGCGTTTACAAAGCAGGGAACACATTCGACCTTTCAGTGAAATACTCCGTTCCAAGCACCGCCGATTTCAATGCGACGCAGGCCGATGCGCGCAGCCTGGCCAATGCCCTGGCAACACAGTACCCAGAATTGAAGGACGGCTTCAGCCAGATATGGGCACACGCTGTGGATCCAAACGGCAACGATGTGGTCGGTATCATCAGTTTGAAGCCGGTTGCCAAGCCTTAGATCACGCTTGAGCGGGAGTCAGCGGCTTTGCGGCTTCCGCTCTACTCTTTTTCCCCATCTTGGATCCTGATCTGCCCGCAGGTGCTTGCGACGGCCTCTCCTCGTTTACAATCTTGAGTTTGCTTATGAACCGGCCACTTGTACTCATCATTCTTGATGGATGGGGATATGCGCCGCCATCCACCGGCAACGCCATTTCGCTCGCACGCAAGCCCAACTTCGACCGTTTCCTGAAGGAATTTCCCAACACACTCATCCATACCAGCGGCCGGTTTGTGGGACTGCCTGAAGGCCAGATGGGGAACTCCGAGGTTGGCCACCTGAACATTGGCGCCGGACGGATCGTTTACATGGACATTACCAAAATCGACCTCATGATCGAGAAGGGTGACCTGTACTCGAACCCGGTACTGCTTGAGGCGATGAAAAACGCCCGCAGCGGTGGACGCCAATTGCACTTCTGCGGCCTGCTCTCCGATGGCGGCGTGCATTCGCACCAGAACCATCTTTACGCGCTTCTGCGTATGGCCAAACAGAACGGTGTCGATCGTACATTTGTTCATTGCTTCATGGATGGTCGCGACACATTGCCCACGAATGGGGCTGGCTATATTCAGCAGCTTCAAAAGAAAATGCGTGAGTTGGGAATCGGACAGATTGCCACCGTGAGTGGCCGTTACTACGCCATGGACCGCGATAAGAAGTGGGACCGGGAACTCAAAGCCTTCGATGCCATGGTTGTAGGCAAGGCGGAAGGCGGAGAATACGTGGATCCGGCTCAGGGTGTGAAGGACTCGTATAACCGTGATGTTACCGATGAATTCATTGTTCCGTTCGTCGCAGTAGGGAACCAGGGGCAGCCGATAGCCGTCATCCGCGACGAAGATTCAGTGGTGAACTTTAACTTCCGGGCTGATCGCGCCCGGCAGATTACCCGGTGCCTTGCCCGGGAGAGCGGTCTTACTGCGCAAGGCGGGCGCGATCTGCCCGATGCTGACGCGCTCGACGCGACGATTTCGCGGAGCCGGGTTCCCAAGAGCCTGAAATACATATGCATGACGCAATATGACAAGCAGTTTACGTTGCCCTTCGTGGTGCAGCCCGATTCGCTGAAACATATTCTTGCCAACGTGATGGCGGACCACCAGCTAAGGAATCTGCGCGTTGCGGAGACGGAGAAGTACGCGCATGTGACGTATTTCTTCAATGGCGGCGTGGAAAAGCCCTATCCCGGAGAAGACCGTGTTCTGGTGCCTTCACCAAAAGTGGCGACTTATGATCTGAAGCCGGAAATGTCAGCCGCAGGAATTGCCGATGCGGTGGTGAAAGCGGCGAACGATTCAGCTTTTGACGTAGTCATCTGCAATTTCGCTAATGCTGACATGGTGGGACATTCCGGCAAAATCCCCCCTACCATCAAAGCGGTGGAAACCGTGGATGCCTGTCTGGGAGAGATTTATTCCGCCGTGCGACAAAAGGGCGGAGCCCTGCTCATTACCGCTGATCATGGCAACGCTGAACAGATGATTGATCCGGTCTCAGGCGGCCCACAGACAGCACACACCACCAATCCAGTGCCGTTTATTATTATCACCGAAGATTCGGGGCAATTCGATTTACGAAGAGATGGGTCATTGCAGGACATTTCGCCTACCGTGCTTGGAATGCTTGGCTTCCCGCAGCCTGCTGAAATGACTGGCAAAGATTTGCGAACTAAGAAAACGTCATGATGTCGCGTCAAAAGAGCCGGCCAGGCCCAACGCGCGCCGAGCCGGCTGCCGGATATTCAAGGCATACAGAGACAGAGAAGCAGTCGAGCGGTTTGGAGCGAAGCGACAAAATTGAAAGTACTCATCGTTCACTACCACCGGTTTGAGCTTTGGCATGCGCCCGCATGGTTGCGCGACCGCCTGCAGCAGGCATTTCCGGATTTCACTTTCGTTCAATTTGACAATTACGACCGGGTAGCACAGGAAATTGCTAATACGGATGTATTCATTGGATGGTCGCTTCGTCCCGAGCAGTTCCTGCAGGCGAAGAAGCTGAAGTGGATCCATTCGCCAGCGGCAGCCGTGCATCAGTTGATGTATCCCGAACTGATGGCGAGCGATGTGATCGTAACGAACTCAAGCGGGGTACATGGTCCAGTGGTTGCAGAACACGCGATCGGGTTGGTTCTGGCGCTTGCCAAACGCCTGCCACAGGCCATGCAATACCAGGCTGAACACAAATGGGCACAGGACCTGCTGTGGCACGAACGGCCGCGGCCGCGCGAGATAGCTGGAGCAACCGTGCTGGTTGTTGGCGTGGGTGGAATCGGCAGCGAGTTCATTCGCCTGGCCAGGGCACTTGGCATGAAGGTGATCGCGGTTCGCGAGGATCTCTCCAAAGGCTCTGCTGGAGCGGATTATCTCCACAGCTCTTCCGAGATTGACAGCCTTCTCCCGCAAGCCGACTTCGTTCTTCTTTGCACACCGGTCACTCCCGTGACGACCGGAATCATGAACGCGGAGCGGTTGAAGCGCATGAAACCTGATGCCTATCTCATCAACGTCGCGCGAGGTCCGCTCATTGACGAGCCCGCTTTGATCGACGCTCTTAAGAGCCGGCAGATCGCGGGTGCCGCTCTGGACGTGTTTACCGAAGAGCCGCTACCCGCTGATTCACCCTTATGGTCGGTGGATAATCTGCTGATTACACCGCACTCGGCGGCTGTCACCGAGAAGCTCTGGGAACGCCATTACGAGTTGATCGTTAAGAACATGAACCGGTTCCTTGCAGGCAAGCCACTGCTCAACCTGGTGGATAAGAGCCGCGGCTACTGAGCAGGAGTGGTTCAGATAGAATTTGGATATGCAGATTCAGCTCAATGGAGAGGCGCGCGACGTCGCCGATGGCATCACCCTTGCCGCGCTCGTCTCGCAGTTGGGAATGAAGGCGGACCGGGTCGCGGTGGAGTTGAACCTGGAGATCGCGCCGCGCACGACCTGGGGCGTAACGGTGCTCAAGCCTGGAGACAAGCTGGAGCTCGTGCACTTTGTCGGAGGCGGCTGCGAATGAACTGTTTCTTGTGGATCTGTGGACGGATTACTCCGGGTCACCGGTCTTGTGCTCTTCAATCTGGAAGCTGAGAAATTCGCGGACCGCAGTCAGCGCTTCCGGGTTCCTGGTAGTGATTACCACCCGCCCGCCATTGTCCATCTCCTCGAATCTATAGCTGATCTCATTTTTCAGTCGCGTCATCACTGGCACGCCCGGCGGGGTCTGGTCGTGGACGAACATAGGGATCTCGAAATCGCCAGCCTGAAACGCACTGGCAATGTGCTTGAGGTGCGTGCGGATTTCTGCGATGGACGCTTTGTCATCCGCACGGTTGGCGACTACCTGAATCGTGCCGCCATTTTTGTCAATCAGAAAGTGGTGCGTTGTCCTGTCCTGACTAAACCCCATTCCTTTATCGCCGCGTTGCGTGAGGGTGTGGTCATGTGTCGTCTGTGTCTGGTGCTGGGCATGCATAGGACAACTTTGCATGTCGTCGTGAGTTTCTGACTTTACCTGTCCCTGAGAGTGAACAAAGGTGGTTAGGAAAATGATCGCAAGTCCAAGGAATCTCATTTGTGTTTTCCTCTTCGAGCTTGAATTTTGCGTTGCAATCCCGGCGACATCAGGGGCGAGACCGCCCCAGGACTATCGGGATGTGCGGCTACGAACAACTCCAGCAACCCAGCTCTCTGGCCAGGTTTGGTCGCACGCAGCTGTCTTTCCCATTTGCGAATCGCTTCGTCGAGTGTCCGTCGCAATCTCTTCAGTTCATTGATTCGACTTGCAAGGGCTCTCGCCTTCTCCACAGCCAATGCGTGCACCCGCCCGCAAGGCGCGTCGCCGCGATCGCGCTGGCCCAGGATTTCGGCAAGATCCTCCACCGTGAAGCCAATTCCCAATGCAGCGCGAATCACCTTCACTCGCATGAGCGCCTCTGCGGGATAGCAGCGGTACCCATTGGCCAATCGCTGCGCTTTGGGCAGCAGGTTTTGCCGCTCGTAGTAACGCAACGCATCGCGGCTCACGCCCGTGATAGAGGCCAGCTCACCTGATCGAAAGCCAGATCGCTTCGAGTCATTCATAAAGCATTCTCAGCCGTGGAATATGTTCCCGGGTCAAGCACTTTCTCTGATCCAGACTGTCCCATTCAGCGAAAGTAAGCAACGGGCCTTTGGCGTCTCTTTGATAGGCCAAGCAGCCTTTATAATCAAAGTTTTACCCCCGCATTGTTTCAACCACAGGAAAGGTAACTCTTTTGTCGCTTGATTTTTTAGGTGAACTTCGTCGCACCCACAGGTGCGGAGAGCTGCGCTCAGAGAACGCGGGCGAGCAGGTGGTGTTGATGGGTTGGGTCAACCGGCGGCGCGACCTCGGCAACGTGATCTTTATCGATGTACGCGACCGTACCGGCCTTACGCAGATTGTCTTTGATAAGAGCGACAACCCTGCCCTGCATGAGAAAGCGAGCCAGCTTCGTTCCGAGTACGTGGTAGCTGCAATCGGTAAGGTGCGCAAGCGTGAGGAAAAGACCATAAACCGCAACCTGCCCACAGGCGAGATCGAGGTTGTGGCTACCGATCTGAAGCTTCTGAATGAATCCAAGGTGCCGCCGTTTTTGCCCGGCGATCCCGCCCTGGCGAACGAAGAGACGCGGCTCAAATACCGCTACATCGATCTGCGGCGTGAGCCCATGCAGTACAACATCGAACTGCGCCACAAGGTGGCGCTCGCAATCCGGCAGTATCTCGCAGCACAGGGGTTCTTCGAGATTGAGACGCCATTCATGACGCGCTCCACACCGGAAGGCGCACGTGATTATCTGGTGCCAAGCCGCGTCTATCCGGGCGAGTTCTACGCCTTGCCGCAGTCGCCGCAGCTCTTCAAGCAGATCCTGATGATCTCCGGCTTCGACAAGTACTTCCAGATCGTTCGCTGCTTCCGTGACGAGGACTTACGCGCCGATCGCCAGCCCGAGTTCACTCAGATCGATCTTGAAATGACATTCCCGCAACCGGACCGCGTGTTCGAGGTAGTCGAAGGCTTTCTCCAGGCCGCGTTCAAGGTTGCCGGCTTCGAACTCAAGGCGCCGTTTCCGCGCATGACGTATGACGAGGCGATCCGCCAATACGGAATCGATAAGCCTGATCTCCGTCTGCCGAAGCTGACGGATGTGCGCGCGGCGTTCACCGCCGAACAGCTGCAGAGTCTACAGCTCAATACCGAACTGCCGGTTGTGGCGATCCGGATTCCCAGAATCGGTGAGCTATCGCGCAAGGAGCGCGATGATAACCGCCCGTTATTTGGAGAGCGCAAAGATGCTCGCCTGATTGACGACGTCAAGCGGCTGGAGAAGTCTTTCCCAGAAGCGGTGGCCAAAGCACGAGAACTGGCCGGGGCACAACCGGAAGACCTGCTCGTACTGGTTGGCGGGCCAGTGCAGGTTGAGAAATCCGGTCTGCGGCCTGACTACGGCGTGTTTATGGCTGCTGGGCAGTTCCGGGTAGAGCTCTCGCGCAAATATGCGGACCGTCACATGGCGTTCCGGCAGGGAGGGTTCCACTTTGTTTGGGTCACCGATTTTCCCATGTTTGAGTGGGACGAAGCCGACAAGCGGTGGAATGCTGCGCACCACCCATTCACGTCTCCCCACGACCGTGACATGGACAAACTGGAGTCAGATCCGGGTTCCGTGCGTGCGCTCGCTTATGACGTGGTGCTGAATGGAACCGAGCTTGGCTCCGGGTCAATTCGTATCCACCGCCAGGATGTTCAGAAAAAGATCTTTAGTGCGCTAGGTATGAGCGAAGATGAGGCCAAGGCGCGCTTCGGATTCTTCCTGGAGGCGCTGGAATACGGAACGCCTCCGCACGGCGGTATCGCCCTGGGTCTGGACCGCATTGTCATGATCCTGGCAGGCGCAGAGAGCTTGCGCGAGGTGATTCCGTTCCCGAAGACCGCGAAAGCTGTTGACCTCATGGTGGACGCCCCAACTCCAGTGAGCGAAGCGCAGCTGCGGGAGTTGGGAATCAAAATTCGATGACAGTTTTCTGACGACTCGAGCGTACCGAGAGAATCCCTATTGCCAGTTCCTACCGGCGATAGGGGTTTTTCTTTGCAGAAGTTCACGCGGCTGAACTGGCCTGCGCTCTCTGGCGCTGAGCGTCCCGCGCTATTGTCCTCGAACCTGCCCACAAGACAATCGCAAGCCCGATGGCGAGCACAGGGACAATCTGCATGGCCTGCTGGAGACCAAAAGCTTTGACGGATTCGGTTACCGGTAGCGCTCCTGCTGCGCGGCGGGCCATGAAGTCGCTCAGCTTCCCTGTGATGACCGGACCGAATGACGCGCCACCCAGATACATTATGAGGAAGTAGACAGCCATCGCGGTGGCGCGCTGCGCCGGAGCGACAATATCCTGCAACGACGCGTAGACCAGGCCGTAATACATGTTGAGAAGGCCATAGGCGGCGGTGAGCAGAGGCACAGCAATGGCCAGAGCGCCAAACCCTTGTCGGATTCCGAAATATGCCAGGGGCGCTGAGATGGCAGCAGCGTAGGCAGCCAGCAGCATGCGACCATCTGGACGCCGACGAACCAGCCGGTCTCCCCAGCCGCCCCCGATTACTCCGCCCAGAACTCCTCCGACGGCGTAAACGATGCCGGTGGAGATCCCTGCCGGCCCAACTCTCAGATGATGAACGCGTTGAAAGAAGGCAGGAAGAAAAGTGCCAAGCGCGTAGAGATTGAAATTTACCAGAACGCCGGAAGCGATGATCCAGACAAAGGTTGGAACCAGCAGGCTGGATTTCCTCAGCCGCTCTGCTCCGACCGGAAGGTCTTCAGACGCTCCCCGCAGGGGTTCCGGAAGCCTCAGCACTACAGGGGCGAGGAGCAGAGCCGGTATTGCGGCGACAAGCATTGCTGGACGCCATCCGAAACGCTGGGCAATCGGCCCGCTGAAGAAGAAGCTCAATGCACCGCCCACTGGAACGCCGAGCATGAACAGTGCGAGTGGCCGGGAACGACGATTGGGAGGGAAGAGATCGCCGATCCAGCTGGTCGCGACTGGGGCGCAGGCGGCCTCGCCTACAGCAAGACCCAGGCGTGACGCCACAAGCATGCTCAGGCTGCGCGCCCAGGCCGCCAATCCCGTCACGCATCCCCACACGACAATTCCGGCCGCCAAAAGCTTCTTGCGGCTGCCGGAATCGGCGAGGCGGCCGATGGGAATGCCAACAATCGCATACAGGATGGTGAAAACCGTGCTGATCAGGCCAATCTGAGCATCTGTAAGCCCGAATTCGTGTCGCAAGGGCTCCGCCAGTGCTGCAGCCACGTGGCGATCGTAAAAGTTGACGATGTTCACCAGAACCAGCACGGTGAGAGTACGAACCGCGATTCCTGTGGAGATCGAGTTCACTGCCGGTTTCGTGGCCATGGGAAAGCACTTTATCAGAACGGCTCGCCAGGCGGCAGGCATTAGAAGGAATAGCTCACAAAGAAAAGGCAGGCTGGATGCCTGCCAGCCTGCCTGATCTGATAAGGAG
>Ga0070679_100006731_pt1 | contig 10719 bp, 14 predicted proteins | sample KBSC63BmetaG_FD_65652 | JGI IMG/M metagenome (GOLD analysis project Ga0070679, IMG submission 65652) | Corn rhizosphere microbial communities from Kellogg Biological Station, Michigan, USA - KBS C6-3B metaG | ecosystem: Host-associated > Plants > Roots > Rhizosphere | place: USA: Michigan... | reverse complement strand
CAATCCGAAACCTCAACCGAAAAACAGTCTGATCTTTTAGAAATTAGAACAGTTGGGCCAAATACTATCTCGGCCATTTCTATAATGGGCGAAAATGAAGTTTTGGCAGGGAATGTTTTGCGTCGGCTTTGTAAGTTGGGTGACCACGTTGCGCGCACTGAAATGGATCCAAGGCCCGATGATAAGAAAAATCCTTGCGAAGCAGGCTGTATAATCCATCGCCAAATAATTGAAAGGGCCCAGAAAAACTGGGAACAACGCTGTGCCGACGAAAATCTTGTCCAAGTAATTTTTGAGCTTGGCACTAAGCCAGAAAATGTTTTTATGGTTAGCGTTACAGCAGATAGCGTAGGCTTTGCCGACGAGGTTGACCAAAAGCCCGACGAATATCCCTACAAAGTTAATGCCGCCACGAATATAAAAGAACTTCCTGGCTTTAATGCCTTTTTTGTCCGCGAAGGCGACAGAATAAACGGGGATGAAGTGGTGGCGCTCGGGCGCCGTTTAGCAGATTGCGGTGATATCAATCTGGAGTTCGCAGATAAAGACGGCAAAAAAGTCATGGGCTTTATGCATATGACAAAAGGTAATTTGCATGGCGAAGGCCATTTACAATTCGTGCATGATGGTGCAAGAGTTGGTTCGTTTGAATATTTTTTGCGCACTGGACTTGATCACTACGGTGCGGATATTTCCTCTGTGAATATTCGCGTAGCCGCCGCTATCAAACCAGAACACTATGATTATACTTTTAGGGACGAAGAGCACATACAGAAAGAATTTCCTGGCTGGTTAACAATGCTTGATGAGCAGGGTCGCAGCCTACTCATAAATACCGCAAGGCCAAAATGGCATATGGGCGAGCAGTTTGACCCTGACGATGGATGGAAGGTGAATTTCCAGGCAATGCTGCGTTGGCAAATAACAAAAGTACAAGATCTAAAATCGCAACAGGTCAATTGGGAAGGATTTATAGATGCAGGTGACGAAGACAGCCAGCACGCCTCTAACCATCGTGGATATAGTAACCCTATATGGAATGGCCGCGACGCTTACTTCACCGCCTGGAAAGATAAGCTAACACGCTAAAGCTTTTTGTGATTTTCATCACCTAGCGTTGACAAAGCGGACTATTGGAATCACAATGGCGATATTGTGAAATACGGATTCCAACCAACTCAACCGAAGCATTACGCATCAATTATGCGCAATCTCTTTGTGTTGTATGAGTAGCTTGGAGTCATTTACGTCACAATAGTCAAAATTTAAGAAACTAGAGGCTCCAAGCAAAAAGCAGGAGCCTTTTTTAGTAAAAGGAGTAGTTAAGCCATGAAGCTGCTACATGAAATATCGCAAAAAGAATATGATGCCGGACGAATATTAAATAATGATCTTGATGTCATTGTAGAGCGAACCGAGGATTCGGAAAATACGTTATTTGTAGCGCGCTTTTTGGTCCCTGGCGCCATAGCGGTCGAAGGGCTAGTAGGGGTTCAAGGAGTTTTTGATGATGATACTGTACGCTTTTGCTTGGCAAACGAGGATGGTGGATTGGATAGTACCGTTAACAAGGCGCCAATTAGTGAAGGGGGCATATTAGGATCTTTGATGTTAAGGGATATACGAGTGCTTCGGGTGCAAGAAGGGTATTTCCATACATACAGCAGCGAGCTAGATGAAGAACTTATGTCTCTGATTGCCTTGCAGCAGCGGGAACTTGTGCCCGTGCATGTGACCAATGGAGGAGCTTATGGCGATGAAGAAAGAAGGCGATTAGCCGCATAAAATCAAAAATACCATAGGGCCATTGACATGTTAAGCATAAACATGTTATAATTACAACAGCGTTAACTCTTCTAATGTTTAGCGCTTAAGGTATAATATTTAGACATGGCCAAAAAGAAAAAGCGCTCGAGTGCAAAGAAAAAAGTTGAACCAAAAAAGAACACTGGTTTTTGGCGCGGCGTTTACGCGATTATTTTAATAGTAGCCGGCATTGTGCTAGCCTTTGGTGCTTTTATCAGCGCTCCTGTTCCTAAGGGTTTTTGGGGAGGGGTTTGGTCTGCTTTGGGGATTGCTACAGTTTTTGTGCCAGTACTTTTAATTTATTTAGGCGGCCTAAAGCTATTTAGTGAAGATCATAAAATTCCGTTTCCTAATATGGCCGGTTCGCTGGCGCTGTTAGTGTTTTTTGCCAGCTTTGCACACGCTACTTTTGCTACTGCCGCAGCTGACGGCACTTACACTGGCGGACATGGCGGGGCAGTCGGACAAGCAGTTGGCGGGATGTTGCTTGGTGCTATGGGTAAGTTTTTATCTGCATTAGTTTTCTTTTTACTTAGCGTTTTTGCGTTTTTGTTCGCCTTTGGGATCGAGCCAAAGGTCTTACTTGCCTTAACGGATATGTTCCGTAAGGAACCAAAAGAGGGCGAAGAGGAGGATTTGGCGGGCTTGAAGAAAAAAAAGCAGCCGGATTTCCAGCTTAACGAAGGTGTCCCGGTTGAGCACCATGCTGCTCCGCGCCTAGCTAGTATGCGCAACGCCGCGCAAAAAATGGCTCCTGAGCAAGAGCACGCTGCACTTACGACCGCCAGCGACCCTGACTGGAAATTCCCGCCTCTTTCGCTTTTGAGCGACAAACAAGACAAAGCCGACGCCGGCAACGTTACTCAAAACGCCGAAACTATTAAAGAAACCTTCGCCAACTTTAGCATTGACGTAGAAGTTGAAGGAGCCAATGTTGGCCCACGCGTAACTCAGTACACACTTAAGCCACCTACAGGTGTTAAGTTGACCAAAATCACCGCTCTGGACAATAACTTAGCGCTTGACTTAGCCGCTCACAACATTCGTATTGAAGCGCCAATTCCAGGTAAGAAAGCAGTGGGAATTGAAGTACCAAACGTAAAGGCGGCAACTGTTACTTTGCACGGTTTAATTAGCAGCAGTGAATGGCATGGAGTTGATGGCTCGCTTGGCTTTGCGATCGGCAAAGATATTGCCGGTGCCCCAGTAGTGGGCAATCTAGAAAAAATGCCCCACCTTTTGATTGCCGGACAAACTGGCTCTGGTAAATCCGTCATGATCAATACTCTTTTAACCAGCTTGCTTTACCGCAATAGTCCGTCTGATCTTAAGCTGATTTTGGTTGACCCTAAGCAAGTGGAAATGGTGCTTTACCACGACATCCCGCATTTGCTTAGTCCAATTATTACCGAGCCGGAAAAGTGTATTTCTGCGCTCAAGTGGGCAGTTGCCGAGATGGAACGCCGTCTTAAAGCATTTTCAGAAGTTGGCAAGCGTAATATCGCCGAATACAACAAGGATAAAAAAGAAGAAGGTATGCCGTATATTGTTGTTGTAATCGACGAGTTGGCCGACCTTATGATGATGGCCGCGCGCGACGTAGAAGCCTTAATTGTGCGCTTGGCGCAAAAAGCCCGCGCTGCTGGAATCCACTTAGTGCTTGCAACGCAGCGTCCATCAGTTGACGTTATAACCGGATTGATCAAAGCTAACGTGCCTGCACGCATTGCCTTTACAGTTGTAAGCCAGGTGGATTCGCGCACAATTATTGACGGAGTTGGCGCCGAAAAACTTCTGGGACGAGGCGATTTGCTGTTTAGTATTCCTGAATTTACCAAACCAAGGCGTGTCCAGGGCGCGCTAATTAGTGACGACGAAACCAACAAGATTTGCGACTTTCTGCGCGCACAGCGTCCGCCAAATTATGACGAGGAAGTTATTAGCCAGCCTGTGCAAATTGGCAAGGGTGGTGTGGTTGCCAGCATGGATGACGACCAGGAAGACGACATGATGAAGGACGCAGTTGCAGTGGTAATACATACAGGCAAGGCCAGCACCTCGCTTTTGCAGCGTAAACTGCGCATTGGTTATGGCCGCGCATCTCGATTAATAGACATCATGGAAGAACAGGGAATTGTTGGCCCAGCCGACGGCGCCAAACCGCGCCAGGTTTTGGTGAGCAGTGTCGACGAAGTATTTGGCAGTCACCAAGAAGAAACCGCCGCAGAACCGCAGCCACAGCCGGTTGCGGCGGGCACTGACCAAGGCGATGTCTACGACGACATGCCCGACGACGAAGAAGCTTAAATGGCGTTTTTTGTAGCTTCAGCCCCTAAATCTGCAATAGTTTTATCTAGGCGCTCTTTCAGTTCCCTACATTGAGGATCGGTATCAATATCTGGCATCCCTACAAGTGAACCTTCAGCAGAATCTACAAAATTATCCGGAACGCCAGACTGTTGCACTACGGCTTCTAAAAATTGAGGAGTGAGACTTTGTATAGATCTATACGAATCAAATGTCATAATCATTACTATATATAAGCCCAATGAAACGTCAAGAAACGGAATGTATATAACTTTTTATAACTCTTGGCGGAGCCCCGGACGTTTGATTGTCCAGGGCTCACGCCATCTCTGAGCTGGGAGTCTCCTTAAAGACCCACGTATTGTTGAGGATGTAGGCTGCCGGCGCTTTCACGCCGATGAGTATTGCCGCAATCCAAATGTGCTGGAAGCCCAGCAGACCGACAAGCACGAAAAATGAGAGCTGGCTAAATACGCCAAGCAAAAGTGCTTTGCCGGTCCAGCGCCCCAGCCCGCTTTTTGCCTCGATGTCCCGGTCGTCCCAGACCAAAAGCCATGTGACGACGAAACCGAACAGGGTCATGGGCAGGGAGAGTACGAGGTTGACCAGCACGGCGCGAGTGCCCTCCGCGTTGAGAGCCGACGTAAGAAACCAGAACAGAGAGAATCCTACACCGGTTGTTACGAGAGACACCATCACAGATTTGCTCAAGCGCCACTTGTGCCTGCGGAAGAGATCCCGCAGGAAGAGCGAATGCTTCACTAGCAGGATCACCTCCTTGAATTTTTAACTCAGAATCGTGTCCTAGCGTTTTTTGTCCGCTTTGACAGTGTATATATTTTATAATAAAAATAAGTATCAAGCAAATATACACAATTTTTATAGTGTTAATTTTGTTGTTAATTTAAGGGCTTGTGCTAAGAGCATAAGCTTTTTATTATGAGATTAAGAATGTCGAGGGGTAGAAATAGACCGAAAAGAGAAATCAGGCCTCTTGAGGAGTTGGAGTTTTATCCTACCGATCCTCTTACTGGGCTTGCACTGTCTGTGCATGTGACCGCTGATGATTTTGTTGGGCCTGAAGAACACGGGCACCATAAAAATTTTGGCGAAAAACGGCCCGAACTGCAGGGTGTTGGCGGCAAAGCTGTGCGCTATTCCGATGTCCAATTTTTACCCGGGCATTTACATCATGTGAAATATGAAGGCAGTGTGCATGATGTTTTCCAAGGACCCGAAAAATTGCCCAGAAGGCCAGAAGGCCAGATTATCCATGCAACATTATCTCTGGCTAGGGTTATTCCCAGGGATGGAGTCGACTTAAAGAGTGATGATCCGACTACTCCGAGAAGATTTACTGACAAAGAGTACGAGTTTGTTTCGAGTCCATGGATAACAAACGTAGAAGGGGCATTTCGTAGAAGTGAAATATTTAAAAGGCATGAAATCGGACGCTTTTATGCTGAACACGCCTTGCAGGAAGAAATTTTAGTAAATGTTGTAGGACGCAATGAGAGAATAATATTTCTCAATGCAAGGGAAGAGTCAAGAATAAGAGAGCTTGGAAACCAGATAATAAGAAATGCAGTTAAGGAAGTATTAAAACCTGCAAATAGTCTTTATCAGCAAGCAAAGGCGGAGGGCATGGTTAGGGGTAATGGTCAGGATTTGGTTACTGTTGTGTCTAAAGTCTTGCCCAACTATAAGCTACCTGAGCACTATCCCAGGCTAAGAAAAGTTTTAAGCTCTGAAGAATATCCCGAGTCTGAAATGGCAGCGTAGGAGTCTTTACAAACAGAGGTGAATAGGTTACAATACTGGGGTTAAAAACTAATTCAGCTCAAGGCATCTTTATTAGGCGCTTGGGCTTTAACCAAAGGAAGGAGTTCGGTATTGGACACTCAGTATGAGATTGCTGTGCTTTATCATCCTGATCTAGAAATAGACCTGGAAAAAGCAACTAGCAAAGTAGAAAAAATTTTGGCCGACAATAAAGCCAAGATTGTAAAAACTGATAGTTGGGGCAAGCGCAAGCTTGCTTACCCGATTGCCAAGCAAGATTTTGCCGTATACGTTTTTTATACGGTAGAAATGCCTGGCGCATCTGTAGCGAAAATTGAACAAACGTTCAATATTACAGATGAAATTATCCGCTTTTTAATCACCAAGCCAGACCTTAAAGCGATTGCAAAAGCAGAAGCTTTAAAGGCTGAAAAAGCCAAAAAGGCGGCTGAGCGCGGCGACCGTGAAGACGAAGACCGCGCAGAGCAAAAAGACGAAGAATAGTACAATAGGGAAAACATAAGTAGAGAAAGGAGTAGGGGCTTTAAAAGGAAAAAGAGCGGTCCGAGTCTGCGGATTTATTCCGCGACCCGGCGCGATGAGAAAAAACCTAGGTTTTGTCTCATAAGGCCCCGCCGCAGAATATGGCACGATCATTCAATCAAGTAATTTTGATGGGTAATTTAACGCGCGACCCTGAACTGCGCACCACGCCAAACGGCACAAGCGTCTGCAGTTTTAGCTTAGCGCTTAACCGCAGCTACAAAGGCGCGGACGGCCAATGGCAAGAAGCAACAGATTATGTAGACATTGTAGCTTGGGGCCCGCTGGGCGAGCGCGTTGCTCAATATATGAGTAAAGGCCGTCCTTGCCTAGTAAACGGCCGTTTGCAGAGCCGCAGCTGGGAACAGGATGGGAATAAGCGCAGCAAAGTAGAAGTAATCGCCCAAGATGTAACATTCTTAGGCGGACCTGGCGGCGAAGGTGGCAGGGTAAATTCTGCATCTGAATCCGCAGCCGAAGCCAACCCCAAGAAATCGAACAGCAAGAAGAACGAAGATGTAGTAATTGAGGATATAGGCGACGAGCCGATCAACCTCGACGACATTCCGTTCTAGGATGACTAAATGGGTGGGGAAGAATCAGGGTTTGACGGCTCTAGGCCATTAGACCAAGAATCTTTGATGTTGGCTTTTAAAGAAGCTATAACAAACCATGAATCAGGCAAAATTAATGATTTGATTAAGCATGGTTTGCACGAACTGGGAATGACAGTAGAGCAGCTTACAGAGATTTACCAGGAGGCGTTTGACCAAACCACAGTAGAACTATTTAAGGAGGAGAAAGATAATGGCAAAGATATTTAAGCATAGGACAGATGTAGCATATTTTGACTACAAGGATTTTAAAACCTTGCAGCGCTATATCAACCAATACGGACAAATCGAGACTCGCAAGAAAACTGGCTTGCCGGAAAGCAAGCAGCGCCAGCTGAGCCGCGCAATCAAACGCGCCCGTCATATAGCTTTACTACCATTTGTAAGCAACGGGTAAGATCGCGGTGTCGCCATCGCGGAAAATTAAGCAATTAGATTCGCAAATTAGCAATATTTTGCGTGGTTTTGATATACGTAAATTAAGCTCTAAAGAGCGTGAAATAATTTCTAAATTGCAGCGAAATTTAACTGATTCAAGAATTTACAGCGCAGATTACGAACTGTCAGAAACCCGCGACGAACAATTAGACAATGCCAAAAAAGCAAAAAAATGGCTAGAACAAGCGCGCAAAAACATTTTGACCGCCAGTGAATTTAATATTTTTGGCGCACTAGATGTGGCACACATAAGTGCGCTAATTGACCAAATAATTTCTGAGTTAAAATAATATATAGAAAGGGAAAAAGAGCAGCCCGAGCAAATGTATTCCACTTGCCCGGCGCGATGAGGAAAAACCGCAGGTTTGTCCTCATAAGCTTGAAAAGCGCATATATGGCTTTAAGTATTACGAATTTAAAAAAGGGAACAATCTTCCAGTGGGAAGGCGAGCCTTACCGCGTGGTTGAATATTCCCAGAAAGTTATGGGCCGCGGCGGCTCAATTGTTAATGTGCGTATAAAAAGCTTGGTTGATGGCAAGGTTTTAGAAAAAACTTTTAAAGGTAATGAACAGTTAGACAGCGCAGACGTCACCAACCGGCCGGTTCAGTATTTGTACAAAGACGATTCTGATTTTTATTTCATGGACAATGATTCTTATGAGCAGTTTGCTGTGCCTAAAGAACTAATGGAAGATAAAGCTGGCTTTATAAAAGAAGGCGACCAAGCCACAGTACAGCTTTTTGAGGACAAAGTAATTAATATTGAGCTTCCTAAAAATGTGCCGTTAAAAGTTGCCTACACTGAAAACGCAGTTAAAGGCGACACATCCAGCGCAATTACCAAGGATGCGACACTAGAAACTGGAATTACAATCAAAGTTCCGGCATTTATTAAGCAGGGCGACCTGATTTCTGTTGATACTTCAAATGGGAATTATAGGGAGCGGGTAAAGTAGCGTTGGCAAACCGCAACGAACATTTAGTTGTTGTTATGGTTGAGCCTGCAAGCGCGCAAGAATTTGAAATCTGGCCGCTTCATATAACATTGGTTCCTTGGTTCCCTTGCGCCGATGAAGGCAGGTTAGATAAAACTTTGCAGTTGATAGCAAATCGCCATAAGCCTTTTAAGGTGGAGGCAGGGTCTGTTGAGGAATGGGGCAGACAAGAAAAATTTCAGGTGCAGTTGGTTAAAGACAATGAAAACATCAACAATCTTCATTTAGATATATTCGGCACACTCGAAAATAATGATTTCCCAATCCACCAGAAAGATTTTTTGGGCAAAAAATACAAGCCTCATTTAACATTGCGCAACCGTTATCAAAGAAGCCAGCAATTACCCGAAGGAACAGAAATTGCAGTTGAAAAGTTTGCGCTAATCAAGCAAATTAGACTTAAGAAAACCGGCACGATGATAAAATCAGTTGCGAAAGAGTACGTTTTAAATGGCTAAAACAAGATTAGACCAAGCATTAGTACAGCGTCAGCTGACGGCGACTCGCAGCCAAGCGGAGAGTTATATAAAACTCGGATATGTATTAGTGAATAAAAAAGCCGTTACTAAGCCGGGTTTTTTGGTTGGGGCGGAAGATAAAATTGAGATTACAACTCAAGAACAATATGTGTCGCGCGCGGCACTAAAACTGGCAAGTGTGGCCGAAAAATTGAAGCTCAATTTTCAAGACAAAATTGTTTTGGATGTAGGCAGCAGCACCGGCGGCTTTACTGACTTTGCACTACGGCACGGCGCAAACAAAGTGATTGCCGTAGACGTTGGCACTAACCAGCTACACTCAACTCTGCAAGGGCACAAAAAAGTCGAACTGCACGAACAGACAGATATTAGGAGTTTACAAACATTAAGTGTCCGGCCGAATATTGTAGTTATAGATGTCAGCTTTATATCTTTGCGCGAAATTTTGCCGCATGTGGCTAAGCTTTGCGCTAAAGATACGCAAATAGTTGCCATGGTAAAACCGCAATTTGAAGCCGGCGTAAAAGACGTGAATAAAGGCGTAGTTAAAAACGATTCAATGCGCCGAAAAATTCTTAAAGATTTTGAAGAATGGGTAAAAAAATATTTCAAAATTTTGGATAAAGCCGACAGCGAAGTAGCCGGCTCCAAAGGCAACCTCGAACGCTTCTACCTTCTTCGTAAAACTAACTAACTTAATGGTTTTGGTCTTTTCTTGGGAAGATAGCCCGACAAAATGTATTCCATTTTGCCGGCGCGATAGGAAACCCCGAAGGGTGTCCTATTACAGAAATGCCTTCAGGGCTTTTTTGTCCTTGAGGGTAATAAAGCTTTGTTTGTTGGTGATTAAATCTTTGCGTTCTAAAAACGCCAGCTCGCGGCTGGCAGTTTCGCGGCTGGCATTAATGGAGCTCGCAATATCTTGATGCTTTAGCGGGACATTTATAATTATGCCTTCAGACGACTCTTCCCCAAAACGGTGTGCCATCGTTAGTAGGAAAGATACTAAGCGCTCGCGCACAGTGCGGTAGGCTAGGTTTAAAATGCGCTCACTATGCAGGCGGTACATTTCTGTAACCATATCAATTACGGGCGGCAAAATTTCTGGATGCGTATGGATGTAGGTTAGATAAGTATCATGGTCGGTGCGCCAAACTGTTGTGGGCACAAGTGCTTGGTAAATTATCCCTTTTTCTTGGCCGGTTAGTGTCCAGATAAGAGGGAACACTTCGTGCTTTTTGCGGATGCTAAGCAAGTTTTCTTCGCCGTACTTGCTTATATTAAAAGCTTTTACCAAACCTTCTTCTACATAGTAAACAGATGTGGGGGTTTCGCCTGGACGAATAATATACTCACCTTTTTTATATGTGAGTTTAGTGCCATTCGTAAAAGGCCTGGATAGCGACTTTGCTTGCATTTCCTCTCCCAACATATTCTTATTATCACATAAATACCTCTATTGCGTGTTAAATTTCCGCCACAAACAAGCAATTGACTATATTTGTGATAAATATCATGGTGAGTAGGTGCGCAAAATTACTGTGGCGGGGCTTGCTTTACTCCATTATGGGTATACCAAGGAGAGGAGGGGCCAATGGTACACATTAGCGTAATAGAAGCTCGGCTAACGCAGCTGGGCTTTAGGGCGTCTAGGTGGTTTAAGCCAGAGATCCGAGAACTCCAGCACATTCTAATGGACAACGAAAGAATTATCGGCGCTGTAGCCGGGCGTTACTTTGGCGGCTTTGCGCTG
>Ga0070679_100006725_pt1 | contig 10725 bp, 9 predicted proteins | sample KBSC63BmetaG_FD_65652 | JGI IMG/M metagenome (GOLD analysis project Ga0070679, IMG submission 65652) | Corn rhizosphere microbial communities from Kellogg Biological Station, Michigan, USA - KBS C6-3B metaG | ecosystem: Host-associated > Plants > Roots > Rhizosphere | place: USA: Michigan... | reverse complement strand
GGCGAGGCAGCGCGTGCCGAGTCGCTCGCAAACGAAGCGCTCACGCACTTCACAGCCACCGGCAATGGCTGGCGGCGCGTGGAGTGCGAGCGGCTACTCGGCGATCTCGCGATGCAGAACGACCGCACCGAGGCGGCGCGGTCGTGGTGGAGCAGCGCACTCGCCACCGCGCAGAAGATTGGTGCGCAGCTCGAGGTGTCGAAGCTACAGGAACGTTTGCGATCGGACGCCGGGTAAGTGCGACGCGGTGACCGACCGGGGAAATGGCTACTTCTAGTTCGCGAGCGCGTATCCCGAGAGGTGTCCCGTCTGGAGCGTGAACGTCTGCGCGTGGCTGTCGTTGACGCCGGGCATCTGTTCGAGCTCCGCATCGGAATTCTCGTCGACGTACCATGCCGTGAGCTCCGGCGGAGCGGCGCTGCAGCGCGAGTAGTCGAGCGTGATCTGCACGGGCGCGAGGAAAGTGTAGTGTTGCTCGTCGCGCGCGCGGATCTTCACCTTGAGCACGTTCGCCTGGGGCACGCGCATCACGAACGTCGTCGTCTCGGGCACAGCTCCTGCGGGCACTCGCATCACGAAGCCACCGAGCTTGATTTTGCCACCATTCGGTCCAATCACCTTCGTGACGACATCGTCGTCGCTGCCGCCGGGACAGGCGAGCAGATCGTGTTGTGCTACCACGCCCGAGAGGGAGAAAGCGGGAGCGACAGCGGGAGTTGTCGGCGCATCAGCGGAGCAATGCGCGAGTGTGAGCGCGAGCGCGCCGCACACGAAAAGCGATAGGAACTGACTGGAATTGCGCACGAGTACCTCGGTGGGTGATTGCAGTCGGATTGCCTGCCCGTCACCGAGAAAACGCGCAGGTGTATGGATGAGCAACAGCTAATCCGAACCGCCGCACGATACAGTCAGACTGACGTTAGTAATTACTAATACGATGGGTTCCATGTCGTCCCGAGCCGTTAACTCGCTAGCACTTTCGTCGACCTGTGGAGCTACACCAGCCCAGAACCAAAAGGAAACGGCCGGCGCGAGTCTCGTTCGCGCCGGCCGTTTCACCTTCCTCCCACAGCGGCCTTACGGCGTGTTGTACTCCGGTGGAAGCGTCTTGTAGCGAGCTTCGAGCATGTCCTGGCGTGATGGCGAGTCCACCTTCTTGCCGCGGATGTACACCGCTTCCGCGCGCGACGAGAACTCGAACGGATCGCCGCTCCAGATCACGACGTTCGCCTCGCGACCCGGCCGCAGCGAACCGACCTTGTCCGATACGCCGTAGATTTCCGCCGGCGCGAGAGTGATGCCGCGCAGCGCGTCGTCCCAGCTCATGCCGTACGCCACCGCGTTGCCCGCCTCGTAGCGAATGTTGCGAACGTTGAACATCTCCTCGTCGCCTCCGCCATTTCCAATGAGCGCGACCGCGACCCCAGCCTTCCGGAGCATCGCCGCGTTCTCCTGCCGGGCACCGAGCGACGAGAACGTCTGCGGAATGTTGTTCATCGCTCCGGTGAGAACCGGCACCTTTGCCGCAGCGAGCTTGTCGGCAACCTTCCAGGCCTCGGCCCCGCCGGCGATCACGAGCTTGAGACCGTACTCCTTTGCGAGCGCGAGCATCCCCTCGATGTCGCTTGCCTGCTCGGCCTCCACGGTGAGCGCCTCGCGACCTTCGACGATGGGGATCATCGCCTCCAGGTCGCGCCGGGATGCCACGTAGTCGCGCGTCTGGCCGCGCTCAAAATCCGCTTTGCGGTGCGCATACGCCTTTGTGTCCTCGATCAGATCGCGAAGACGTCCGTACAGCTCACCCTTCGCGCCCACCTTCGCGCTCTCGTCGTCGTCGATCTGTGCGACCATCGTAGCTGGTGCCTTCACGATTACGTCTTTGAGTGCGATTGCATCCATCAGATCGACGATCGCCGCCTGACCCGAGATCAGGCCGCCGTTTGGCGACGCGAGCGCGCTGGTCACTCCGCCTTCGCGCGCGGGCGCGATGAGCGTCGACTGTGGATTGTAGCCCTCCCACGTTGCGAATCCGGATGCGATCCCATCGCCTCGCTTCGCGCGAAGCTCGCGGGGGCCCGCGCTGAATCCCACATCGCCGAATCCGAGATTGGTGTACGCGTTCACGAGTCCGGGTGTGACCCACTTTCCGGTCGCGTCCACTTTCTGTGCATCGCTCGGAATCGCGATGTCCTTGCCGACCGCGACGATCTTGCCGTCGCGCATGAGCACCGTGCCATTCTCGATTGGCGGTCCGCTCACCGGATAAACCTTCCCGCCGGTGATGGCGATGGTCTGCGCGCTGAGCGGAAGTGCGAGCGCACACGAAGCTGCGAGCGCGATCGCGTAGCGCACATGTCGAGTAATCTGCTTCACTGGGCACCTCCCGCGAGCGGGACGTAACCCAGGTCGAAGTCCGTGCGCCACTGCTCCTTCACGTCGTCGCGATCGTAGAGCAGGGCGCCATCGATCCACACCTTGTCCGTTCTCGTGTACACGCTGAACGGATCGCCCGACCAGAGCACGACGTCGGCATCCTTGCCCGTTTCGATCGAGCCGATTTTCGAATCGAGATCGAGCGCCCACGCGGGATTGATCGTCAACCACTTGATCGCCTGATCTTCGGTGACGTCGATGCCGATTTCCTTGCCCGCTTCCATTGCCTTTGCAACCTCCTGATTGAGGCGCTGCGTGCCCGATGGATCGTCCGAATGGATCATCGCGTGCACGCCTGCCTGGCTCACGAGTGCGAGATTCGCCCGCACCGCGTCGTTCGCTTCCATCTTGAATCCGCCCCAATCGGCCCACACCGCAGCGCCTATCCCTTCCTTCGCAAGCAGGTCGGCGATCTTGTACGCCTCCACTCCGTGGTGGAACGCGCGAATCTTGTAGCCGAACTCGTGCGACACATCGATCATCTGCGCCATCTCATCGGCGCGATAGCAATGCATCTGGACGAGAATGTTTCCGCGCAGCACTTCGGCGAGCGTCTCGAGATTGAGGTCACGCGCCGGCGGATCACCCTTTCGATCCTTGAGCCACTTGTCCCACTTGCGACGGTACTGCTCCGCCTCGATCCACGCCGTGCGATAGCCAGCGACGTTTCCCATTCGCGTCTGCGGCCCGCCTTTGTTGCCGTACACGCGCTTCGGATTTTCGCCGCACGCCATTTTGAGGCCGTACTTCGCGCCGGGAAACTTCATCCCCTGCACAGTGCGCGAGGGGACGATCTTCACGATCGCACTACGTCCGCCAAACAGATTCGCGGAGCCCGGCAGGATCTGCGCGGTGGTCACGCCGCCGGCGAGCTGCCGGGGAAACTGTGGATCCTGCGGCCACACCGAATGCTCGGCCCAGACGTAAGCCGTCACGGGTCGCACCATCTCGTTGCCGTCGCTGTTCGCCTCGACTCCAGGCGCGGGATAGTCGCCGATGTGCGAGTGCACGTCGATGATCCCGGGGGTCACGAACTTTCCGGTGCCGTCGATGACAACGGCATCCGCTGGCGCATTCACGCTCGCGCCCACAGCGGCGATCTTTCCGTCCTGTAGCAGAATCGAACCGCCGGTGATGCGCGGTCCAGCTGCCGTGAGGATGGTGACGTTCTTGATTACCGTGGGCTTGGATGGGAACGGCTTGTACGTGCTCGGATAGGGATCTGCGTTGGGGAGCGATAACGCTCCCGCGCCCGCCGTACTGACGGTGTCCTTTGAGTGTGCGGCGGTATCTCCGGTCGCAGCCATTTTCGGCGCGGGCGCCTGGCTTGCCTTGGCAGGCGTGCATGCGAATACGGAGATGGCCGCCGCGAGTGCGACGACAATGCGCATTGCTGGACGTGCCTCCTCTTGACGTGAATAACGATTGGTCCGGTTGAACGTAGACCCGGCACCGGGGGGACGCCAGCCGCTAGCGCGTGTGCGTTTTGTTCAATGCAGCGCGAAGCACCGGGATGAAATCCGTGCACAGGGCATCGACTCCAAGCGCGGAAAGTTCGACCGCCTGCTCACCCTTGTTCACGGTCCACGGAATCACACGTCCCCCCGCTTCGTGTACGGACTCGACCAGCCACTCGTTGACGTGCTCCCGGCTCGGCCAGACGTCCAGCGCATCCGCGGCGCGCATCGCGGCAACGGGATCGCTCACTTCACGGTCGAAGAGGATGCCCCCGCGAATCTCCGGAGCCAGCTCGCGAGCGCGCGCCACCTGAGCATGATCGAAGCTGTGTAGCGCGCACCGCTGAGGCGCGGGAGAGTGCCGAACGACGTCCACCACCTCGCGCTCGATCGCGGCGCCCTTGAGCTCTATGAACACGTCCGCGCGCCCCTTGATCACGGCGAGCGCCTCAGCGAGGGTGGAAATCAGTGCGAGTCCGCGCACCGAGAAACCCTGGAGCTCGTCGAAGGTGAGCTCGTCGATCCTGCGTCGCGCCAGCTTCCCCGACGGCGGTGTCGCGCGCGGTATTTCATCGTGGTGCACCACCACCACGCCGTCCTTGGTGCAGTGGACGTCGAGCTCGATGCCATCCGCCTGCAGCTCCAGCGCGCGGAGGAAGGAGGGGAGGGTGTTTTCGGGACGTTCGCGCGGCGCGCCGCGATGGCCGATGAGCAGTGGCCGCGCGCGCGGAGTCATTCCGCGATGCGCTCCACGATCATCGCGATCCCCTGGCCCACGCCGATGCACATCGTCGCGAGCCCATAGCGCGATTTGCGCCGACGCATTTCGTGCACGAGGGTGGTCACGATGCGCGCACCCGACGCGCCGAGTGGATGGCCGAGTGCGATCGCGCCGCCGTTGACGTTTACACGCGCTGGATCGGCACCGAGCTCGCGCATGCAGGCTATGGCCTGCGACGCGAATGCTTCGTTGAGCTCGATGAGATCGATGTCGCCGATCCCGAGCTTCGCGCGCGCGAGCGCGAGGCGCGTGGCGGGGATCGGTCCAAGCCCCATCACCTCGGGCGACACGCCGGCCACCGCGCTCGACACAACGCGCGCCATCGCTTGCTTGCCGCTTGCGGCAGCGGCTTCGCGCGACATCACGAGCACCGCGCTCGCTCCATCGTTGATTCCGCTGGACGATCCCGCAGTGACGGTTCCGTCGGCGGCGAACGCGGGCTTCATCTTGCTCAGCTTCTCGAGCGTCGCCTCTGGGCGCGGGTGTTCGTCGCGATCTACGATCGTGTCGCCCTTTGCGCTCTTCACGGTTACCGGCACGATCTCGTCGTCGAATCGCTTCGCCGCCACGGCGGCAGCGGTTCTCCGCTGGCTCTCGGCCGCGAACGCATCCTGATCCCCGCGGGAAATGCCGCACCGTTTTGCCACGACCTCGGCGGTCTCGCCCATCGAGATCTTCCACTCGGCGGGAAGCGCGTCATTCGGGAAACGCCAACCGAGCGTCGTGTCGGCGGAGACGGGTGCTCCGCGGGGGAACGCGCTGTCGGGCTTGAGCGTCACCCACGGGGCGCGCGTCATGCTTTCGACGCCTCCGGCGAGGAAGCAACTTCCCTCGCCGGCGCGTATCGCGTGGACGGCGCTCGCGATGGCCTGGAGACCGGAGCCGCACAACCGGTTGACGGTTTGCCCGGGCACGGTGATCGGAATGCCGGCGAGTAGCAACGCCATGCGCGCTACGTTCCGGTTGTCCTCGCCGGACTGATTGCTGCAGCCGAGCAGCACGTCGTCGATGGACGAGGGATCGATTCCGGTACGGGCGAGCAGTGCGCGAAGCGCGATGGCGGCGAGGTCGTCCGGGCGGACGCGCGCGAGGGCCCCTCCGTGCCTGCCGATTGGAGTGCGAACGGCGTCGACTATGACAGCGTCGGTCATTGCGAGGTTGCAAGGTGGCAGGTCGGGAAGGCACGCTGGTGCCCGCATGGGAAGCGCATTCGTCTAAAGTTGATGCCCTGAGGGCGAGCGCGCACCCCTTGGAGGCAGTCCCTTAACGTTTGTGCGCTACCGGCGTCTCATTCACTGACCGCATGACTCACCACCCATCGAGCCAGCAGGCACCGGACGACGCCGCGCTGATCGCGCGATGGCGGAGCGGCGACGAGCGTGCGGCGACAGCGCTCGTGGAGCGTCACGCGCAGGGAATTGCGCGCTTCGTCGCGAGTCTTGGCGAGCGTGACGAGGTGGAAGAGGTGGTGCAGGACACGTTCGTTCGCGCGTTCGGGTCGCTGGACTCCTTTCGCGGCGAGAGCTCCTTTCGAACGTGGCTCCTCACGATCGCGCGGAATCTGGTGCGCGACCGTCAACGCGGTCGCAAGCGGGCGCGGGTGCACGTCGAGATCCACGACGACGATGTCGCGACGTCATCTGACGCGCTCGAGGATGCGGTGGCGGCGGAATCCGAGCGTCGCCTGCAGCGAGCGGTGGAGCAGCTGTCGCCGCTGCAACGGTCGGTGTTCACGCTGCGTGTGACGGAAGGGATGTCGTACAGGGAGATCGCGATCGCCGTGGGGAGTACGGAAGGCGCCGCGCGCGTTCACTATCACAACGCGATGCGCGCCATACGGGAGAAGATCGATGAATGAATGCACGAACGGAGCGCTCCGCGATCTCTTGCCGGAGCTGATGCACGGCACGCTCGACGTGGCAACGCGGGGCGAAGTGGAGGCGCACATCGCATCGTGCGCGGAGTGTGCGGAGGAGCTTGCGCTGCTGCGCGCGCTGCAGCCGGCGCTCACCCGCTCGCCTGTGGTCGACGTGAAGCGAATCGCGGAGGCGGTGAATGAGCGCACGACGCGCGCGCCGCGTCGTGCGCCGTTGCTCACGCCGATCCGCATCGCGATCGCCGCCGCGGCGCTGATCGCCGTGGGTGGCGTCGGGTATGGCATCGCGATCCGCGAGCGGAGCGCGGCGACGGAGCTCACTGCCGATCGCGTGCCCGCTCCGGAAACGCCTGACGCCACAAATCCCACGAAGTCGCCAATATCCACGCCGCCGCAGCAGGTTGCCGTTGTGCCACCTCACGTCGCAGCCGCCGGCGCGCACGTGGCGACGGCCGTGGCAGATGCCGGAGTGCTCGACAACCTGTCCGACCTCACCGACGATGACGTTCGCGAACTGGCGGCGTCACTCGACCAACTTTCCGGCTTGCCAGATGCCGACCCAACGCCAGTGATCGATCCACTCGGCGCATCGACGGACGACATCTCGGCGGGAGGTAGATGATGCGAACGCGGCTGCTCGTGTTGGCACTCGCCTGTGTGATATACTCGCCGCTCGCGGCGCAGCGATCCGTCGACAGCACGCAGCGGCCGGCGGTGCGGCAGTTGCAGCGTCGCGTTCTGGAGGTGGTGCAGCGAACGCTCGGCGCTACCGACGATCAGATGCGTGAGCTGGTCGCGGTCAATCGCAAGTACGAGCCAGAACGTCGCGAGTTGAACCAGCGGGATCGCGGGGCGCGCCAGAGCATCCGCGCGGAGATGCTGCGCGATTCGCTCGCAAATCAGGAGCAGGTGGCCCGCATGATGGAAGTGCTGGTGGACGTGCAGCGGCAGCGCCTGGATGTGTTCGCGCGCGAGCAGCACGACCTGGCGGGATTTCTGACGCCGGTGCAGCGCGCCAAGTACGCCACGTTGCAGGACCGGCTGCGCAAGAAGGTCGAGCAGCTGCGGCAGAAGCGACAGGAAAACGGACTCGCGCCGGCGCAGCGAAGGCGACTGCGGCAGCTGCGGCGAATGGGCGACACCACGGAATAGCGTCGCCCCCCCCGCTGTCCGCTCGACAGCCTGAAATACGATTGCCTCGATAGGAATGGCCGGTTCGGAACTTCCACCCGCCGGGCAGCGACGTTAGCCATCGCTCGCTCTCTAGGAGGCATGATGAGAACACGTGAATTCGCCGGCGTGGGTCCGCCGAATCAGATCGCATTGGTCGTGCTCACGAGCGCGCTCGCGATCCTCACCGGGTGTGGCGGAGGCGACTCGACCTCCCCTCCGCCGGTCCCACCAGTCGTGTGGAACGTCGTCGCTGGAAGATCGTGGACGATGCCCGCCGGAACGGAGGGATACGTCTGCGTCGGCGTGCACGTGACGAGCGACGGATACTTCACGGGCTTTCGTCTCGCGTCGCCGAATCCGGCGCAGAACGAGGTGTTGCTCACCGTGACGAGCGCGTCCGGGACCGAAGGCCCGTTCGCCTGCGGTGCGGGCAGCCTCGACAACGAGCTCCTATACGCCGCGAACCAGGGCACGACCCCAATCGAGTTTCCGGCCGGGTTCGGGGTGCACGTGTCCGCAGGTCAGTACATGTTGCTCAATATTCACGTCGTCAATCGGGCCGACACGAGCGTGACGGATTCCACTCGTATCGAAGCTCGCATCGGCACCGCGGCCGACGTCACGACTCCCATCGATATGTCTCTGGGGGGCACTTTTCAGATCAACATTCCGAGCGATGGGCAGCTTCACACGGCGACGGGTCAGTGCGCCGCCGGGAATGCACACGTGCTCGCCCTCCTGCCGCTCATGCGATCGCGCGGAGTGCACCAAACGGTGACGAGTGTGCTCGGTACCGAGTCCCAGACGGTCTTCGAACAGGACTTCGACCTCGAGCACGACAGCTATACGCAGCTCGTGACTCCATTCCAGCTCCCCTCCGGCGCCTTACTCCGGACCGTCTGCTCCTACGTCAACACCTCCGGGACCACGAAGGCGTACGGTGAGAGCGCAGACAACGAGTCCTGCTTCAGCGCCCTCTATCGCTATCCCTTATCGACCGGCGCACTCTTCTCGTGCGCAGAGGGCCAGAGCTTCGATATCAGGCGAGAATGACGCGCATGTGAGCGCCGCGATGCGACGGGTCTTCTGAGCGCGGAGCCTCGCTCCGATTGCGCGCGCTATCACACGCCCCACAACGTTCTCGTTCGCCACGTCACTCGAACGACCAACGCGGGCGCGCCCGCTCGTTTCCGCACTCACGTCTTGATTACTCATCGCCTTCTCTCGCGGCTGGCCGTCGCCGCGTCGCTCCCTATCGCGCTCATGGCCGGCGCGCAGTCACCCCGGCACACCGGCCGCATCGGCGAATACACGCCGCCCGTGGCATGGCCCGTCCGCGCTCGCGTGTTCGACCTCCTCCACCAGCGCATCGCGATCAGCTACGATCTCGATCAGCGCAGCATGTCAGGCGAGGTGCGGACGCGGCTCGTCGTCACGGCCGCGCCCACGGACACGATTCGGCTCGACGCATCCCAACTCACCATCGAGGGCGCGGGCGACGCATCCAATCGCAAGCTCGACTTCCACTCCGACACCGGAAGCGTCACGGTGCACCTGGGCAGGCGCGCCAAGGTGGGTGACACGGTGGTGTTCACGCTCCGCTATCACGCGCGCCCCGAACGCGGCATGTACTTCGTGCCGCGCCGCCGCGTGATGTGGACGCAGGGCGAGGCGATCGAGACACCGTCGTGGGTGCCCACGTACAACGCACCCAACGACAAGACGACGTGGGACATTCTCGTTACCGCGGACTCGGGAGTGAGCGTGCTCTCCAATGGCCGCCTCGTGGGCGTGGTCGACTCGGCCGGCGGCACGAAGAAGATCTGGCACTGGGCCCAGGATCTTCCGGCGTCGACGTACATGTACTCGGTGGTCGCCGGACATTTCACGATTCTTCGCGACAGCTGGCGTGGAGTGCCGGTGGAGTACTGGGTGGCGCCCGACACCGTGAACGCCGGCTGGCGCACATTCGGCGAAACGCCAACGATGATCGAGATCTACAGCGAGGTACTCGGCGTCAACTTTCCGTGGGCGAAGTACAGCCAGTCCGTGATCCCCGACTTCACGTACGGCGGAATGGAGAACGTCTCCGCCACCACGCAAACCGATCTCGCGCTTCACGCCGAGGGCGGCGAGCCGGAGCGGAACGGACGCGGACTCGATGCGCACGAGCTGGCCCACCAGTGGTTCGGCGATCTCACGACCACGGCCACGTGGGCGCACGCGTGGCTCAACGAGGGGCTCACGACGTACATGGAGTCGGTGCAGGAGGAGAAGAGCCGAGGGTGGGACGCGGCGCAGCTCAACTGGATCGACCAGCAGCGTCAGGCGATGGACGCCGACCTGAATCAGGAACGGCCGCTGGTGTACGGCGACAGCCACGGACAGGACCCGATCTCACTGTTTTTCTCGGGGCACATTTATCCGAAAGGCGCCCAACTCGCGCATCAGCTCCGCAGGCTGCTCGGCGACAGGATTTTCTGGGCAGGCATGCATCGCTTTCTCGTGGACAATGCGTACAAGCCTGTCGAGACGAAGGACTTCGCGATCGCGATGGAGAAGGCGTCGGGTCGTGATCTCGACTGGTTCTTCGATCAGTGGGCGTACGGCATCGGCTACCCGAAGGTGCAGGTCGCGCGCGCGTGGAACGCGGCGGGTAAGAAGCTCACGGTCACGGTGCGGCAGACGCAGACGATCGACGCGACGCATCCATTCTTCCGCTTTCCAGCCACGATTCGCGTGATCACGCGCGATTCCGTTGTTCGTCGTGAGATCATGGTGACGAAGCAGGATCAGCGCTTCTTGCTCGCACTGCCAGGCGCGCCGGTGACGTTTCGCTTCGACGAGGGCGGCTGGCTGCTCGGCACCGTGCACACAGATCAGACACCCGAGGAGTTGAGCGAGCTCGCGAAGCACGATCTCGATCTATCGGCCAGGTGGTGGGCGCTCACGACACTCGACAGCTCGAGCGCGCCGGTTGCGAGGGAAACCCGCAGATTCATCGC
>Ga0070679_100006724_pt1 | contig 10726 bp, 9 predicted proteins | sample KBSC63BmetaG_FD_65652 | JGI IMG/M metagenome (GOLD analysis project Ga0070679, IMG submission 65652) | Corn rhizosphere microbial communities from Kellogg Biological Station, Michigan, USA - KBS C6-3B metaG | ecosystem: Host-associated > Plants > Roots > Rhizosphere | place: USA: Michigan... | reverse complement strand
CGTCGCCGAGCCTGGCACGCGCGGATCGAAACCCGCTTCGTCTCCCCAGAAGATCCAGTTCTCATCGAAGATCGGATCGCTGGTGAAGTTGCAGCCGGCGCCGCTCGGATTCGAGTAATCGTCATCCCGCGCGATATTCGATCCTTCGTTCGACAGCGGGCTCAGCTTGTTCGTCGAGGCTTTGTAGCCGGCGACATACGACCACCGTCGACCAGACGGATCGAGCGCGTCGCGCAGATCGCCGGCCTTGCCTCCGAGTTGACCGACGATCACGGGCGCAGGCAGCAAGGGATCTTCGTCCGGCAGCGTCACCGGCGTGCTGGCGGTCTTCGTGTCGCTGATCAGGCCGTACCAGAAGGGTACCGACGTGCCGATCGCTGCGGGCACCGTGTGCGCCGGAATCTGGACAATCGCGTCGCCGTCTGAGAGGCCGGAGACCAGCGCCGGGCTGATCGAGATCTGAGTCTCGGCTGTCTCGGCCGCAAGAAGTTCGGCTAGCGTGGATTGGCTCTTGGAGCTGCTCGAGATGCTGTAGACGTCTGTGCCGGCGCCGAACGTGACCTGGTCGCCGTTGGCAAATTGCCCAACGCCGCTGCGCACGAGGATCGTCGTCGCCCCTGCGCTGTGCGCGCCGTTGACGACATAGCTCTCAGACGATGACGGCACCTTCGTCGCCGAGCAGCCGGGGAAATCGTCGATGTTGACTGACGCCTTCGGTAGCTGCGCTTTATCGTTGTTTACCGCGAGCTCGGCGCTTAGCGGATCCTCGCAGACGAATTGCAGTGTGAAGTCGTTCTGCCAGTGGTGCTCTCTGACGACGCCTCTGAAGATGACGCGTGGTGTCTCCTCGGCGCGGCGGCCGGCATCGGTGATCCCGCGGATGACGATCGGCATGCCGTCGAAATCACGCGTCGCCGGATCCGCCGCGAGCGCGCGCCAGGTCCCGTTCTCGTCGAAGAGACTGAACGTGAACGACGGGACGTTGTGCTCGCCGTACGGATCGGAGAGATGGCGATCGATCTCGCCGACTTCCGTCAGGAGCCCAAGCTTGAGGCCGTGGAAGTAGACCGATCGATCCGACAGATCGACCTCGCTGATCACGCGTACGGTGTCGGCGCGGTCAGTGATCTCGGCCCAGACCAGATCGACCTCTGGCTTGTTGGCGAACGGCGTTGGCGTCGGAGGAGCACCGGCGCCGACGCGAATCACCGCGAGGGTCACCAATTGCGTAACGCGAACGTCTGCTGTCTCGTTCAGCGCATAGCCCCACTCCATCGCGTTCCAGGTCGGAGTGGTCCAGGCATCGCCGCTTCGACGGCCCTGCGCGAACGTGGGCGTCGTCAGCGTCGTGTAGTCGCTGCCGAGCAGGATCTCGGAGCCTATCGTGTCGACGAGCAGTTCACGCGCCACAGGCTTGAGCCCGGACGTCATCGGCGAGACACTCGGCGCATCGCCTTGCCAGATCAGCGCGCTGAAGAGCACCTGGTCAGCCTCGTCGACGTTCTCGAAGTCGAACGTGTCAGTCTGATCGGCTGTGCTCAGTGCCGCGTAGTCCGTGTCGTCGTCTGCAGTGGCCTCGTCGATCACTGCAAAGCGGTCGGAACCGGTCGACGGCGTCGAGTCGGCATGCGCGCCGTCTGCGATCGGCCGCCGCGAAATGACTCGGACGGGTCCTGTGCGATCGTTGTTGAGCGAACCGCTCCCATCCATCAGCGCCAGATTGGCGAAGATCGTCGATTCGCCTGTATCGGCGCCAGCGCCCAATCCAAAGCCGTTCCACGCCGATGATCCGGTCAACTGCGTGTTCTGACCAGTCAACGAGAACACTGTTGTCGGTGTCGTGCTCGGCAGCGCATACACGTTGAGCAGAAATTGCCCGCTGCTTCCGTCGATGACGACTTTCCCACTCAAATGGAGAGGGGTGTTGACCGGAATAACGTAACTGGAAGTGCCGAGGTCTACAGCCGTCGTCGACACCCCGCGAGAGGCAACGAAATGCCCACTCGTATCAACGCGGAGTGAGACCTGGGCGGTCGCATCCGCTACCGCGCCGTCGTAAATGGTGAAGACCGCATTCACGCCGGTCGGGAATGCGGTCAGGATGAAGTCGAACTCGAAGATCGCCTCGTTGCCGCTGACCCACGACATCGCCGTGCGGGCCACGAAGTCCCCGTGGTTGCCGGTGAACTTCAGCGCTGGAGCGCCAGACGGCCCGAACGCACCGATCGCGAGCGTGCCAGCAATGCCTGATGTGTCATAGACGCGCGCCAGTTGCGCGACGCTCCACCAATCGAACGTGTCCGCCCAGACTCCAGCCATCTACGTCAGCGGCGACGGCGTCGGCTCAAGGCCTCGGCCGTCCTCCTCGACGGCGAGCGGAAAGCTCGTCGCGTCGTGATCAAGCAGGTCTTGCATCTGCTGTTTCGTGATCGTGTGGATCCCCAGCCACGCCTCGCCGGCCAGACCGTCAGGAATGAACAGGAACGGGCGACCGTTGGCATCCGCGATCCAGTCCAGCACGTCCTGTGCATTCGCGTCAGAGGTCGGCGGAATCGTGCCGCTCACGCTGCGGATCGTGGTCCCCAGCGCTTTTCGCATTCTGCGATAGGCGGTCTGATGCTCGATCTGGGGCACGTCCTGCGCCGGACTTCGTCCTTGCATGAAGTCAGGATTGAGACGACGAATGGTCGCGCCCAGCCAGATCTCGCCCACGGCCACGTTCACCGCGTTGTCGTCTTGCGTGCCCACTCGCCAGTAGTGGTAGCTGCCAGCGGATAGACCTGTGAGATCAACCCACGGCTGCGGTGGAAACCGATCGACGCGCCAGGCCCGCATCGTGACGGTGGTCGAGAACGACCGCGAGCTCCACGAGTCGGTGTCGTTCCCTTCAATGTGGATCGTCAGCGCTTCCTGATAATTCGCATGGAAGATCGCAACGATCGCGAGCCGCACCGCCGAAGCCCAGTGGAACTTGAACATCCCTTGAAGCGTGCTGAGCCTGACCGGTCGCGCCGCGTTGACGTCGAGGATCCAGTCGATGTCGTAACCTGTCTCGACGGTGCCGCCATCCACTGAAACGGCATCGGCGGTCAGCGCCAGATTGTCGCTGTAGCGGTTGTAGATGATGTGGGCGTCAGACATCAGCTGATCTCCAACATCTTCTGCGTCTGACGGCGCGCGCCGCCTGACTGGCGCCACAGCTCCAGCAACGCTGGATGCACTTGCTCGCGAACGATCTTCGGAACAGATGCCGCGTCCAGCGCATGGATCGTGAACTCGACGTGGAACGTATCGCCGCCAGCGGACGACAGCGGCAAAGCTGTTCGCGAAACAGATGGCGCACGAACGAGGTCGCTGGCCATCGCAGCGCCTGCGCTCAGGAGATTCGCGAGATATGATTGCTGGCCGGCATTCGCCAGCAGCTCGCCAGGCGTCACAGCCGCCAGCGCGGTATCAGGTCCGAAGCCAACGAGCGGCATGTGCGGTTCAGCGACAATCCCACCGCCGATGAATCGCTGAATGGCGAGCGCGCGCGTGATGATGCCGCCGGTCGCGATCGCGCCAGCGAAGCGCAGCCCTTCTTCGCCGCCAATCACCGTGCTGACAGGCTGCGGACCGCTGTCGCCTCCGCCGTTGTCTGGCGGCGTACTTCCTCCTGGGCCAGGCGTGCTGCCGCCAGGGCCGCCTGGCGGGACGCCAGGCGTGCCCGGCTGCGGATTCGGATGGCCACTGAGTGCAGCGATCAGGTCATAGTTCGACTTGATCAGCGCCATCGTCGACTCGAGCTGCTTGTCTGCGGCCGTCTGCGTCTCGTCAGTCCAGATGCCGAGTTCGTGGCTCTGGTCGATCATCTGCTGGATGAACGGATCGAGCTGCGTCTTGGTCTTGTTCGCGTAGTCCTGCGCCTGGTGCAGCATGTCCTGGAACGGCACGAGCGCGTTCGCGGTATCGCCACCCTGCGCAGCCGTGACGCCCTGCTCCTGCACGTACAGAGTTTGTGTCTGCGACTCCAGCCCGGCGAAGGCTTCCGGCGTCATCAGGCCAGGAATGTTCTGTGCCGCGATCATGAGTTGCGACAATCCGCCGATGCCAGCCGCGAGCGTCGGATTGGCCGTCGCGATGCTGTTCTGCAGCAGCAGCGCCTTCATAATCGGGTTGTTGGCCTGGAGCCCGAGATCCTTGAAGGACTTCGCGATCTTGTCGAGCGATGGCGCGATGCTGCTCAGCGCTTGCGCGAATGTCTTGCCCGACGCGATCGCCGCGTTGAAGGCGAGCAGCGCATTGGACGCCAGCACGTCGATGCTATCGCCGGCTCCCTTCGCCGCGTCAGACTGTTTCTGTAGTGCAGCCGTGAGGTCATTCGTCGCCTGCACCCATGCCGCGCTGCCCTTCTGTCCGTTTGCGACGAGGCCGTCCACCTTTGCCTGCGCATCGGCAACGGCTTTGCCGATCGCGTCGTACCCGTCGAACACCGGCTGCTGTGAATCCACGATCGCGGCGAGACCGGTCGCGGCATTTTGCGCCTGCGTGTTGATAGCGTCAGTGATGGCCTGGGTATGAAGGCCGTTCTGCTCGTCGAGCGCGATGATTTCCTTCAGTCCATCGCTCCACCGTCCGAGAGCGTCTGTCGCCGCCGCAGCCAGCGCCGGGAAGCTGTCCTGCAGCTGTTTGTTGACCTGCGCGGCCGTCATCTGGCCGGTGCCCAGCATCACGAATAGATCGTGGAACCGCGACGTCATCAGGCCGACGTTCTGCGCGGTGATCCCGCCGGCGTCCTTGATGATGTCGGTCAGGTGATTCAGTTCGGACGCCATCTCACTCATGCCGGCGTCCATGTCGGCCTTGATCGCCTTCGTCGTGGCGTCAGAGAACTTCGTCCCGAAGCGTTGGCCGGCATCGCGAGCGAGATCCTCTGCGGTGTGGTCGAACAGCCCCACGATCCAAGACGCGAGCTTCGTCACGCCATCCGCGATCAAGCCACCAACCAAACCGCCAGCGATGCCTCCGAGCGCTTTGCCGAAGACGTTGTCGAATGACTTCGGAAGATTTTCGGCGAGCGGTCCGTCAGGGCTCTCGATCTCCTTCCCGATCGTGCTGCCCAGGTCTGTCCCGAACGCCTTCGCGATCGCAGTGGCGCCGCCGCCGCCTTCAAACGCGCGCGACATTACCTTCGGCAGATCATCGAGTGCAGCGAACAGACCGACCGCTATCACGTTCGATGAGCTGGCCACAGCCCCACCAAGCATCGACGCGATATGATCCTTCGCCTGCTGCGACAGGTCAGGCATGGCGCCGATTGCCTGATTCATCGAATCCAGCAGAAACTTACCCATGTCCTGCGCCGGCGCGTTGAAGATGACGCCAGGAAGTCTGAGCGTCCCTGTCGTCTGCGCGAGCGTCTTCAGCACCTGTTGGGGACCGGCGAGCACGCTGGCCATCGCCGCCACGGTCGCGGCTTCAGATGCGGCCATGCGCTGAAAGGTCGTATCCAGCGTATCGACCTTCTTGGTAACGCCTTCGACGTCAGAGCCAACGCCACCGAATGCGTTGTGGCTCTTATCCGCGAAGTCCTTGATGATCGATTGCGTCTTCTTGAACGTGTCGCCGAACCGACCGGACATCCCATCCACGACAGATTCAGCAGCCGCGAACGCGCTGCTTGCCACGTCTGCGGTGGCGTTGAACCCACTTTTCAACACCTGCAACGCGTCGTACGTCGCATGGATCGATGCCTGCGTTCTGTCGAGGATCGTCTTGCCCTTCTCGTCGACCGTTCCAAGCGTGCCGACTTCGAGCGCAGCATTCGCGACGTTCAGGAAGGCTTCGGCAGTACGAATCGCGCCATCGCCAACAACCTTCAAGCCGGCCAGCGCGCCCTGCGCGAATCCAGCCATCGCGGCCGTCGCCGTGATGATGGCCTCTCCGACGGTCACGATGCTCTGTTGCATCTGACCGTCGTTAAACACGCCCTTTGCCTCTGACGAGCCCTTCATGAACTGCTGGAAGGCCTCAGACGCCACCTGCTCGAGCGCGATCAGTGCGGGAATCACCGACGCGCCGATTGAGTTCGACGTCGCCTCCAGCTGCATCTGGAGGCTCTTCCACCCGATTTCGGCCACGTGCGCCGCGGCGGCCTGTTCGGTGGACATCACCAGCCCGAGATCTCGCGCTTCCTTGATCAGATCGGTGATGCTCTCCTGCGTGAGCCCGGCCATCTCCTTGAACCCGCGGCCGAAGATGGCGATACCTGCCGCGGCCTGGTCTGCGCGGTTCGGAATCTCTTCGAGCGCCGACATGATGTCGATGAAGGCCTGATCGGGCTTCTCGTTCTTGAGCGTCTGCATATCCAGACCGAGCTTGGATATGGTCTTGCTCATCTCGTCTGCTTTGGCACCGCTCGCACCAAGGGCCTGCTGCATCTTGACCAGCGTCGTGCCGAACGAGTCGAAATCGATCCCGGTCTGACTGGCGACGTACCGCAGCGCGGAGAGGTTCTCGACGCTCGCGCCAGTCTTCAGGCTCATCTCGAAGAGCGCGTTCCCGACCTCGATGCTGTGCGAGACCAAATCGACGGCGCTTTCGATCGCGCCCTCGAATCCGTGAATCGCCGCCTCACCGATGTTCTCGAATGCGTGTGCGATCAGCTCACCGACTGCGACACCGCTGACCAAATGGGCGAAGAACGACTCGGAGTCGTCGTCGGCGTGCTTCATCGCATCCGACAGTTGCTTGAGCGCTGTCGGCGCCGCAATGCCGAGCGCGTCGTACTTCTCGATCGCCTTGTCGATCAGTGCTGAGGCGCGCTCCTGCTCTGACGCGGTGAGCTTCGTCGCCCCGCCGAGCTGCACGATCGCGGCGGCGGTCTTGTTCGCTGCGGCGAGAAGACCTGTCCCGCCGAGTGCGGCAGCCGTCTTGTCGACCGCCGTCTTCATCGCATCGATCGTGTCGATGCCTTGGAGCAAGTTCGCGCGGAGCTGCGCTGTGTTGTCGGCCCATCGAATGTTCGTGATGATCGTTCCCATCAGCTCAACGCCTCGCTGACGGCATCCGTCGCCGCCGCCGCTACTTCACGTTCGTAGGTTGGGCCTTCGGCATCAGCCGCGGGACGCATATAGGGACGCGCCGGCATCTTCGACGTTCCGTGCTCGTTCCAGATCGGCAAGTTCGCTGGCTGGCCGGCTGGCGCACTCGACGTCACTATGTACTGCTTGTTCGGTACGTCCTCGGTGATGGTGATCGCGTCCGCGAGTGCATGCGCTTCCGTCTTCTGCTGCGATCGCAGTCGACGTGCAGCATCGCCTTCTATCCGTTGGGCCGAGCGCTTCGCGACTGTCTTGAGCGCAGCCGTAACCGTCGCCGGCAACTGGTCAACGGCCCGTCGCATCTCGTCCAAGCCGGTGATCGTGACGCTGCTATCAGCCACGACGCTTCGCACCTTTCGCAGCGGCCTGAATCACCGCCGCCCCGCCGATGTCGTCGAGAATCTCCCCCGCTTCGTCGGCCGTGACATTCACCGGATCGACGAGCGCCACGCGCAAGAACTCGCGCAGCAGCAACACCTTCGGCCGCTTCCGCGCAAGCGCCGCGAGCACATCGCGATACGACAGACCCGTCGTCTCCTCCAGCCTGCAGATCGCGTTCGTGCTCGCGATGTTCAGCGTGTAGGACCGCGACGCGCCTTTGAGCACGATGGGCTCAGCCACGCTTCGCCTTCGGCGATTGATGTCGCGAGTTCGGATACATCTGTCGCAAGAATTCGACTGTCGCCTTCTGCTCTTTCACCGTCTGCCGTCTCACGCCGGTGCCGAGCAACGCCGTGATCGATTGCGCGCTCAACTGCTTCTGCCGCGCCATCCACTCGGTGGCCCAGGCCAATGTCACATCGCGTTCGTATTGCTGCCGCTGCAGACGTCGAGCAACCTCAAACTCGTTCCACAGTTCACGGAGCGAGAGGTTCCAGAACGTGTCGCCGCTCAGACCGAAGCTACGGGCGTCGATGTAGAGTCGACGCCACTGGCTTCCACCTGAGCGCTCTGAGGGTCCGCTTTGGCCACTCCGTCTTTCTTGGCCGACACGCTTTCATCCGCGTTCATTTTCATGAACGCGATCATCTGGGCCAGCACGCCCTTGATCCCTCCAGCCGCATCGATGATGGTTCCGGCATCGGCCGGCTCCTTCACCGTCGTCGCGTGCTTGTCCTGTAACGCCGCCCACAGCAGCCAGCGCAGATCGCGCACGCTCCCGCGATAGGCACCGCGCACGATGTCATCAACCAACTTGCCGCACCGATCCTCGAGATCGGCGCAGGCGTTGGTCGTCAGCCGCAAGGTATACGTGTCTGTCGGCGTGGCGAGGGTCATCTCGCCACGCTCACGGTTCGCCATGGAGTCCTGCCTTCAGCCCTTACGGCAGGCCAGCCGAGAAGTCCTGGAGCGGCGTGATCTCCAGCGTGAAGTCCACCTTGGCCGTCGTGCTGATCGCGCCAGGGGTGAAGTTCGTTATCACGCCTCGGAACGGCCACTCGGTGGCCGGGGATCCGTCAGAGAGGCGGATGATCCAGTTCTTCTCCACGACGTTGCGCCACATGGCGATCAGGCCGCCGTTGGCGAAGACGCCAGCGCCACCACCCGCATTCGATTGCGACTCCGCGGTCGGCTTCCAGTTGCCCGTGATCTTGAACGGACCGCTGTCGCGGATCGTCGCGAGCTTCTCCATGTGGCGGTTCGGGCTACGGAGATGCGTCTTGTCGACCACGGCGGTGGTCATCGCACCGGGGGTGATGTCGACGATGTCGGCGATGGCCTCGAAGGTTTCGGGGCTGGCCCCATCGCCCACGAGCAACTGCGAGCCGTAGCCCACGAAGGCGTCGCCTGCGTAAAACGTGTCGGTGAGGTCGCTCATCTCTCTGACTCCTTGTGTCGTACCATGCGTTACCGCTTGCCGTGCTCGTGAGTCGTGGAGCAAACAGCAAAAGGGCCGTGAGTAGACTGCGTGTCGCAATCCACACACGGCCCTTCTGCCGTGCTCCTTCTGTCGTCGCGCGCCCCTGAAGGTTGGGGAGTTCGGCTGGCCGGCCTACGCGCGACAGAACGTGATGTCTCTAAATCAGAATCGGTTCTCCGATCTCCATGTAATGCACGAAGAAGTCGGTCGACTGCCGGCAGAGACCGCCGAGGATCTCTTCCTCGAAGAAGTCTCGCGCGACATCGTGAAAGATGCCTTGCACCTGAATCTGCGACGCGGGACTCGCCCCGTCAGACCAGATGCCATGAAATCCGTCTAGGCGCTGCTGGCATAACGTGCCGAGCGCCGTCGCGCCGTCGAACGTCGCCGCCCACGCGTCCACCTGGATCCGCGCGCGGTTCAACGCGACCGGACCGCGGAGATGCGCATCGTTGATCTCGTCGATCCGCGTCAGTACGATCGACGGCATCGTCGCCTTCTGCGGCAGACGCAGCGGATACACGCGAGGTCCGACGAGCGCCGCGATGCCCGCATTGTCGAGCAGAAACGCCCTAAGTCCAGTGATCACCGTCACGACGACGCCTCGCCACGTGCCACCACGGCGATTTCAAGCCCTTCGCTACGACCGATCTCGACGTATGGCTTGACGTCGAAGACCCGGCCGTCGAACAGAATCCTCGTCGCGTCAGGCGTCGGCCGTGGGTTCATGTCGTACGTCACGAAGACGCCATCCACATAGCTCCCTAGCCGCTGCTGTGCCTGCCAGGCTTCCCTCGTGCCGGCTGGCTTCCACTGCGCCCAGATCACCTGATCACCGCCCCATGTGATGATCGGCTCCCCGCTCTCACTCTGCACAGCTGTGGCTGTCTGCAGCGTGATCTCACGATCGAGCTCGCCTGCACTCAGCCCCATACACGTCCGTAATCGCCATATCCGAAGTAACCGTGATGCCGTGGGACCAGCGTCTGCACAGCGCTCTTCTTGTACGCGTCAATCACTGTCGCCGCGCCGATCGGCAACTGCGTGATGCGCGCGCGATTCTCGTCCTGAATTTCCTCGGCGAACTTGTGGAAATGCCCGACGAGCATCATCAGTGCGTATTTCGCCAATGGCGGCACACTGTCCGCCGTATCCCCGAATCCAGCGGTGAATTCGATGCGAACGGCTTTCGGCTGACATGCCGCGATCGGCCACTGCACGTTGATGACGGGCACGATCCGCGCGCGCTGAGGATACATGCCACCAGGCTGAATCACGCGATACGTCGCCGGATCGAGCGTCTGCTCAGCCCCTGTTGCATCGTCGTACTTGACGCTCAGCACTGCCTGCAATGGCGGATGGGGCAACTCGATCTGCAACGCGTTGGTCAGTCCCAAGGCGCAGGGGAACGCGTCCAGCCAATATGCCCATGTCGCCATGATCAACTGGACCCCTGTCGCCTCTTCAAAGAGCTGGCGCGCCGCGGCGATGTACGTCGTGAAGAGCGAGTCCAGCGACGTCGTCGAGAACCGCCGCTGTAGCTTCACCTCGTCGAGCGTCAACGGCTCTACAGCCGGGCTCGACGTGGCCAACTGCGATTCCGTCGTATCTATTACGCGGAACAGCACGGCTGCTCCTTTCGTTCAAGCACCGCTCGATACTTGTCTGCGATCACGGCGATGCCGAACTGCGCGTATCGAGCGCGGCTCTCGATCACGGCGTCCGCGCGCACATCCAGCGGCGTCCATCGGTCGAGTGCGTCCGAGAGATCGCCGAACGTCTG
>Ga0070679_100006722_pt1 | contig 10727 bp, 9 predicted proteins | sample KBSC63BmetaG_FD_65652 | JGI IMG/M metagenome (GOLD analysis project Ga0070679, IMG submission 65652) | Corn rhizosphere microbial communities from Kellogg Biological Station, Michigan, USA - KBS C6-3B metaG | ecosystem: Host-associated > Plants > Roots > Rhizosphere | place: USA: Michigan... | reverse complement strand
TCCCAGCGCTACATTGTTGGTCCGTCCGCGCTTGAACGGCTGGGCGTGCCCTTGCCCGCGAATCTGGTGAACTTCAGTATGGGGCCGGAGGTAGCGTTTGCCACGTATCGCAGCTCGAACGGCGAAGCGAAGATGACGGTGATCGGCTATCCCACCCCGCAGATTGCCGCCGAGCGCATGAAAGCGATGCAGGCGGCAAACCTCCCAGGCGGCCCGTTCTATTTCAAGCGTAGCGGACCACTGCTTGCGGTGATTAACGGCAACATCCCGGAGAGTGAGGCTCAATCATTGCTCGCCTCAGTGAACTACGATGCGGATGTCACGTGGAACCAGCCGACCAGGCCCAACCCGCGCGACAACATTGGCGGCTTGATCGTCGGGATATTCACCCTGGTAGGTGTGATTCTTGTAGCTGCCTTGATCTTCGGCTTCGCCTTTGGCGGCGTCAGGGTGATTGCCAAGAAGCTTTTCCCGAATCGGGTCTTTGACCGCCCTGAAGACGTGGAGATTATTCGGCTCGACCTGCAGGAAAAGTCGTAAGCTTTTGAAATTAGCCCGGTTAGAGCCGCGAATTTGGTCGAAGTGACACTTTTTGTCACTTTTCCACTGCTATTGATGCTTTAATTAAGTTATTGAAAACAAAGGCATTTATTCTGGAAAATTCCCTTGACACTGCCTTTCTACCCCCCATAAGATTTTTTCCAGAAAGTTCTGATGGTTTTTTGAACCTCCGTTGGAACTATTCTCCCTTGAAAGGAAAGGCCACCCTGTTGCCGGGTGGCCTTTCTGCTTTCTGCATGTGATTCTTCTTCTTTCTTCCGCTTTTTTCAGATCCTTTCCCCAAATCCGCCAAACTTACACAACCGAAGTGATGGCATTTCCCGTCGGCAACTTCTCTGTAGTATTAAAGTTCGGCAATGAGAAGAAACTGCATCGCAGAGCGATAAAAAAGTTCGCCTCATGTGAAACCTAAATCACGCCTGGGACTCCATCCTTGACGGAGCTATTCCGGGAGCTCACTCGAACCAATCCCCTAATTCGTGAGGTGCCCGTGAAAGTGCTCAGGATTTCCCTCTTGCTCGCGATCGCCACCACGGTTGCGATCACACTTTACTCCGAACAAAAACATAGAGCTGCCGCTCCCTTCGACAAAACGGTTCAAGGCCACAGCGAGGCACTGGCTGATCAGGGACGTGAAACCTTCCGCTTTGATACCTTCGGCGACCAGGACTTTTGGGGTGGCGTGTTGGGTCTCCATAAGGCGATCGAAGGCGCGCAGCACGGCGGTGTTGGCCCCGGCGTCTCTCCCGCCACAGCGCTTGCGGTCGGATTGAAAGTAGATCAGGATGCGCTCCCCCCGGCATTGGTGCAGCAGATTCAGGCGGGAAAGGTCGACCTCAACGATCCCGCAACCACGCTCGCCTTGCTGAAGCTGAATGCTGTGCTGGGTGTGACCGGCTTCTTCAATGATGACGGCACGCTCCAATCGGTGGGTATTCAGTGCGCATTGTGTCATTCAACGGTAGATAACGCCTTTGCTCCTGGCATCGGTCATCGTTTGGATGGTTGGGCCAACCGCGACCTTAACGTGGGCGCGATTGTCGGTCTGTCGCCCAACCTTCAGCCAGTTGCAGACCTTCTGGGCGTGGATGTGCCGACAGTCAAAACCGTACTCAACAGCTGGGGCCCCGGGAAGTTCGACGCCGAATTGTTCATGGATGGTAAGGCCTTCCGTCCAGACGGCAAGAGCGCAGCAACGCTTATCCCGCCGGCGTTTGGCCTTGCGGGCGTAAACCTCCACACCTGGACCGGCTGGGGATCTGTAACCTACTGGAACGCTTTCGTCGCCAATCTGGAGATGCATGGCAAGGGCAACTTCTCTGACGCGCGTCTGGATGATGCCAGCAAGTTCCCGGTGGCCGCGCGCGCGGGATTTGGGCATGTTCACAATGACGTTGACTTGATTACGCCAAAACTGGCCGCACTTCACGTCTATCAACTTGATATCCCGGCGCCGGCGCCGCCCAAGGGCAGCTTTGATAAAGCAGCGGCCGCTCGCGGTGGGGAACTTTTCTCTGGAAAAGCGCAGTGCGCCAGCTGCCATACCGAACCCCTGACCACCGAACCCGGCTGGAACATGCATACTGCCTCAGAAGTGTGCGTTGACGATTTCCAGGCCAGCCGCTCACCCGATGACCGTTATCGCACCTCGCCACTGAATGGATTGTGGACCCACACCAAAGGCGGGTTCTACCACGATGGACGCTTCGCCACATTGGGCGATGTGATCGACCACTATGACAGTTGTTTTTCCCTGGGACTGAGCGCGCAGGAAAAGAGCGATCTTTCCCAATATCTCCTCTCCCTCCCCAACGGCGCACGCGGTTCTGATCGAGATCGCGACTAAGCCATCAGCATGTTGGGTCAGAGCGGGCCTTCTGGCCCGCTCTTTTTTCCCGCCGTTTGTTCTATGGATGAGCGCGGATAATGCGATCATCGCCCGGGTGTCCGGTCACGTCCGTGTGCAGGTTGCTGGTGCTGAAGTAGAGGAAGCCGTCTGGTCCCTCAGTCACATCCCGGATCCTGCCAAACTGGTTTTGCCACAGGATCTGCTCCGCTGTCACGGTCCGGCCGCCCGGAGCGTTGAAGAAGAGCTGGTGTACGTGGTGAGCGAAAGTATTGCTCGCGTGGCCGAGCAACCCGATTAACATGCTGCCGTCCCATCCGGCAATTGTCGCGCCGTGGTAAAAGGTCGCTCCGGAAGGCGCCGCGGTGACGGGGACGAACAGTCGCACAGGATCGACGAAAGCTGCGTTGCCGCAGATGCCCACACAGGTTGGCCATCCGTAGTTTCCGCCAGCCTGTATCGCATTCACTTCATCATTCGATGTTGGTCCATGATCGGTAGCATAGAGCTGTCCGGCGCTGTCCCATGCCAGCCCCTGCGGATCGCGGAAGCCCATAGCGTAAACGAATGGATTTCCCGGGAAGGGATTGCCCGCAGCGGGAGTGCCGTCGAGGTTCATGCGCAGGATTTTCCCGTTCATTGAGGTCACGTCCTGCGCCGTTGCCGGCGTGTCGTGATCTCCGGTGCTGAGATAGAGCAGACGGTCGGGGCCAATCTTGAGCCTGCCGCCGGTGTGGTCTGAAGCTTGCGCTTTGTAATCAAACATTATCGCTCCCAGAGTTCCGGTATTCCCGGTGACCGTCACACGCGCGATGTGGCAATGCAAGCCGTCCGCCTGCTGCGTGCAGTAATGGATGTAGATGGTGCCGTTGGTCGCAAAGCCGGGATCAAGGTCCATCCCGGTCAGGCCGGCTTCAAATCCCGGTGTCTGAGAACTGATGTCGAGGACCGGAGTAGCTACCAGTCCGCTGGAATCAATGACCCGAAGACGGCCGCGCGGTTCGGTGACGAACAGCCGTCCATCAGGAGCAAAGACCAGAGACCACGGATTGTCCAATCCCGTTGCGACATCTTCGGTGTGCAGGGTCTTGTCGGAAGCGACGGTAGCGGGAGGAGTTGGTGTCGGTGTCGGCGACCCCGTTGGAGTTGGAGACGGACTCGGCGAAGGAGAAACAACTGGAGTGGCTGTCGGGGTGGGGGAGGGCCCCGGCGATGAATTACTGACACTCCCGCAGCCTGCGAAGTACAATCCGCAAAAGATCAGAAAAGCTAACGTTAGCAATAGTGGCGAGACACGACCGGCCTGGGTACGCATGAAGACTCCGTGAGCTTTGAATTACCAGGGGAGGGGTATTGCGGGGTAGGATGCCGGCTCCAGCCGCAGGTCTGCCCCGAGCGCAATAAAAGTCTCCTTAATGAAGGCAAAGCACAGCGCGGCGTGAGCCGCCGTTTCGGGGGATAATGGCAGGCGATTGCCATGCACCAGCGTTTTCAGTTCGGCAGCCTCAAAGAGCTTTTTGCCAAAGCGAACGAGGAGAAATCCGGCGATACACTGGCAGGCATTGCTGCGGGATCAGAGCGCGAGCGCGTTGCGGCGAAGCGAATGCTCGCGGACACGCCATTGGAAACCATTGTGAGCAATCCGCTCATCGAGCCGGAGCATGATGACGTCACGCAGTTGATCCTTCGCTCACATGATCAGCAGGCATTCGCTCGCATCAAGAGCCTGACGGTCGGCGAGCTCCGTGAGTTCATCCTGGACGACGCGACTGGGGAAAACGATCTTCGACAACTCCATTGGGCCATCACCCCGGAAATGGCTGCTGCCGTTGCCAAGATCATGAGCAACAAGGACCTGATTATTGCCGCGGCAAAGATTCGCGTGGTGACGCATTGCCGCAACACGATGGGGCAGAGAGGCGTGCTTGGGATCAGACTCCAGCCCAACCATCCTGCGGACGATATCGCCGGAATTCTGCTCTCCTCATTTGACGGCCTCCTGTACGGCTGCGGCGACGCCGTGGTTGGGGTAAATCCTGCGACAGATTCCGTCGAAACCGTCTCAGCAATCCTCCACGCTCTTCAGCGGCTCATCGACGCCTACAACATCCCAACTCAGGCTTGTTGTCTTGCTCATGTCTCCACGCAACTGGCAGCCCTCGATCGCGGCGCACCCGTTGATTTGCTGTTCCAGTCCATCGCCGGGACGCAACAGGCCAATGAGAGCTTTGGCGTGTCGCTGGCAATGCTGAGAGAAGGACAGGAGAGGGTGCTGGAACACCATAAGGAAAGAGGATTGAGCACGCAGCGATCAGCAGTCAGCCTTCAGCCCCTAAGCATTGCCGATGGCCGATCACCCAATCACCGGATCTCCCGATCACCTGATCACAACGTCATGTACTTCGAAACCGGGCAGGGCAGCGCGCTTTCCGCCGACGCACATCACGGTGTGGACCAGCTCACACTGGAAGCGCGTGCCTACGGCGTTGCGCGTGTGTTCCACCCATTTCTGGTGAACACGGTGGTAGGGTTCATCGGGCCGGAATATCTCTATGACGAACGCCAGATTATTCGTGCCGGCCTGGAAGATCATTTCATGGGCAAATTGCTCGGGTTGCCGATGGGATGCGATGTCTGTTACACGAACCATGCTGCGGCCGACCAGAACTCCGCCGACAACCTGCTGGTGCTGCTTGCCGCTGCGGGCTGCAACTACTTCATGGGCGTCCCGTGCGCAGATGACGTGATGCTGAACTATCAATCCACCAGCTTCCACGATGCTCTGGCGGTGAGAAAGCTTTTCAACCTGCGGCCGGCCCCTGAGTTTCACGCGTGGTTGCAGCGCATGGGCATCTTCGATGGCGATCAGCCCGCTCAGCTCGATGAAGAGCGCCGCAAGCTCCTGTCCGCTGGAATGGAACTCGCATTGAAGACGTAGACAAATATGTCAGCTGTTCCTCCATGTTGCCGTGGTGAATGGAATGTCCGGCTCTGATAACAACGTGACGCGAGCGCAGGCGGATGTGATCCAGCGCATCCGCTCGCGCACCCCTGCCCGTGTGCTCGTCAACCGTGCTGGATCCGGTTATCTCACCTCTACGCAAATGGACCTTCGCGAGGCACACGCGGCCGCCCAGGACGCTGTCCGTACCGAGTTCGCGATGGAGACCGATCTGGGCGCAGATTTTTGCCGCGAGTGGAAGTTGTTCGAAGCCAGAACCCGCGCACGTTCGAAGGACGAATACCTGCTTCGGCCGGATATGGGGCGGACGTTTGATCCGGAGAGCGTGCGATTAATCCAGCAGGAATGCCAGCCAGGAGCTGATCTTCAGATCATTATTGGCGATGGGCTTTCCGTCACAGCCGTCGCCACACAGGTCCCGCAACTGCTCCCCGCGTTAGTAGCGCAGGCGACCGCGAAGGGCTGGAGTACAGGCAGGCTGTTTGCAATCCGCCATTGCCGGGTGGGAATTCTGAACGAGATTGGTGAGCTCCTGCGGCCCAAAGTGGTTGTACTGCTTATCGGCGAACGCCCCGGTCTCGCCACGGCGGAGAGCCTCTCCGCATACATGGCGTTTAGGCCAAAGAAAGGAGACAATGACGCGCGCCGCAACCTCATTTCCAATATTCACGAGCGAGGAGTGAAGACCCGGGAGGCTGCAGCTCGAATCATTGCTCTGGCAGAGCAGATGATGCGCACAGAGGCGAGCGGCGTTCAGGTGAAAGAGGAACTGAAGCTGCCAGGTTGGATTCAGGAGCGATTGCCATAAACGATCAACGATTTCAGGTCAGTCACGTGCCCTGAAAATTTCGCAGCTCGCAGCACCACCTCAAAAATCAAATGAAGCGAGAGCTACCATGGAATTTCGCAACCCCGAAGAGTTCATCGACTATTACGAAAAAATCCGACAGCGAACCTTGCGCGTGATCGCCTGTATCCCGCGCGAAAACTTTGACTGGCGGCCGGCGGAAGGCAAGTTCAGCTTTGCCGACCTGATCCGCCATATCGCCACTATCGAACGTTACATGTACGCGGAAAACGTGCAACTCAGGCCCAGCCGTTATCCCGGGCACGGTCCCGAACTCGCGGACGGCCCGGAACAAGTGATTGAGTTTTTCCATCGCACGCACGCTGAGTCCATGGCAGTTTTCCGCAGCCTTACGGCTGCAGATCTCGAGAAGAAGTGTGTTACTCCCGGCGGGACGCCAATCACGGTATGGAAGTGGCTTCGCGCCATGGTGGAACACGAAATACATCATCGCGCGCAGATCTACACGTACCTCGGCATTCTGGGCATACCCACACCACCGATCTACGGACTCACGTCTGAGCAAGTGCGGGAAAGAAGTGAAAAACTCGCGTGATCCAATGAAAAGAGCCAAGCATGGAGGCTCATGGGGCAAAATCCGCGTTAAGCTTTCTCTTCCATGCCCATCGCCTACTTAACGCTCGAAATTCACATCGAAGCTGCGCATTCGCTCAAGGACAAGCGACAGGTGCTGCGCAGCGTGAAAGACCGCCTGCGCAACACCTTCAACGTGTCCGTTGCCGAGATCGACGTTACCGATCTCTGGCAGCGAGCGACTCTGGGGGTGGTCAGCATCTCTGATTCTCGCGATTACCTGGAAGGGCTGATGAGGAACGTGGAGCGTGAAGCCGCGAAGCTGGCGAACAATGCCGGAGGCGAGGTGGTGGACTCGTTTTTGGACTATCTGGAGAGCTAGCGGACGGAATCGAGTAACGGAACATCAGTACTCCAGTTGAGCATCGGTCGCCGGGACTCCCTCTCGAGTGCCTCGACCCTGATACCCCGATATCCCGATACTCCGATATCCCGATCTCGCCCACCATTCCATCTCTTCGTCTTCTCTGATATCCTCATAGGTTTTTCATCAGGCGGGAAAATGCCCGAGCAAAGAGGCAAGCAGCATCACCTGCAGCGTATTGGTGAGGCCCTGAAAGAAGAGATTGGGGCCATCATCGAAGGCGAGTTGGGCGACCCCCGGATTGCGCTGTGCACCGTGAGTGAAGTGGCACTGCAATCAGATGGAAAAAGCGCCAAGGTTTTTATCCAGGTACAGGGCGATGAGCACGAGCAGGAGATGACCTTGAAGGCCATCAATGCTGCGAAAGGCTATATCCGGCATGAGTTGCTGGAGAGGATGGGAACGCGGCATGTACCTGATCTGGCATTCCTCCTGGACAAGTCGCAGGAATACGGCGCGCGCATTGACGAGTTGCTGGGTCGAATCAAGAAACGCAAGAAATAGGAGAACATGGACGGGCTCCCGCAGGTCCTGGAAGCGATACAGCAACGCAAGAGGCTGCTGGTGACCTCCCATGCGCGCCCGGATGGCGACGCAATCGGGTCTACTCTGGCCCTGCAACAGGTCCTTCAGCAGATGGGCAAGCAAGCCCACACCGTGCTTGCCGACCCTGTGCCGGTCCTGTACAAACCCCTGCCATCGGCTGATGCAATCCAGCATGCCAACCATGTGAATGGGGACTTTGATGCGGCGATCATCCTGGAGTGTGACAGTGTGCAACGCACACGTCTGGAAGGGCTCGAGGACAAGTTCCTGATCAATATTGACCACCATGCAGCTGCAAAGAATTTCGCAGATGTGAACTGGATTGACCCCACGGCTTCCGCGGTGGGAGAGATGATTTACCGGCTGGCACTGGCTGCTGGGGTGGTGATCACGCCTGAAATAGCCACATGCCTCTATGCCGCCGTGCTTACTGACACAGGATCATTCTGTTATTCGCCAACCAATGCGCACACTTTTGAGCTTGCCAGGACCCTGGTGGAACGCGGGGCCGATCCGGCGCGAATCGCGCAAAACATATACTTCTCCAGCCCGCTCTCCAAGATGCGGCTCCTGGGCGCTGCGCTTTCGGGACTGCACCGCGAAGGTGAGATTGCATGGATGTCCGTGACGCGTGAGGACATGGAGCGCTGTGAAGCTCTCGATGAAGACTGCGAAGGGCTGGTTAATTACGCTCTGGGCATTGCGGGAATCGAAGTAGCTGTCTTTTTCCGGGAGCTTGCGAACAACCGCGTTCGTGTGAGCGTTCGCAGCAAAGGCGCTGTGAACGTTGCCGCTTTGGCGGAACGTTTTGGCGGCGGCGGACACGAGTGTGCCTCCGGATTTTCCGTGGAAGGCCCTGTGCAAGCCGCCGCTGCGCTCGTTTTAACCGAATTGCGAAATCAGCATGTCCAGTAAGCCGCTTGAGGCCACATAAAGTGAAAACAAGTCTCCCGCAGGTGCACACATGGTTCGCCAGCCTATGTTGTTTGAGCGAGCGGCATGACTGATCGCACTCGCCTGACGGTGCTCCAACTCGCCATTGTGTTTGGCGTCTGCCTGTTCTGCTTCTTCTTCGGCCTGGGTGCGTTTGGGCTGGTTGGGGCTGACGAGCCGCGCTATGCACAGATCGGGCGTGAGATGCTCGCCCGCCATGACTGGGTGCTACCCACCATCAATGGACAACCGTGGCTGGAGAAACCAGTCCTTCTCTACTGGGGAGAAATCATTTCCTACCGGCTCTTCGGTGTGCAGGACTGGGCTGCAAGAGTTCCATCCGCTCTGTTCGCCATGGTGCTTGTCTTTGCGATCTACGCATTCCTGTTGCGCTTTCGAGAAGGCGCAGAGTTCGATGGCGCCATGATCACAGTCTCCATGGCCGGCATGATCGGCTTTGCCCGGGGTGCTTCGACCGACATGCAGCTTACGGCGCCCTTCTGCATCGCGATGCTGGCATGGTGGACGTGGAGAAAGACGGACAAGAGATTCTGGCTGGCTGTGTTTTTCGTCCTGCTGGCCATCGCCGCTTTGGCGAAAGGGCCGGTCGCGCCGGCATTTGCGCTCCTGATCGTGGGGGCCTATGCCTGGTTGCGGCGTGACGGCGAAAGCTTTCTGCGCAGCCTGTGGCTTCCCGGTTTTGGCCTCTTCTTCCTTGTCAGCGTTCCCTGGTACATCCTGGTGCAGAGGCGCGCTCCGGAGTTTTTCCGTACCTTCTTTCTGCAGCACAACCTGGAGCGTTTTGGCACCAACCTTTACCAGCACTCACAGCCGTTCTGGTACTACATTCCGGTCTTTCTGCTGATGGTGCTGCCCTGGGTGGTATTCACGGCGCCGGCGCTGGTTGAATCCGTTCGCGAAGAATGGCGGGTGCGTCGGCGGCTGGAAGAGCCTGAAAGGGTAACCGCTGAAAATGACGATGGACTGAGCAGTTTTCTCATCGTTTGGATTCTGGTGCCGATTGTTTTCTTCAGCATTTCGCGATCGAAGCTGCCCGGTTACATCCTTCCTTCAATCCCTCCGGCGTCAATCCTCACTGCTTTTTACTTGCATGGGACCGGCATTTCACGGATCAAGCTGATGTTGCACTCACTGGTATGCGGCGTGCTGATGGCGGGTGCACTGGTTGCGCCGTTTTCCATGATGCGCGAGCCCATTCCCTCAACAACTCGCTACATCATTGCCGTAAGCTCTGGTGTGATCGCAATTGTCGTGCTGCTGTTCGTGCGCAAGTCGGGTTTGCGGGTGCTGCGGTTTGTCACTCTGGTACCAGTGGTGTTGGGGCTGATGCTTTTGCTGCGTCTGAACGGCATCACGATTGATGAGACACAATCATCACGCAGCATCAACCAGCAGTTGAAAAAAGTTGGGGCGGCAGATTCCCGGGTTGCGGTGTTTAACGCAAGGCGCGAAGTGGAGTATGGCCTGAATTTTTATCGCGACCAGTCGATCCCGCGCTACGAACGCGATGGTGTCCCAGCTTTCGACCACGTGGTGATCGCAAAGCAGGGGAGCGCTGACGCATTACAGGCGCTGATCTCCCATGGGACCATCACGCGGATCGGTGACTTTCCACCGCAAAGACTGGAATTTTTCCGCGTCACATACCAGAAGTGATTTTCCGTTCCAGGAAATTCTTACTGGGTTGGTTCCTATGGTATTTCCGGTACTGGCGTAACTTTCATGGCCCAGCTAGACTTCTAACTCGCTGCCATTTGGCGTAAAGTTGAATTGGGCAGGGAAGTAGACATGGGCCTGCATACCCCGATCGAGACACCCCGGACGCAACAACCTTTTGGCGTGGAGATCCTCGACCTGCGACATTTCAGCTCCCAGCAACTGCGCCCCCTTTTGGAGCGCGAGACCCAGCTTTGGGCCGAACTGATGTCGTGGGACTACCGCTCCTCAGCGGAGATGATCTTGCGCTATGTGGATTCCAAGATTCTCCCCGGATACGCCGCGGTTGAGGGTAGCCGTGTGGGCGGTTATGCTTTTTTCGTTTATGAAGGAAGTA
>Ga0070679_100006721_pt1 | contig 10728 bp, 8 predicted proteins | sample KBSC63BmetaG_FD_65652 | JGI IMG/M metagenome (GOLD analysis project Ga0070679, IMG submission 65652) | Corn rhizosphere microbial communities from Kellogg Biological Station, Michigan, USA - KBS C6-3B metaG | ecosystem: Host-associated > Plants > Roots > Rhizosphere | place: USA: Michigan... | reverse complement strand
GGGCAAGCGCAGCTTTACACGCTGGAGAAGCGCGCCCGCTCCGACGGGCGGCAGGAGTGGGACCTGGTGTCCCGGCTGCCGCTGCGCGACCCCCAGGGGGCCATCGTCGGCGTCATCGTCATCTTCCGTAACGTCACCGAGCAGAAGCTGGCCGAGGAGGAGATCCGCGAGGCGGTGCGCCGTCGCGACCAGTTCCTGGCCATGCTGTCCCACGAGCTGCGCAACCCGCTGAGCGCCATCGTGACGGCCACCGCGCTGTTGAAGGTCGACGTGCTGCGCGCCGAGGAGGGCTGGGCGGCGCGGGGCGGCGATGGCGAGGCTACCGCCACCACCCGGCGCACCGATCGCCTGATGTCCACCCTGGAGCGCCAATCGCAGCAGATGACCCACCTGCTGGACGATCTGCTCGAGGCGAGCCGGGTGACCCAGAACAAGGTCGAGCTGAAGAAGGAGCCGCTGAATTTGAACGCCGTCATCAAGGACGCCACGGACAGCGTCCGGGGCCAGCTGGACGCCCACGGTCTGTTGCTGACCGTGGAGCCCACCGCGCGGCCGCTGACCATCGACGCCGATCCCGCGCGGCTGCAGCAGATCCTGGTCAACCTGCTGAGCAACGCCATCAAGTACACCCCCCGCGAAGGTCACGTCTGGTTGCGCGTCACGCGCGAAGAGGACCAGGCGGTGGTGCGGTTGAAGGATGACGGGGTCGGGATCCGCCCCGACATGCTGGAATCGGTGTTCGACCTGTTCGTGCAGTCGCGCCGAACGCTGGACCGCGCGGCGGGCGGTCTGGGTGTGGGCCTGACGCTGGTGCGCTCGCTGACGGCGATGCACGGGGGCACGGTGACCGCACACAGCGACGGCGAAGGGAAGGGGAGCGAGTTCGTCGTGCGCCTTCCCCTGGCCGAGATCCAGCGCGATGGCGAGCCGGTCTTCGCCTCGCCGCTGCTGGGGGACGGGACATCACCGCCGAAGGACGGGGTCGGCAAGGGCGGTGGCGCTTGCGCCGTCCCCCCCGGCGCCACCATCGTCGTGGTGGAAGACAACGCCGACAGCCGGGAGATGTTGTGCGAGCTGCTGCAGCTGTCGGGATATGACTGCCACGCCGCGGGCAGCGGCACGACGGCGCTGAAGCTGATCGAGGAGGTTCACCCCGACATCGCCATCATGGACGTTGGCTTACCCGAGATGGACGGGTACGAGCTGGCGCGCCGTGTGCGCCAGTTCCGCAAGAAGGGCGACCTGTGCCTGATCGCGCTCACGGGCTACGGACAGCCCTCGGATCGGGCGCTGTCCGCGGAGGCGGGCTTCGACGCCCACCTGGTGAAGCCGATCCAGGTGGAGCACCTGCTGAGCTTGCTCGAGCGGCTGCGCGCGCCGGCGGCGCCGACGGCCGTCGAACCGACCGGGCCGGCGGCATAGACAACGGCGCGGTTTTGGGACACCGTTGGGGGCCCTGTTCCCCTCTACAAGCCACGCATACTGCCCCCGTGTGATCCATGTCTGAGCCCACGTCCCAAACCCGGTCCTGGTTTCGTTCTTTCGCCCTGCTGGTGCTGGCAGGCGCGGCCGCCAGTTGCGGTGGTCTGAAGCTTCAGCTAGTCGACGCTTCGGTTCGCAAGCCCTCGAACGTCGCCGTTTACTTCACCGTCGACACGACGTCCGGCGAGCCCGTCGCCGACCTGGAGCCGAACGATTTCCACATCTATGAGGACGGCAAGCCGGTCTCCACGCTGGAGAGCCAGCAGACGATCTTGCAGCAAGAGATCGCGGCGGTGCACGACACGCTGCTGCTGGTCGACATGTCGGGCAGCGTGGTCGGCTCCGGCGACATGCCCGCGCTGATGACCGCGGCGGCGTCGTTCGCGGATCGCGTAGGCCCCTACCAGAAGGTCGCCATCTACACGTTCGACGGCAGCCCGCACATCAACCCGGTCGTCCCCTTCGGGGGCAACGTGCGTGCCGGCGTGGCGGCGCTGGGACGCTACCGCCCGAAGGACCCCTCGACGAACCTGAACGGCGCCGTCGTCGAAGCGGTGCAGGTCCTCGGTCGCCAGCTGGACGCGGCTCCGCAGCCGCTGCGCTTCGGGACCCTGGTGGTCTTCACGGACGGCACCGATCGGGCGCACCGGGTCTCGGAGGACGACGTGCGCAAGACCCTGGACACGGCGGCGTTCGAGACGTTCGCCATCGGCGTGGGCGCCGAGGTCGACAAGCGCGAGCTCGCCGACATCGGCCGCTCGGGCATGTTCGCCTCGGAGAACCGGGCCGACATCGCGCGCGGGTTCGACGAGGTCGCCAATCGCATCGAGGCCGCGTCGCGCCGCTTCTACCTGCTGTCCTACTGCTCGCCGTCGCGGGCCGGGGAGCACGACGTCGAGGTGGAGGCCGTCGCGCGCGGCAAGCGCGGGCGCCTGGCGCATCACTTCAATGCCGCCGGCTTCGGACCCAAGTGCGACCCCAACCAGAAGCCGGCCTTCGACGTCCGCCACCCGCGGATCCGCGGGCCGGAGGGCGAGAGCGCCCCGCCGGCCGGCGGCGCGCGCTGAGGTCGGGCGCGCGTGGGCGCAGATGGCGCCCAGCGACATGAAGTGGCACGCCACCCGACGATCCCGATTGTTATTCGGCGCGTGGATTTGGGGATAACATCCGGGCGTGGCGTCGCGGACGGACTGGTACACCCGGCTGATGGAGGCGCTGGGCGGTGACGACCCGCGGGCAGCCTGCCACGCCGCCAGGGCCCTGCTGGACGACTTTCGCGACGAGCAGGCCCGGGCCGAGGAGCGCCACCAGATGCTCTCGGCCGCTTCCTTCGAGGGGATCCTGGTCCACGTCGATCACGTCGTCATAGACGTGAACCAGCGGCTGTGCGACATGCTCGGCTATCAGCGCGACGAGCTGCTGGGCCCCGGGACGCTGCGCAAGTGCGTGGTGCCCGAGGATGTGCCCGGCGTGCTGGAGCGGGTCGCGAACCAGTACGAAGGGGCGTACACGCTGACCGCCATGCGCAAGGACGGCTCGCGGTTTCCCGCCGAGCTGCTGTCGAAGCAGGGGCACATCGGCGCGCGCCCCGTGCGCGTGGCCGCGGTGCGCGACGTGACCGAGCGGGAGCGGACGAACGCGCTGCTGCGCGAGAGCGAGCGCCGCTTCCGGGACATGGTCCACGCCGCCTTCGACTTCACGGTGTTCAGCCGCGGCGGCGTCATCGTGGACGTGGACGGGGACCCGCGTCCGATGTTGCAGATGGATCCCGAAGAGCTGATCGGGCGCGCGGTGATGGACGTCACCGCCCCTTCGGCGCAGCCGCTGGTGCGGCAACGGATTGAGGAGGGCCTGGTGGGCGCCTACGAGGCGGTGGCGCGGAACGCCGCCGGCGAGGGCATTCCCGTGCTGGTCGCCGTCGCGACCACCACGCTGAACGGTCAGCCGGTGCGCGCGGCCAGCGTGCGCGATCTGCGCCCGGTGCGGCGGCTGGAGGCCGAGCGGCGGGCCCTGGAGCAGCGACTGGAGCGGGCGCAGCGGCTGGATAGCCTGGGCGTGCTGGCGGGCGGCATCGCCCACGACTTCAACAACCTGCTGGCCGGCGTGATGGGCAACGCCGAGCTGCTGCGCGACATGGTCCCGGCGGGTGGGCCGCGCGAGATCGCGTCCGACATCGTCACCGCCGCGCACCGGGCGGCCGCCCTGACGCGACAGATGCTGGCCTACGCCGGCCGGCGTGATCCCGGCCGCCGCGAGCCCGTCGACCTGACCAACCTGGTGGGTGAGCTGCGCATGCTGCTGGCGGCCACGCTGTCGAAGAAGGCGCGCGTCGACATCGCCATCGCGCCTGGCAGCGTGGCGCTGGGCAATCGGGCCACGCTGAGCCAGGTGATGATGAACCTGCTGTCGAACGCGTCGGACGCGCTGGGCGAAGCGTCCGGCGTGATCGAGGTGCGGGCCCGCCCGGTGCGCCAGGTCGACGCGCGCTGGGACGCCGCCGTCGGTGCCGCCGTCGGTCCGGGGGACTGGGTGCTGGTCGAGGTGCGCGACGACGGCGTGGGCATGGACGAGGCGACGCGAGGCCGCGTGTTCGAACCCTTCTTCTCGACGAAGGAGCGCGGTCACGGGCTGGGCATGGCGGCCTGCCTGGGGATCGTCACGTCGCACGGCGGGGCCGTGCTGGTCGAGAGCGAGCCCGGGAAGGGGACCCGCGTCTCGGTCCTGTTGCCGGCGGCCTCGGACGTCGAGAAGGTCGAGGGGCGGTCGGCGCCGCCCGCGCCGACGCGCGCGCCGGGCAAGGTGTTGATCATCGACGACGAGCCGCTGGTGCGCGCGCAGCTGCGCCGCTCGCTGGAGCTGCGGGGCTTCACGGTGGTGGAGGCGATCGACGGGCGCGCGGGGCTGGCCGCGGTGGCCGGCGCCGCCCCCGATGTCGTCATCCTGGATATGACCATGCCCGACATGGACGGCGCCGAGGTGTTACAGCGGCTGCGCGCCACCGGCTCGCGGGTGCCGGTGATCGTCTCGTCGGGATACCTGGACGCCTCGATCGAGCGCCGCCTGCCGAGCGGCGCTTTTCAAGCCTTCCTGTCCAAACCCTACGGGGCGAGCGATCTCCTCGAGGCCTTGGCGCGGGCGCTGGCGGCCATTGAACGTCCTTGACGGCGGCCGCGCGCTCATGGCCGAGGCCACAGGCGGGCCAGCGTCTCCTGTTCGCTCTCGTCGCGAACGCCGATCCGGACGTGTTGGGGCAGGCCGAAGCTGGCGCAGTGGCGGACCAGGATCCCGCGCGCGCGTAGTGCGGCCACCAGCCCCGGGGCAGAGGGGAGGCGGTACAGCAGGAAAGGCCCGCCCGCCCGTTCGGGAGGGCCGGCGAGCGGCTGCAGGCGTGCCGCCAGCGACGCGCGCAGGACGGCGAGCCTCGACCGGATCGCTTCGGCCTGGTCGGGCAACGAGGTCGCGGCCACGGCACCAGCCGCCTGCGCCGGGCCGGAGACGTTCCACGGCGGCAGCGACGCTTGCACGGCTGCGGCGACCGGGGGGGCCGCCAGCAGATAGCCGAGGCGCAACCCGGGCAGCGCGAAGATCTTCGTCAGCGAGCGCAGGACCGCGACGTTCGCGGCAGGCGCCAACCCCTCGACGTGCTGGAACATCGGAAGATAGGCCTCGTCGACGACGAACAGCGTGCCAGGCCAGCGGCGGGCCAGCCCGACCAGCGCGTCGGCGGGCGCGCTGGTCAGGCACGGGTTCGAAGGGCGACAGATGAACGCCAGCGCGACCGGCGCCAGCGCCAGCGCGGTCTCCATCGTTGCGAACGGAACGTCGAAGTCGGGCCCGACCATGTCCACCGTGACTACACCGGCACCGCTCGCCGCCAGCGCTTGCTGGTATTCGCCGAACGCGGGCCTGACGACCAGGCCGCGACGGCCCGGGCCGGCAAACGCCCGCGCCAGCGCCCAGATCAACTCGACCGAGCCCGCGCCCGCCACGACGCCGTCGGCGGTGCCATGGTGCGCCGCCGCCAGCGCTTCACGGACCGGCAGCGCGGTCGGGTGCGGATAGCGCGACAGGTCGGCGCCGCGGATCGCGGCCAGCAGCTCGGGCGGCGGCGGCAACGGCGAAACGCCCGTCGAGAAGTCGAGCACGTCCGGGTCCGTCGCGCCGCCGTGAACGGCCGGCGCCAGCGCCATCACCTCGGGCCGCGGCTCAGGCCGCACGGCGCGCCCCCAGCGCGATGGCCGCCGCCAGCGCGGCCGCGCCCAGCATCACCTTGACCGCGCGATCGATGTCGCGCGCATCCGGCGCGCGCAGGCCGGCGCCCAGCCGGTAATGACCGGTTTTCTCCAGCTCGACGCCCAGCGCGCCCGCCATCGCCGCCATGGGGTGTCCCGCGTTCGGGCTCTCGGTCAGCGCACGGTCGCGGCGCCACAGCGCCAGGGCCCGCCCCACGGAGCCGCGTCCCAGCGGCGCCGCGAGCGCCAGCAGCGCCGCGGTCAGGCGCGCCGGCAATAGATTCGCGAGATCGTCCAGGCGGGCGGCCGCCTTCCCCAGCCACTCGAGCTGGCCCCGGTAGCCGATCATCGCGTCCAGCGTGTTCACGGCCCGGTAGGCCAGCGCACCGGGGATCCCGGCGATCGCATAGAACAGCAGCGGCGCGACGATCGAATCGGAGGCGTTCTCGGCGAGAGACTCGACGGCGGCGGCCGCCACCAGCGGCGCCTCCAGCGTCGTCGTATCACGAGAGACCAGGCTGCGGAGCGCGTGGCGCGCCGCCGGCAGATCGCCGCCGCCGAGCGGGCGGGACACCTGCCATCCCGCCACGGCGAGCGCCCGCACGGCGAGCGCGCTCTTCAGCAGGAACACCGACAGCAACCAGCGCAGCGGCCCGCGCGTGTGGTGCAGCACCAGCCAGCCCAGGCCGCCGAACAGCGCGGGACCGAACGCCGCCATCAGCGCGCCCCACAGGAACGCGGGCGCCGGGCGCGACGGCGCGCGCCGGCGCAGCGCCGTCTGCACCCTGCCCATCCACACCACCGGGTGAATCCAGGCCGGTGGTTCGCCGAACAGGGCGTCGACGGCCAGCGCGCCCAGCAGCACCGTCACGTCGGGCACCGGTTCTCCTCCAGCCAGCGGGCCGTGCCCCGCGCCACGGCGGCCAGCACCGCGGCGCCGATGACCGATCCGCAAGCGGTGTGCTTGCCGGCGAAGCGTTCGCGCTTGGCCAGCGCCGGCGCGGCCATCACGATGCAGTCCGTCCCGGTCCCTGTCGCTGGCCGCCCGGTCAAAGGGCTGCGCAACCCCGCCGCCAGCACGGCGGCGGTCCGCGCCTCGGCCGCGATGGCGCTCGCCTCGATCAGCGCCTCGTCGGTCAGTCCCACGGAAAGCCGGCAGAGCAGGTTGATGGTTCCCGCGGGGCGATGCGCGGGCGCCGTCGGATCGCCCACCGCCAGCAGGTTGCCCAGCCCCACCGTGACCAGGCAATCGGCCGCCACGCCCTCGTGTTCGGCGCGCGCCACCTCGTAACGGCGAACATCGCGCGCGGTCAGCAGCCCCACGGCGCCCGGCGCCGCCAGTTCGCTCAACGTCGCCGTCAACAGCGCGGACGGATCGTTCGTCGGGCCCAGCTCGTCCAGCCGCACCTCGCGCCAGACGATCATGTCGGCGGCGCGGCGCCCGCCGTTGACGATCGCCCACGACAGCACGTCGTGCGGTCCCGCCAGCCGCACCACCAGCGCGCGCCCCACGTTCCCCTCGACGACGTCGACATCGAAGGAGGGTGATTGCGGGCTGGCGGTCACGCGCGCAGCCTGCGGGGGAACCGGCACCGCCGTCAAGATCGCGCCGGGCGGCGCGAGGGTCGTGGACCCGCCCGCGCTCTTCCGGTGCCACGTGTCGTGCGGCGCGCGGCGACCGTGTCGGCGGCGCCACAGCGGGCCGATTGCCGCGCGCGGTTCCGGTTCAGGAGCGGCAAAAGCGCGCGACGGGATGTGGCGTTTCAGCAATCTGGGTGTGGCACGCTGGTTGCCTGAAGGCCGGTCATGGCTTCTCTGTCGCGCTCGGTGATGGTCTTCCTCGGATTCGCAATCTCACTGGTCGGCTGCGCGACGGTGTCGCCGACCTACCAGCTGGCGCCGAGCAGCGGCGACGTGGTGTGGGCCGCCGGCCGGCCCGTGATGCAGCAACAGATCGACGGGGTCGAGGTCGCCGTCAGCTCGACCGGGCAGGCGGGCGGTTCGCTGGGCCTGCACGTGCAGATCGCGAACGCCGGTGCCGAGCGGTTGGACGTGTCGCCCGCCGACGTGACGTTCACCGCCTGCTCGGGGACGACGAATGCGTCGTGCGCCCCCACGAAGTGGGTGCTGGACCCTGAGCAAGAGCTGGCGAAGGTGGATCGGCGGGCCCGCGATGAACAGGCCTCGGCCACGGCGGCGGAGGGATTCCTGGCCATCCTGCTGGTCTTGAACGTCGTCGCGGACGTTGGGTCCGTCGCCAGCGGCCACCCACGCGCGATCGGTGTGGGCGCGGCCGCGACCGCCGATCTGATGGGGGCCAACGAGGCCAGCAGTGAACACGCGATGGGCAAGCTCGAGGCCGAGCGAGACTTCTGGGCCAACGCAGCCTTGCGGCGCAGCACGGTCTACCCCGGGCAGGCGGCGGCCGGCGTGGTGATGGTGCCCATCCATCCGCGGGCGCGCTATCTGTGGCTGCACGTGCGCGTCGGCCAGCGCCGGTTCTCCTTCCGGTTCGATCAGACGGAGGTCGCCCCCGGGTGAGGATCGCGCGCCCGCGGACTATGATGTCGGCGATGTCGGGGCGGGCAGAGCAGGCGGTGGAGCGGGAGCGCGGCGCGCTGCCGGTCATCATCGTCGGCGCGGGGCCCGCCGGTCTGGCCACGGCAGCGTGCCTGGGCCGGCGAGGCATCGAAGCCGTCGTGTTCGAGGCGGCGCCGTCGCTGGGCCACGCCTGGCGCAACCACTACGATCGCTTGCACCTGCACACGGTGAAGGGGCGCTCGCACCTGCCCGGGCTGCGGTTCGCCAGGGACGTCCCGCGCTATCCGTCGCGCGCCGACGTGGTCGCGTATCTCGAGAGCTATGCCGAACGCTTCGGGATCGCCCCGCGCACCGGGGAGCCCGTGGTCCGCGTCGCTGTGGCGCCCGCTGGCGGCTACCGGGTCGAGACCGCGGGCGCCGCCCATCGGGCCCGCGCCGTCGTGATCGCCACCGGCTTCAACCGTGCTCCGAACGTGGCGCGCTTGCCGGACCAGGACACGTTCCGCGGCACGCTGTTGCACGCCGCCAGCTACGGCAATGGCCAGCGCTTCGCCGGCCAGCGCGTCCTGGTGGTGGGCGCCGGCAACACCGGGGCAGAGCTGGCGCTGGATCTGGCGGAGCAGGGCGCGACCCCGACGCTGGCCGTTCGCTCGGGCGTGAACGTCGTGCCGCGAGACTTCCTGGGGCTGCCCATCCAGGTGACCAGCATCTGGATGCGCGGGCTGCCGCTGGCGCTGTCCGATCGGATCGGGCGGGCAGTGTCCCGGCTGGCCTTCGGCGATCTGGCCCGGCGTGGGCTGCCGCGCGCGGAGCTGGGGCCGCTGTCGGCCGTGGCGCGGCGAAGACGGATCCCGCTGATCGACGTGGGCACCGTCGCCGCCATCGATCGCGGCGCCATCACGGTTAAGCCAGCCGTGGCGCGGTTGACGGCGACGGGCGCCGTCTTCGCCGACGGCAGCGCGGCCGACTTCGACGCCATCGTCCTTGCCACGGGGTTTCATCCCGCGCTCGCGGAGATCGTCACCGTCCCAGGCGCGCTGGACGACGCGGGCTACCCGCGCGCATCGAGGGGAACGGGCGTGGCCGGGAACATCTTCTTCGTCGGGTACCGCATCGTCGCCACGGGCCACCTGCGCGAGATCGGCATCGAAGCCCGTGCCGTCGCGGCCGCGATCGCCGCGTCGTGAGCCTCAGCGGTCTCGGGGCGAGGGCTCTTCTTCGCGGTCCTCCTCGAAGAACGTCTCGTCGAACAGCGCGGACGCCCGTTGCCAGCCCTCGCCGCGCCGGCCGAAGCGGCCGATGACCCGCAGGCCCAGCGCGCGTGCCCGGCGCGCGACGACGACGGGCAGCTTGCCCTCCAGCGAGGAAGCATCCAGGCGACCCTCGCCGGTGACGACCGCATCGCAGCCGCGACAGGCGCCGTCGAAGTCCAGCAGGTCGAGCATCGCCGGGCCACCGTCGGTCAGCGTGGCGCCCAGCGCCAGCAACTTCGCGCCCAACCCGCCCGCCGCGCCCGTGCGGGGCCCCCGGGGTAACCCGAGCGCGAGCAATCGTTCAGTCAACTTGGGAACATCCTGGGGCCGGGCGCCCTTCTGTGGTCCGAAGATCCGCGCCGCGTCGGCCAGCTCGGTCTGCACGTCGCAGAACGCGGTCGTCGCGGGCAGGCGCAACGCCGGCCAGTCGCGCCCGCCGTCGACCGTCGCGCTGCCGCCCAGGCCGATCCAGAGGCGGGGCTGGCCCTGAAAGCGCAACAACAGCTCACCGAGGCCGCGGCTGGACGCGCTCAGGGGATCCAGGCGCTCCAGCCCCGCCATGCCGATCACCTTCGCCGACTCGATCGCCACGCCACCCGCCGGCAGCCGCAGGACCGGCACCGGTCGCGCGCGCCCGAACGGATCGGCCGCCGGTACCTCTTCGAACAGGCCACCCAGTCCGTGGTGCAGGCATTCGAGGAAGCCATCGCCGCCGTCGCTGAGGGGCAGCAAGCGATCGCCCGGCGAGGCCAGATGACGGGCCGCCTGCAGCGGAGACATCGTGCCCTTGAAGGCGGTCGGCGCGACCAGGTTCACCCGCCCACGTTGCCGGATTTCGGGTCGACGCGAAAGGGCATCAGGCAGCCCGTGGCTGGAATCGGGTTGTCGAGATCGCGAGGGAACCGGCTATGATCCCGGCCCATGGGTGGTGACGGGCAGGCGGCCATCGACGGCGCATTCCTCGACCAGATCCCGATCTTCGGCGGCCTGCCGCCAGATGCCTTGAGGCGCATCGCCGACACGTTCCAGTTGCTGCACGTCGCCCCCGGCACCTGCGTGATCAGTGAGGGCGATCAGGCGGTCAGCCTGTTCATCGTCGGCGACGGGCAGCTGGAGGTCTGCAAGCGCGGCCAGACCGGCGCCGAGCTGCGGCTGGCGGTGCTGGGCCGGGGTGACTGCGTGGGGGAGATGTCGCTCATCGACATCCAACCACGCTCGGC
>Ga0070679_100006718_pt1 | contig 10729 bp, 8 predicted proteins | sample KBSC63BmetaG_FD_65652 | JGI IMG/M metagenome (GOLD analysis project Ga0070679, IMG submission 65652) | Corn rhizosphere microbial communities from Kellogg Biological Station, Michigan, USA - KBS C6-3B metaG | ecosystem: Host-associated > Plants > Roots > Rhizosphere | place: USA: Michigan... | reverse complement strand
GGGCCGAGAATGCAAAGGAACTCGCCGCTCGACACCGTGAAGTTGAGTGAATCGTAAATCCGCTCGCCGGTGAGCTCGACCGAAACCTCATCGAGATCGATGACGATGCGGCGGTCGCGCGCCGGCCCGGCAGGCTGCAGGGCGCGCTCGCCGAGCGCCGTCCCGAATTCACTCACTGACACACCCAGCCCCCTCACCCGCCTTGGTTTTGCGCGGCGCGAAGACGGCGCCGCGCCTCGCCGGCGCTTTCCCGTGGGATCGTAACAAACTCGATGCGGGGTTTGGAAGCACGGTTGTGAGCCAAAATCGGCGTTGCGCGGCGGCGCCCCGCGGCGCTGATGGGCAAGCGCGCCGGGCGCGTGTTAGGCTGCGCCTTGGCGATCCAAGAGGATCGCGGCCGCTCTGGGACCCGGTTTTGATGAACAATGCGGATCTGATCGTCTCGACGCTGCGCGCGGCCGGAATCCGCCGCGGCTTCGGCGTGCCGAGCGGCAATGTGCTGCCGTTGCTCGAGGCGATGCGGCGCGGCGGCATCGACTTCGTGCTGACCGCGCATGAGGGCTCGGCGGGCTTCGCCGCGGACGTGACCGGCCGGCTGACCGGCCGACCCGGGCTCTGCATCGCGACCCTCGGCCCCGGAGCGACCAATCTCGCCACCGGAATCGGCTGCGCCTTTCTCGACCGCTCGCCGCTCATCGCCATCACCTGCACGCTCAATGAGCGCCAGCTCGGGCGGCGACTGCAAATGCAGATCGACCACCATGCTTTGTTCCGTCCGATCGTCAAGGCGACGCTGCCGCTGCGCGCCGGCACGATCGGCGCCACCATCGCCGAGGCATTGCGCATCGCGCTCTCGGAACCGCAAGGCCCGGTGCATCTCGATCTTCCGGAAGACGTGGCGCTCGCCGAAGCGAGCGAGCCTCGGCCGGTGCTTGCGGCCGGTGCTGCTTTGCCGGCACCAGGAGCGGATGCGATTGCGCGAGCGCGGGAGACGCTGGCGCGCGCCAAGCGGCCGGTTGCCGTGCTCGGCGCCGATGCACGCCGCCTGCGCGATCCCAATCTGCTCAAAGCCTTTATCGAGCGTCATCGCCTTCCCTTCGCCGCCACCACGATGGCCAAGGGCATGATCGATGAGGATCATGACTTGTCGCTCGGCTGCATCGAGCGCGCCTGCCGGCAGATTCAGCGGCAATTCCTGCGCGGCGCCGATCTCATTGTCGGTCTCGGTTACGACACCGCCGAGGTCGAGTACGAGGCCTGGATCGGCGACGTTCCGCTGCTGCATATCGGGATCGAGCAAGCCGACACCGACGGCACCGTCACGATTGCGCAGCAGGCGACCGGCGATCTCGATGCCGCGCTCGAGGCCCTCGTCGCGGAGCAGCCGCTCGAGAACGGCTGGAGCGGCGCCGCGCTTTCCCGCCACCGCGAGCACTTCGAGGGAGCGCTGCGGCCGGCGGTCAACGGCTTCGCGCCGCATCATGTGATCGACATCGCGCGCGAGATTTTGCCCGCTGACGGCATTCTTTCCTTCGATGTCGGTGCTCATACGCACCAGATCGCGTCGCAATGGCGCGCGCATGCGCCGAACCGTTTCTTGATCACCAATGGCTGGTCGTCCATGGGGTTCGGACTTCCGGCGGCGATCGCGGCCAAGCTCGCGATGCCCGACCGCCCGGGGCTGTGCATCATCGGCGATGGCTGTTTCCAAATGACCTGCGGCGAGCTCGCCGTCGTCAAGCGGATCGGCGGGCCGCTGCCCATCATCGTGCTCAACGACAACTCGCTCTCGCTCATCGAGGTGAAGCAGGCCAAGCGCGGACTTGCCTCCTATGGCGTCGCGCTGGAAGGCGACCGGGAGATGCCGCCGCCCGCTCATTATTTCGGCGTGCCGGTCGTCGCGGTGCGCAATGCGCTGCAGCTCCGCGCGGCGCTCAAAGACGCGCTCGCGGCCGATCATCCCGTCGTCATCGAGACGGAGGTCGATGGGGCGAGTTATCACACCACGGTTTACGATTAGGGGCTCGGGGACATGAGGCTGAACATCGGCATTGCAGGACTTGGTACGATCGGCGTCCCGGTCGCGCGGGCGCTCGACGAAGGAATTCCGGGTCTCGCGCTCGTCGCCGTCGCCTCGGGCCGGCGCGAGGTTGCGCAGCAGCGCCTCGCCGCCGCGGGAATTTCCGTCCCGGTCGTGAGCGTCGCGGAGCTGGCCCGGATGGCGGATGTCGTCGTGGAATGCGCACCAGCTCGCGCGTTCCGCTCGATCGCCGAGCCGGTGCTCGCTGCCGGCCGCCTCCTCGTCACCGTCAGCGGCGCGGCTCTGCTCGACGCGCCCGATCTCGTCGCGCATGCGCAAAAGCATGGCGGGCGGATCATCCTCGTGACCGGCGCGCTTCTCGGCCTCGATGCGGTGCGCGCCGCGGCCGAAGGCGAGATTCGCTTCATCCGCATGATCAGCCGCAAGCCGCCCCGATCGCTGCGCGGCGCGCCTCACCTTGAGAAAACCGGCATCGACCTCGATGCGATCACCGAGGCGACCTGCGTCTTCCGCGGCTCGGCCGGCGACGGCGCGCGCGGCTTTCCGGCCAACGTCAATGTCGCCGCGGCCTTATCGCTCGCCGGCATTGGCCCCGACAAGACGGAGCTGCAGATTTGGGCGGATCCCGGCGTTGCCCGCAACACGCATACGATCGAGGTCGAGGCCGAGAGCGCGCGTTTTTCGATGACGATCGAGAATGTGCCGAGCCCCGAAAATCCGGCGACCGGGCGCATCACGCCTTTGAGCATCATCGCGGCCTTGCGCAGCCTCGGCGCAACGCTCCGCGTCGGCACCTAACGCCGCACCCGGCGCTCCGATCCGAGCTTCTGCGTCGCCGGCCAAGTCGGTTAGGATCGCGATCAACAAAAGCCGGAACAGGGAGCGAGACATGAAACACGCAAATCGGTGGATGCGGGGATGCGGCGCCGCTTTTGTCGCCGCCGCGACGCTGAGCATGGCGACTGTGGCAAGCGCCGCCGAGACCGTGCGCTTCGGCAAGGCAGTCGGCTCCGCCCTCTCCTTCACGGTCGTCGATGTCGGCATCGCCGAGGGCATTTTCGCCAAGCACGATCTCGAGGTCACCATCACCGATTTCGGCGGCGATGCGAAGCTGCAGCAGGGCCTCATCTCGCAGAGCCTCGATCTCGGCATCGGCAGCGGTCCGGCCATGGCCTTTGCGGTGAAGGGCGCGCCGGTCGTCGCCGTCTCGGTGCTGATCGATCCGCCGGGCAATCTCGGCGTGGTGGTCGGCCCTAAATCGCCGATTCACCAGCCTGCGGATTTGAAGGGCAAGCTCTTGAGCATCAGCACCACCGGCTCGCTCACAGAGTGGCTCGTGAAGAAACTATCCGCTGCCGAGGGTTGGGGCCCCAATGGCATCCGCACCGTCGCGGTCGGCGCCCCGGTTCAGCAAATGGCCGCGCTCCGAACCGGTCAGGTCGACGGCATCATGGGCGCGATTCAGACCGGCGACGAGCTCGCCGAGCGGGGCGAAGGCCGCGTGCTCCTGTCGATGGATCGCTACGTGCCGCATTTCGTCAGCAACGTGATCTTCGCGCGCAGGGCGCTGGTTGCCGACAACCCCAAGCTCGTCGACCGCTTCCTCAAGGGTTTCTACGAGTCAATGGCCTTCTTCCTCAGCCATAAGGAAAAGTCTCTCGCCGTCATAGCAAAAATCGTCCATGCGAGCCCGGCGGTGCTGAGCAAGACCTACGATCAGCAGGCGAAGCTCATGGTCCCCGACGGGCATTTCGATCCGCAGGGCCTCGCCTTTTTGAAGGCGTCCTTCGTCGATCTCCACATCCTGCCGAAGGAGCCGACGGACGAGCAGATGCTGACCCGGCGCTTCTTGCCGGTAAAGTTCTAAAGACCGCGTTTACTCCGCGCCGGTGGCGTGGGCCGGCGAAGCGCCGCTCGGTGCAGTGCCGCGGCTCGCACGCAAACGCCGACGCAGCGTCTCGGTCGCGGCATCGTCGACCGAGAAATCGTCCCGCAGCGAGACTCCGTAGAATTGCTCCGCGGCTTCGCGCGAGACCAGCTCCTCGCGGACATCCTCGCGCACCCGCGCGGGATCGCGGTCCAAGGGATCGCCCCAGCCGCCGCCACCACCCGTATGCGTCAGAATCACGCTCTCGGACGGCAAATTCGTGCGGAACCCATAGGTCGGGCGAAAATCATTCTCGCCGGGCTTCAGTACGAAGCACTCCGAGGTCGTGCCGACCGCGCCGCCCCACAAGCCCCAGGGCGGGCAGCGCTTGCGGTCGGAGGGCTGGAGATTCCAGCGCCCCTCGACAAAGCTCCGCGAGCGCACCTCGAGCCCGACACCGCCGCGGAATTTGCCCGGCCCGCCCGAATCCGTGCGGAAGCCGCGCTTCTCGATGAGGATCGGAACTTTCAGCTCCATCGCTTCGATCGAAGCGTTGCGCACATCGCCCTGGCAGATCGAAACGCTGGCGGCTTCGCCATCCTCGGTGGGACGTCCGCCCCAGCCCGCGCCCTCGATGCTCTGGGTGACGAAGCGCCGCTTGGTCTTGGGATCGACGCCGAAGAAAATGATCGAGCCGCCGCCCATCACGCCGTGATGCGCCGCCGGGATTTGGTCCGGCATGGCGGGCGCGAGCGAGGCGACGACGACATCGACGACGGTCGGCAGGATTCGGCTCCAGCCCGACATCGGCGCGGGATAGCGCGCCATCATGATATTGCCCTCGGGCAGGACGATGTCGAGCGCGCGGAACGAGCCTTCATTCACGGGCGCCACGGGCTGCGTCAGCGCCTTATAGGCGATGCGGGCGCCGGCGAGGGTGCGCGAGTTGAGTCCGCGCTGCCGCTCGCGCGAGCATCCCGAGAGGTCGATCGTCATCTTGCCGCCCTCGATCGTGACCTTGGCGTGGATGTCGATCCGCTGCAGCCCCTGAGGCGTTTCATCATCGAGAAAAGCGCTCGCCTCATAAACGCCGTCGGCCATGCGCTCGACCACCGCGCGGCACTTCGCCTCGGTCTCGTCGAAAATCTGCGCGATGCCATGGAGCATCGTCGCTTTGCCGTAGCGCTGGAAGAGCTCGTCGACGCGCCGCAGCGCGAGGCGGCAGGCGGCGATCTGCGAGCGCAAATCGCCGAGCGAGCTTTCCGGAAAGCGGATGTTGTCGCGAATGACGCGATAGAGCGTTTCGTCGCGCTCGCCGGCTTTGTAGAGCTTCAATTGGTTGAGCTGCAGCCCTTCCTGCCAAGGATCGACGAGATCGCGCCCCGCGCCGAAGCCGGTGCTGGTGCCGCCGACATCGATCCAATGCGCCCGCACCATCGAGAACAGCATCAGCTCGCCCTCGAAGAAATAGGGCATATAGATGACGATGTTGTTGAGGTGCTGCCCCGCCACGGCTTGGTGATTCATGATGAGGACATCGCCGGGGGCGAAGCCGTCCTTGCCATAGACCCGGATGCCGTCGGTGATGATGACGCCGAGATCGGCGACGAAATGCGAGACGCCGCCGACATTCTGGCAGAGCAGCTCGCCCTCGGCGTTGACGAGGGCGGTGCAGAAATCCCGTACCTCGTAGATCATCATATTGTAGGAGGTGCGCTGCAAATCGGCCGCCATCTCGTTGGCGATCGCCGGCAAGGCGTTGCGCAGCACTTCGAGCGTGACCGGATCCAGCTTGGCGCTCATCGACCCTCCTCCCCCGGCGCGGCCCGCAACCGGCACATCGCGCCCGGACCTGCCGCGTCAGGCTCCGGCATCGAGAGCGGAAATGCAACAGGGCGATTTAACGGGGGCGCGGTTGTCCCTTGGCCAGGATTGCCGGCCTACCCGTGATCGACGACGTTGCCGAGCCTCTCGGGGCTCGTCACCCGCCAGACGAGAATTTTTGTTGCCTAGACAATACGAATGACTGCTAAAATCGCGCCTTTCCGTGTCTCCCGTGTCGCGCGCTCAAGCCATCCCTGGTCCAGGGACGACGGCAAGCGCCGGACCCGGAACCATAAATCAATGGGCGCTCGAACGCCCAGTCAAAGACCGACGTGGCGAGGACGCGAATGTTTACCGAGGAAAGCAGCGCGCAACTGATCGATGCGATCTACGACGCGGCGCTCGATGCGGGATATTGGCCGCACGTCCTCGAACGCCTTGCCCAGTCCTTTGGCAGCTCTTCGGCGCATCTCGCCGTCGATTACGTAGCGATGACGCAGGGCGCGATGGTCTCCATCGGCACCGATCCCGACTACGCACAGCGCTACCGCGATTACTACGCGACCCGCAATGTGCTCTGGCAGCGATGGATGCGCCGGTCGGCCGACAAAATCCTCACCGACCGGATCCTCATGCCGAAGGACGAGCTGCGACGGTCGGAATTCTACAACGATTTTCTGCGGCCCCAGGGCGGCGAGGAGATCCTGATTTCCATGGCTTGGCAGCAGGCCGATCGGGCGAACAGCCTCACCCTCTGGCGTCCGGAGCGGTACGGCGCCTGGCAGCCGGAGCATATGAAAGCACTGGCGAGCTTGACGCCGCATTTGCGCCGCGCTCTTCAAGTCAATCAAAGCCTGGGCGATCTGCACCTCGCGCATGAGCTTGCCAGCGAGGCGCTTCACCGGCTGGAGAACGGCGTGATCGTCGCCGATGCGCAAGCGCGGCCGCTCTTCGCCAATCGCGCCGCCGAGGCGATCCTCGCCGATGCCGGGGGCTTGCGTGTCGACCGGCAGCGGCTCGCGGCACGGCAAGCTGGAGATACCGCGGCATTGCGCCGGCTCATTGCCGGCGCCGCCGCCGAGGGCGGTGGGTCGCTGGTCATCGAGCGAGAGACGCGTCCCTCTCTGATGGTGATGATCGTGCCCGTGAAGCCGGAGCTTCCCCTGCTCCTCCGCCGCCCGGCGGGCGCCATCGTCTTCATCAAGGATCTCGAGCGGCCGGCGGCGTTTTCCTTGACGGTCTTCGCGCAGTACTTCGACCTCACGCCTGCGCAATCTGCGCTCGCGCACGAGATGATGTGCGGCGATGGCGTCCGTGCCGCGGCGGCGCGTCTCGACATCGCCTATGCCACCGCGCGCACCCATCTCCTCCAAATCTTCCAGAAAACCGGAACCACCCGCCAAGCGGAACTGGTCCGGCTGATGCTGGAATGGAGCGATGCGCCAGCGGCGTCAAGAAACCCCCGGCGCCAGATCAAGACGTGCGGTTGAGCCGTCGGAAGACATCAGCGTGGCAAATTCGCGCCTCGGCGCGCTCAGCACTGCACCGCCGATGGCGACGCTTCCAGTTTGCGGAACGTCACGGACGCGGTCCGGCTGCGCGCCGGCGCGCTCGTATAGACCAGCGATGCGGGCAACTGGCGGCCGCGCCAGGCGCCGGAGAGGCTCTCGAAGCCAAAGCGCGAGCCGCGATCGACCGCCGCTGGTGAAAGCTCGACTTTCGACGCGTTGCCATTTGCATGGCCGCTGAGCTCGAAGCGCTCGACCTCGCCCTCTCTTCCCTGTGCCGCGCCAGGGCAAACCGTTAGCGTGCCGAGCAGCTGCACCTCGCCGTCGACGATCCAGAGCGAGGTGGAGGACACGCTGTTGTTCCGGCGGGTCGTTCGGCTGAACCTCGATTTCGTGTGAAGCGCGATGGTCAGGAACACTCGCCGCTGCGCGGATCCGACCACAACCGCGCCTTCCCATGCGCCGGTCAGCGCGTTGTCGCCGAGACTCCACGGCGCGTAATAGCGGCGTTCCGCATAGAAAAATCCCTTGTCGAGGAGTCCGGTCAGATAAAGAACTGCAATCAGCACGAAACCGATCACCCAGGGCGACGACCATTGCGGCCCTTTGCGCTTCGCGGCCGTGGACGGAGCGTTTGGCGCTGTCATGATCTTCTGCGTCGCTCGAAACCCTTCCCGCAACGGATTGGCTCGAGCCTCAGTTGCCGGCATCATGTGCTGGAGGTGCGGCCAGCTCTGGCCGTGCGAGCGGCGGCTTTGCGGGCTTGGTCTTACCGCCGATGATGATGATCCCCGATTTCTCTTCCGGGTCGCCCGGCTTCGGCGGCAGAGGCTGTGGGTTGAGCGCCGATCTTGCGAGGGGCTTGGGTGTCACGCCTTTGAGATGCCACGCATTGGAGCCGAAAGACCTGGGCATGCCCGATTCATCGGCACGAAGTGTGGGCGCGCCGAGGGATAGCGCTGTGAAAGCGATGCCAAAGGCGACAATCTTCATCGATATCATCGCGTGCTCCCTCGTCTGAAATCGGGTGTTTTCCCTAGCGCTGTTGCTCGAAAGCGGAACGCGGCTTCTCGGATTTGAGCGGTACCGCCCCGAGTGTCTGGCGCGGTATTGCGAATTTCGACGGAGCCGCAAGTTGCGGCGCTGCGCCGGATTGCGCCGCGGGCTCGTTCAAGGGCCGGACCGCTTCGCTGGCACCAGGACGCAAGCGTGACATCGGGTCGGACGGGTTGGGGAGCGTGACCGCCGGCTTCGGAACATCGGTGATCTTCACCTCATGCGACACGGTGAAGTTGCGTTCTGTCGCATTCGGCACGACAGCGCCGGCCCAGCCATCGGGCCGCAGCGCATATTTCGCGCTGACAAGCCCGGCACTAGCGCTGGCAGCGGAGGCCGTCCCCGCCAGCGTCGGGGTCAGCTGGATCGGCCAGCCAGCGGGCAATTTCTCGAGCGTATAGCTACAGACGCTGAGGGGATTGACGCGACGCATCGCGATCGCGCCGACGCGGCGCATCGGTGCCGGTCCAATCACGGCATCGTTGTCGGGATCGAGAAGAGGTGCAGGGCCGACCTGCACCGCCGCCGCGATCACGAAGCTGGCGCAGCCCTGCGGCGGCGTGTATTCGGCGGCGTTCCACGAGATCGATCCCGAGATACTGCCGTTTGCCGGAGGCGTCAGGAGTGGCGCGAAAGCGATGGTGATGCGTTGCGGCAGGCCCCAGAGGGCAATCCGCACCTCGTCACTGGGACCGGCAAGCTTGGCATTGACCGGCGCCAAAGCCGCATTGAAATCACGGGTGAGGTCGCTTCCCATCGCATCGATGGCGTTTTCGGCGAGGCGCTTGTAATCGGGACCGCCGAAAAACGGCGACAGGTTTTCCGCAAAGAACTTGATCACGTCGGCCGGCGTGTTCTGCGAATCGAGCTTGGCGCCCGACAAAGTAAATTTCGCGACCGCGACGCGTAGCGGCTCGGTCGGCGATGGCTGGGCGAGAATGGTCAAGTCGAGCTTCGCTGCGACATCGAGCGAGAAACGCGGATCGGCGTAGCTGCCGAGCGCCGTCGGCGTGGTCGAGGTCGCCGCGAGATGAGCCTTGCTCAAGAGCAGCGTCGCTGCGACGACGTTCGGCACCGCGCTGCGGGCGACGCTGAGCGTTATGTCGCCCAGCCGGCAATCGATGTCACGCAGAGTCAGGCCGCGCGCGGCGCGGGACTTGCCCATGGCTGCGACGAGGTGATCGCAGACCGATTGGCGGGTCTCCTCCCAGCCCCTCGCCAACGCATCGCTGACGATGCGCGGATCATCGGCGAGGACCTTGACGCTCTGCTGATCGGGCATCGCCGGATTCCAGACTTGCACCAGCACGCGCGCGCCGACATCCGCATGTGCTGACATCGCCAGCGCTCCAAGCGCGAGAGCAAGGGTCGTGAACCACATCACGCCAGAGGATTTCGGTCGCGGCGACAAAATCGGTTTTCGCACCATCCGCTTCCCCGCTTAGAACGGCGATATCCCGGCCGGGCCGACGAGACTGACGGCCACTTGGTAATTCGAAGAGCATTCCCAGGTCGAGAAGCTGCCCGCGCTGTTATGCGAGCGCCAAACGCCCCAATTGATCTGAATGGCGTCGAAGGATGCGCTCTGTAGGCGATTGGTCGCTTGGGAGGTTGTATAGAAGTCCCCGAGCGAGTAGCCCGGAAAGTACATACGATTTCCAGACCCGCCATAGCCGTTTCCGTCTCCTGCATCCGTCCGGCCCGACCAAAACGCGATGCCGCTGACCGTGAAACCTGCGGGGACGTGTGAGAACACGAGAATGTCGTGGGAGGATCTTTCGCAGTCGAAGTCGGAAATCCCGGCTTCGAGTCGGCGAACATTGCCGTTGGTGTCCAAAACGTTGGGGTGGGATCCCGTGTCACTCGTCACGCTAGCGTCCTCTGAGGTCGTCCAGCCGAACATCTGAAACTCGATCAGCCGATCGAGATTGGTCGTCAGGACGATTTCCTCGCGCGCGGCAAAGAATCTCCCATTACCGAGAGTGAAGCTTTTGCCGGCCGGGGTCACAACCTGCGTGGCGACCCCGCTCAGGTCCCGGACGCCGCGAATGCCTGCCGGTAGCACCGCGTCGATCTCGAAATTGCTCCAGGCCGTGACCTGAAGCGCCGCGGCGCCGCCCGGAAAGCCGGTGAGGCCCTTTGCGAAGACTTGACCCGCACGCTCGCCGAAGCCCTTGCCGAAGATGACGACGTTGCCGCCGGGCGTGATGACGAAGTCGCGCGCCTTGTTGTTGACGAACCAGATGCCGTCGGGCTGGCTCGCGAGCGTGTCTTGCGTCCTGGCGTTGCGGGCCAGCAGCGGCGAGCGCGCCGCGGCATTAGCGCCGAGCGACGAGGTTCGGCCGGGCGCCGCGGCGAAGGCGGAGGATGAGGGCGCTGCCGGGCCCGGCGATGCCATATGCCATTGGCCTTTGAGCGACAACGCGATGCGGT
>Ga0070679_100006717_pt1 | contig 10729 bp, 7 predicted proteins | sample KBSC63BmetaG_FD_65652 | JGI IMG/M metagenome (GOLD analysis project Ga0070679, IMG submission 65652) | Corn rhizosphere microbial communities from Kellogg Biological Station, Michigan, USA - KBS C6-3B metaG | ecosystem: Host-associated > Plants > Roots > Rhizosphere | place: USA: Michigan... | reverse complement strand
AAGCCCGGCGCGGCTGCGCGTGGCGCTCGATGGGCGCTGGCGCACCGATGCGCTGGAGGTGGTGAGCGCCGACCTCGTCTTGCGCACCGCCGAGCTGACGCTGCCGCGCCAGGCGTGGCGGCTGGCCGCGCCGGCCCACGTGCACGTCGACCGCGGAGCGGCGCGCTTCGCCGGCGTGCGCGTGCGCTCGGACGTCGGCGAGCTCGACGTCGATGGGCAGGTGGCGCGCGACGCCGTCGACGTGACGCTGCAGCTGCGCAACGGCGACCTCCAGGAGCTGAGCCGCGCCGTCGGACGGCCGGGGCTCTTGCCGGCGGCGCGCTGGTCCGGGCGCGTGCACGTGGCGGGCACGGCGGCGGCGCCGCTCGTCGACGCGGCGCTCGAGGCGCGCGCCGAGAAGACGGTGTCGTGGCTCGGCTTCGGCGTGAGCGCGATGTCGCTGCGGGCGTTCGCCGACTCGCGCCACGCCATCCTGCACGCCGATGCGCGCGGGCGCGACGACACGCGCGTGGTCGTCGACGCGCACGGCGTGCCGCGGCAAGCGGGCGGGCACATCGCGGCCGTCGCCGCGACGATCGATCGGCTGCAGCTCACCGTGCACGGCCACACCTGGGAGCTGCGCGCGCCCTGCCTGATCGACGTGGGCGCGCGGCTCGCCGTCGACAATTGCCGGCTGGGGACGAGCGGGCGCGGCGAGATCGCGCTGCGCGGCAGCGGGCCGCTGGCGCCGTCGAGCGGCGAGGCGCTCGACATCACGCTCACCACGCGGCACCTCGACCTGCGCGATCTGCACGCGCTCTTGGCGCCGGGGCACGCCGAGCCGCCCAAGACCGACTTCGAGATCCACGCGCACCTGCAAGGGACGCGGCGCGCGCCGGTCGTCGACGTGCAGCTCGTCGGCAACGGCTCCGAGATCGACGAGGGCGGGCTGCCGGAGAACGTGAACTACAAGATCAGCGCGCACTACGGCGAGCGGCGCTTGCGCGGGCAGGCTTCGATGCGCCAGGCGGGGACGCGGCTCGGGATCGGCGCGACCTTCGATGTGCCGACCACGCTCGCCGACGGCGAGCAGCCGATCTCGCTCGCGCTCGAGGCGCGCCCGGTGCCGTACTACAAGATCCGGCAGCTCCTGCCGACGACGTTCGCCAACCTGAAGGGATTCTTCACGCTGCGCGTGAACGCGGGCGGCACCACGCGCCACCCGCACGTCGACGCCGAGCTGCACATGCCGTCGTGGGGGCTCGACGATCTGCGCGACAACAACACCATCGCCAACCTGGCGTACGACGGGCGCGAGCTGACGGTCAACAGCGTCACCTCGTTCGCGGCGCAGGGGCTGCTCGGCGCGATCTTGCACCTGCATCCGCCGCGCAACTCGGGCACCGTGACCCTGGCGCTGCGCGCGCCCGTCGACATGGTGCGCCTGTTGCGGGCGCCGCGCGAGGCGCTGCACGCGCTCGTGCACGATGCGCCGCTCGTGGTCTCGGCCGAGGTGCGCGACGTGGATCTGGCCAAGGTGCCGCTCGAGCTCTTCGGCTTCGCCGTGCCGCTCACCGCCGGGCGGCTGCACGCCGGGGTGCGCGGCGGCGGGACCCTGGATCAGCCGACGCTGAACGCCGAGGTGCGCGCGGTCGGGCTCGGACGCGCGGGCGTCATCGACCACCTCGACGTCGAGGGCGCGCTGGCGTGGGAGCGCGGGCGCGTGCACGTGAGCGGACGGGCCGGGCTGCGCGGCGCGCCGCTGTTGAGCTTCCGCGGCGTCGCTGACCTCGACGGGCGCCGCCTGTTCGATCGAAGCGTGTGGGGCGACCATTGGCGCGACGGCGCGCTCGACATCGACGTCGACGTGCCCGGCTACCCGCTGGCGCGGCTGCGCAACCTGCAGCCGCGGCTGCACGCCATCGACGGCACGCTGCACGCGCGCGCCGCCTTGCGCGGCACCTGGGGCGCGCCCGATCTGCGCGTCGTCGCCCAGGGGCGCGACGTGGGGCTGGCGCACGGGCGCTTCGCGCGGCTCGACGCCGACGTGCACTTGCACGACGCGCGCTGGACCTTCGACGCCGGCGGCCGCGACGGCCACGGCGGCACCGTGCGGGTCGACGGGGAGCTGCCGCGCGATTGGGACGCGCCGATGCGCATGACCATCGACGCGCGCGCGCTGCAGGTCGGCTTCCTCGGCGCGCTGTGGGAGGAGATCGGCGACATCGGCGGGCGGCTCGATGCGCACGTGCAGGTGTCGGGCACGCGCGCGGCGCCGCGGCCGACGGGCGAGGCGCACCTCGAGGGCGGCCTCTTCGGCTTCCGCGGCGACGCGCGCCGCTACGAGGCGGCGCTGTCGCTGCGCATCGACGGCGACGTGGCGCGCCTCGAGCGGCTGTGGCTGCGCGGCGGCGGCGGCACGCTCGAGGCCACCGGCAGCGCGCGCCTCGACGGGCTTCGGCCCACGCAGCTGGCGCTCGCGGCGCACGCGCACGACTTCCGGTTCGCCTACGGCTCGGCGGCGGCGCGCTTCGACGCCGACTTCGCGCTCGACGGCGATCGCACCGACGACGTGTTCCGCGGCGCGCTCAAGCTGTCGCGCGGCAGCATCGTCCTACCCGAGCTCGGCGGGCTCGGCGCGCGCGAGGACCTCGGCGGCATGCCCGACGTGCGCTTCGAGGACGCGCGCGCCCGCCGCGACGCGCACGAGCGGTCGGCGGGCAAGGGCGCCTTCATCGCCGTGCGCGTCGACGGGCCGCTGGTGCTGCGCAGCCGCGAGGCGGGGCTCGAGCTCGGCGGCGAGCTCGGCGTCACCGTCGCCGGCGACGCGCTCGGCATCGCGGGCGTGGTCGAGTCGCGCCCGGGCGGCAGCGTCGAGCTCCTCGGCAAGCGTTACGACGTCGAGCGGCTGCAGCTCGCCTTCGGCGGCGCGCCCGATGACCCCGAGCTGCACCTGCGCGTCACGCGACGCCTGGGACAGGCGACGGTCGCGATCATCATCGAAGGCACCGCCAAGAACCCGTCGGTGCGCCTGACCTGCGATCCGCCGGTGTACGACGCCACGCAGCTGACGAGCCTGGTGCTGGCCGGGCGCGCCGGCAGCGAGCGCATCGCGGTGCGCGATCTCGACCGGCAGATCACGGGCCTGTTGTCGGCGCTGGTGATCCGCAAGATCCGCGAGCAGCTGGCGCCGTCGCTGCCGATCGATCTGGTGCGGCCGCTCGATCAGCAGAGCTACGCCGAGTTCTCGGCGGCGCCGGTCGAAGTGGGGCGCTTCGTGTCGGATCGCATCTACGTGCGCTACGAGCAGCGCTACGGCGGCTCGCGCCTCGGCCGCTCGGCGAGCAACTCCGACGAGGCGAGCGCCGAGGTCCGGCTCGGCAAGGGCTTCGAGCTGACCACCACCTTCGGCGACGGCGGCGTCGGCGGCATCTACCTGTTCTGGACGGCGCGGCACTAGGAGCGGCGGACGGCGCAGGCGGCGTGGCCGAGGATCTGCGGGCCGTCGCGCGTCGCCGTCGGGGTCGGCTGCCAGCCGCGGGCGAGGCGCGCCGCGAGCAGGTCGTCCGCCGTCGGCCGGTGATCCCACACGGCGACCGCCGTGACCGCGCCGAGTCAGGTGGTGTCGAAGACGAGCCATTCGGGCGCCGCGGCGATGACCACGTCGTGCGTGTACTCGTCCTGCGTGACGACTTCGACGAGCGCGTGGCCGAGCGCGTGCGCCCAGCGCATGACCTCCTCGAGCGTGCGCAGCTTTTCGTGCATCGCGATTGATGAAACGCGCGCCCGCGCGCGAACCTTCCGATTGTGCGCCGGGTCGCTAGTCGGCGTCGATGCGGCGCATCACGACGACGGCGCGGGCGGCGACGTCGAGGGTTTCGCCGGGGCGCAGCACGCGGCCGCCGTCAGGCGGGGTGCCGTCGCCGAGCGCGGCGGTGTCGATCTCGCGCGTCCAGCGCCGCCCGAAGGCCTCGCCCGGCACTACGAAGCGCACCGGCTCGTGCGACGCGTTGAACAAGAGGAAGAAGTCGTCGTCGACGACGCGCTCGCCGTGCGCGTCGGGCGTGGCGATGGCCTTGCCCGAGAGGAACACCGCCAGCGACCGGGCGAAGCCGGCGGTCCAGTGCTCGTCCGACATTTCCTGCGCGTCGGGCGTGAACCAGGCGATGTCCTTCACGCCGCTGCCGTGCAGCGGCCGCCCCTGAAACCAGCGACGGCGACGGAAGGTGCCGTGCTCCTGCCGCAACCTGACGACGCGGCGCACGAAGTCGACCAGATCGCGATCGACGTGCTCCCAGTCGAGCCACGCCAGCTCGTTGTCCTGGCAGTAGGCGTTGTTGTTGCCCTGCTGCGTGCGGCTCAGCTCGTCGCCGCCGCCGAGCATCGGCACGCCCTGCGACAAGAGCAGCGTGGTGAAGAAGTTGCGCTGCTGCTGCGCGCGCAGGCGCAGGACGGCGTCGTCGTCGGTGTCGCCCTCGACGCCGCAGTTCCACGAGCGGTTGTCGTCGGTGCCGTCGCGGTTCTCCTCGCCGTTGGCCTCGTTGTGCTTGCCGTCGTAGGAGACGAGGTCGCGCAGCGTGAAGCCGTCGTGCGCGGTCACGAAGTTGATGCTGGCGAACGGGCGCCGCCCGTTCTCGGCGTACAGGTCGCTCGACCCGGTCAGCCGCGAGGCGAGCTCGCCGAGGCGCCACGCCTCGCCGCGCCAGAAGTCGCGCACGCCGTCGCGATACTTGCCGTTCCACTCCGACCACAGCGGCGGAAAGTTGCCGACCTGGTAGCCGCCGTCGCCGACGTCCCACGGCTCGGCGATCAGCTTGACGCGCGAGACCACCGGATCCTGCTGGATGAGATCGAAGAAGGCCGACAGCCGATCGACCTCGTGCAGCCCGCGCGCGAGCGTCGCCGCCAGATCGAAGCGGAAGCCGTCGACGTGCATCTCCTCGATCCAATAGCGCAACGAATCCATGAGGAGCTGCAGCACGTGCGGATGCCGCATGTTGAGCGAATTGCCGGTACCGGTGTAATCCATATAATAACGGTGATTATCCGGGACCAATCGATAATAGGCGGCGTTGTCGATGCCCTTGAACGAGAGCATCGGGCCGAGATGGTTGCCCTCGGCGGTGTGGTTGTAGACCACGTCGAGGAGCACCTCGATCCCGGCGGCGTGCAGCCCGCGCACCATGGCCTTGAACTCCTGCACCTGATCGCCGCGCCCCGATTGCGACGAATATTCGTTATGCGGCGCGAAATATCCGATCGAATCGTATCCCCAATAATTGCGTAACCCCTTCGATTCGAGGATCTGCGAGTGCACGAACTGGTGCACCGGCAACAACTCGACGGCGGTGACGCCGAGCCGCTTGAAGTGCTCGAGGATCGGCGGCGACGCCAGCGCCGCGTAGGTGCCGCGCAGCTCGGGCGCGATGTCGGGGTGGCGCGCGGTCATGCCCTTGACGTGCGCCTCGTAGACGATGGTCTCGTGCCACGGCGTGCGCGGGCGGCGATCCTCGCGCCAGTCGAAGTACGGGTTGGTCACCACCGACTTCGGCATGTGCGCCGCGGAGTCGCGATCGTTGCGCTCTTCGGGCCGCTCGAAGTAGTGCGCGTAGAGCGCCTCGTCCCAGCGCGGCCGCCCGTCGATGGCGCGGGCGTAGGGATCGAGCAGCAGCTTGTGCGGGTTGCAGCGGTGGCCCTCGTCGGGCGCCCAGGGGCCGTGCACGCGATAACCGTAGCGCTGCCCCGGGCCGACGCCGGGCACGTAGCCGTGCCACGAGAACGCGGTCTGCTCGGGCAGCGCGATGCGCTCCTCGCGGCCGTCGTCGTCGAAGAGACAGAGCTCGACCTTGGTCGCGACCTCCGAGAAGATCGAGAAGTTGGTGCCGCTGCCGTCGTAGGTCGCGCCGAGGGGGAAGGGCTCGCCGGGCCAGATGCGCATGTCGTTACGATCGATATAAGCGCAGCGACGGGGCCCGCTACTGGCGGGGACCGACTACCAGCGGACGTCGAGCCGCGCGCCGGCGTCGACGGCGGCGGTGCCGAGGCCGAGCGACGGCACGAGCGCGACCTTCGTCGACGACCTGGCCGCCTTCCACGCGAAGATGGCCGTGGCGGCGCCGAAGACCGGCGTACCGATGGCGCCGAGCACGATGCCGGGCACGCCGTTGTAGCGCGTCGGGCAGCGCTCGTTCGACGGGAAGCTCGACGCGCAGTTGGTCTTGCCGTGGTACGCGGCCGAAACCGCCAGCGACACCACGCTCGCCACGAACAGCGCGCCCGAGCCCACCGCCAGCCCGATGTAGAGCCCGCGATGCTTCGGCATCTCCGGCGTCGGCGTCGGTGCCGGCGTGGCCAGCGGCGTCGCGCCCGCGGGCGGCTCGAGCTGCGTCTTGAGCGCTGCGGCGGCGTTCGACAGGCCGTCGTTCACTTCCTTCATGTTGCAGGCGGTGCAGTCGTCGTTGGCGGTGGCGATGCTCTTGCCGTCGCCGAGATCGATGAGCTCGAGCGTGGTCGAGAAGTGCGCGGTGCCGATGACCTCGATGGTCGCTTTGACCACGCGGCGCACCATCACCATCTCGCCGATGCTGCGCAGGCAGGTGATGGTGTCGCAGCCGGCGACGCCGCGCTCGGAGATGGCGCGATCGACCTCGGCATCGGACACGACGTCGAAGCCGGCGGCGAGCCCGCCGCGCAGGCTGGTGCGCAGCTTGGCCTTCTGCTCCTCGGCGATCGGCTCGCCGGTGACGTTGAAGACGGCGATGGCGATGCGCTCGCGGCCGCTGGCGCTGCCGGCGGCGTGGGCGCGCGTGGCGCCGAAAGCGAGCAGGGCGACGACGACGGCGAGCACGGGGCGGGAACGCATCGCACCGACGATACCGTCGCCGCCGGTGGCGGTCAATTTCCGGCCGCGGCAGGTCCCCTCGGGACGGAGGCGCCGCCTGCTCAACGCAAGACGGCGTCGGTCTCGACGGTGAGCACGAGGCCGTACGCACCGATGTAGGGCGAATACGGCGTCACGTAGAGCTGGCGGAACATCTGCCGGTGATCGACGTCGGGCTCGACGTAGTGCGGGATGGCCACGTCTCGCACCCAGCTCTCGACGCGGCCGTAGGCGGCGAGGTCGCGCTGCGGCGGCAGCGGTGCGGCGGACGTCACCGTCAGCCTCGGGATCGTGTGGCGCGGCTTCTTCGCCGCCACCGGCTTGTGCCGCGGCTGCCGCAGCGCGGTTGCGGCAATCGAGTTCCAGTCGAGTGCCAGTGAGAGGGATACCCGAGGGGCCACCAGCGGTACGTGTGCCCGCGCGACGGTGGAAAACCCGAGCGAGCTGAGGAGAAAGGCCGCGAGGGCGGTCGAGCGCATCTCTATTCATCAGGCGATTGCAGCCGGCGTGCCGATTGCAACGTCGCGTTTACGGGAGATGCCGCGCCCGGCTGCGCGGCTTATACACACAGCGATGCGCGGATGGTTGAAACGTAGACACGAGACCGACGACGAGCACGCGCTGCGTCGCGGCGACGACGAGCCCAACCCCGCGGTGGCGCTCGCCGTCGGGCTCATCTACGTGTTTCGCACCGCGGCCGGCGCGCGCATCATGCGCGAGCTCGAAAGCGCGGTGCGGAAATACGCCGCCGATCCGCATGCGTTGTGGCGATTGGTGCGCGCGGGTGAGGCGCCCGAGCCGCCCGCCGACGTCATCGACACCACGGTGGCCGAGGCCAAGCGCCTCGACGCGCAGAAGAAGTAGGCAGAAGAAGTCGCCGCGCGCCCGCGTAGTACGATCGTAGATGGGCGCGATCTTCTTTCTCCTCGCGTACGCGTGGCCGCACGCCGCCGCCGCCGACACGCTCGAGGCGCGCTTTTCGCCGCCGCCGGGCGCCGCGCGCGTCGCCGTCGCCGACGGCAGCTTCGGCGACTTCTTGCGCCGCCTGCCGCTCAAGCCGCGCGGCACCGCCGTCAGGCTCTACGACGGCACGCCCAAGGCGCGCCAGGACGTGCACGCCGCGGTCGTCGATCTCGACGTGCCGCCGCGCGATCTGCAGCAGTGCGCGGACGCCGTGATGCGGCTGTGGGCCGAGTATCGCTACACGCTCGGCGCGCGCATCGCGTTCCACCCCGATCCGGGAAAATCGCGCGCGCTCGCGTTCGATGCACGCACGCACGATCGGCGCGCCTTCGAGCACTGGCTCATCAAGGTGTTCGCCGACGCCGGCTCGGCGTCGCTCGAGGCCGAGCTGCGCGCGGCGAGCGGCGAGGTGCAGCCGGGCGACGTGCTCATCCAGGGCGGCTATCCCGGGCACGCGGTGCTGGTGCTCGACGTCGCCGCCGGCAAGGACGGCCGGCGTTGGCTGCTGCTCGGCCAGAGCTACATGCCGGCGCAGGACTTCCACGTGCTCGTCAATCCGGCCACGCCGTCGTCGCCGTGGTACGACGCCGCCGCGCTGGCGACGGGCCTGAAGACGCCCGAGTGGCGCCCGTTCACGCGCCGCGACGTGCGCCGCTTCTAGCGCGAGCCGCTCGCGAGCTAGTCGTCGAACTCTTTGTCGGGATCGATGCGCGGGATCGGCATCGTCGACTCGTTGCGCTGCGGCTCCATCGGCGCCTCGCGATCGTTGCGCTCGGAGGACACGCGCTCGTCGACGAGCTCCTGCGGCGCGCCCGGCTCGCGTCCGTACTCCTCGAGCTTGCGATAGAGCGTCTTGCGATCGAGCCCGAGCCGCTCCGCTGCGCGCGTCTTGTTGCCGCCCGCGGCCTGCAGCACGCGATTGATGTACTCGCGCTCGAGCTCGGCGAGCGTCAGGCCGCGAGCGAGCGCGCCGGCGAGCACGTCGGACGAGCGGCGCTCGCGCACCTGCGACGGCAGATCGTCGGGCCCGATCTGATCGCTCTCGGCCAGCGCCACCGCGCGCTCGACGACGTTCTCCAGCTCGCGCACGTTGCCCGGCCACGGATAGGCCAGAAGGATCTTGAGCGCCGCCTGCGTGAAGGCGCCGATGCGCTTGCCGGTGCGCTGCGCCGCCTCGGTGAGGAAGTGATCCGACAGCGGCAGCACGTCTTCGGCGCGATCGCGCAAGGGCGGCAGCATCACCTCGATGACGTTGAGGCGATAGAACAGATCCTCGCGGAACGCGCCCTCGCTCATGCGCTGCGCCAGATCGCGGTTGGTCGCCGAGAGGACGCGCACGTCGACCTTCTCGGGACGCGCGGCGCCGAGCGGGCGCAGCTCGCGCTCCTGCAAGACGCGCAGGAGCTTGGCCTGCAGCTGCGGCGGCAGATCGCCGATCTCGTCGAGGAAGATGGTGCCGCCGTCGGCTTCGACGAACTGGCCCGCGCGATCGCTGCGCGCGTCGGTGAAGGCGCCGCGCTTGTAGCCGAACAGCTCCGACTCGAGCAGCGTGTCGGGGATGGCGGCGCAGTTGACCGCGACGAACGGCTTCTTGGCGCGCGGCGAGTTGAAGTGCAGCGCGCGCGCCACCAGCTCCTTGCCGGTGCCCGACTCGCCGGTGATGAGCACGTTCGCCGAGCTGCCCGACAGGCGGCGGATCAGCGCGAACACGTCCTGCATCGGCGCCGACTTGCCGATGATGTTCTCGAAGCGATAGGGGCGCGCGACCTCTTTGCGCAGCCGCGCGACCTCGCGCCGCAGCGTGCGCTCGTCGAGCGCCTTCTCGACGGCGACGAGGAGATCGTCGATCTCGAACGGCTTGGTGATGTAGTCGTGCGCGCCGAGCTTGAGCGCGCGCTTGGCCGTCTCGATCGAGCCGAAGGCGGTGATGACCACGACGTGCGGCGGATTGGCCTCGCCGGCCGCCGGCGCGCGGATCTCGGCGAGCATGTCGAGCCCGTCCATGTCGGGCATCTTGACGTCGGTGACGACGAGGTCGACGCCGCCCGCGCGCACGCGATCGATTCCGGCGCGCCCGCCGGCGGCGACGTCGACGCGATAGCCTTCGTCCATCAACGACTCCGACAGGAAGTCGCGCATCGCGGAATCGTCGTCGACGACGAGCAGCTGGGTACGAGAGCGTTCGGCCCGATCCATGCGGTCGAGTTATGTCATAGCACGTTCAGCCGGCGGCGGAGGCGCGAAGCTCGGCGCGCTCGGAGGCGGGCAAAAAGACGCGGAAGACGGTGCCGCCCTCGGGGCGGTTGTCGATCTCGATCCAGCCGTCGTGGTCCTTGACGATGCCGACCGACACCGCCAGCCCGAGGCCGGTGCCGCCCTTTGCCACGTCGCCCTGCTTGGTGGTGTAGAAGGGCTCGAAGATGCGCTCGCGATCGGCGACGGGGATGCCGACGCCGGTGTCGCTGACCTCGAGCACGACGTAGCGGCCGGGATCGGCGGCGTCGAGGCCGGGGCGGCGGCGGATGAGCGCTCGGGTGGCCAATTCGAGGTCGCCGCCCGAGGGCATGGCCTGGATGGCGTTGACGCACAGGTTGAGGCAGACCTGCTGCAGCTGATCGGCGTCGCCTTGCACCACCGGCGACTCCGGCGGCAGGAGCGCGACGGCGCTGCCGTCGGTGCGCTTGGAGTCGACGGTGAAGGGACGCAGCTTGGCGTCGACGCGCGAGACGGCGAGCTGATGCTCGAGGAAGTCGAGGCAGACTTTGGCGACGGAGTGCAGATCGACGACGGTGCGCGTCGACGCGGGACGGCGCGCGAAGTCGAGCAGCTGCTGGATGATCTTGGTGATGCGCTGCGTCTGCGTGGCGATGATGCCGGCGTTCTTGGCGACTTCGGCGGGATCGACCG
>Ga0070679_100006716_pt1 | contig 10730 bp, 7 predicted proteins | sample KBSC63BmetaG_FD_65652 | JGI IMG/M metagenome (GOLD analysis project Ga0070679, IMG submission 65652) | Corn rhizosphere microbial communities from Kellogg Biological Station, Michigan, USA - KBS C6-3B metaG | ecosystem: Host-associated > Plants > Roots > Rhizosphere | place: USA: Michigan... | reverse complement strand
GACCGTGATCTGGTCGTTGCGGTGAACGACACAGCTCGCCCCAAGATCGCCCAGGAAATGAACGAGGTTGTAGGTGAAACTGTCGTAGTTATCGATCAGAAGCAGCAAATCGCACCTGTGACTGTGACCTGATAGAAGTCAGGACTACTTTCGCGGATACGGCCCTCGAAGGAAAGGGCCGGGGCATTGGAGCGCCCATATATGGGGCTTGGACTGAAGGAATACGCGCGCGGCGCGGCAAAAAGGCTTTCGGAGCGCGCCAGGGCGGCCCTGCTGGGCCAGACGCGGCGCCTGTTCCGGATGCAGGGCCGGCTGCGGTCGAACGAGCCGACCCAGATCCTGGTGTGCGCCGCCACCGGCGCAGCGATCGGCGCCATGGTGGCGGGGCTGCACAAGCTGGTCGATCTCGCCCACGAGCTCGCCTTCAACATCCAGGGCGGCCACACCCTCAGCACCGGCATCGGCATCGACACCCAGCGCATCTGGATGGTGCCGGTGGCGGGTGGGCTGCTGCTCGGCCTGTCGGCGGTCGTCATGCGCTACTTCCGGGCGCGCGAGATCGTCGACCCGATCGAGGCCAACGCGCTGCACGGCGGCCGCATGTCGGTGAAGGACAGCAGCCGGCTGGTGTTCGACACCGTGCTGTCCAACGCCTCCGGCGTCGCTGTCGGCATGGAGGCAGGCTACAGCCAGTTGGGCGCCGCCGTCCTCTCCAAGGTCGGCCAGTATTTCAAGCTGCGCCGCTCCGACCAGCGCATCTTCGTGGCTGCGGGCGCGGCCGCCGCCATCGCCGCGGCGTTCAACGCGCCGGTCGCCGGCGCGTTCTACGGCTATGAACTGATCCTCGGCAGCTATGCAGTGCCCGCCCTGGCGCCGGTGGCGGCGGCGGCGCTTGCTGGCACGTTGATGGACCGCGCGCTGGTCCATCCCGAATCGCTGTTCGTCGTCCAGCAGATCTTCGAGTTCCACCAATGGGTCTACCTGCTGTTCGCGCTGCTCGGCGTGTTCGCGGCGGGCTTCAGCATCCTGACCATGCAGGCGGTGACCTGGGTCGAGCGCGGCCTGCGGAAGCTGCCGCTGCCGCAGTGGCTCAGGCCGGCGGTCGGCGGCGTCTTCGTGACGGCCTTGGCGTTGGTGGTGCCCCAGGTGCTGGGCAGCGGTCACGGCGCGATCCAGCTCGTCTTCGACCGCGATCCGGCGTTGATGACCTTGTCGATCCTGCTGGTCGCCAAGCTGGTCGCGTCGGCGTTGTCGCTCGGCGCCGGCTATCGCGGCGGCATGTTCAGCTCGTCGCTGTTCCTCGGCTGCCTGTTCGGCGCCACCTTCGCCGATGTGGCGTCGTTCATCGCGCCCAGCCTCGCGACGCATCATGCCGCGCTGATGATGGTCGGCATGGGCTCGGTCGCCGCGGCGATCATCGGCGCGCCGCTGACGATGGTCTTCCTGGTGCTGGAGGGCACCGGCAACTTCCCGATGACCATCGGCGTGATGATCGGCGTGATCGTGTCGTCGACGATCGTGCGCCTGCTGTTCGGCTACTCGTTCTCGACCTGGCGCTTCCATCAGCGCGGCATCGGCATCCGCGGCGCCCACGACATCGGCTGGCTGGCCGACCTCACCGTCGGGCGCCTGATGCGCGCCGATCCCAAGCTGGTGCAGGAAGGCATGTCGGTGCGCGAAGTGCGCGCCAAGTATCCGCCGGGCACGGCCAAGCGCGTGTTCGTGGTCGGCGAAGGCGGCGTCTTCCTGGGTCAGCTCGACCTGGAGATCCACGACGCCAGGCACGACGAGGCGCTCGACACCAGGTTCGCGCGCGACTTCACGATCAACGACGATCTGTACCTGCTGGCCTACGAGAACGTGCGCACGGCGCTCACGCGCTTCGAGGAAAAGGAAGTGGAAGCGCTGCCGGTGCTCGATTCCACGGTCGACAAGACGATCGTCGGCTACATGACCGAGCACTACGCGCTCCGGCGCTACAATCAGGAACTCGAACGCCGGCGCAGCGCCGATCTCGGAGAGCGGGATCTGTTTTCGATTTCGGAGCCGCCAGCTCGCTAGATACTTTCCAGCGGCGCCATTGTGGGCGAAAGTGGGGCCTCATGATGAAGTTCGCGTCCTTCCTTGCCGCCTCGCTCTTCGCCTTGCCGGCGCTTGCCCAGGTCGACTGCAACGCCGGCATGGAGCCGATCGACCGGGCCGCGGATTTTTCGCTGGGCGCGCCCGACTTCATCAAGGTCGTCGCCGCCAAGGAGCAGAAATTCACCAGGGCGTTGGGCAGCTACGGTTACGATATCGACATCAGGGTCGAGACGCTGGACGGCGACAAGGTCGACGGAGAATTTTACCGGACGTCGACGTTGGGTTTCGACGGCGGCACGCGCAAGGAGACGATGGCGGAGGGCGCGGTCAACACGCTGAAGCGCATCAAGCTCTCGGACCGCGACATCGCGGCCCTGGCCGATCCGACGTCGTTCACCTTCGAGGCCGACAGCTTCGCCAACCGCGACATCGTCTATTCCGGCCGGCAGAAGATGGCCGACCACAATCTCGCGGTCTTCGACGTGCTGCCGCGCTCCTCGCAGTCGCTTGGGCACGCCTTCGAAGGGCGGACGTGGGTGCGGGCGCGCGATATGGCGATCGTGAAGAGCTGCGGGCGCAGTACCGACTTCCCGGTCGCCACCCTGCGCTTCTCCAGCCTGCGCGAGCAGGTGGCCGACGCCAACTATTTCCCCGCGCTCATCCAGGCCGATGAGAACCTGCCGGTCGACGGTGCGCCGGTGCACGTGCGCGTGACGGTGAAATTCTCGAACTACCGCGCCAAGCCCTGATCCCCGGCGCCTGATCCTTCATCGCCATGGTCGTTGATCCCCTGATCGTGCTGCTGCTGCTGGCGGCGGCACTGATGCACGCGAGCTGGAACGCGCTGCTCAAGGCCGACCGCTCGGATCGGCTGGCGACCTTCGGCGTGATCATGACCACGGGCACCGTGATGGGGCTCGTGGCGGTGCCCTTCCTGCCCGCGATCGAGCCCGGGGCGTGGAAGTTCCTGGCGATCTCGGTGATCGTGCATATGGCCTACTACACGTTCCTCCTGAAGGCCTATTCCTACGGTGACCTCAGCCACACCTATCCGATCGCGCGCGGGCTGGGGCCGCTCCTGGTCGCGCTGGTCTCCGGCCAACTGATCGGCGAGCACCTGCGGGTGCAGGACATGCTGGGCGTGCTGCTGCTCAGCGGCAGCCTGGTGGCGCTCGCCTTGCCGCTCAGGTCGGTCCTGCCGAAAGCCGGCGGCCGCCACGGCCTGGCGACGCTGTTCGCGGTGCTGACCGGCTTCACCATCGCCACCTACATCATCGCCGACGGCTTCGGCGTGCGCGCGGCGGGCCCGGACTTCGCCCATCGCCTCTCGTACATCGCCTGGCTGTGCGTGCTCGAGGGGCCGTGGCTGCTCGTGCTGGCGATCACGCTCCGGCCGCGGACGGTGTGGTCGCATCTGCGGCGCCACTGGTGGCGCGGCATGATCGGCGGCGTCATCGCCAACACCGGCTACGGCATCGCCATCTACGCCCTGGCGCTGGGACCGATGGCCCATGTCGCGGCGCTGCGCGAGACGTCGGTGCTGTTCGGCGCGCTGATGGGTACCCTGCTGCTGGGCGAATCCTTCGGCCGGCGCCGCGTGATCGCCGCCTGCGTGATCGTGACGGGTCTTGCCCTCATGAACGGTCCCCGCCTCTTCTAGATTTTCTTTCTTGTCCCTCCCTCGTCTCGAGGGAGGTGGCGCCGTCATACGGCGACGGAGGGGGTGCCACGCAGGCACTCTCTCCAATCAGATCATGACCTGCAATTCTCAAATACCGCGACCGTGGATCGCCCCCTCCGTCGGCGATTACGCCGCCACCTCCCCCGAGACGGGGGAGGAATTAGGATAGAGTCGCGCCGGGAGGACGTCTTCATGTCCACACGAAATCTCGACAAGCTTGTTGCCCCACGGTCGGTCGTCGTCATCGGCGCCAGTGCCCGCCCGGGATCGGTCGGCGAGGCGGTGACGCGCAACCTGCTGGCCGGCGGCTTCACGGGCGGCATCCATCTGGTGAACGTGAAGGGCGGAGAGATCGCCGGCCGTTCCGTCCTGCGTACTCTGGGTGCGATGCCGGCGCCGGCCGATCTCGCTGTCATCATGACGCCGCCCGGCGCCGTGCCGGGGCTGATCGACGAGTTGGGCCGGCAGGGTACCCGGGCCGCGGTCGTGATCACGGCGGGGCCGGGCAGCGGCGCCGCCGCGCACAGCGCCAATGCCCAGTGGCGCGACCAGCTCCTGCGGGCCGCGCAGCCGCACCTGCTGCGCATCGTCGGCCCCAACTGCATCGGCTTTGCCGCCCCTCGCATCGGCCTGAACGCGAGCTTCGGACCGGCCCGGCTGAAAGCCGGCCAGATCGCCGCCGTCGCCCAGTCTGGGGCGGTGCTGGCGGCGCTGGCCGACTGGGGCTCGGCACAGGGCATCGGCTTCTCGCACCTCCTGTCCATGGGCGACATGGCCGACGTCGATTTCGGCGACGTGCTCGACATGCTGGCGGGCGACCACGAGACCCGCGCGGTGCTGATGTACGTCGAGGGCGTCACGCAGGGCCGCAAGTTCATGTCGGCCGCGCGCGGCATCGCCCGCATAAAGCCCGTGATCGTGCTCAAGGCCGGCCGCCATGCCGCGGCCGCCGAGGCGGCGGTCTCGCACACCGGATCGATGGCGGGATCGTCGGCGGTCTACGATGCCGCCTTCGCGCGCGCGGGCCTCGTGCAGGTGCGGGGGCTCGGCGAATTGTTCGACGCGGCCGAGACGCTGGGCCACAACGCCATCGTGCCGCGCAACGAGCGGCTGGCGATCCTGAGCAACGGCGGCGGCGTCGGCATCACCACGACCGACCTGCTGCTCGATCACGGCGGGGAGCTGGCGGTGCTGTCGCAGGCCACGCTCGAGGCGCTCGACAAGGCCATGCCGCGGATCTGGTCGCGGGCCAACCCGGTCGACATCGGCGGCGACGCCGATGGCGCACGCTATGCCGCTGCCATGGAAGTTCTGGCGGCCGACCGGGGTGTGGGCGCGGTGCTGGTGGTGAACGTGCCGACGGCGCTCACCTCGGCCGAGGCCGCGGCGCGCGACGTGGCGGCCGCACCGGGCGCGCGCAACGTGCCGGTCATCGGCTGCTGGATCGGCGGGCCCGGAGCCGAGGCCGGGCGGCGCATGCTGCACGACAAAGGCATCCCGGCCTACGACACGCCGCTGCGCGCGGTGCGCGGCTTCATGCACATCGTACAGTACCGCCGCGGCCGGCGCGCCCTGCAGCGCACGCCGCCGTCGATCCGCGAGGGGCGCATCGACACCGCGCTGGTGCGCCGGATCGTGGCCGCGGCGCTCGCCGAAAGACGCGCGCTGCTGACCGAGCCGGAGGCAGAGCAGGTGCTGGCGGCCTACGGCATCCCCACGGTGCGGACCGAGATCGCCCGCGATGCGGCCTCGGCGGCTGCCGCCGCCACGCGCATCGGCTTCCCCGTCGCGCTGAAAGTCCTGTCGCGCGAGATCTCGCACAAGTCGGACGTCGGCGGCGTGGCGCTCGACCTTGGCTCCGTGCAGGCCGTGCTCGATGCCGCGCGCGACATGACCGACAAGGTCTGCGCGGCGGCGCCGGGGGTGGCGCTCGATGGCTTCGTCGTGCAGCCGATGATCCGCCGGCCGGGCGCCTTCGAGCTCATCCTGGGCGCCACGGAGGATCCGGTGTTCGGCCCGATCGTGATGGTGGGTCACGGCGGCGTCGCGGCCGAGGTGATCGACGACAAGGCGCTGGCGCTGCCGCCGCTCGATGCCGTGCTGGCCGAGGACGCGCTCAGCCGCACGCGCATCGACCGCCTGCTGCGTGGCTATCGCGACCGGCCGCCGGCGGCGCGCGACTCGGTGGGCGAAGCGATGATCCGCCTGTCGCAGCTCATCGCCGACGTCGACGAGATCGCCGAGCTCGACATCAATCCGCTGCTGGTCGACGCCGACGGCGTGGTGGCGCTCGACAGCCGCATCGTCGTGCGCGTTTCGCTCAAGACCGGGCGTGCCGCGCGCTTCGCCATCCAACCCTATCCGGCCGAACTCGAGACGACGATCGAGCAGGGCGGCGAGACCTTGCGCATCCGGCCGATCCGGCCGCAGGACGAGCCGCTGATCGAGCGCTTCGCCGGCCATCTGTCGCCCGAGGACATCAGGCTGCGCTTCTTCGGGCCGATCCGGCAGCTCACGCACGAGATGGCCGCGCGCCTGACGCAGATCGACTACGACCGCGAGATGGCCTTTCTTCTGCTCGACGATTCCAATGGCAGCGAGGAACTGCTGGGCGTCGGCAGGCTGGCGGCGGAGCCGAACTTCGAACGGGCCGAGTTCGCGCTCGTCGTCGCCTCCGACCGGCAGCGGCGCGGCTACGGCGAGTTGCTGCTGCGTCATGTCGTCGGCTACGCGCGCTCGCGCGGCATCAAGCAGGTGATCGGCCATGTGCTGCGCGAGAACCGCAGGATGCTGGCGCTTGCCGAACGGCTGGGCTTCGAGCGCCAGGGTGGCACGGGTGGTGGCTACGACTTAAGCGTCCTGAAGTTGCTTTAGCCATTTGTATTCATTGTTTTGTCTGCGACGCTGAACTAAGGCAAAATAGTGGCGTCGGATCATAGGGTTGGAATCTTTATCTGAGATGGCGTCTAAGAAGAACAGAAGCAGGAAGTCGAACAGAAGGAGTCCGAAAGCACGGACTTCGCTGCAGCAGCGGCTCGCGGTGCGTTTGCGTACCCTGCGCGCCTGGATCGAAGCCCGTCACTGGCCGACGATCGCGGCGGCTGTCGCCGTGCTGTTCCTGGCCAGTCTTGTCGCTGGCTACTGGATCGCCGAGCGCTTCGACAGCAAGGATCGCGACTTGCTGGCGCGTGAGACGCTGCAGGACATGAAGCGCAATGCGCCATCGGCACCACCCGCACCGAAGTACGCGAGCATCGACCAGATCCCCGGCCTGCCGAGATACAAGGAAGCCGATCACCCGCTGGCGACGATCGAGGACAAGCCGCGGCCGCGCAGCCAGCCGCAGTCTCCATCGCAGCCCCAGGTCGCCGCCGCATCGTCGGCGCAGGCGATGTGGCGGCGCAATGCCGTGCCGTTCGCCGACCTGCACGGCAAGCCGCTGATCGCCATTGTGATCGACGACGTGGGGCTCGACCGTCCGCACTCCAGGCGCGCATGGGAACTGCCAGGACCGATCACGCTGTCGTTCCTGCCCTATGCGAAGGACCTGCGCGAGCAGGCCCATGCGGCGCACGCGCGCGGGCAGGAACTGATGCTGCACCTGCCGATGGAGCCGATGGGCCATGCCGATCCGGGGCCGGGCGCGCTGCTGGTCTCGCTGGGCGACGCCGAACTGCGCCAGAGGGTGACGACCGCGCTCGACAGCTTCGATGGCTATGTCGGGGTCAACAACCACATGGGCAGTCGCTTCACCGCGAACAAACCCGGCATGGAGACGGTGCTGAAGCTCTTCAAGGCGCGCGGGCTGATGTTCCTCGACTCGCGCACGACGCCGCAGACCGTGGGCGAGCAGACCGCGCAGGAGCTGGGCGTGCCCACCATGCAGCGCAACGTCTTCCTCGACGACGACGAGGCGATCGACGCCGTGCGCCGCAAGCTGGCGGAGACCGAGGCGGTGGCTCGTCGCCAGGGCTTCGTCGTGGCGATCGGTCATCCGCACGAGGCCACCTTGCAGGCGCTGGCCGACTGGCTGCCGGGCCTGCAGGCCAAGGGTTTCGTGCTGGCGCCGGCGACGGCCGTGTTGCGCAAACGCAATGGTTGGGATTGAGTCGCCCTATGAGATATCCGAACACGTCGATGATCGTCGCCCCGCAGCCCGAGCCCACGGAGGCGGGCGCCGACGTGCTGCGCGAGGGCGGCAACGCCGTCGACGCCGGCATTGCCTGCGCGCTGGTGCAGACCGTCGTCGACCCGCAGATGTGCGGCATCGCAGGCTTCGGCTCCTGCGGCATCTACAGGCCGGACAAGAAGTTCCACGGCTACATCGACGCCCACGCGCCGGCGCCGTTGGCGGCGCGGCCCGACATGTGGGCCAACCTGATCGAGAGCGAGGCACGCGACGGCTACGGCTTCATCCTGAAGGGCCGGGTGAACGACATCGGCTACAAGTCGATCTGCGCGCCGGCCAACCTCAAGATGTACTACGAGGCGCACAAGGAGCACGGCAGCCTGCCGTGGTCGCGCATCGTCGAACCGGCCATCCACTGGGCCGAGAACGGCTGGACGGTGCGCCCACACGTCCACTTCTGGTGGGCCGACGATGGCGCCTTCGGCCGCGCGCCGAACTTCGAGCGCACCGGCTTCACGCCCGATGCGCGGGCGCTCTACTGCCGGCCCGACGGGGTGCCCAAGCGGGTCGGCGACCGGGTGGTCAATCGCGACTACGGCCAGACCCTGCGCGCCATCGCCAAAGGCGGCGCCGACGTCTTCTACTCGGGCGAGATCGCCCGCGCGATCGACGAGGACATGAAGAAGAACGACGCCTTGCTGTCGATCGAGGACCTCAAGGCGTGGAAGACGGCGCGCAATCCGCCGCTGTGGGGCAAGTACCGCGGCTACGACGTCTCGACGAACCAGCCGCCGGGCGGCGGCGTGATGCTGATCGAGATGCTGAACATCCTGGAGAACTTCGACCTTCGCGGGCTCGAGCACAATTCGACGGAGTACGTGCGCATCGTCTCGGAAGCCATGAAGCGCGCCACCATCGACAAGGACCTCAAGGTCGGCGACCCGAAGTTCGTCAAAGTGCCGGTCGAGGAGCTGACTTCCAAGGCTTACGCCAGGCCGATGGCCGACGCCATCCGGCGCGGCGAGAAGGCCACCGTCACGCGCTTCAACTCGGGCGCGGTGTCGAAGGACACCACCCACATCTCCGTCCTCGACAAGGACGGCAACTGCTTCTCGATGACCCATTCGCTGGGCATGCCCTCGGGCGTGATCTCGCCCGGCCTGGGCTTCATGTACAACGGCTGCATGGGCGTGTTCGATCCGCGGCCCGGCCGCGCCGGCTCGATCGCGCCGGGCAAGGCGCGCTTCAGCTCGGTCGTGCCCTCGATCGTCTTCAGGGACGGCAAGCCCCACCTGATCATCGGCGCGCCGGGCGCCACCCAGATCGCCATGGGCGTGCTGCACGTCGTCCTGAACGCGCTCGACTTCGACATGACCATGGTCGAGGCGGTGAGCGCGCCGCGCTTCTCGGCGACGTCCGACGCGATCGACATCTCCAACCGCATCCAGTTCAGGGTCGAGCGCGAGCTGGCGGGGCAGGGCTATCCCGTGGTGCGCAGTCCCTACGGCTTCGGCTTCGCCGCCGTCCACGGCATCCGCATCCACGACGACGGCCTCGACGGCGCCGCCGACCCGGGCCACGACGGCGTGGTCATCGCCATGTAACTCATGTTCCTCTCCGCCCGCGCAGCGGGGGGAGAGGCTAGGAGAGGTGGGTGTCTGCCAAGGAACGGACAGAACGTGCGAGGGGACTTCGTCTGACCGATAGTCGTGCTGAGCAGAAAATTTGGGAACTTCTGCGAGCACACCGCATGAGCGGGCTGAAATTCCGGCGCCAGCACCCCATCGGATCTTACTTCGCTGACTTTGCGTGCGTTCAAAGGAAGCTGGTTATTGAACTCGACGGCGAGCACCACGCTTTTCAAAAGGAAGCTGATTCACGTCGAACGGATTTCCTGGAGCAGGCGGGATGGCGGGCCATCCGCTTCAGTGCGAGCGAGGCTGTGCAGAATCCGGAAGGGATTTGGGCCGAGATCGCTCGTGTCCTCGGTATCGAGGCATGACCCACCTCTCCTAACCTCTCCCCCCGCTGCGCGGGCGGAGAGGAACATGAAGGGATGACGCGCTTCACCCCAGCGCGCGCATCGCCGCCACGCCCTTGTCGAGCACGGGCAGGACCTTGGCCTTCGCTTCGGGCGGCACGCCGAACACGACCCGGGCGACGCCGGCGTCGCGGGCGCGCTTCAGGGAGTCGCCGTCCATGCCGACGCCGAACAGCGTGACCGGCACGTCCTCGGGCTTGCGGCCGGCCTCCTTCAGCATGGCGTGGAACGGCGGGATCATGGCCAGCGTATCGCCGCCGCGGCCGCCGATCGGCATCCAGCCGTCGGCATAGGCCACGGCGCGCTTGGCGCCATGCGGGAAACCGCCGCCGACGACGATGGGCGGATGCGGCTTCTGCACCGGCTTGGGCCACTGCATCATCTCGTCGAACTTCACCATGTCGCCCGCGTATTTCGGCTTGGAGCGGCCCCAGATCTCCTTCATCGCCTCGATGCGCTCGCGCATCAGCTTGAAGCGAGTCTTGAAGTCCGTGCCATGGTCGGCCATCTCCTCGGCGTTCCAGCCGCCGCCGATGCCGAAGATCACGCGACCGTTCGACAGGCGGTCGACCGTCGAGACTTCCTTCGCCGTGTGGATGGGATCGCGCTGGACCACCAGGCAGACGCCGGTGCCGAGCTTGATCGTCCTGGTCACCACCGCGGCGGCGCCCATCGCCACGAACGGATCGTAGGTGTCGTAGTACCATTTGGGCAGATCGGGGCCGCCCGGCCACGGCGACGCGCGGCTGGTCGGGATGTGGCTGTGCTCGGGAAACCAGACCGACTCGAAGCCGCGG
>Ga0070679_100006714_pt1 | contig 10732 bp, 9 predicted proteins | sample KBSC63BmetaG_FD_65652 | JGI IMG/M metagenome (GOLD analysis project Ga0070679, IMG submission 65652) | Corn rhizosphere microbial communities from Kellogg Biological Station, Michigan, USA - KBS C6-3B metaG | ecosystem: Host-associated > Plants > Roots > Rhizosphere | place: USA: Michigan... | reverse complement strand
CGTTGATCGTTGGGACTGTGGTGATGCGGTGGTGCTCGCACGTTGGGGACCGTGCGCGCTGACCGCTGCTCTACAGCTGCTCTACTAATTCAACGGCGAACTCGTTGGTCGTGCGTGCTTCGGGCGGTGAACCGGGAAAGGTGAGGCGGTAACGACCCGCAGTTGCGGAGGCTGGAATGATCGCCTCCACGCGAGCGCTCTCCCCCGCTGAAAGGTTGAGGAGATTCATGGTGCAGACATTCGGAGCTTCGGGAAACCGCTGCACCTGCTCCCACGACACCGAGGCACGGCGTTCGAGAATGCGAGTGCATAGATTGTAGCCGACCGCTCCATCGGCGCCATTCTTCAGGGTGATGTTGACAGTTTCTCCGGGCGAATAAGTCGCGCGATCGGTCGTCAGCGTCACTCGTGCACTGGCGTCGCGGCCTTGCATGGGGGACGAACAGGCAAGGGCAGGGAGCACGATCAACGCCAGAACTGACAAAGTCATTCGGGTCATGATTCCTCCGCGACCTGTGTCGGCAGCGTATACCGATGGCGTACTTCGCTCATCGATGGTAATCGTAGCATAAAAGTATCCCTCGGTGCACCAAGCCCTATGTCGCGAGCAGCCTCAGCCGCGCCAATTAGCGCCCGCGAGGCCCGCGGCGCGCGGCCGCGATAGCCCGAATCCCGGCCAGCGTGAACTCCGCGATGTGCTCGGCGGTCTCGCGAATCTCCTCGTCCGTGTGCGGCTGCCAGTCACCGAACGCGGCGCTCTTGAACGCGTCGGGGAGATAGAACAGGCACTGCGCCTGCAGGCTCGTCACGCACCTGCGCACGCGCTGCGGCGTGGCGGCGTCGCCGAGCAGGTCGCCGACGACGCCCTTCATGAAGTCGATGCGCGACATGATCGCCTGCTCAACGTACCAGCGCGCGGCGGGCGTCGGATCCGCCATCTCGTGGCGGATGAGCCGGTAGAACCAGGCGCGCTCGTCCGCGCGCACGACGCGCGGCAGATACTGGCGCACGTAGTAGCGCAGACAGGCCTCAGGCGTATTTCCCTTGCGCGGCAGCATCGTCTCCGCGTTCAGCTCCTGCGCGAACTTCACACCGTGCTGCAGCACCTCCATGTAGAGGCCGAGCTTGTCGCGAAAGTGGTAGCTCACGGCCGCGAGATTCGCGCGGGCCTCCGCGGTGATGTCGCGCACGGTGACCTTCGCGAATCCGCGGTCGCTGAACTGCCGGCGCGCGGCGTCGAGCAGCCGCTGGCGCGTGTCGCCGGGCGTGCCGGCGCGGTGAGCCAGGCGGCGCGAGTGCGCGGGCATCGTACGCACGCGTCTCATAGCGTGCGCTTGAACAGCAGCGTCGCTGCAGTCATCGAGGCCACCGCGAACAGCGTGAGATAGAGCAGGTCGAGGCCGATCGCGCCGAATCCGGTGTTCTTGAGCAGAAGGCTCTTGAACGCGTGCACCGCGTAGGTGAACGGGTCCACCTTCGCGATCACGCGCATCCACCCGGGAAATGCCTGCTGCGGGTAGACGGCGCCGCTCGGGAAATACAGGAACGTGTTGAGCAGCCCGAACGTCGCGCGCGGCACTAGCGGGTCGTTCACGCGCACCATCATGAGGAACATGAAGCTCACCAGCGCGACCGCGGTGACGATGACGACGACGAGTGCCCGCAGGAATCGCAGCGGATCGAGCGGATTCGGAACCCCGGCGATGAGCGAGCCGACGATCACGATCACCACCCCTGCCATCACGGCCTTGATCGCACCGGACAGGTTGAAGCCGAGGATGAGCTCGAGGCGCGTGATCGGCGTGACGAGATATCCCTCGTGCAGCCCGCGCGCCTTGTCGTCCACGAAGATGATCCCGCCGCCGATCATCACCATCATGAAGATCGCCATCACGATGGAGCCCGGAAGCAGATACTGGATGTACGGCACGTACGGGTACACTTCGACGACATCGAGCAACGTCTGGTCGGACACGCGGTGCGTGGTGGCGGCGGGCTGGTTGTACGCCTGCACGAGTCCGTTGAACGCCGCCGCGAGGCTCGCGCTCACGAAGTTGTCGGTGTTGTCCTCGATCAGCGCGATGCGTGGATTGTCGCCGGAGAGCGTACGGCGAGAAAAGCCGGGCGGGATGTCGAGCACGCCGTTGAGACGACCGTTGCGCAGATCGCTCATCGCGGCGCCGAGATCGTGGTAGGAGAGCGGCTGGAACGTTTGCGCGTTCGCCGCGACCGCATTCGAGAGCTCGTGCACGCGCACCGCCGGCACGCCGCCGTCCTGATCGACGAGTCCGACCTTGAGACGCTTCACCTGTCCGCCGAATGCGTAGCCGAGCACGACCATCTGCACGACGGGCATCACGAGCGACATGACGATGAGGGTGGGGCTGCGCCGGAAACGCCGCAGCTCGCGTTCGATGATGGCCCAGGTACGATGCATGCGCCGTCCTCAGCGTCCGCGGTTGACCATGATGGACCGGTCTGCCGCCGACGGCTCCTGGAGCGCGTCGCGAAGCTGCCGTCCGGTGTAGTGCACGAACACATCGTCGAGCGTGGTGCTTTGAACGGCGAGCGAGAGCACCGTCACCCCGGCTTCCGTGGCCGAGGACATGAGCGCCGTTGTGGTCGCCGGTCCGCTCTCGGTGGTGATGCGCGCCTCGTGCGTGTCGCCGGTGACGCGCTGCACGCCAGGGAGATGCTCGAGCTGTCGTTCCCAGTTCGCCGGCGCGCCCTTGAAGCTCGCCTCGATGATGTTCGCGGCCGGAATCGATGCTTTTAGCCGGATTGGCGTGTCGAGTGCCTTCAATTGGCCGTGATCGACGATCGCGATGCGGTCGCACAGCTTGTCGGCTTCGTCCATGTAGTGCGTGGTGAGCAGCACCGTGAGCTCGTGCTCGTCCTTGATTTTGCGCAGCATCTCCCACACACCGGCGCGCGAGACGGGATCGAGTCCCGTCGTTGGCTCGTCGAGAAAGAGAATGCGCGGCTGATGCACGAGTCCGCGCGCGATCTCCACGCGCCGCCGCATGCCACCCGAGAGTTTCTTCACCGGCTCGTTCGCCCACTGCGTGAGCTCCACTGCCTCGAGCAGCTCCGCGATCAGCTCCTTGCGGTGCTCGCGCGGCACGCCGTAGAGCTTCGCGAAAATGAGCAGGTTCTCCGTCGCGCTCAGCTCGAGGTCGCTCGTGAGCGCCTGTGGGATGACGCCGATCACCTCACGCACTCCCGTGGGATCGCGAACGATGTCGATGCCGTCGATCTCCGCGGTACCAGCGGTGGGCGGGATGAGCGTTGTGAGCATGCGAATGAGAGTCGATTTTCCCGCGCCGTTGGGACCGAGCAGGCCGAAGATCTCACCCTGCTCCACCGTGAACGAGATGTCGTCCACCGCGGTGAAGTCGCCGAATCGCTTGACGATTCCGCGCACATCGATCGCCGGCTTGGTCACGATACCGGGAGGAGCACGTACGCGGTCTCGCCGAGCGCGAGTCGGCGATCGTGGTTGTCCACGCGGAGGCGAATCTCGAAGGTCTTGATGTCGCGTTTGGTGCGGCTCACATCGCGCTGCGTGGCGAACCCGGCGTCGACGCCGCGAAAGAAGACGGTGCCCGTGCGCGTCTCGCCCGAGGGGAGGCGGACGGTGAGATGGTCGCCGAGCTTGATTCGATCGATGTAGCTCTCCTCCACGTCGGCGCGCACCCAGAGATCGTCGGGATTGATGAGCGTCACGATCGGCTCGCCCGCGTTCACGTACTCGCCTGGCCGCACGGCGCGCACGTCGACGATGCCGTTGAGCGGTGAGTGGATCTCGGTGTACGCGAGTCGAACGTCCGCCTTCACGGTCTGCGCGGACGCGGCGGCATGCTCCTGTCGCGCCGCACCGAGCGCGTGGCGCTTCATCGCTACCTGCTCCTCCTGGCTGCGCGCGAGCTCGAGCGCCGCGCGCTGCGCATCCACCTGGCGTTCCATCGACTCGGTCTTTGCCTTGGCGACGACGAGCGTCGTGCGTTGCTGGTCCACCGTCTGCTGGCTCACGGCGCCGCTGGGAAGCAGCGCGGCGATGCGATCGTAGTTGGTCTGCGCGTTCGCGAGATCGGCAGCCGCCTGCGCGCGCTCCGCCTCGGCGCTCGCGAGCGTCGCCTCCGCCTGTTTGATCTGCTGCGTGGTCTGCTGCTCCTGGTAGCGGAGGGCGGCCTCGGTCTCCTGCACCTGAACGGCCTGTCCCTCTGCGCTGTGCGCGTAGTAGGCCTGGTCGGCGGCGAGCTCGCCGGGGGCGATGACCGCGATGAGCTCACCGGCGGTCACCGAGTCGCCCTCGGACACGAGGAGCTTCTGGACCTGACCGGCGACCTGGGGGCTCACGATGACATCGTTGGTGGTGACGATGCCGGTGAGGACGAGGGGGCGGGAGCGGGCGAGGAGCAGGTACGCGACGATCGCGACGACAATGAGGCCGGCGGCGGCGGCGAGAATACGTTTGCGTTTCATTGGGTTGGGCAGGGGGTTCGGTATTCAAACAAGTGTATTAATCGAGTGTTTGAAAAGTCAAGGGAGTGATGCCCCATCGACGAGCGCGGATCGTGATTGACAGTGACGCGGCTTCCCCGGAGACTGCAGGATGACGAACGACCCCGACAACGCCACGTCTGTAGAGCCGCGTCCGCGATTCCCGCTGATGACGATGATCAAGGCCCTCCTGCCCGCGCTCGCGGCAACCGTGCTCGTCGTACTTCTCATCTCGCGATCACGCTCGAATGCGCCCTCGGTGCGGGCCGATGGGATGATTCGCGTTACGCTCTCGCAGAAAGACGCCTCCTTTAGGCCGATCCCTCCATCGGCCGGCGGCGCCACGGGCGTGGTGTGGTACTCGCCAAGGGGGCCGGGACTTCATTTCCAGCTAAAAGTTTCCGGACTTCCAGCGAATCGCCGTTATCTGCTCGAGCTGAAGATGGACGATGTGATCTACACGGTCGCGTCCTACACGCCGGACGCGCGTGGAGAGCTCGCGATCGACACGACGATCACGGAGTTCGCGGAGGGAGTGTGCGTCGGAACGAATTTCGACCAGCCACGACCAGTCAGCGGCCATCATCTCATCAAGTTCTGGATCAAGCGCGACGGGAACCCCGCGTCAGGCACGATGCCCGGAATCGCTCGCAGTGCTCCCGGCGCGCAGCTTGCCTGTCACGGAAATGGCGACGGCAACTACGGCTACGTGCTGCTGGAAAACGAGGTCGCCGACTTCACCGGAACCGCGACGACGGTCGCTGGAAGATCGCACTAAGGCCCGTTCCTTTCCTCCCCGGAGCCGTAGATCCGCGACACTCTGTCGATCCTCTCGTGGCAGCATGCCGGCGACACGACGCTGATTCTCTACGGCGCCCTGCCGCTGCTCGTAGGCGTGCTCGTGCTCGCGCTTGTCCTTCTGCGCGAGCGCCTGCCGAGTCTTCGGCGAGTCGAGCAGGAGCTGTCGCGCCGCTGGATCGTGCTGGCGATCGGCGTCATTTCGGCGCTCACGTTCTCTTACGAATGGGGCACGCTCCACGAGCTGCCGCTCGTTCACGACGAAGCCGCGTATCTCCTGCAGGCGAGGTTGTTCGCTGCGGGAAAGTGGAGCGACTCGGCGCCAATTCCGGAATTTTTCGAGCAACCGCACGTGCTCGTGGCGCCGAGGTACGCGGCGAAATACCCGCCGGGAAACTCGCTGGCGCTCGCGCCAGGGATCTGGTTCGATCGGCCCGGCTTGATGCCCGTCGTCATTCTCGGCATCGCTGGTGCGCTCACGTTCGCGCTGGGCAGGCGCGTCGTGAACGCGTGGGTCGGCTTGATCGCCTGGATGATTTGGCTTGGCCTGGAATCAACGACAACGACCTTCCGGCCATCGTATTTCCCGGAGCTTCTAACGGGAACCCTTTGGCTTGCGGCGTGGTGGGCGCTATTGCGATGGCGAGACAAAGGCCGCGTGGGCTATCTGCTCCTTGTCGCCGCCTGCGTCGGCTGCATGGCGATCACACGACCGCTCACCGCGCTCGCGTTCGCGATTCCGCTTGGCGTCGCGGTACTCGTACTCGTGTGGCGGCGTCGCGCGTGGGCGCAGCTCGCGTCGGCGTTCGGTGTGGGAGTCGCATTCCTCGCCGTGCTCCCGCTCTGGAGCGCGCGAACGACCGGCAGTTGGCGTGTGACGCCGCTCATGCTGTATACGAACCAGTACATGCCGTACGACGTGCCCGGGTTCGGCCTCCGCGATCTACCGGCACTGCGCGAACCGTCGCCCGAAATTGCCTGCTTCGCCAGGTTGTACGGCAACGGCCACCGTTGGTATGCGCCCAGTGCGATCCCGCGCAGCTTCTACGACAGCGCTCGAGCGGCGGCCCATGACTTCTTCACCGATCGCCGGCGTGGGCTCATTCTCTTCGCGCTCGTTGGAATTCTCGCAAGCCCGGTGGAGTTCGGGCTCGCGCTCGCGACGTCTGCATTGCTGTTGCTTGCGTACACGACCTATGCACATGACCCTGGCTGGACCGTGTACTATCTCGAGACTCAGCCGGTGTGTGCGCTACTCGCGGCAGCAGGCATGTGGATCGTCGTGGCCGCAATCGGACGCCGCTGGGGACGTTCGCTCGAGGGTGATCCCGGAAGACAGCTGGCCGCGTGGTGCCTCCTCGTGCTCGCAGTGCTCTTGATTCGCCCAACTCATGATGGGGCGGTCATGGTCCGTCACCGTAAAACAATCGGCGATCTGCCTCATCGCCAGTTTCGCACCGCCGTCGACTCGCTACCAGGCGCGCGGAAGATCGTGTTCGTGCGCTACGCGCCGGGCGAGGGGTGCCAGCAGAATCTCATTGAGAACGATCCTCCACTGGCTACAGCGCAAACGTGGATCGTGAACGATCGCGGAGCCGACGACCTCCGGCTGCTCCGCGCCGCGCCGGACCGGGTTCCCTATCTCTTCGACGCGAAGACGAGAACGATGCAGCCGCTGCCGCTCGCGACGCTGCGATGATCTCAGCGACCGCCGGTTCGCAACGGCGTGCGTGACGAGCTGTCGGCCTTGTAGTACAGCATCATCTCCTGCGGCCGTTTCCACGGTTGCGAGTACCACCTGCGTCGTGCGAAGCGCGCCTCCAGTTCGTAGTGCCTATCGAAGAGTTGCTGGAATCCCGCTGCTTCGAAGTCAGCTCCATGAAGTCCATACCAATTCGGACCGGTCTCTCCGTCCCAGAACACGAGCGTTTTGGGCGGCGTCGCTTCGAGGAGAACGAGGTTGCGCGCGTGATCGTCGGAGAAGAACACACGGTTCCTCGTGTCGCAGCGCATGATGATGCACATGTACGCCTGACTCCAGATGAGCTGCTGCACCGGCCTGGGATGCGCTCGAAGCCATGCATTCGCATCTTCGATTGCGAACGCATCACGGGCGGTGGCGTGATCGTCGATGTAGTAGAGCGTATTGCGCGCCACGAGCGCGAACAGGACTGCCGCAGCGGCGAACGCGACTGCCCGGAGCCATCGGCGCCAGACAGGTGCCACGTAGTCAAAGGCGAGCCACAGAGCGTCGACGAAGACGTTCCATCCCGCGAGCGTGATAAGCGCGATCGCCGGCGCCACGCACACGAAATAGCGCGGATAGCCTGCCGAGCCGAAAAGTCCGTAGTGTCGCAGCACGCTGTGCAGAACGAACACCATCAGTACGAGCGACGTCGCCATCGCCACTCGTCGACGAGCTACCGTCACCACGAGACCGAGCGCAAAGAGCAGAGCGAATGGATGCGCAACGATCTCGTAGCGAAGCCGCCAGTACTCCAGCCAGGGCGCGGTTCCGTACGTCGCACCCGTCGGCGCCCAGTTGTGCGGCCAGTTGTGCACGATGAAGGCAGGATCGTGCGTGATGATGAGCGCGGCGAGCCACCACGCCGCAACTCCGGCGACGAGAATGGGGAGTGCGCACACGCGCCGCCACCACGCTCCGCCAACGCGATCGTCAAAAAGCGTCCAGATTCCCCACAAGAGGCACACGAAGAATCCCTCGGGACGCGCGAGCGGTAGCAGCGACGCGACGACTATCGCCGGAAATACGCGGCCCTTGCGCCGCAGTCGCAGCGCGATCACCAGCACGAGCGCGAACAGGGGCTCCGTCATCGTGTCGGAGGCGAGAAGCATCACTGACGGCTGAAGGGCGAAAAACGGAATCGCCAACTCGGCGCGAGCCATCCCTTCGTCCGCCGCCCATCGCCAGCACTGCCACGCCGCGGCAACGCTCACGGCCACTGTGCAGAGCTTCGCGGGGAGATAACCCGCCAGCGCAGGCAGCGCGTACAATGCGGTGAATAGTGGACGCCCCCAAACGTCGACCAGGAGCGCGTGATTCCACCAGGAGTCGCGGGCGAACAGGAAGTGGGTGCCGCCGTCCTGCTGGTAGCTGTCGGGGTAGATCAGCGCCAGCGCGATACCGGCAACGGCGAAGGCGGCGAGCCAGGCACCCGCTCGCCAGCCGGGCGATATTCGCCGCACGTTTGCGACGCCGGTCGCAGTCATGTCCAAGTATCCGCGCCAAGCGCGGAATTCGCCAATCCGCTAAGGAGCCAACGGCAGCGGTGTGCTCGATCGCAGCACGTAGTCGAACACCCCGTCGCCGTTCCCATTGCACGGCAGTGCGCTGCGCGACCCAAGCAGCTCGCCGCGACTCGAGCTCCCCGGAGGCGAGCCATCCTGCTTGATCGCCACCGACAACGGTAGCGCATCTGCGAGCGGGCGCTGCGACGGATCCTCGGTGCCCACGCACTGCCGGTTCATCAGCATCGTCTCCACGCCGTGCGCGGCAAAGCTTCCATCGCCGCCGGCCTTGCGGCTCGCGACCGCGTACTCGTGTCCATCGGCCGCGGTGAGCACCACGCGATACGCGCGCCCTGCCCCGAATGCGTGCCCTACGGCGTACCAGTCGAGCGACCCGCTCACCATGCGATAGTAAAACATGCCCGCCGGAGTCGCGGCTCCCTTCTCACTCGCGGAAGCGAGCGCCGTGGAATCGAATCCCGCGAACGAGGCAGGCGCCGCAGCCTGATCCGCATCATCGCCGCCCACCGCATCGCTGTTGCCGCAGCCGGCAACCGCGATCGCGAGCGCAATCAGCCACGGGGCTCGTGCGAGCGCCGTCACGGCTCCGGCATAATCGAGAGCGCCGATGCGGCCAGACGCTCCGCGGCGATCGGCTCGGCCGGCTCGGCAAGCTCCGTGTGCGGATTGCGCGCGAAGCTCAGTCGGCCCAACCCGTGTCGAATCGAGTAGTACGCAACCAGTGCGTAGCCCGACGCGAACAACACCAGGAAGGGAAGTGCACCCCACTCGTCGGTCACGATCGCGTACACGATGCCGAGCACCGTATAGATCGCGAGTGCAAGCTCGGCGACCACGGTCCAGCTGAAGCGACTGCGGTAGCGCAGCTGCTGCCACCGCTGGCCGCGCTGCGTGATGTCGTACTTGGGCGTGCGGATGAACCCGGATTTGATTCCGATCCACGCCTCGATCGCAGCCTTCGCGTTGTTCACGCTCAGCCCGATCGACTGCGCGAGAAACGAAGGGAAATACCACATGCGTCGCAGCCAGTCCCTGTGCAGCGCCCGCTCCGCCTCGGCGTGGTACGAGTAGGTGCCGAACAGCGAGAAGAGGAAGTAGGCCGAGATCGGCCAGGCAATGCGGATGTGATTCTGGTGCGCGATCACGACCACGAGCGGGTTCACGATCCCGACCACCAGCAGCACGGGATACGTGCTGTTCGAGAGCAGATGCAGCGCGCCCTGCAGCTTGTGCCAACGCGACAACCCTGAGCGCATCAAAGTCGGCAGGATCTTCTTCGCGGTTTCCTGCGTCCCTTTCGTCCAGCGGAACTGCTGCGCCTTGAGCCCGTGAATGTCCGCGGGAAGCTCCGACGGACAGACCACGCTCGGCACGTACGCGATGCGCCAGCCGGCGAGCTGCGCGCGGTAGCTGAGGTCGAGATCTTCGGTGATCGTGTCGTGCTGCCAGCCGCCGGCCTCCTCGATGCACCGCGCGCGGAGCAACGTCCCCGTGCCGTTGAAGCCGAGCAGGAGGTCGCCCCACGCGCGTCCGGTCTGCTCGATGCCGAACTGCGCATCGAGCCCGATCACGGTCGCGCGGGTGAGCACCGAGTACTCCTCGTTGAGATAGCCCCACCGTCCCTGCGCGATGCCAACCGCGGGATCGCGCATGTACGGGAGCATCGCCCTGAGAAAGTGCGGCGGGATGACGAAGTCGGCGTCGAAGAGCGCGATGAACTCCGCGTTCGTGTGCGTCATCCCGTTCGCGAGGGCGCCGCTCTTGAAGCCCGTGCGATCGCTGCGGTGGATGTGCTCGATGTCGAATCCCTGCGCCCGGTAGCGCGCGACGAGCGAGCGCGCGAGCTCGACGGTGTCGTCCGTGGAATCGTCGAGCAGCTGAATCGAGAGAAGCTCGCGTGGATAGTCGAGGTCGATCGCGGATTTAATGAGTCGCCCGACGACGTATCGCTCGTTGTAAATCGGAAGCTGCACGACGACGGTCGGCAGTTCCTCTCGTTGCAACTGCGGTGGGTGCACAAACCATCGGCCGCGATTGCGCCGGTAGAAAGACACGAGCACGTAGCGATTCAGGCTGACGAGTGACAGCATGAGAAGCGCAACGCAGTAGATGCCAAGCACAGTTCGAGGGAGCATGTTCTCGACGGCGGAAGGGACGACCG
>Ga0070679_100006704_pt1 | contig 10739 bp, 6 predicted proteins | sample KBSC63BmetaG_FD_65652 | JGI IMG/M metagenome (GOLD analysis project Ga0070679, IMG submission 65652) | Corn rhizosphere microbial communities from Kellogg Biological Station, Michigan, USA - KBS C6-3B metaG | ecosystem: Host-associated > Plants > Roots > Rhizosphere | place: USA: Michigan... | reverse complement strand
ATATCGATTATGAATATTTAAGGAAGAACACAGCAATGAATTTATCAAATCTTGCCAATCTTGCGAAGTCACCTGCTGTGCCCGCTGCTGTTAAGATTGAAGTAAAAAATTTAACGAATTCAACAACACTTTCATGGAATACGCCTGCGTTTGGCAATACAAAAGGATTTTATGTTTTAATGAGAGAAACATCAAGCCCCGTGTGGCAAAAGAAAATTTTTACTTCTGAAAAAGAGATCACTTTGCCCTATTCAAAAGATAATTATTTCTTCGCGGTGCAAAGTATAAGCGAGGTGGGAAATGAAAGTATTCCTGTAATACCAGAGGTGGGCAGATAAGATATGGGAAAAATTCGGGTATGCTTCGCTGTTATAAGAACTATTAAAAACGATAATTTACTGTATCTTCAAAGCTAGATGTACTTTAACTGCTGTTTCCGGTCTCATTAAAAATTTGTTAAGTGGAAGTATAATTTTAAATCAAAATTAAAAATCAATTTAAAATACTTATTTTTAGGCAAGATTAATATTTACTTTGCCAAATTAATTTCTTAAGATTAAAAAACTGCTTTGACGATGAGAATTATCCCCATTTTTTGATGGCTCTTGTGACGATGTTATTTGCATCAGTGAAAGATGACGAAGTAACCGGTACCTTTTACGAATACTGCGGGTAAAGGTTTTGGAAGGAATGCATAACATTCTGAAGATGTACTATAAAGGAACAGTGACTAGTAATTTTTTATAAATATGCCTAACTAAACTCTTCATTAATTAAAAAACCAAATAATACTTATGACTAGATTTAAGGTATTTCTGCTATTCATGTTAATAGCTAATGTTGCGTCAGCGCAAACCCGTGAGCTAAAGGGTCTCGTAACTGATGCTGCCAATAAGGGCGTCCCCTCCGCTACTGTGAAGGTAAAGGGTAGTAAAACCCAGGGTCTTACCAGTGTAGACGGGAGATTTACTTTATCTGTGCCTTCCGGAAATATTGTTTTGGAAGTTTCTTCAATTGGTTTTGAGCCAAAAGAAGTTGCTGTAGCTGAAACTGATAACAATGTTTCTATTATGATGACTGAAAGTTCTACAGCTTTGAGCGAAGTAGTGGTAACAGCATTAGGTATAAAAAGGGAAAAGAAATCTTTGACCTATGCTACCCAGCAGATTGGGGGTGATGAATTGACAAAAGCGGCGAATAACAATTTTATGAATGCCCTCAGCGGTAAGGTCGCCGGCGTTAATATTGCAACCAGTAACTCTGGCGCAGGGGGTTCTACGAAAGCGGTATTAAGAGGAAGCAAGTCTTTAACCGGTACTAGTGAGGCACTTTATGTGATTGATGGCGTTCCCATGGTCAATAACAAGGGTGGTCAGCCGGGTTCTTACGGCGGAACTGATGCCGGAGATGGCCTTTCAGCAATTAATCCCGGAGATATAGAAAGTATCAGCGTTTTAAGAGGAGCCAGTGCATCTATTCTTTATGGCAGTCAGGGTGCCAATGGTGTAATTTTAATCACAACAAAGAAAGGCAGGTCTGGGAAAGCAGTTGTGAATTTTAATTCCAGCACAATCTTCGACCAGGTATCAGGGCTTCCTGACTTTCAATACAGATATGGTTCAGAAGGGGGAGATTACAGTTGGACAAAACCTGACACCTCAATACACGGTCCTCAACTTGTTAATATCACTAAATCACCTATTGCTAATATAATGTCAAATAGTTATCAAAAAGGTTATATTAAGGACTTTTTCCGGACAGGTATAACCGCTACTAATTCTGTATCTATTTCAGGTGGCGGGGAAAAAACAACCGCTTATTTCTCCTACGCAAATACCTCAGCAAAAGGTGTAATGCCAACTAATACTTATGGCAGAAATCAATTTTCGTTTAATCAATCTACCAAGTTATTAAAGGATAAAATAGTGGTGACTTCTAATGTTATGTTTTCTTCTGAAAAATCTCGCAATCGCCCGGGCGCTGGTTATTATAACAACCCTCTTACAGGATTATACCTGTTTTCAAGGGATCGTGATTTTAACAAGTACAAAAATAACTATGCAGTATTTGATACTGCCCGGAATATGCCGAAAATGAACTGGTATTCTACCGAGGAGAAGCAAAACAATCCTTTTTGGGAACTCAATAGTGATTCTAAATTGCAAACGTCCAACCGTGTTATAGCCGATTTGAAAATCTCTTATGAAATAGCTAAGAATTTTAATTTTCAGGCAAGAGGCAATATAGATTACAATGACGTAATATTAGATAACCGCTTTGCTGCTGATGGAAATTCGGTTAGTGTAAGTCCTAACGGAACCTGGTCTTATACCCGGTATAACGACAAGGCCTTATATGCAGATGGTATCTTTACATATGACAATACATTTGGAAATATTAGTGTAACTGCGTTGGCAGGTGTCAGCTACCAAAAGAATAGCTTTAATGACGGTATGAATGTTGGTAACGGAACCACTTCTTTACAATATCCTAATTTCTTTAGTTTCTCAAATATGCCATCTAATGTAATCTTCAATAAAACTCTTAACCGTAGCCTTAAGCAAGGTGCCTTTGGAGATTTAACACTTGGATTAAAAGATTTTTTGTATTTAGATGTGGCAGCTCGTAACGACTGGGCATCTACTCTTGCACTTACTGGTAATCAATCGTATTTATATCCTTCTGTTGGATTATCAGCTATCATTAGCCAAATGATAAAACTACCAGAAGCCATTTCATACTTTAAAGTAAGGGCATCTCTTACTCAAACCGCCAACGAAGTACCGTTCAATGTAGTTGATCCGCAGAATTCCATTGGTAGCGGTGGTACTATCAATAGAAACACGCAGGTGCCTTTTACCAATCTAAAGCCAGAAAAAATTGTTGCTAGTGAATATGGAACAGACATACGGTTTCTTAACGGAAGATTTGGCGTTAATTTTACCGTTTATAAAGACGTTAGCACCAACCAATTCCTTACCTTAAGTGCCCCATCCGGTTCAGGATATACATTTTATTATGTTAATGCTGGAAAAATAGTAAACAATGGATTTGAATTTACTGTTGATGCTGATGTGGTGAGAAATAATAATTTAGTTTGGAAAACTGCGTTCAATGGTTCTTCCAATAAAAATAAAATTGTGGAACTAATTAAAGAAAATCCAAAATATGTTGTTGGAGGCCAGGATGAAGGATTCGATTCGCGGATTATGGCTGGCGGCTCTTTTAACGATTTATGGATTTACAAATTTGCGAGAAATGATGCAGGGCAAATTATATTAGATCCTAAAAGCGCAATACCTACCAAAGCCCAAAATGAGACAAAAGTAGGCAATGTGAATCCTGATTTTTTATTGGGATGGAACAATGATTTTACCTATAAAAACTTCTTTGCCAGTGTGCTGGTAGATTCGAAATTTGGCGGAGTTGCTTTCTCTAAAACAGAAGCATTTCTGGATTCTTATGGGGTAAGCGAAAGAACTGCTGCGGCAAGAGATAAGGGTTCCATCCCTATTAATGCCATTATGGGCACAACGGCAGTAACATCTATTGATCCCTGGACCTATTATCAGAATGTTGGTGACAGGAACAGAATTATGGAACCTTATGTATTTTCCCGGACAAATGTAAGATTGGCACAATTCGTATTGGGTTATACATTTAGATCCCAGAAAGCAAATCCTCTTGTCAAAGATGCTTCTATTTCATTAATAGGAAGAAATTTATTCTTCTTCTATAAAAAAGCACCATTTGATCCGGAGCAAGCGATGAGCACCAATAATTCCATGCAGTCTAATGATGTGTTTTCCATGCCATCAACAAGGTCATTTGGATTTAATGTTAAGTTCACCTTTTAAAATTTTAAAATCATTAGTATGAAAAAAATAATATTTGCATTATTCGTCGTTACAATTCTTGGGTCTTGTACCAAGGATTTTGTAACGACTAACCAGAACCCCAATCAAATTTCCGACGTATTGTTAAAGCAGGATTTCAATTTGGTAGGCTCACCCATTTCGGGCATGCTATTTAATTTGAACGGGCACCAAATTGAGGAGGATCTATGCCAGGATTCCTGGATGGGCTTTATGAGTACGGGAACCGATTTCGTAGGCAATGTTAATAACACTACTTATTATATTCGGTGGAATGCCTATTGGGGCAGGGAATATGGAAGCGTAATGTCGCCTGCAAAGCAAGTTATCCAATTGGCTGAGGATAATAACTTACCCTTGTTTGCCACGTGGGCTAAGTTTATTAAGATCTTATCTATGTCGAAATTAACAGCCGTTCATGGGCCTGTTATCTACTCCGAATACGGCAGTACCGCAGCTACCATTCATTACGATAAAGAATCTGACTTATACGACCTCTTCTTTAAGCAATTAGATTCTATACAAACCGATTTTGCGGCAAATACTGCCTATAAAGGCTTTACTAAGTTTGATCCGAGTTATCATGGCAGTATCCCTGAATGGATGAAATTGGTAAATTCAATTAGATTAAGATTAGCGATGCGCTTATCTAAAGTTGCGCCAGACGTAGCAAAAACACAGGGCGAAAAAGCATTAAGCGACCCTGCCGGATTAATTACATCCAATGCCGATAATTTCACAAATGACTTATTAGGAAATATTATGCCGGTAGCACAAATCTGTTATCAATGGGATGATACCCGTATGAGCGCAGTAATGGAGTCTTTTTTGGGAGGCTTGAAAGACCCTCGTGTTTCCTCATATTTCGCACCGGTATCAAATGCGACTTTATACGCAGATCACCCATCTTTCCCATATAAAGGAATACGTAATGGGGCTTATATTAATACAAAAGCTGAACATATTCCCTTCTCAAAAGTTAACCCAAATTTCAATGATCCACCAAATGGCGGAACTACTAAGACCAGAAGAGATTTTACTGCTGCAGAAGTGGCCTTCCTTAAAGCTGAGGCGGGGCTCAGAGGCTGGTCCGGCGCAGGTGATCCAAAAACCAATTATGAGAATGGGATAAAATTATCCTTTACAGATTGGGGCGCAGGAGGCGTAGATGCTTACCTGGCAGACAATACAAGCAAGCCGCTTAATTATGTGGATCCGGTTGACGGCCGCAATAATTTTACTTCTCTTTCTACAGTTACCGTTGCATGGAATGATGCCGATAGCAAAGAATTGAAATTGGAGAAGATCATAACCCAGAAATGGATCAATAATTTCACCAATACTTTGGAATCATGGGTAGATTTCAGGAGGACAGGATATCCAAAAATTCCTCACGTCGCAAAGAATGATAGCAGCCCCGATTGGGGTGTAATACCAGCAGACCAATGGATTAAGAGAATGCCTTATCCAGATAACGAAAGAGTGGGCAACGCTGCCGGAGTTGCAGATGCTGTCTCAAAAATGGGACCGGGTGCAAAAGATGATATTGCAACCCGCCTATGGTGGGATACAGGTAATCCTTCGAATTTCTAATAAGCTTCGGAAAATAATTCAACATTTTTTGGCATAATAGATCCCGGGAACTAAATCTTCCCGGGATTTTATTTATTCCATTTTGGATGAATTATCTCAAAGAATTATTGGAGATAGATAACCGAAGGAATTATCGAAATGCAAGCTTATGAAAGTTAATCTGCAGTTATTTGATTAAACATACGAAAATTAAAGAAAGATTATGCCCATTAATGAAAAATATACAAGCACAATCAGGTTTTTCACTTATCGAAAAAAGCTATAATGACTGATGCCTTGTAATGAATATGATGTAACAGGTTCTATAAATAACAAACTGTAGGAACTGCTGGCAATTCTGATCATCCCATATACGGCGCAGCTTAGCATGAAAGAATAAAGCAATTTTCTGAAGAATTGCCAACTATTTTCAGTACGTTACCTAAACCGCTATCCATATTTCAACCCTTACAATAATCAATAAGGAGTAAAATTATTTAATAAACATTGAATCAATTCAAATAATTCAAAATTTATGAACTCACATTCTTACTCTTTTGTTCGTCTTCATTTATTTTCATAAATGGTTTTAAAATATCGATTGGTACTGGGAAGATGGTTGTTGAATTATTTTCAGTAGCAATTTCACGTAGCGTTTGCAAATAACGTAAGGTTAATGCACTTGGCTGCTCGCTCAGTATTTTTGCGGCATCGCTCAATCTTTGCGAAGCCTGGAACTCACCTTCTGCGGAGATCACTTTACTTCTGCGTTCTCTTTCTGCTTCTGCCTGTTTGGCCATAGCACGCTGCATTTCCTGCGGAAGATCAATTTGCTTTACTTCTACATGAGTAACTTTTACTCCCCACGGCTCTGTTTGCTGGTCAATGATTTGCTGCAGACGTACGTTAATTTTTTCTCTTTGAGAAAGAAGGTCATCAAGCTCTGACTGGCCTAAAACACTTCGCAATGTAGTTTGAGAAAGCTGCGAAGTACCCACAAGATAATTTTCTATTTCTACAATAGCACTTTGGGGATCGATAACCCGGAAATATATCACAGCATTTACCTTTATAGAAACGTTATCCTGGGTAATAACATCCTGCGGCGGCACGTCCATTACCACTGTCCTCAAGCTCACTTTTACCATCTTATCAATTATTGGAATAAGCAAAATGAGACCTGGTCCTTTGGCGCCACCACCTAATACGCGGCCCAGCCTAAAAACCACGCCACGCTCATATTCACGCAAAATTCGGATAGCACTGGCAAGAATGTACAATATTATAACTACAATAATTATTAATACGATAGGAAGTTGTTGTGGCATGTTCTGTTTTGTTTTAAAAGTGAGCCTCCCTTAATTCTCCTCTCCAAAAGAGAGAATTTTTGAAGGCGTTAATTGGTATGATAATATAATTAATGAAAACAATTTTTGAAAATAATAATTATGTAACTAATCTGGCACACGCTCAATATACAAGGTAAGGCCTTTCACTTGCCTAACAATAACCATATCGCCTTCATCTATTTTCTCAATTGATACAGCTTTCCATATTTCGTCTTTAATTTTTACCAAACCCTGCGTATCTATATTTCCTATTGCGATACCCTTTGTTCCTATTAAGGCATTGTTGCCCGTTACAGGTTTGAGACGCTGCGCTTTCAAGGCCATTGTTACCATAAAAATAAAAAACAAAGCCGTTACGCCGGTCGTTGTAAAGATGATACTTTTTGAAACAGAAACAATATTGTCAATCGGACTATCTCGTATTAGAAACATAGAACCTAATAATACAGAAATAATTCCGCCAATCGTTAATAATCCATGGCTTATAATTTTTATCTCAAGTAAAAAAAGTACTATACCAAAAACTATCAAAGCCAGGCCGGCATAATTTACTGGCATAGAGCTCATAGAATAAAAAGCGAGCACCAAAAATATAACACCGGCAATTCCGGGAAATATTAATCCCGGGTTGAATAATTCAAACAATATTCCGAAGAAGCCAAGCATCATCAACATATAAGCCACATTGGGGTCGCTTAACCTGTTTAATACTTTTTGAAAAAATCCCATTTCGCTGGATTGAACGGTTACATTTTTAGTATGTAAAATTTTAGTACCGCCATTTACGGCTATCTCTTTTCCATCTATCTGCATGAGTAATTCGCGATCATCATTGGCAATATAATCAATCACACTATCCTGTATCGCTTCTTCTTCAGTTATCGAAACGCTATATCTTACAGCCTCTTCAGCCCATTTTGCATTGCGATGTCTTTTTTCAGCAATTGATTTTATAAATGCTGCCGCATCATTTACGCCTTTTGTATTCATAACAGAGTCGGCTGTGCCTTGCATTGACACTGGATGTGCAGCGCCAATATTTGTTCCCGGCGCCATCACCGCAATATTTGCAGCCGTCATAATAAATACGCCGGCTGAGCCTGCATGCGCACCAGATGGATATACGTATACAACTATAGGAATTGTTGATTTAAAAAAATCGCCGACAATATCTCTTGTTGAATTTAACAAGCCTCCCGGTGTGTTCAGATGTATCAGCAGACATTCAGCTTTTTCATTTTCAGCTTTTTCAATTGATTTATGAATGTACTCAGCAGAGGCAGGGTTAATACTTCCGTTAATCGTTATGGAGACAACTGTTTGAGAGAAAAGAATAGCAGGCAAAAGAAAATATACAGCAAGAAATAATATTATGTGTTTCATTGGAGTAAAATTATAAGCAAGGAGCTAAACAGCTTTTAAGAAATATTGCAGTGAATGTAATTTACCAAAAATAGGAGGGCTAAACAAATTAAAGAAGCTCATCTGCTATTTATTCGATTTAATAATTTTTTACCACTGAAAAATTATGTTAAGAATGCAATACATATTTGAAGAACCGTCTTATATCTATTTATACTATTTTGTACAAACGGCTAAATGCATTATTTTTGCATTTCAATTGTAGAGGAATTAATAAAAAATTAAAGGCATAATGAAAGAAGAATTGGATGTGCTGGAGCAAACAGTAGCAAGTGATTATAAATACGGTTTTGTTACTGAAATAGATACGGATGTTGTTCCAAAAGGGTTGAATGAAGACGTTATCCGCATGATTTCCCTTAAAAAAAATGAGCCTGAATGGATGCTTCAGTGGCGATTAAAAGCTTACGCCCATTGGCTAAAAATGGAAGAACCCACATGGCCCAATGTTCATTATCCAAAAATAAATTACCAGGATATTATTTATTATGCGGCACCCAGGAAAAAGAAACAATTAAATAACCTCGACGAAGTAGACCCTGAATTATTAAAAACTTTTGATAAGCTGGGCATTTCACTTAATGAACAAAAAAGACTTTCGGGTGTGGCAGTTGATGTAGTAATGGACAGCGTTTCTGTTGCGACTTCTTTTAAAAAACAACTTTCTGAAATAGGCGTCATTTTTTGCTCTATGAGCGAAGCCATACAAAATCATCCAGAACTGGTAAAGAAGCATTTGGGGTCTGTGGTTCCTATGACGGATAATTATTTCGCCGCGTTAAATTCTGCAGTATTTACCGATGGTTCATTCTGTTATATTCCTAAAGGTGTTCGTTGCCCAATGGAATTGTCCACCTATTTCCGCATAAATACAGAAGGTTCAGGACAGTTTGAACGTACGCTAATTGTGGCCGAAGATGGAGCGTATGTAAGCTATCTCGAAGGATGTACAGCTCCTATGCGTGATGAAAATCAGTTGCATGCAGCCGTAGTAGAATTGGTTGCCATGAATAAATCTGAAATAAAATATTCAACAGTACAAAACTGGTATCCCGGCGATGAAAATGGCAAAGGTGGTATTTATAATTTTGTTACAAAGCGTGGCATGTGCGGTGGCGATCATTCAAAAATATCATGGACACAAGTGGAAACAGGTTCTGCTATTACCTGGAAATACCCAAGTGTTATTTTGAAAGGTGACTATTCTATTGGTGAATTCTATTCCGTTGCTCTTACCAACCACTTTCAGCAGGCAGATACAGGTACAAAAATGATTCATATTGGTAAGAACACAAGAAGCCGCATTGTATCAAAAGGTATTTCTGCAGGCAAAAGCCAGAATAGTTATAGAGGATTGGTTCGGGCTGGTAAAAATGCAGTAAATGCACGCAATTATTCTCAATGCGATTCTTTGTTGCTTGGTGATAAATGCGGCGCTCACACCTTCCCATATATTGAATCAAAAAACAGAACGGCAGTTATAGAACATGAGGCAACTACTTCAAAAATTGGCGAAGATCAGCTTTTTTATTGCCGACAGAGAGGCATAGATGCAGAAACGGCCGTAGCACTTATCGTAACGGGATTTGCAAAAGAAGTTATGAATCAATTACCGATGGAGTTTGCTGTGGAAGCACAGAAGCTGCTTGCAATAAGTTTGGAAGGAAGTGTTGGTTAATCCTTTTGTTCCCACGCCTTTGGAGAAGGGGGAATGAGGACAAAAAACAATTAAAAAATTTATATTAAAATAGACATGTTATCAATAAAAAATATTCACGCATCAGTTGAAGAAAAGCAGATCTTAAAAGGAATTGATTTGGAAGTAAAAGCCGGCGAGGTTCATGCTATTATGGGACCAAACGGTTCTGGTAAAAGTACATTAGCTTCTATTCTTGCAGGAAGAGAAGAGTATGAAGTAACTGAAGGTTCAGTTACTTTTTTGGGAGAGGATATGTTGGAATTGTCTCCTGAAGACAGGGCCCGCGAAGGCTTGTTCCTTGCCTTTCAATACCCAGTTGAAATCCCCGGAGTGAGCACAACAAACTTTATTAAAACGGCCTTAAATGAAAAGCGTAAATATCATGGACAAGAGCCTTTGGATGCAGTTTCATTTTTAAAACTGATGAAAGAAAAAATGGAATTGGTTGAGATAGATAAATCTTTACTAACCCGAAGTATAAACGAAGGATTTTCCGGCGGTGAAAAAAAACGTAATGAAATTTTTCAAATGGCTATGCTGGAACCAAGGCTGGCTATATTAGATGAAACAGATTCAGGTTTGGATATTGACGCATTAAGAATTGTAGCCAATGGCGTAAATAAATTGCGCAATGATGAAAGAGCAATTATTGTAATTACACATTATCAAAGGTTACTCGATTATTTACAACCTGACTTTGTACACGTTTTGGTAAACGGGCGCATCGTAAAATCGGGAACAAAGGAACTCGCATTAGAACTGGAAGAAAAAGGATATGATTTTATTAAGGACGAATTAAGCGTAACTGCCGCGTAAATATTA